>JAABUS010004050.1_pt1 | contig 22154 bp, 23 predicted proteins | sample 5560161 | NCBI WGS metagenome assembly JAABUS01 (sample SAMN10711885, study PRJNA513376) | rock metagenome | isolation source: Antarctica rocks | place: Antarctica: Victoria Land, Trio Nunatak nord | collected 2016-01-04
AGGCAGCAGCTCCCCCACGCTATCACCCTGGCCTCACCAGGATCATCCAGGCTCGCGCGAGAGTAAAGCGGCGCTCTCCCTACGCTGGAAGAGGGGTGAAGTCGGGGCAGATTTTTGAAAGCTTGGCGTAGGTAGCCAATCTTGATGGGAGGGCTACTTTAAGAACTCGATGGTGGGTGGTTTGCCGCCAGATAATCACCCAGACAACAATCAAAGTCGCGCTAACGACTTTGTTATGCGATGAATGCCTCGAAGAGTACACAGAGGAGAGGCAATTGCTTTACGATCCATGATAGAAAACGCAAGCACATGGTAGATTCCAGAAGCACGCTCGAGCGGAAAGGGTAACTGTCGCAACATGCAGAAGAACGACCGCCAACGACCATACTTTCGTCATGAAGACGATTGCTACGACATTGGGAACGCGGCCGACGTTGAAAAGTATGGCTACAGCAGAAGAAACCCATCGCCTGGTTATGCAGAGGACCATATCCCGTCATCCTATTCGGACTCGTCACGAGAAACATCTGGGTCCTATGCGCCCATGTTACACAAATCTCCTGCGAAGAAACAAGAACGAATGTACCTTTACAGGTTACCGCACAGGGCAGTCAGATATTGTTGCTTGACGTTGGCATTGACGCTGGTCATATTTGTATTAAGCCTGATACGGATGAGCTGGGCCTCTGCGAAGCGACTAGAAATGGGTCCGGTGGAGAAGACAACATCACAGCCCGAATTGTGGGAGAGCTTTGACTTCCTCAAGAGGTATCATGGAGGAATACGAACATTAGTATTGAAAGAAAACAGTGTTCCTGAGTGGCCAAGGGATGTTGAGACTGGGGAACATCAAGAATCAAACGCTTCACTTTCCGCCCAAGACTCAACACACCTCCCGAAGAGTATTCCCTTCGATCCTTATCCAGACTACAGCTCAGCGGATTATACTTCCAAGTACGAAGCGAAACATGAGTGCTTTCTAGATTTCAAAGGCCACCAAAGAATACCCCAAGTCCATCACTACACTGGGATACCACAGGGCTTTCCTGATCCTGCTATGGGTGCACATGCTGTCTTGGGTTTGCGAGACGATGTCTGCTTCGAAAGATTTGGTAGACTCGGGCCGTACGGTTTTGGTTACAGTGTCAATAGAGGAGGGATAGGAGCCGGGCTCAACGGAGATCGAGAAGGGGCAGATGACCTATGGACAGATGAAGAGAACTTGACAGAGGTGGACTATTCCAAGGTCCAATGGTCAGAAGTGCAGCATGTTTGTGCAGCGAAAAATAGCAAGCGATTCCAACCGCTACCTAAGATTCACGACACCTTATTCCAGGCTATGGGCACGAAATCAGATCAAGAACCGTCTGTAAAGGGCGAAGAAGCTGCCACAAAGAAAAGGGAATTTTCAGCAGAAGATTTGAAGCCAACAAACGAAACTAAAGTGATGCCGCCTCAACGGAAGACTTTACTTCCTCGAACAGCAGTTTTGATCCGTACTTGGTGGAACATGCAATACAGTCAGGAGGATATCATCTATATAAGATCCCTGATTGCTGAGCTTTCTCTCCTCTCAGGTGGAGAGTATATCGTACATTTCCTCATCCATGTCAAAGACGACAATATACCTATCTGGGCAGATAAGCAAATCTACGACAGAATACTTGAGAATGCTCTTCCCGAGGAGTTTCGAGGCATGGGCGTTTTGTGGAGTGAAAGACAGATGGGCCTGATTTATGGTGGGCTTGAAGAGAGCTTCTTTCGCCAGTTGCCCGTTCATGGTGTTTATCGCAGCACCTTCATGCCTGTACAGTACTTCTCTCATCAGCACCCGGAATATGACTTCCTATGGAACTGGGAGATGGATGTCCGTTACACTGGCCATTGGTACCACCTCCTGGACCGAGTCCGACAGTGGACCAAAGCTCAGCCTCGCAAAGGTCTCTGGGAACGGAATGGCCGCTTTTACATTCCTTCCGTGCATGGTAGCTGGGAGGACTTCAAACAGATGGTTCGAGTACAGACTGAGATGGGTACGGACAGCCCCAATAACGTCTGGTCAGGTCTCAAACATGACACGCCGGGCATGCCACCTTCCCCGCAAGGCAAGACTGACAAGCCAGTTTGGGGCCCTTTACGTCCGTCAGACGCGCTTGATGCACAAGATGACCCGACTCCTCCTACTACAATGGAAAAAGACAGGTATACCTGGGGCGTTGGTGAAGAAGCGGACCTCATCACTTTCTCTCCTTTATTTGATCCTGATGGCACCACTTGGTTTTTCACCAACGATGTGACGGGCTATAACGCAACGGAGGGTCTCCCGCCACGGCGAGCGGCCATCACTACAACATCTCGATTGTCTCGCCGTCTATTACAGACCATGCATCGGGAGATGTTCCTCAAGCGACATGCGATGTTCTCCGAAGCCTGGCCCGCATCCGTTGCCTTGCATCACGGCTACAAAGCAGTATATGCGCCTCACCCAGTATACATTGACCGTGACTGGCCTCCATCTTACCTGGCAGCTGTGATGAATGGCGGCAGGAATGGCGCAACTGGCGGAGCCAGAACAAGCGTCTTTGGCAGCCGGGAGCACAACTTCAAGGGTACAACGTGGTTTTATGATGCAGGATTTTCGCCGAATCTATGGCGACGTTGGCTAGGGTATAAAGTAGATAATGATGGTGGAGAGCAAGAGGAGTTGGCGGGAGAAGGAAGGATGTGCTTGCCTGGAATATTTCTACATCCAGTCAAGGGTGTCGATTTGGTGATCGAGGGGGCAAGACAGGTCCAGGAATCATAGCCGGAGCCTGTGCTATACTGTTTATACTGTATATACGACTATCTGGTGTTTAGGGGATCTTGTGGATCGGGCAGGATATTCAACGAGACAAAGGCACACAGGTTTGCTCTTAGTACATAGCAACGTCGTTATGTCCAAAAATCATAACAGAAGAACCTTCTCCATCTGCTCATGTATTACTGGCTACCAAAGTACTGCATAGCAAGTATTGTGCGTAAATTAAGACATTGTTTACTACGAAATTTGATAATCCCACTCAGCCCTATGGGCCAGGTCCACGAAATTAATTTCGAGTCCGCTTATTTTCAGTGAGAAAACCCAAGTCCCCCACAACACAATGGCGCCAGAAACCTCCACAAGAAAACGCAAAGCAGTGACCAGGGACTCCGCTGAAGCTGAAGAGGTAGTCCTAAGTGACGGAAGGGACGAATTTGAGTCAGGACTGCTTGACGGCATTTTATCAGCTAGTGAAGAAGAATTCGATGAAGAAGCCGGGGACGGAGAGAGTAGCGATGAGGAAGAGTTGGGAAGTGAAGACGAAAGCCATGGCGAAGATGAAGACGATATTGCCAGCGACGAAGTTCCTTCAGAAGGTGCGGACGGTGTTGAAGGCAGTTCCAAGGCCAACGGAATAAGCACAGAACCACCGCAATATGAGCACTCACCAGACAGAAGAACTGCAAATTACACAATTAGCGAAGATGCTAATGGCAATCCTCGCTATGTCTACCGGGACATCGATCCAGTATACGACTCTGACGACTCCGATGCGCCTGCAACCACTAATACAATCGGTAACATCCCGCTGTCCTTTTACGAGTCTTATCCCCACATTGGCTATGATATAAATGGGAAGAAAATAGCGCGACCAGCAAAGGGAGAGGCTTTGGACGCACTACTGGATAGCATTGAAGTGCCGAAAGGATGGACAGGACTGACAGACCCAGCCACTGGGAAGCCTTTGGAGCTCAGCCAACAAGAGCTGGAAGTCCTGAAGCGGATTCAAATGAACGAAGTGCCGGAAGAGGGTTACGATCCCTACCCTGACATGGTTGAATATTTCTCCGGGAAGCTGGAGATTATGCCATTGAGTGCTGCCCCAGAGCCTAAACGGAGATTCGTACCGTCAAAGCATGAAGCAAAGCGGATAATGAAGATTGTCCGGGCTATCCGGGAAGGCCGCATTCTACCATACAAACCACCTGCTGAAGATGATGAGAAAGATGTTGATGTCAAACGCTATGATATATGGGCAAATGAGGCACCGCGGCCAGATCATCCTATGAATATTCCAGCCCCTAAACTACCGCCACCAGGCTACGATGAGAGCTACCATCCACCGCTGGAATATCTACCAGACAAGGCAGAGAAAGAGGCTTGGGAGGAAGCAGATGAGGAAGACCGAGAGAAAGAATATCTTCCCAAAAATCACGATTCGCTGCGAAAAGTGCCCGGCTATGACAAATTCGTCAAGGATAAATTCGAACGATGTCTAGACCTTTACCTCGCGCCGCGTGTGCGCAGGAGCAAATTGAACATAGACCCCGAATCTCTACTACCCAAATTACCGAGCCCAGAGGAGCTAAGGCCCTTTCCTACTACGTGTGCTACGCTCTTCCATGGGCACGAAGGTCGCGTACGCAGTCTGGCAATTGACCCTTCAGGGGTGTGGCTGGCAAGCGGAGGGGACGATGGCACGATCAGAATATGGGAACTATTGACGGGCCGTCAAATCTGGCATGTCAATCTGGGCGACGGAGAAGCGGTCAACGTTGTGCGATGGCGACCTGGTACTGATGCCATAATTCTCTCAGCCGCTACAGGTGAGGATATCTACCTGATCACACCTCAAATAGTTGATCCCGAGTTCGAGATTAAAAGTCGCGAGATTGTCGATGCCGGCTGGGGATATGCTGCTAACGGTGTTTCCAATGGTGCTCCGAAGAAGGAACCTGCTGCACAATGGACACGTCCAGGAAGCCGCCTGGAAGACGAAGGCGTGTTAGTCAAAGTAGGCCTTCGCAAGCAAGTCAAGGTCATTTCCTGGCATCGTCGTGGAGAATATTTCGCTACCGTTTCGCCACAAGGCCAAACAAGTGCTGTCGCTATACATACACTGTCCAAGCACCTCACTCAACTTCCTTTCCGAAGGCTTAAAGGCCTTGCCCAATCAGCTCAGTTTCATCCGTTGAAGCCCATATTTTTCGTGGCTACTCAGCGCATGATACGCAGCTACGACCTCTCCAAGCAAGAACTTCTGAAAATCATCCAGCCTGGTGCCCGCTGGATCTCCTCTTTCGACCTACATCCTGGCGGTGACAACCTAATCGTCGGATCCTACGACAAACGCTTACTATGGCATGACTTGGATCTTTCTGTTCGCCCTTACAAAACATTACGATATCATAAAAAGGCCATCAGGGCCGTGAAGTTCCACCAAGGAGGACTACCGCTGTTCGCGGATGCAAGTGATGATGGAAGTGTGCAGATTTTCCATGGCAAGGTAGTGGGTGATCTGACGGAGAATGCGACTATTGTGCCGTTGAAGGTCTTAAGGGGACATCAGGTGAAAAAGGAGCTAGGAGTGATGGATCTCGATTGGCACCAAAGGGAACCTTGGTGTGTAAGTGCGGGCGCTGATGGGACATGTCGATTGTGGACGTAGCCTACGCTGCGTATAGGTTATAAAATAAAATTCCCAATGTCTGAAACATCTACCTTACGAGTCTCTCTTGAGTTATTATGAATTGATTGATCGAGCATACCATTATCACATCATGTGACTTTCCTAACGAACGCTAGTAGTCAACCAAAGCTTTGAAAGCCTCGTTTGCATGTGACAGTGACCTTGACGTTTCTATTCGCAAGCCCCATGATTCTAGCTACGTAGCCTCGACACGTCCCATAAGATCATGGCCCCAAGAGCAGCGCAATGGCACTCACCTCGATTTGGGGCATGTTCGCTGATGTAGCGGGCTACTGGCAATCTGTAAGCAGCTACCTTACTCACACTTACGAACGCAACCTAACCGCGTATCATTAGAAAGCTTACGGCTGGTTTACAAGGAAGAATCCACAGAGGGCTTTACTCGATGCTCTCGCGGAGGCGCAGTCCTATGAAGAATGGGAAGAGGCCGCGTTCCAGCTCGACGAACTGCTTCATACAGACCTATGGCGTCAGAATCCCTCGAGCAAGTACTACGACTACAAGTTGATGAATGAGCGTCGACGCGCAATCATCGATGCTAGAGAAGAGGAGGACATCCTTGGCTTAGTGAATCTGCTACGCTCTGGTCTCGTCCGGAATCTGGGCAACATCACGACCCCTCGGCTCTACAATCGCGCCTACGCGGGCACCAAAGTGCTGATCGAAGAATACGTCACTCAAGTGGCCTTGGCGATCGAGTATGTCGCTGCCTTACCAACGAGTCAGGGCTATGAGACTGGTTGGACGTCGCAGGCGAAGCTCGACTTGTTACATGATACACGACAGGCTTTCGGGCGTTCCACCTTGGTGCTTCAAGGGGGAGCAATATTCGGCCTTTGTCATTTGGGAGTAGTGAAGGCATTGCATTTGAGGGGACTCTTACCCAGAATCATCACCGGGACAGCGACTGGGGCTTTGATTGCGGCGCTGGTGGGTATACATACTGAGGATGAGTTGTTGGATTTCTTGAATGGTGATGGCATTGATCTGACAGCCTTCGGGGAAAACGATGGTGAAAAATTGACAGAGCATGAAGGCTTGATCTCGCAGTATCAAAATGGACGTGTACAGACTCTCCTACGCCGGATTGCGAGGTTCATACGAGATGGCTATTTCCTGGACGTCACCGTTTTAGAAGAATGCGTAAGGGCCAACGTTGGAGATTTGACCTTCGAAGAAGCGTATGCTAGGACCAAACGAGTTCTGAACATCACCGTTGCTACAACCGGACGTGGTGGTGTGCCGAACCTACTGAACTACCTTACAGCTCCCAATGTTGTAAGTAACGAAGTACATCCCGTAACAATGTAATAACACTGACTCAATTTAGCTCATATGGTCTGCTGCATTGGCCTCCAATGTCTCCTCGACCTCCTACTCTACGGTCATTTTAAAATGCAAAGATGAAACAGGCGCCATCGTCCCATGGGCTTCGGCTCATGGCATTACGTTCCGCTCATGGAAGCAAACAAGCTACAATGACAGAGACTCGCCGCTATCTCGTATAGCAGAGTTATTCAACGTAAACCACTTTGTGGTTTCACAAGCTCGACCTTATATCGCTCCCTTCCTCCGCTCGGACCTTCATCCAAACCCAACACACCCTGGCAAACGGGGCATGATCATTCCACTTCTACGTCTGACAACACTCGAAGTTCGGCACAGGCTCAGTCAGCTGGATTCACTAGGCTTACTACCTACTGCCCTCCGCCGCTTGTTGATAGATGAAAGCATACCAGGGGCTAGCTTGACGCTTGTGCCTGACCTGAACGTAGGGGACTTTCTAAAGCTACTAGAGACGCCGACGAAGGAAAGTCTTGATTACTGGATACTGCGCGGCGAAAGGAGTGTCTGGCCGGCTGTGGGTGCAATGAAGGTCAGATGCGCGATAGAAGTCGAACTTGACAGGTGCTATCAACTAGTCAGGAGAAGAAAGCCGCTTGATGCGGCATCTCCGGTTATGATGCATAGTGATTGGAATGCCAGTAAACGGAGAAAAAGAGCGGCAAGCGTAGGGCAAGGCTGAAAACTTTCGATTGTGTTCAATGGAAATCGAAGTACATTCACAAAAGCAGACCGACAACCGCTCAACTTACTACACGGAGAACCACAGCAAAACATAAATCTTAAGGGGAAATACAGTTACGACTGTGATCCAAATTCTGGTACTGAGAGGATCTGCACTCGCTTAGCCCTGGACCCGACCAAGCTGTTGTGTCTTTGTACTGTACAATAAGTCGTTGCTCAATGACGGTCGAGAAACCTGGAAACCCGTAAGAGTCTATTGTTGTACCGTCTCAATCCTATAAAATCCAATATCAAGATTCATTATTATTCACCATCGAGCAAGTCTTAGCTAATGCGGGAATACAGCTAGTGACCTGCAAGCAGTGGTAAGAACTTTTCTTTGACACCATCCAACTTCTCATTAAACTTGTTGTCTCGACTAGGCTACGCACACAAGTTCCCTTTGATTTTTTGTGTTACCGTCAAGCTCATTGACAACGAAAGTCTTCGTTGTCAACCTTCAAAATTCATAAATACTTCCTTTATCAAGCGAACGTCAAGCGTCAAGGTAGCAAGGTTATTGTCTCTTTAACAACGAAATTATCATTGCTCCATAAAATTTCGCAGCATTATGAAAGGCCCGGCCACCTCCAGCTTTAAAGCTTCTATCATCGGTTCTCAACCTCAGCCTTGACTGAAACATCAGCTTCGCAAATTCTCGAATCTTCTCCAACACCCCTAAAATCTTCATCAACAATTAGTATAGGCATTTCCACTAAGGGCATAAATACATCATGTGCAATCTGCGCTGCATGTACGGTTGCGGCCACATCCGCTGTACGGTTCTCGAACCCTGCCCAGCCGGTCTTCAAGGCAGGAGTTGTATCGCCGACACTCGGGAACTACAGCCCCTTAATATTACAGAAGCTTGCTTAGTCTGCACGGCCCAGGTTCAAGCCCAAGCTGCTGAAGCCCAAGCTGAGTGTGCCCAAACCCAAGCCTATCTTGCTCAGCTTGAAGCTATTAACGCAAGGATAATTTCTGAGGCTTTTGCAACAAAGGCCGAGAATCTCAGGGTCTGCGCTGACGCTGCATGTAGAAGAGTCGAAAAGGCTAAGTATCTCGGCGAGGCAGGAGTTCGACTCGAATTCCGATACGACGAACAGCATCTGGCCGAGCTAACCGCTCAAATGGAAGCTGATGCTGAGAGAACACCGACAGTCGAGTTAGCTGATGACGGGTCTCTCATTGCATTTGCTGATCAGATGAGCGCTGTGGCTGAGTTGGAGCCGAAAGAAATCGCTGATGATAAAGTTCTAGGAAATGGGGTTCCAGAGACGTCTTCTTGGGACTCGCCTCGGTCATTCGTCTCTCTTAATCTTCCGTCAAAGTGCATCTGACCGTTGATAGGAAGTCGATGTAGTCATTGAATATTGTGCTTGCTATAGAACATCGAATCAATTTTATTGATGGCTTTCCTGAACCTGTGAGTACTCATTCTCGCCACCTATTCTCTTTTGCAATATGTATGTTCCTATCATAGATTGGACTTCCGTCGGTGCTACCTGTGTGGTTCAGAGCTCTTGAATTTCATTTATTAATTCTATCACGACTTCATCGTTATCCGACCACAGCGCAAATTACATGTACCATCTAAAAAAGTCCCCAATCCCGTTTAAAGTCATCAATGCTTCCGTTCGTTCACTCCTCAAACTTTTCTTTTCTTTCAAGCTACAGACTAAAAGCCGAGAAATTACCTACCTGTCCATTCTTTGTTCCGTTGAGAACCGAGTATGATTAAGCTCGTTATCAAATACGGAAACGATCATGACAATGGCCTTGTTCTTGAACAAGGCCTTTATCTCATATGTCTTTCATGTAACGTTTTTGCAATCTTAACAGTCTCTACATCAACCATCCTCAACCCCTTTCCAACGCCCATCGACTCCTCAACCCTCACATCTTCCCAACCAACCCCTGCAACGAAGAAACCCTCCCCAATCACACAGAAAAACCAGCCATGTGTCACTTCACCGACATCTACTGGGCCTGCGGCCCCCATCTCTGGCAGCGCTTCTTGCAACCTTGCCCCAATGTGCTCCCCGGCCAGCATTTCTGTGACTCCGTATATCGAGAGCATCCGCGTCAACGACTGGGGAACTGCCCGAACTGTCCTCCAATGATTCGAGTCATGCCGGAATCTCCGTATTCAAATGGAGGTCCACCATCGCAGGGGCAGAGGCAAGCTCAGGTGCACAACCAAGACCAAGTCCCGAGCCAAGCGGGAGCACAGAGAGGTTCTGAGGCGCTGATGCAAGCTCAGGCACCGAACCAAGCTCAAGCGCAGTTGCAAGCTCAGATGCAGAACCAAGATCAAGTCCAGAGCCAAGCAGGGGCATCAAGACAAGCAGCCCCCCTATTGCAAAGCCCAGCACAATGGCAAGCCCAAGACCAAATGCAGGCCTTAGTAGCTCGCCAAGCCGGGCTAAGCCTCGAAGCGCAAGTGCAGTCCCAAGCCCAAGCGCAGACACAAGATCAGGCGCAGCACCAAGCCGAACTCAAACGGGAAGCCGAAGCTATTGCTCAACTCGAAGGACGGCCTGAGCTGCAAACAGGAGCTGCAGCTGAGGCGGAAGCGCGGGTTGAGGCTGCGAGGACGCTGCTGTTTATGCATTATGGGGGTGGGAGGGGATGATGACTCTTTTTGCTGGAGGATTACATCTTTGTTGATGAGAGGAAAGTTTTGTTCAGGTGAGTACGTAATTTCAGTCTCTACATACAGAATGCCAGTTTTTTCGCTTACTGGAAAATCATTCATCAATGTTTAAATCTCATCTATAAAACATCCACACCATATACGTTACTGCAAAGATGATCAATGTAACTGCACAAAGATGTACTTCAGAAAATTTCTCGAAAACAGTATCTGTCACACTTCCATTCCTATGAAGCTTATGCGAAGAAAAATCAACGAGAAATCAGACAAAGACGAGCATAGCCAAGAAGAAAGAACTATGCGAAGTCTGAAGGAAACAAATTTCGAGTTGAGCATCTCAACAATGAATTCTCCCACTCCTTTCTCTCAAAACAGGTGTCAAATGATATCATTCGTTGCATTACACGATGAAGTCCGTGTCCTCTTCCCACCGCCTAGCATCTGTTTACTAATTTTTCTTCGACTGAGAAACCCACGCACAGCTAGTTTCACCACCCGCTCAACAGGCACATCATTCTTCTCCCCTTCTTTCTCCATTCCGTTTTCACATCTCCCTCTTTCCAGCATCGCGCTCATCCCTTCCGTTCTCAATCACAAACCTTCTTCAATCTCCCCTCCTTCTTTCTGTTCCCACTACCATCCACCACCCCTCAATCCCTTCCTTATCCCCTCAACACCCCCCTTTCTCAAAGCCTCCCACTCCCCCACCCCCCTTTCTCAAAGCCTCCCTAAACCCCTCCAAAACCACCCACCCCTAATCACGCCAACAAGTCAAAAACCCGCACCTTTCTTCCCCCGTTGTTCTGGGCACGAGCTTCGCGACTGGTTTTGAAGACTTGATAGCGATCCCTTGAAGTATCGAGCGGGATTTTCCGTCGCGTGTGAAGTGCCGGATGGGTAGAGCTGACGGGGGAGAGGTAATGAGGGCGGTTTGATGGTTGTTGGTACTTGGTTGGGGGTTAGGGGGTTGTGGATGTGGTTGGGGTGGGGTGGGACGAACAAAAGAACCCCCTTTCTTTATCCGGTATGAGAGAGAGAAGATGGGAGCTTTAGTTTTTCCCTCGTCCTATCTATCATAGACTAGCGTATACAGTAAGCTTGCCTGGGTTATTACTTTATTGAAATCTTTACCCCTTTTTTTTTAAATATCAACTCTATAAATACCCCAATTCATGCACCCGATGGCCAACCCACTCCAACCACACCTGCATAACCAACCTCCTCCTCAACCCCCATCCTCCCGATCCACACCAAGGATTCTCTAGCCCACACGCCCTCATCATTCCCCCTTTTCATCATCATCATCGTCTTCCTCACTTCTCAACTCCAACATTTTCCAATTCAGCACTCAACGCCTTCCCCCCCCTGCTTTCCTCTCCCCTCCTTACCACCCGTCCCGTCCCGTCACCCTCGTCCATCTTCCTCATCACCTCTGAGGATCCCGTTTATGAACATGAAGGCATTTCGTGGTAGGATTGCATGGACGGGGAGTGTTGCTCGTTGTGGTTCTTGAAATGTAAAGGGGTTGAGAGAAGGAATGGAGGTGAGGACTGGTGTGTTGGGATGAAAACAGCGGTGGTGGTTGGGCAAGAGGGAAATCTGTGTGATTCCACCTCCACTTGGGGAAAAAATCCGAGCTGCGTGGCCGAAAGAGGAAGAGAAGAAGGAAGGAAAAGTAAAAAGGAGGACAAGAGGGAGAGATCAGAATGACTCGAATAACTCCGCAATTCTTTCAATGTTCTTCATACACTCTCTCGCCTTGACGTGTAATGCTGAGTGTGCGCTGTTGCGTAGTCAGTTCTTCTTCTCATCTGTACGTTATGTACGCTGCTGCTATTTCTCCTTTTTGATAAGGAGAAAAACATCTTGGTTGCGTCTGTTTCGTCTTTCTGACCTGAAGACAGGAACAGATAACATGATGTTGAGATTGAAGAAAACAAGACCTCATAACCATATGGAAAAGCTTGTCAATGCCCTTGTTAAGGTTGAAAGAAGCAGTCAGTCAGTCAAGGCTTTGAAATGTGCAAGGCAGATGATAATTCTCGGTTGGAAAATAGCGATCTGTTTGCATAGACCCGGACCAGCAGGCCGTACTCGACTTGGGGTATCTCGTCATGTTGAAGACAAATGTCCCAACGCCCACCGCTATGCCTTGTATCACGAATCTCGCTATTTATGGTCGGTGTTGAAACCCCCCCCACCAGTGCGTATCCACAGCCAGCACATCATTTCGTTGTCCCAGTTATTCCTCCGCCCATCGTCGTTCGCGCAACGGCGTCTCGCGGCCTTCTTTTGCTCTCGATCCATCCACCTCGTCCCTCCAAGCCCAGTATTCTCCCAGGCGTATTTCGGCGTATGCTGCGTAGTCGAAATCGATTTGGCTAATTGTGGCTTGGATGAGGGCCCAGACCCCCCAGTAAAAGCCAGGGATACCGCGAAAGCGCTCGACCTCCTCAAACAGCCTGTCCGCGTACCCAATGCCAGGGCTCTCCAGATCTACATAGCTCCTATAGCTGTTGATGTACTCTGCGATGAATGCGCGGCGGGTAGAACGTGTAGGCAGGACGCTAAAATCGCAGCTGAAACCGCCCCATTCGGCGAAGTGGTTGGCGATATCGAAGGCTGGAGGAGAGGGAGTTGCGTATTCGTAGTCGATGAAGGAGACGGTTTCAGCGGGGTAGGAGGAAGTGGAGGGTTTAATGGTGTTGGGATGGACGATGACGTTACCGGAGAGGAGGTCGCAATGGCCGAAGATTAGCTAGCGGAGGTATCAGTAAACTTATTTGGCCAAAGGGAATGAAAGGCATACACCGTCTTTACCAAGACCAGGCGTATCGCCGAGCTCAGAGACAGTGCGTTCCAGCTCTTTTTGAAGGACATCTTTTCGTTTCTTCTCGGCTTCATTGGTAATTGGGAGAGCGAAGATCCACTTCTGCATAACGGTCCACAGGTTCGGGGTTGACTTGCCTGGAGTGATTGCATTGATTGCTGCTAAAGAGGGTATTGTTTTGGCTGGCAACAGCGAGAGTGAAGCTTCAGTGTCGGACTCTTCTGGTGTGACCGTCGTACCTTCTGATACGATTGGTAGCAAAGCGTGCCATTCCCCCAGTCTTCGGGCTACGCCTCGCCAGACTGATTCCCGCCGTAAGTCTTCAGGGCTGCAGACCCGGCCTCGGATAAATCTGTAGATGAGGCCATTATGGAAACGGGCAAGTAAGGGAGGAGCGAGGTTATACTGCGAGAGGAGGGAATGCGATGTCGTCTCTCCTGGACTCGAATCAGTATCCCATCAAAGTTAAGGTAGTTTGATATTTACGCTCGCGGTCGATCAGGACTTCTGTGCCTTTCCCGTACGCCCGTAGAAGTACAGCCTCTTTGTCTATCTGCTCCTCAGTATAGCCGGGCCGTCGCTTCACAGCTTTCAGGAGCTAAAATTCTAGAATCTTAGAAGTGTCCGCAGGAATGATTTCCTAAAGCGTTGTGGAATACGTACGGTATTGGTGATCCCGTCCGTAAATCGTATGAACTCCACGTTACCCTCTTCATGCTCCCATTCTGGAAAGAGAGTCAAGACGAGCCGTAACGCTGAGGTCTGGGACTCGGCATTGCTGTAGGATAAGGGTACATGGCGGATTCTCATCACGGCGTCGTCGTTCATGTTACTGGTGGACATGGTCGTGGAGAAGTGAAAGGGCTCAAGCCTTGACAGGGTGGCCTAATTTCGATCATGCGAGTTGTGACTGTGGTAGATGTCCCTAAATGAAATTATTCTGTCAGCTTTGGAAGTTACTTTTTGCCCAACATTGGCCTTGATCACCATGCTTTGACCAGGACGCTATTGCATCATAGGAGTTCTCAAGACAGCGAATAGAATCCATGGATGATAGCCACGTCTTCTATTTCGGCCCGTCGGATCTACAGCCCTCAAAAGACCTTCAGAAAGACTTACAGAGTACAGGAATCTTGGAGAACATTAGGATTAAAAAGACCGTACAACTATCATTGTCAAAACGATGTTGAGAAAGACTAGAAGGTCTCGTGACTCGACAGGGGTATGCGTCGACACCTCACATACAGTTAAGCATGGTGCTATGCATGCTGTAGCATTATCTAGCATGGGATCAGAGCTTTTGTAAAGACTCTACGAAGCTCAAAGGAGCTGCTAATTTACATACATGATTGCAATTCGATGGTCAAACTTCGCAAACCGCACTTGTTGGGCAGAGAAGTGCCTCTCCAACCCCAACAGCCGCCACCAGCACCAGGTCTAATTTGATGAAAGGTTAGGAGTGGTTTGGGAGCCCTTTTCTTTATGTTTTTGGCTGTTCTAAAACTCACAATTTGCGTTTTGTATATATCATCAATATCTCTGTTGCAACCCATCCGTGAATCGGGTACACCATTGGTGGAGCTCCCCATTCATGGATAGGGGTGCAAATACAGACCTTCATCTATGGATCAGATAATATACAGATGGATCAGGAATTACATAAATCATGAAGCAATTCTCGAATCTACTATGGTCTTTAGCTGAACGACAACCTCACTGCCGCCCCCTGACTCTACACGCGTCGTATTCGCATGACAAGATCAAGTCAAAATCTTCATCATCAGTCTGAAATGAAGAAAGACGAAGACAAGGACAAGAAGACACAGCCAAATATCTTGATTGTAAAAGATGTAAGATCTACGAGTATGTACGACCAAACATCCACGAAGTTAGCATTTAATCCGTAGATGAAGGCTTAGATTTGCACCCTATCCATGAATAGGGTGCTCCATCAATGGTGTACACGATCCGCCAAAGGCTGGGTTCGAAAAGTTCTGTCCGTGGCTCGAAAGCCAACCGATCAGGTATCCACATCGACTTGTTTTTGAAGATATTATGGATCGATGGCTGGCTGCGCTGTTGGATCATTGTTCTGATCATTGTTCTGATCATTGTTCTGGACATGAATGAATCCCCGCGAGAATGGGTGCGAAATAGCAACAAAAATCGAGCACCTGGTGTTGCTAATTCCAGGCCAGCAAATTAGTCTGGTCGTCAAATCGACTTGGATCTGTCGTGGCCGCAGGTAGTGCCAGTCGGAGGCTTGCTGCTTTTGGGTCGTAGCTTCTCTCAGCGAGGCTTCATCTCTGTTTTCTACCAAAAATCCCAGGCTGACTATACTGCTACTTGCACAGCATGTTCAATTCTGCTCTTTTCTTCCAAAGTTGCGACTTAATCCATGGCTAAGAAACAGTTTCCGTCAAAAGCATTAGCGAGCGACCTACCCTTACTCAAGCGGTAGCTTTGCATCGCTTCCTGCATGGGTGACTTTCGGGTCACGTGGTCGAGCGAAAATACTGCATCAACTAGCTTGTATGACCACTGGATGGTCTTCAAAATACTCGCCTACTCTTTCGTGTTCAACCAGACATGCAGACGCCAGGACTTCTTGATTTTCAATGCCAGAAAGCTTCAATATATGAGGCGTAAAAAAATCTGCAGCAAGAATCACTTCTCGTTTCGCCTCTGCTAGGTACTTTGTTTATCCCTGAAGAATACCACACCTGCCGTCATCGTGTGGTTTGCTTTTAGACGGATAGATAGAGTTCGAATCCAATCCTATGCCGCGAATGGTATTGGAGGCGACGTGAGAGTAATGTGATCAAGGTCGCTATCGCTCCAGAAGATTGGATGGAGTGTGGGTTGACGGGAGGACGGGAGGGCAAGAAGCCTGCCGGTGGGACATGGTAGGCTCGGCCACCGCATAACGTTTTTCCCAATTCCGTAGACAGTAAAGCAGGATCGTAGTAGTGACTGTAGCTGTCTCTGTGCTGAAGCAACCCCGTGTCATACAACTCATATTATCTTTTTGCTTTAGAATGTAGTAAAAAAAATCTCTTATGCATTAAGACAAAGAGTGAATATAGCATAATGAGATACATAAACACTGCGGGCACCGGGAATATAGCTGCTAGAATACGAACTGGCCAGCGCACTGCTCTGAACAAGTTGTCGAAAGCAAATTGTTCGAGTGATGTTACTTCGTGCTCGCTTTTCCACACGTAATGCGGCCGGACTGCTCACGACTAGTTATACCGAAGAAGAATAAGAAGAATGGAAAGGAGAATAAGAACAAGAGCAAACAAAGCGATAATACCAAATATGTATTGACCACATTGTTAACAGAAGCAAAAGCACCAGACGTTCCTCTTTTGCACTACCTAAGAAGCTTATTTAGCGAGAAAACAAAACGCCTAAAGAAAGGGGTGGTGAAGCTGATCAATCATGTATTCCACAAGGCAGAGCACTGTCTGTATACTTTAAGCCCGCGTCCCTACTAGTCGTTCGACAAACACCACAACCACCATTCGGGGCTTAACAGAATTCAGCCACAGCTTCAGCAGCTACCTCTTTCATTTTCTAATACAAGGTCAAGGTAGTGCTATATCGTCTCGATATCCCATTTTACTCGACAGGGTAGGCTGAAGACGGTTTGGATTAAGTCTGTAGATGCCAGCATTTACTGAAAGAGGCGCTGTATTTGCACTACCCCCACAGATCAGCCCAATCGAATAAAAAATTCAAAGCCTTTAGTGTTCGCTATCCACCCTCTCGTTGCGGGTAGAGTGTCAAACGTGCTTTCATCTGAAGGAGTCAAAGTCTGCTGTGATGGTATGTATCCTAGTTGTTTGAATGCTCAGGTTCCGCAAAGGAAACAAATGAGTGAATGTAGGCCGCAGCTTCATGTGGACATGATAGCGCTAGATTATGGAGCAGGGTATCTATATATAAACACCGAATTTCGGGAGCGTCACCAACTCATCCGCATCATGTGATGCGCGCTCCGCTCGGCTTTCTGTTGAGATCTTAAATACACTCTTGATGTAGTTAAGATCGGCCTCCATTGCCTGTTCCACACCTGCAGGGGTCTGCGTACCCATATGGCTGGAGCTCTAAAGGGGATGTTCTAAGACCGTCGAGCTGCAGGTGTTGGTTAATAGAGAGAGTGCTGAAAAGAGTAACGACAGAAACACGCCGTCTAGTGCTCAGGGACGGTAGGTGAACGCGTCTGGAGCATTCGGATTAATCATGTGCTCGTCAAGTTGTTTGTAGGAGCCGATTTGACCGTTGAAAGTGAACCATTCGGGTGTGTCTGGATGCGATCTTTTGATCCCCTGGGCTGTGATAAATCGTTAGCGGGACCATGAAGGTGCGTGCTGGGGACAAGGTGTGATGATGCAATGGAGGACACTATTTGGCTTAGAGGGCAAAGGGTTGTGGTAGGGATGTGGTGAAGCGAATTGCGTAAGGCCGATCGCTGAACTTACTCAGACAGTAATACGCATAACTATCAGCATTCTGCATTGCTACATGAAGGGGACAGGTCGTGATCTGTTCCCAGCCAAATCTTTCATGAGGACCTCTGATAACTGTAAAATGTCAGTCTTTGATGCAAAAGACAAGGTTCCTGAAAGTCACTGACAGTATGTCGGTGATGTCATGAGCGCAAGTGCATAGAATAGAACGTAGGAAAGACAGGCTGTTTCTGCAACATCGCTTATCAATTTCCCGGGAAACAGCCCTGCTCGTCCTGATAAAGCGGATATCGTTACAAGCCCAGCCCGGCTGCCGGTTGAGTCTTGTCCCATCCCTTTTGTTAGAGCCGAATCACACAATCCAATGATCTTTGTGCTGACTTGATTACTGGCGCCGGGTGACATGGAAGCCGTTCGGAGTACATACGATTGGCCGCTAGTACCACAAATCCTTGCGTTGACGTTGTTTCCGTGGCTGGTGCCTTGCAAGAAATATTGTGATCTTTGGTCGACCCAAATGTTTTGTGCCCCTTCAGCAGATGGGAAGGGTAGGAACATGTTGTCGCCACAGTATATTGCTATATCGCCTGGAAAGGCAAAATAAGTCTCCACCCAGTCTACTCCGTACAGAATGTCTGATAGTTTCGCTGATTATCGATATGATCGTTAGAACATGAACAAATAGACGAAAGAACGATTGGAGGGTAGACTGACCTGAAATCGCAGCTCGATCTTCTGGGGAAGCACCTGGGAAGATTTGTTGCTGCGAATTATCGAGGACCGTTTGACTGGGCATTACTACTGCTGGTCCAGGATCGTTGATTGCGAAGGCAGCGTCAAAAATCATTAAACGGGCCTCGGCCATTGCAGTTCTTATCATGCTGCCCTTGTCGTCATGATCTCCCATGTAGGGTAGGCATGATTGATCAATCGCGTAGGCCCCGACCTGGGTGAAGAGCCCGCAAAGACACAGCAACGCAGAAAAGGTAACCGCGGCAAACAAAGAAGCCATGGTCTGATCACCGAGGAATCAAGGCCCACGCAAGATTATTGAGATATTAATGGACAAGTTCACCGGTTTGCGAGCAGCGAACGGTGAAGAATGGTACACGGAACGCACCTACACACTTACTGAAATTGGTCAAAAAGAAGACGATCCACAACAACAAATATCAATCACCAAGTCTTGGGAGCAAAATAAAAACAACATATAGTTGCAGAGTTGAACTATCAGGGTCTCAGGGACCAATATGCTGATCTTTGAGGGAAACGTTAGAACTCTGATTTCACCTAATGGGCACCACGGAAATGCCCTGGGAAATTTATGAAGAGCCTCCATTGGAGACTCCGATTCACGTATAGTCGGTGGTAGTGGTTAGTTGATTAGTAGGATGTGCATTTCGTGCTAAAATGGTATTCTGTCAAACGGCAAGCAGGATTATCGTGGGGGCCAGACGGGTCGGGTATATGTGAGTATCTAGTAGACTAGTAATAGGTTGACTCGTTGAAGTAAAGTAGCAGTAGCATTTCAGTAGTGGTAGAAGCTTACCCGCCACGTGCCTGCAACCCCGGATTGATTGTTATAACCTTACCCAAAGGGTTATTTCTTAGCTTATTGTTACATCGCTTGGTCCGGGTATCTCATTAGAAGACGGGACGAAGGGAAGGCTGCAGCGGAAGAGGCGGCCGATCATCATCAAGAAGATATCGAGCCCCCAGCAGGCTGAAGCTACCGAGACGAGAGATGAGACATGATAGGCGAGGAACGAGGGGATGACTGAGAATGAAGGGCGATGAGAGACGAAGAACGAGAGCGAGAACGACCGATCCACAAACGTAGAATGTTTTCTTTTTGATAAACATACGATACCTCTTCAGACTGAAAAGTGGCCTCTTTTATATTCATGCAGTTACTTGAGATCGTGGAAGTGAAGTACTCCTACAATGCGTGCACGAGTGTGTAATTTCTAGCTGCCTGCTTTTTCTGTGGGAGATTCGCGCTAGTTGTAATACTACTAGCGCTGAAATTCATGTCGCTCCGGTCCTACCTAGGTAGATTGTTACACCATCGTCCAAGACGTCCGTAGAGGTAATATCAGATAATCCCATTGAGTTCACTGTTATCGCCGCGTGTTTCGTTTCGTTTCTCCGAGACATTAGTCCCGTTGGCTCATATGCTAGCACCTGCTAGAGTAAATCTCGAGCGGCAATATCTCGGCGGCAATACCTCTGCGGAAATTTATATCTTTTAAGTAGACCAAGGCACTGTCATGAATGCATGGTACCATCCCAGCTGCATACTACGTAGTTGGCTCCGTATTTCGAGCGATAACCCCGCAGACAGTTCACCGTATTATGAGTCTTTACAGACTTAGTGGCCAGTCATAAGAGCTTCAGCTTTTAATACTCTTCAACCTCTCAAGTCTCAATATGGCTGGGTTGTGACCAGTGGTCTACCTCCAACCTTCAGTTTCAAATATCAACCAAGTTCCGTCTTCCCTGGCTTGCGTGGTCTTTGATAATCAATGTCAAATGTGTATTCAAATTTTACCAGACGAGCTGTCATTGGTTACCTTCTAGTGCAATCCAGAACGTATACATGAGTTTCCTTTGTTCCTTCAACCTTCGTCCTTTCGCTGACCGATATCATCTTCTCCGTTTCTAAGATGGTCAGACGCTAATGGCTCACTGTTATTTCACTTCTTGCAGTCGCCAGTCGAGCTTCGAAGGCCCCGCGATATACAAACACAACAGAAGTCCCTGTCACTCCTGTCATATCAACAATTAATGCTACTCAAAACTTACCAGTCTCAAAGCTCTCAAGTTTCCGTAGAATCATTTCGGCTTCGGTCCCTGCCGTGACTCCAATCACGGGCATGCCATCATTTTCTGCGAATGACGCCAATTCCAAACCGTGTCCAAAGCCGAGGCCTACGGAAGGGAAGCTTTCGTTCATGACATCTCAGAAGCCAAAGCCTACCGGAACTAGGCTACCGCTGTCATCGCCGCAAAAGCCAGGACCTACCGAAGTTAAGCTTTGGCCCACATCGTTGGTGGCATCTAAAACAACCGCAGAACCTGTTAGATCGCCAATCGTGCCCATTCATCCTGTTATCCTGACTCCGAACCCTCCGCCGCCCAAACCTCTTACCATGACAAAAGCCCGTACCAAAACAAAACCCGAATGTAGTACCAGAACGGCTGCAATCATCAGCGTGTTCTGCGCTTCTTCGAAAGCAGAGTGGTCTTATAGGACTAGGAAAACCCCGGCAGTGGGTTGCAACGTGAGATGTAAGGCTACAACAACAGGCTCCTGTGCTGTAGCCACGACGTTTAATTCCTTACAATATGTTGTTTTTCGGCAACGCCCCCATGCGGGTCTAAAGTCGGTGCATTTCAGGCACTGACGCAACGGGACACGCCGCTTCTAGGTCCACTTCAAAGCCAGGTTGGGGCTATTGGGCTTAATTCTAAGCTATCAGCGTACACGGCAAAGGATAATACTTCTTCCACTGGTCAAATAACTCAGCTCACCTCCGTGAGGGCTGCCGCTGACGGATTAAATCTACCCACCTCCATCCATACCCTCACTGGCGGAATCACTGAATCCACCTCCGCCAAGCCTTCCGCTGGCGGAACGACTTCACCCCCCTCCATCCACACTTCCACTAGCCGATTCGCTCGACTCAATTCTGCCAATCCTTCTGCCAACGGAATGAATCAACCTACCTCATCGACGCTTCCATTAGCCGACCCACTCAACCCACCTCCGTCAACGCTCCCAAAACCGCAACTAACATTGCAACAAGCGCCGTTGCAAGTCCAGCCGCTGGGGTCATGATCACTTATTATATAGATTCCGACCTTAACCAATATCGAGCGTACGACGATGGGCCACTTAACTTGTCGATAGATTTCTGTAGCGGGCTAATTCCAATTGCAACCGTAAACATCTCTCACGCCGGGCAAACGACCTATTTTCCCCATTTAACACACATGGATATGTTGGCTGTCACTATAGCAGAAACAACAATGAGGTTGGGATATCCACGAACAGGGGGCTGTTAAAAGTTCCCGGTTCGTTGGTGTGTTCCGGCTGGGTGAACCCGGTGCAATGTACGCCTGTTAGCAGGATCGATGCTCAGCTTCATATCTGTCCCGGGGGAGTATATGAATTTGAGTTTGCCAACTGTATCTGGGGACCGAGTACCGGACCAAATGGTCTTGCCCCCATTCCAACCCCGAAACCCACCTTGAGTCCTTAACCAGCTTCCTATACACTTCCACGGATACCGTCTTGGCCCTGGTGGAAGTATGTATCGCTAACGAATTTGTCGATTACGCTAGGAGTATTCCCGGCCCGATGCACGTTCCGGTCCCGTGCACACCCCACTTTACTACTTTCATCTTTCTTCAAAAATCAATTACAAATTCAATATGGCTTCAATTGAGGCAGCGCTTGCAGATCTAGCTTTGCAAGACTCATCTAACTACACTGCAACTGCAAAGAAATTCAATATCAATCGAAGCACGCTGTCGCGACGACATAGGGGCAAAACGGCCTCCGTGAAGGAAAGCAAGCAAACGACGTCAATTCTTTCGAACCAACAAGA
>JAABUS010001908.1_pt1 | contig 22152 bp, 17 predicted proteins | sample 5560161 | NCBI WGS metagenome assembly JAABUS01 (sample SAMN10711885, study PRJNA513376) | rock metagenome | isolation source: Antarctica rocks | place: Antarctica: Victoria Land, Trio Nunatak nord | collected 2016-01-04
GCTCGAGATCACCGAGACCCTCGTCCGGTCCGGCGCCGTCGATGTCGTGGTGATCGACTCGGTCGCCGCGCTCGTGCCAAAGGCCGAGATCGAGGGCGACATGGGCGACAGCCACGTCGGTCTTCAGGCCCGGCTGATGAGCCAGGCGCTGCGCAAGCTCACCGGCGCGATCAGCCGGAGCAAGTGCTGCGTCATCTTCATCAACCAGCTCCGGATGAAGATCGGTGTCATGTTCGGCAGCCCGGAGACGACGACCGGCGGCCAGGCGCTCAAGTTCTACGCGTCGGTCCGGATGGACATCCGCCGGATCGAGGCGATCAAGAACGGCACCGACAGCGTCGGGATGCGCGCCCGGGTCAAGGTGGTCAAGAACAAGGTCGCGCCTCCGTTCCGGCAGGCCGAGTTCGACATCATGTACAACGAGGGGATCTCGGTCGCCGGCAGTGTGCTCGACGTCGGGACGGATCTTGGGATCGTCCGGAAGAGCGGCGCCTGGTTCTACCTCGGAGAGGAGCGGCTCGGTCAGGGCCGCGAGAATGCCAAGGAGTTCCTCAAGCACAACCCGGATGTCCTCGAGGACATCCGCAACCGGATCAAGGCCGCCTCGCCGGAGCTCTCCGGCCGGATCAACTTCGACGGTGGGGACGAGGTCGCCGGCGATCCGTCCCTCGTGCCCGACCTGTCGGCCGATGGTGAGCCGTTCTAGCGGCTATGCCTGACGGCATTGCATGGACCTAAAGAGCCGGGCTCAGGGCCGGCGCGGAGCGTCTCGTCGACACATGTCGGCACAACGCACGTCCGGTACGGCCACCCGATCAGCCACGTTCCCCGCGAATGCTCAATGGTCGAAACAGGTCGTACTCTGGCTGCCGCCCCTGTCTAGCTGATTGCGTGACGGGGGCGGTCCGCGTGAAGGGCTAGTGGGGAACGGGTTCTGCGTCTATCGGACTTACCTCGGATCGACCAGGGTCCTGGCCCGATCGAAGGCGACTGATGCGACGTAAGCGACTATACTTGTGAGCGACCGATGTTGCCCTGTGAGTGGCGCATCGCTGGAGGAAACCACCTATGTTCTTCACACGAGCCAAGGCCACGATGGTCGCCCCGGGCGACGCGCTCCCCGGCCGCGACACGCCGGCCTTCACCATTCCATCCCGCCACGCCGTCAACGGCCAGCCGATCCAGCCACCGTTCCCCGCGGGCAGCGAGACGGCGATCTTCGCCCTCGGCTGCTTCTGGGGTGCCGAGCGCATCTTCTGGCAGACCCCCGGCGTCATCACGACGGCTGTCGGCTACACCGGCGGCTACACGCCCAACCCGACCTACGAGGAGACCTGCTCGGGACGAACCGGTCACGCCGAGGCGGTGCTGGTCGTCTTCGATCCGGAGCGGGTGAGCTATGCCGACCTGCTGAAGGTCTTCTTCGAGGAGCACAATCCGACGCAGGGGATGCGGCAGGGCAATGACTCCGGCACGCAGTACCGCTCCGCGATCTACACGACAAGCGACGCCCAGCGCGAGACGGCCGACCGGGTGCTGGCTTCCTACGACGAGCGCCTCCGGGCCAGCGGCCATTCGGCGATCACGACCGAGGTCGCGCCGGCGGGCCAGTTCTACTACGCCGAGGACTACCACCAGCAGTACCTGCACAAGGTCCCGAACGGGTACTGCGGCCTCGAAGGCACCGGCGTGAGTTGCCCGGTTGGCCTCGGCGTCGCCGTCCAGTAAGGGACGAGGGGAGAACCAACGACGATGACGGATACGAACACGAGTACCAACACTGATACCAGTCCTGACCTCAAGCCGATCCCGACCAGTGAGGCCGAGTGGCGAGAGCGGCTGACCCCGGAGGAGTATCGCGTCCTCCGGCGGGCCGGCACGGAGCGACCCTTCACTGGCCGCTACCTCGATTCGGACGAGGACGGCGTCTACCGCTGCGCCGCCTGTGGCAACCCGCTCTTCGACAGCGGGACCAAGTTCCATTCGGGCAGCGGCTGGCCCAGCTTCACCGAGGCGATCTCGCTGGACGCGGTCGAGCTGCACGTCGACCGCTCGCTCGGAATGACCCGGACCGAGGCCCGCTGCGCCCGGTGCCACTCTCACCTCGGTCACGTCTTCGACGACGGACCGGTCGCGGCCGGTGGTCTCCGCTTCTGCATGAACGGTGCGGCCCTCGACCTCGACGAGCGCGCATAGCGCAATCGATTCGGGTATTCAGACACGCTCTACGCCGTCTGCTCATCTGAGTGGGCGGCGTCTCTTTGCTGCCCTCAATCTCCGTTCTATTTTGAGAGACGCGTAGATCGAGTCGAGTGCTGTCAGAAGCCGGTGACTGGCTTGATGCCTTTCAACCGTTTCGTTATGATGAATGGTACTGACAGCGACGTCAGAATTTCTGATGGCGAGGTCGGAAGGAGCATCCGGGAGGAGCGTGCCATGCAGCGGCCGGTATCACCGACATCGATGAGGTTCAGGAAACAGCGCGTCGGACGCCTGCTGACGGGGATCGCCCTCACGGGAGCGCTGGCGCTGGCGAGTGTCGCGGGCCTTCCAACCGGGGCGAGGGCACAGCAGGCGGCTGAGGCGCCGGCCTAGGGGATCACCGTCAGCGGGTTCGGCGTTGCGACCGTCCCGGCCGAGACCGCCGAACTCCAGATCATCGTGAGCCAGTCGAATTACGGTCCGCCCTCTGGCCCGACACCGGGCGCGACGCCCGGCGCCGCGGAGCGTGAGCAGGCGGGATCGGTCGTCACGTCCCTGACGGACGCCGGGGTTGCGGAGGCCGACATCGAGGTAATCGTCAGCCCGGTCCTGGGCAATGTCTACGGCCCCAACGGGTCTGCGGTCGCCCGGATCGACGTCGCCGTCCAGAGCCCAACGGTGGAGCGGATCGCTGAACTGATCGACGCGGCGACGGTTGGGGCTGCGAACGAGCGGCTGGTCCTCGGTCAGGTTGGCGTCGGCTACGGCATCGCCGACTGTGCGCCGTTGCTGCGCCAGGCCCGAGAGGCGGCTCTCGGCGACGCACAGGCCAAGGGCGAGCTGCAGGCCGACATCGCTGGCGTCGGAATCGGGGAGATCATCGGCGTGACTGACGTTGCGGTCAGCCCGTTCGGGGGGTTGTCTCCCTACTACGGTAGTCTCGCGCCACTCTCGGTGGCCTGTGCGCCGGCGGTGCCGGTCGTGTCAACCGGTGGGTCGATCTCGGTTGCCCCGTACGACCCGACGGCTGACGCGGTCGTGAACGTCTATGCGCAGCTCACGATCACCTACGAGCTCGCCAGGAGCACTGCTGCCACGCCCGAGGTGTAGGCAGAGCAAGGTTCGCAACGTAGACGACGAGGCGATGTGGGCGGTCGGCTCCGTCCCCTCGTCGTCTGGAAGCGTTTTCCTGTCCCGAGTTATCGCACTGCGTCCGCTGGCTGGAGGAGTCTGACCACCTGCCCGGTCGCCGCCGACTCAACGGCGCCGAGGACGATCGCCAGCGAGCGGATGTTGTCCTGGGCACTGGTCGGCGGGAGTGCATTGGACTCGACCGCCCGGACGAAGTCGGCGAGCAGGCCGACCTGGTCGGTCGGATGGCCGTCGTCCAGGGCCAGGCTGCGGGGTGGGCCGTCGAAGGGCAGGAGGTCGACGACGTTGGCCTGCCCGTCGGTCCGCCAGCGGATTCGGCCGGTGTCGCCGACGATGTCCCACTCGCCGTCCCACGAGGTGTCGGTGTCGAAGCCGGCCCAGTTGCCGTCGTAGGTGGCGGTCGCGCCGTTGGTCAGCGTCATGACGACGGCCGCCGCCGGATGGTGCTCGTAGACGCCACCCGGAATGTGCCAGCTCCGCCCGTAGAGCTCCGTGACGTCCTCGCCGGTGATCGCCCGCAGCATGTCGAAGTGGTGGACCGCCATGTCGATGATGAGGGGCTCCTCCATGCTGTAGCGGAAGTCGCCGGGCCCGAAGACGGTCCGGGTGTCGCGGTGGAACCGGATCGCGACGGAGCGGACCGTGCCGATCTCGCCGTCCCGGATCGCCGCCTGGACAGCCCGGATGTTCGGCCGGTAACGGTAGTTCTGGGCGACCATCAGGATCCGGCCGGTCTCGTTGGCGGTCCGGACGAGCGCCTCGCCGTCCTCCAGCGTGGCCGCGAGCGGCTTCTCCAGCAGGACATGCCGACCGCCGCGGAGCAGGGTCTCCGCGATCGGCCGGTGCGTCGCGGGTGGCGTGACGACGACGGCGGCATCCCAGTCGTCCCGGGCCAGAGCGTCGTCGATCGACAGCAGGCAGTCGGCTTCGCTGAACCCCAGCTCGGTCATGGCGTAGTCGCGATTGGCCGGAGCCGGTTCCACCACGGCGACGTACTCGATGCCGAGAGCGGACCGCAGGACCCGGGACCAGGTTCGTCCCATCTTGCCAACGCCGACCTGAATGATGCGCATCGGTGATCCTTTTCCTTGGGCATGCGTCCGGATCGATCCTGAGGGATTGGCCGCCGCCTGACGACCGTTCCCCGTGACCCGACAATTGATGGTACCGCTCAGGAGCCAGGCTCGCGGCATTCGGGACCAGGGAGCGGTTCCAGAGAGAGCAAGGCGTACCCGATTCTAACCATGGAATGGCCGAAATCCGCTATGACGTGCGGTACGACCAGGTGCTCCATTGCGCGAGCCCAGGGTTGAGGAGTGACAGATTCACGCAGAATCTCCAGCGTAGCGCTGTTGACCGCCGTGAGATCTCTGTCGTGCCCTTCGCTCACTTCTGGTAGGACCAGTACAACCAGTTGATCCAGATCGAATCCGCGCCATCTGATCTCAAGGAAGATCCTGGCCGGATAGCCAACGGATCGGCTGTGGACCCACGGGACGGTGTCGTCCCGGTGAGTCCGGTCACTGCTGCGGTTCCCCGTGGAGCACCCGATGCCGGGTGACGTCGGGGTGAGCGCAGACGATCGGACACTGCCTGTCAGCGAGGCCGCGATAGCAGTCGGCGATGACTGCTCTGCCTGTTCAAGGAGTGAACATGTCACGCACGGGTCTTGAGACCGCGTTCTCCCACCGTCTGAATCGTCGCGCACTGGTCGGCGGGGCAGCCGCCACCGCCGGGGCACTCAGCCTTGGGCTTCCATCGCTGACGTCGGCGCAGGACTCCGTCAGCCTGAAGTGGGGCACCTGGGGCAACACGGGAGAGATCCAGCGCTTCCAGGAATACACCGACAGCTTCAACGCGGCCAACCCCGCCATCAAGATGGAGCTCATCCCGTCGCCTACCGACGGCTACGACGAGCGCCTCCTGACGCAGCTGAACGGTGGCTCGGCGCCGGACGTCTTCTACGTCGGCGACGGGATCATCTCCCAGCTGCGCAGCAACAACGCCATCATGGACATCACCGATCAGCTGTCCTCCGCGGCCAGCCTCTCGAGGCCGGAGCAGTTCGCCGGCGATCTCTGGGGAGCCTCGGTCTCCAACGAGGGCCGGTACTTCGGGACGACGGTCGACTGCAATCCGCTGGTGCTCTGGTACAACCGGGGACTCCTCACCGAGGCCGGGATCACGCAGATGCCGGCCGATCTGTACGAGGCCGGCGGCTGGAACTGGCAGGCCTTCCAGACGATGTGCGACCAGATCAAGGCCGCGGGCAAGACGCCCTATGTCCTCCCGGACTGGTGGGCCGGTCGCTACGGCTGGGTGACGACCAACGCTGGTATCGTCTACCAGAATGGCCAGTTCATCGGCCATCAGAACGCGCAGACGGTGGCGGGCTTCCAGTTCGTCGCCGACAACATGGCGTCCGGGAACTTCGTCTACGCCGGTGGCCTGCCCGAGGGTCAGGGCGACACCGTCATGATGATGTCCGGGCAGCTGGGCTTCACCTCGCTTGGCCGCTGGGGGCTGCCGCTGTTCAAGGAGAATGCGGCGCTCGACGTCGACATCGTGCCGTATCCGACCAACACCGGCAAGAAGATCGAGCCGGCTCCCGTCGCGGTGGCGTACATGGCGATCAACGCCGCGACCAAGGCGCCGGAGCAGGCCTTCACGTTCCTGACGAACTTCGTCTCACAGGCCGGGCAGCAGTTCCGGCTCCAGGGCGGCGGCAACGCCGTCCCGTCGATCGAGGGCGTCGAGGCAGTCGTCACCGAGGAGGGTGTGCCCGCCCACGCGCAGTACTTCATCGACGCCCGGGCGGTCGGCTACGCCTACTTCCGTGAGGAAGCCGGAACACCGGGCCTCTCCACCGCGATCGATGACCGGATGGATCTCCTCTGGCTCGACGGCGGCGATGTGCAGGCGGCCCTGAACGAAGTGGCCGAAATGGCGAACACGGCGATCGCCAACGGCGGAGTCTAGCCTAGCCCGGTCCCGTCTCGGCGGCGGGACGCGACCAACCGGGCCCGGGCAGCGATGCCCGGGCCCACTGGGGACTCCACCATGGCGACATCCGTCCTTGGCACCGAGGATATCTCGGCCTCGGCGACGCCGTCGGCCCGTCGGCTCTTCGGATCCCGGCGGTCTCGATCCGCGGCCCTCTGGGGGCTGTTCTTCATCGCGCCCCAGTTGTTGGGGCTGCTCGTCTTCTCGGTGATTCCGGTCGGCTGGGCGCTGGTGCTCAGCTTCATGGACTGGAACGGGCTCGGTGATCGAACGTTCATCGGCCTGGCCAACTATCGCGAGACCTTCCAGAGCCAGGAGTTCCGCGACGCCCTCCGTCACACGGTGCTGTTCACGCTCATCTCGGTCCCCGGTGGTGTCATCGTCTCACTCCTGGTGGCTCTCCTGGTAAACAACGTCAGGTTCAAGACCATCTACCGCGTGATCTTCTTCCTGCCGACCGTGACCAGCTCCGTGGCCATCTCCCTGGTCTGGCTCTGGGCATTGAACGGCGACTTTGGATTGGTCAATACGTATCTGCGCGAGTGGTTCAATGCCGACCCACCGAACTGGCTGATCGAGCGGGACCTCGTCGTCCCGATCATCGCACTCGTCTCGATCTGGGCCGGTCTCGGCTTCAACATGGTGATCTTCCTGGCCGGTCTTCAGAGCATCTCGCCCTCGTATCACGAGGCCGCCCAGATCGACGGGGCATCGCGGGCCCGCATGTTCTTCAATATCACGTTGCCGCTCCTGTCGCCGACACTGTTCTTCGTCACGATCATCTCACTGATCGGCGCCTTCCAGGTGTTCGACCTCGTCTACGTCATGACGGGCGGCGGCCCGGGCAAGGCGAGCTCGACCATGGTGTTCCACATCTACGAGACGGCGTTCGTCGACTTCTCCTTCGGCCTGAGCGCGGCCGTCGCGATGGTCCTCTTCGCGATCATTCTCCTGGTCACGCTGTTCCAGTTCTGGGGACAGCGTCGGTGGGTGCACTACGACGACTGACGGCGTGTCCACTCGGCTCACACCGGCCAATCGATCATGCCTCAGCAGGAGATCATCAGCATGGCCAGCACGCCCTTGAGCAGCACCCCCAATCAGCGTGGAACCTACCGGACGAGCCGAAAGGTCCAGGCGCGCGTTCTCGAGGCGTTCACACACATCATCCTCATCCTTGGGGCGCTAATGATGATCATCCCGTTCCTCTGGATGATCTCGACCTCGCTCAAGGACTTCGGGCAGGTCTTCGTCATCCCGCCGTCCTGGATACCGGACCCGGTCCAGTGGGCGAACTATCCGAAATCGCTTGACGCTCTGCCGTTCGCGAGGGCGTACTGGAACAGCACGTACATCGCGGTCGTCGTCGTCGCCAGCCAGTTGCTGACCTGCTCGATGGCCGGCTACGCCTTCGCCCGGATCGAGTTCCCGTTCCGCGATCAGCTGTTCATCGTCTTCCTCGCGACACTGATGATCCCGGCTCAGGTGACGATCATCCCGACCTACCTGATCATGCGGAACCTCGGCCTGATCGATACGCACGCCTCGCTGATCATTCCCGCCGCGCTGTTCAACGCCTTCGGCGTGTTCCTCCTCCGCCAGTTCATCAAGGGGTTACCGCAAGAGCTCGAGGAATCGGCGGTGCTGGATGGTGCCAACCGCCTTCGGATCTACTGGCAGATCATCCTGCCGCTGATCAAGGCGCCGCTGGCCGCGCTGGGCATCTTCAGCTTCCTCGGGCAATGGAACAACCTGTTCACGGCCAACATCTTCCTCAGCTCGCCGGACAAGTACACCGTCCCGCTGCTGCTCAACCAGTTCAAGGGGCTCTATATCACCGACTGGACGCTGATGATGGCCGCGGCGACCATCGCGGTGATCCCGGTCCTCGCGGTGTACCTGATCGGACAGCGCTACATCATCGAGGGTGTCGCCCTAACGGGCATCAAGCGGTAGTCAACGGCGCGAGCGTCCCTCGGGCCGGTACGCGGTTGACCGGTGGTGTGGCCGGGCCAGATGGCCGGCGTTCCGCACGACCCAGAGGACACGACCGTGTTGATCCGGACCCGTGACGAGCTCGCGACGACGCTCGAGCAGCGCATCGTGACCGGAGCGCTCGCGCCCGGTGAGTTGCTGCCGTCCGAGCGGGTACTGTCGGACGAATATGGCCTCAGCCGGTCGATGGTCCGGGAGGCACTCCGTACACTGGCCGAGCGTCGACTGATCGATGTCGTGCCCGGCCGCGGTTCGTTCGTGCGCCCGGCAACCGCGGAGGACTCGGCCGAGCGGCTGACCGACGTCTTCGACCAGCGCCAGGTCACGGCCCGCTACCTGATCGAGGCCCGGAACATGGTTGAGACGACCGCCGCCTGGCTGGCCGCCGAGCGTGCCGACGACGCCGAGATCCGGGCGATCGACCAGGCGCTCGTCTCCTTCGACCGCGCGACGACGCTGCTGGCCCGCGTCCGGGGCGATCTTGCCTTCCACCTTGCCATCGTCCATGCCGCCGGCAACCCGCTCGTCGAGACGATGTTCCGGGCGATCCAGCCGTACACCGTCGAGCTGATGATCAGGAGCCTGACCGATGAGACCGTGACGACCGAGAGCGTGCCCTGGCATCAGCAGATTCTGGACGGGATCGGCCAGTGCGAGCCGCGGCGGGCGTCGGACGCGATGTTCGCCCATCTGGCGGTCGGCCTGACGGCGTACGGGGATGACATCGACCAGAATCTCGATGTCATCACGCGCCGGTCGATCGACCACCTGGCTGGCGGCGGTGTCACGCTCGACCAGTTGCTCGAGATGTCGCGCGAGATGTCCTGACCGTTCACGCAGCTGGGCGCGACACGTCGCGAGTGCGTGATTCATACCTGTCGATGCCGGCGAGCGTGACGTCGTGCGATGTCCACGCCGGGCGAACGCCGCCCATCGAATCGAATGATCTGCCGCGGCAGAGAGGGGAGCCAGGCGTGAAGGTCACGCAGATCGAGACGATCCGGGTCGACGAGTTCCCGAACATCCTCTTCACCCGTGTCCATACGGAGGACGGACTCGTCGGACTTGGCGAGACATTCTACGGCGCGAAAGCGGTCGAGGCGTACATCCACGAGACGGTCGCGCCGTACCTGCTCGGCAAGGACGCGCTCGAGATCGACCGGCACTCACGCGGTCTCTACGGCTACTTCGGCTTCCGCAGTTCCGGCGCCGAGATGCGGGGCAACTCGGCGATCGACATCGCGCTCTGGGACCTGTTCGGCAAGGCGACCGGTCAACCGCTCTACCAGTTGCTCGGCGGCAAGGTCCGGGATTCCGTTCGGGTCTACAACACCTGCGCGGGCTACCAGTACGTCCGCAGCCAGCCCCGCCAGGCCGTCGAGAACTGGGGCCTGCCGAAGGCGGAGCAGGGACCGTACGAGGACCTCGAAGCGTTCCTGACCCGGGCCGGTGAGCTCGCCGAGAGCCTGCTCTCGGAGGGCATCACCGGGATGAAGATCTGGCCGTTCGACCCGTACGCCGAGCGGACCAACGGGCAGTACATCTCGGCGCCCGATCTCGACGTCGCACTGGAGCCGTTCCGCAAGATCCGCGACGCCGTCGGCAACCGGATGGACATCATGGTCGAGTTCCACTCGCTTTGGAACTTCCCAACCGCCCGGCAGATCTGTGCCGAGCTTGAGCCGTTCAAGCCGACCTGGTTCGAGGACCCGATCAAGGCCGACAACCTCGACGCCCTGGCCGAGCTTGCGGCCCAGACCCGAGTCCCGATCGCAGCTTCGGAGACGCTGGCGACGCGCTGGTCCTACCGGGAGGTGCTGGACCGAAACGCCGCCGGGATCGTGATGGTCGACGTGAGCTGGACCGGCGGGATCTCCGAGGCGCGCAAGATCGCCAACCTCGCCGAGACCTACCAGCGGCCCGTGATGTTCCATGACTGCACCGGTCCGATCGTCCTGACCGCCTCGACTCACCTCTCGATGAACGCGCCCAACGCCCTGACCCAGGAGATGGTCCGGGCTTTCTACAGCGGCTGGTACGGTGAACTCGTGACACAACTTCCCGAGATCCGTGATGGGTCCATTACCCCACCGCCCGGCCCGGGTCTCGGGATCGAACTCCGTCCCGACCTGACCGACCGGCCGGACGCGACCGTGACCGTCAGCGGTGACCAGACCCGAACCTGGGGGTTCAACGGGGCGTCTCCCGCGGCGAAGCAGGCAGGTACCGTTACCGAGAGGGTCGGGTCGACAGGACATGTGATCGACCTGCTGACGAAGGGGGAGCCTCCGGAGTAGCAGTGCTTCACGTCAGCCACGGCATGATTGGACACCCGTTATCGCCTGACGGCGAGGCCCGGCCATCAATGGTCCGGGCTCAGGAACGGCGCGGAGCGTTCCGGACAGTCCAGTCATCCCGGAGAACGATGGGTCGGATGACCCTTCCGACCTCCGATGCGGTTTGGGACATGGAGGAACACATGGCGGCAGAAAGCCCGATCAGTCCAACGTCAGACCTATCGGCATCGACGATGACGATCTTCGACCGGACAGCCCGGATCGGCCTTGAACTCGATCCCGGCACCGGGCTTCCGGTCGCGCTCCTGAATCGGTCCGGCGAGGCGGCCCGGCGGCTACCGGTTGCCATGTCCCTGCAACTCGACACCGAGGGCACGGAGGTCGATCGCCAGCCGTTCGGGCTGGACTACGTCGATGTGACGGTCCTCCAGGAGGTCAGGTTGCGGGCGGAGGGCGTCACGCACGACTTCCTCGGGCAGGACGAGGTCTTCACGGTCGCGACCGACGTCGGCGCCTGGCGGCTCGACATCGAATACCGCTTCCGGGTCGCCTCACCACGGCTCGAGATCCATCTCATCGTCGCTCCTCCTGAGGACGGACCGCCCGGAACCCTGCGGAATCTTCATCTGCGATTCCGGATCGAACCCGGCGACCTGTCAGGCTGGCGCCTGTTCGCGCCGACGAGCGACCTGCGGTCCGGCGTGCCCCTCGCGCGGGTGACCGAGGAGACCCGGACGGGCGATGCGGAGTTCGGCGGATCGGGCCTGGTCGTCATCGACGACCCCGCCGCACGGTCCGCACTGCTCATCTGGCCGCTCTCGCGGACGGAGCAGGCGAACGGTTCGATCCAGGCGCATGGCTCCGACGTTACCTTCACGGTCGAGACCCGGATGGCCGGCCGGATCGGGACGGGACAGCGCCTGCGCTGGGGCGGAGTCGAGCTCGACTTCCTCGACCAGCCGTGGGAGGAACTCCTGCCGGGGATCCAGTCCTGGTATGGTCCGCTCGGCATCGCTGCACCCAACGACACGGCGAGCTGGATCCCTGGGGCGAGTCTCTACGAGGTCCAGATCGGCACGTCCGTCTTCTGGGGCGGCTGGGAGTACAGCCCGTACCCGACGGCCCGTGATCTCCATGACGATGTTGGCCGCATCGCCGGACTTGGCTTCGACTGCATCCAGATCATGCCCCACCAGCCGTTCCCGTCCTACAACGTCTATGACTACCACGACGTCACCCTGTCCTACGGCGACGAGGACGACCTGCGCCGCGTCGTCGAGGCGGCCCACGCCCACGGGATGCGGGTCATCCTCGACATCCTGATGCACGGGGTGATCGACGAGAAGATGATCACCGCGACGGCCGACCGGGTCCGGAACGGACCGTATTTCGATCGCCTCGACGATGGCACCGGGATCCAGCCGAACGAGGACTTCACCGCCTACAAGGGCTACGACTATCTCGTCTCCTGGGCCCGTCACATCCTCGACTTCGAGCCCCACTGGGCCGGCGGCTCGCCGGGCGATCACCCGTTGGCCGCCGAGCACCCGGAATGGTTCGTCCGCAAGTCCAGCGGCGAGATCATCGGCGTCTACACCAAGGCATTCGATACCAATAACGTGGCCTGGCAGGAGTACTTCACGTCCGTCTGCCTGATGTTGGTGCAACGGCTCGGTGTCGATGGCTTCCGGTTCGACGCGCCGACCTACAACGACGTGCCGAACTGGTCGCCAGCGACCGAGCACCGGGCCAGCGCCTCCCAGCTTGGCGCGGTCGACCACTTCGCCCGGCTGCGAAGCGAGATCAAGTCCCGCTACCCGGACGCGCTGCTCTACACCGAACCCTCGGGCGTGCTGTTCCGGCAGACGATGGACATCGTCTACAACTATGACGAGCACCCGCTCATTCCCGCGGTAATCCGGCCGGAGATCACCGGCGATCCCACCCGGATCGGGATGCGGTCGTCGCGTGATCCGGGTGACCTGGGCATCAGGACCGCCCGGGATCTCGCCGGGTGGTTCCGGAACAAGATCGCGACGCTGCCGAAGGGGTCGATCACGGCCCGCCACATCGACTCGCACGACTCGTTCTGGTGGCCGCTGCCGGGCTTCAAGTGGCGCCGGGAGCAGTACGGCATCCCGGCGACGCGGGCGCTGGTCGCGACGTGGTCGCTCAGTGGGGGCGTCTACATGATGTTCGTCGGCGGCGAGGTCGGGATCGAGGAGGACATCCGCCGCGCCAACCGGCTCAAGCGCACCATCCCCGAGATCCGGCTGGGCGCCGCCGACTACGACGGCGTTTCGGTCGCCGATGACCGGATCTACGCCGTCGCCCGGGTCCTCGACGGGCGGCGGTCGCTCGTCCTCGTCAATCTGTCCGGCGAGACCGTCGCGACGTCATGCGCCCTTGCCGACCTGGATGGGCTGAACAGCCCGACCGGCTATATCGTCCACGATGTCTGGCAGGACGAGAGCCTCCCATCCGCCGATGGCTATAGCTGGGACGCGACGCGGCTCGGTGCGATCTACCAGACCTTGAGCCGCATCAGGTCCGCGTCCTGACAATTCGTCCGGTCCGGAGTCGGGGTTGACCTGGAGCGGCGACCTGTTGCGCCTCGGGCTGGGTCCGTTGCTGTGGTCACGGGTCAGTGCCAGGCAGGAGTCCGGACACTAGTGGATTAGGTAGATCGTCGAAGATGTCTTCGATCCGGCATCCGAATAGTTGGGCCATCCGGACGGCGAGCTTGAGGCTCGGGTCGTAGCGCCCCTTCTCGATCGAGATGATGGTCTGCCGGGAGACGTCGAGCTGCTCGGCCAGACGTTCCTGCGACCATCCGTGAGCGGCCCGACGAAGGGCGAGGTCGTTTCGCACTCACGTCTCCTGCCGGCGCAGGAGCGTGAGCCGCAGGGCTAAGTCGGACATCCCGATGATCGTCAGGGCCGCCAGGATCAGAACCGCCGAAGGGTCGAGATTCGAGACGGCAAGCACCGTCGCGACGATACCTGTCAGCGCGATCAGATCGAAGAGGGCGCTTTTCCCTGCCCGCTGAAGCCACGAGAACTCGATGTTGTCCGGACGTTCACCGGGAGCTTCGTTCTCCCTCACCTCCGGCGAGAACAGGAGCCAGCCGAGCAGATAGCTGGGTGGCGACGTGCAGGCGGCGAAGACGACGAAGGTCAACCAGAAGTAGCTGTCGCGCATACTGGCCGCGATGAGCCCGATACCTGACGCAACCACGATGCCCGTCCCGATGGACGCCAGACGATGGTTCATGACTCCTCCGTGTGTAAAGCGTGCTTGACTGTGAAGCAAGCTTCACACAGGATAGGAAACATGTCAAGGTCGCTTTACGCCAGACGAGATATGGGTGGCAGCCATCCCACTGTCCATGCTCGGTTCAGAAGGAGACTGAGCCACACTGAAAACAGATCAAGTCCCGATACGACGAACTGGAAGGGGTCGAGAGGTGGCGATCTCGGTCTACTCGTCCGATCGAATCGGGAACCTCTTGCCCATCCGGTGATTGACCGTCGCGAAGTCCGTTTCTGCGTTGATCCTCAAACCGGGCAGAACCATCGACTCGACGATGCCATCCTCCCCCGCTGCTCGTTCCACATAGACGTTCTCGACCAAGGCGAAAACGGAGAAGGTTTCCAGCTCAGGGTCGACGAGCCAGTATTCAGTTGCACCGGCCAGAGCGTATCGCATCGGTTTCTCGACCGAGTCGCGGCTCCTGCTCCCCGGTGAGATGACTTCGACGATGAGTTGGGGAGCGCCGTAGACCTTCGCCCCCCGGACCATCGTCAGGTGTTGGGCATCGATGAAGAGGATATCCGGTTGGAGGGAGTTCTGGTCGTCGAGCACGACATCGACCGGCGCGAAGATCGTATCTCCCAGATCCTGATCATCCACCCATCGATCGATCAGGCGAAAGACGGCTCGGACCGTTATCTGATGCCGGTAGGTCGGAGCGTCCGCCGTCGAGATGACTCCGTTCAGAAGCTCATAGCGGTTGCCGTCATCCGGAATCCTGTCCAGATCTTCGATCGTGGACACACGGGCATCTGCGACCATTTGGGCCTCCCTGTTCGAGCATCTGATGCCCATAGCGTAGCAGCAAGAACGCCCGAGATGATGGCCGTCGGAGAGAATCCGGCGGCCTTCGTCATTGAGTCTGGAGGGGGATGGAATCGCTAGGCGTCCTTCGCCAGCTCCTCCAGCCGGTCGACATACCCTGACAGGATGTCGAAGGCGGCCTGGACGGGGTCCGGAGTGCTCATGTCGATGCCGGCGGTCCTGAGCTGGTCGATCGGGTACGACGAACCGCCCTCGCGGAGGAAATCGCGGTAGCGGTTAACGACCGGCTCCCCGCCAGCGAGGACCTGCTGGGTCAGGGCGGCGGCGGCGCTGATGCCGACGGCGTACTGGAAGACGTAGAAGTTCATGAACAGGTGTGGGAACTGAGCCCACGTCACTCCGACCCGGCGCCGGTCCTCGCCGTCCATCGCGACCTCGCCGCCGTAACCCTCGACGTAGAGGTCGGCGAGCCGGTCGTTCATGCCGTCGGCCGTCAGGGCGCGGCCAGCCTCGATCTCACCGTGGGTCCAGAGCTCGAACTGGGCCAGGATCGGCATGATGAAGAAGTAGCGGAAGTGGTTGGCCATCCGCTCTTCGAGGATAGCGAGGAGCCACTCGCGCTCGGTATGGCGCTCAAGCAGATACGTCCCCATCAGTGCCTGGTGGAAGTTGCTGGCCGTCTCGGCCGAGGACATCGAGTAGCCGGCGTAGGTGATCGGCTGGGCACGGTTGACGTGGTAGCTGTGAAGGGAGTGGCCGAGCTCATGGGTCAGGGTGCTGACACTGCCGAGGTCGTCGTGCCAGTTCATGCTGATATACGGCATGGTGTCGTACGAACCGCTGGAGAAGGCGCCGCTGCCCTTGCCGAGGTTCGGCAGCACGTCGACCCAGCGGTCGGAGATGCCCTGCCGGACGATCCCAACGTACTCCTCACCCATGGGCGCCAGCGTGTCGAGGACCATTTCGACACCATCCTCCCAGCTGATGACCGGGGCACCGTCGCCAAGCGGCGCGTGAAGGTCGCCGGGATGGAGCTGGTCGACCCCGAGCAGCTGCTTCCGGACGCGGAAGAAGCGGTGCCAGGTCGGGTAGTTGCGTCGGACCGTCGCGATCAGGTTGTGGAAGACCTCCGCCGGGAGGTTGGTCGGCGACAGGGACGCCTCCAGCGAGGAGTCGAAGCCGTGGGCGCGGGCGTAGAAGACGTCGCTCTTGACGCCCGTCTGGAGGACCTCGCCGAGCGTGTTGGCGAAGGCGAGGTGGGCATCGGCCGCGGCCGTCCAGGCGGCGCGGCGGACTTCAGGGTCGCGGCTGGCGAGGTAGCGCTCGACGTTGCCCTGGCTGAGCGGGACGGTGTTGCCGCCCTCATCGGTGATCGACCCGAACGGGAGCTCGGTATCGGTCAGCGTCGAGGAGATCCTGTACGGGGCTCCGGCGATCTCCCGCGCCTCGGCAAGGACGGCCTCGACCTCGGCCGAGCGGACATGCGCCTTCTGCCGGATCAGATCGTCGATCGCGAATCGGTACGGCGCCAGCCTGGCTTCCTCGGCGAAGAAGCGGTCGATGGTCGCCGGGTCGATCGAGAGAATCCCGGCGTCGATATAGGCCGTGGCCGACCCGAGGCGAGCCCCGAGACCACCGGCCCGCGACGCGAGCGCGGCGTTGGCGCCATTGCTGGCGTCCTCGCTGAAGCGGAGCGACGCGTAGACGCCGATCCGGTAGACCTCGCGGAAGAGTTCGCCCCGCAGCTGGAGCGCGGCGAGGAGCGTCGCGGCATCGTCGCCGAGGTGCCCCTCGTACTGCTTCGCCGCGGGGATGTGGGCTTCGGCGGCGTCGAAGGCCTCGTCCCAGGCCGCCTGGCCCGGGAAGATGTCGTCCAGATCCCACGTCTTCTCGACGGGGAGGGCGGTCCGGGGCGGGACGCCGCCGTAGTGCTCGGTGACGGTCATGGGGTCAACTCCGGGATACAGCCGCGACCCGAGCGATGGGTCGCGGGCGGAACAAGCCGTTGGTCCGCCATGGTACCCGCAGAGACGCCCGGCTGCCTGCGTGGCACCGGGCGTCTCTGGTTCAGGTTGGCTCGATCGATCCGCTGGCGCACGTCTGTGTCAGGCCGCCGTGAAGTAGACCCCGATGCCGTAGTCTTGGCCGCCATCGACCGTAATCGTCCAGACCAGTGGGTCATCGGTCGGCTCGGCGTCGCCGTCGACATGGTCAACCACGAGACCATCGGCGAGCCCGGTGAGGTCGAGGGTATAGGTGCCGTCTGGCAGGTCAAGCCAGTAGGTGCCCCGGCCCGACAGCGTCGGCGTCGGGATGACGGCGTTCCCGTCCGCGTCGATGAACTGGGGGCTGCCGGCGCTCTCGGTGCAGTCCGGCACGCCGGCGGGGTCGATGCAGGGCCGGGTCGTGCCGACGGTCAGATCGTTGCCCGCCGCGGCATTCGACGGTTCTGATGACGCGGCTCCGATCGTGACGTTCACGGTAACGAAGTCAGACGACGAGATCTCGACGGCGAGGATGCCGGGGGTGTCGGTCTCCGTGGCGCCTTCGACCGAGAGAACCTCACGGTCGTCGAAGAGCAAGGCCGCGAGATCGTACAGATAGGTCCCGAACGGCAGGGAGCTATATCCACCCGGTCCGTCGGCCATGAAGCGGTAGTACTGCATCGGGATCTCGTTGCCGTCAGCGTCCCGGAGCACCGCCTGTCCGTCGGTGTCGGCAGACGGAGGTGTTCCTTCGGCGAGCTCGATGTTCGCGGTCAGGCCGCTAGCGTTGCCGAGCTCACTGCCATACGGAAAGAAGTAGAAGTCGATGGCCACCAGGCCGTCACCGTCCGGCGTGACCTGCGGCGAGCGCTCGCCAGCCGCGGTCAGGGGCTCGACGTGGCCATATCCCGTCGGGGCGGACGGTGTGAAGGCGAAGAAGTCGACCTGATCACGAATGGACCAGATCGCGGCATTTCCATCGATGGTGGCCTGATCGAGGGTGTAGGTCTGGCTCTGGGCATCATCGGTGAACGAGATGTCCCAGTCGAGACCGCTCGCCGGCGAGCAGTCCGCGAAGTCGGTCGTCCAGTAGGGCTGGTCCGGGCAGACATAGGTTCGGGCGACGACGTTACCCTCCGGCGCGGTTGATCCGGGATCAGATGGTGCCGCCGAGGATGACGGAGAAACCGACGGAGCCGTCGACCCATCGCTGGACGGGGCGGCCGATGGCAGGCTCGGAGCGGCCGGACCGATTGCCGCGATGACGTAGCGGCTGCCCAACCCGGACCCGGTGAGGTCGGTGTCGGTGTCGGCCATTATGGCAATCGCGTCACCGGCGCTGACTGGGCTATCGGCTCCGCTGACGCTGACGGAGCCGGAGGTGACGAGCAGCATGGCGGTAAGGTTGCCGGCGGAGAACGTCGTCGTCTCCCCGTCGCCGAGCGTGCCCCCATAGAGGGTCAGGGTAAAGCCGTCGGTCCCGTCCGGCTGGGACGGCGCGTCGAACGGCTCGCTCGCCGCGACAAGCGTCCCATTGACCACGCTCTCGCGGTCTGACGTCGGAACGAGGCTCATCCGTGCGTAGCCCGTGGCGTCGGTGCCCGTGCTGGCAACGAGCAGCCTGGTCCCATTCGCGTTGAATGTCGCCTCATCGGCCCCGATCAGGTCGCGGCTGCCAGTGCCGGGATCGGCGATGACGAGTTCTCCATCGGTGCCGACGGTGAACCCATCGACGTAGGTCTCGGCGCTCGCGTTCTCGACCGGGTCTGCGGAGTGGGCAGCGATGCGCCAGGCGATCTCACTGGCAGGCAAATCCGTCACCCCATGGGCGATCGCCCTGGGAGCGCTGGACGCTGGTTCGGCGCCCGTCAACGGGGCTGATCTCGCCTGGGTGAGCGGTCCCCCGACCGCCACGAACAGACCGAGCAGCATCGCGCTGATGACGATGAGCCGAATCGCGAGCCGGGCTCCCGGACGTCGTTCGTTCGAACCTGAGTGGTTCATGGGTTCGCATCCCCTCCGTGTCGAGACTGGACGGCGACGGTCCGCCGTCGGGCCGAGATACCCTTCCCGGTGTACCGGTCCCAATATCTTCAACGACTGGTCAGGAGATGCGTTTCGGTCGGTTGGTGATCAGAAGGTCCAAAGGCCCCCGGATTCGGCTACACCGAGGCGGTGACGTGCATTGACGGGACCGGTCAAGCGTCGCGCGCCATTCGCTGCAACTCGTAGAGCCGGGTCAGGGCCTCGATCGGGGTCATACCGTCGACGTCCAGCGTCCGCAGAGCGTCCAGCGCCGGGCTGGGCGCATCGAACATCGTCAGCTGGAACGTCCCGTCGGTCGGCTCGGCGCCACCCGGCAAGGGGAGTCGCATCGCCGCTCGGCGACCATTCCGTCCGCCGCTCGTCTCGGTCGATCCCGGCTGTGGATCGCCGTCGCCGCTTCCGATCTGACCCTTGGGCCGATCAGACGCTTCCAGCGATCGCAGGATCTCCTCGGCCCGGCGAACGACCGCTCGCGGAATCCCGGCGAGCTGGGCGACGTGGACGCCGTAGGAACGGTCCGCCCCGCCCGGCACCACCTGGCGGAGGAAGACGATCTGGTCGCCGTCTTCGAGGACGTCCATCCGGGCCGCCCGGATTCGCGGCAGAACCCGTTCCAGTTCGGTCAGCTCGTGGTAGTGCGTCGCGAACAGCGTCCGGCAACCCAGCCGGGGGGCGTTGTGGATGTACTCGACGATCGCCCGGGCGATCGCCAGCCCGTCGTAGGTGCTGGTTCCCCGGCCGATCTCATCCAGCACGACGAGGCTGCGGCGGGTGGCATGGTTGAGGATGTTGGCGGTCTCAAGCATCTCGACCATGAAGGTGCTCTGGCCGGTGGCGATGTCGTCCTGGGCGCCGATCCGAGTGAAGATCCGGTCGACCAGCCCGATCTCGGCGTCGGCGGCGGGGACGAACGAGCCGATCTGGGCCAGCAGGCAGATCAGCGCGACCTGGCGGAGGTACGAGCTCTTGCCGGCCATGTTCGGTCCGGTCAGGATCACGACCTGGGCTCCGGACGCGCCGGTCGCGTCCAGCCGGACATCGTTGGGTACGTACTCCCCGGCCGGGAGGACGGACTCCAGGACCGGGTGCCGGCCCTGGCTGATCGCGATATCCGTCCCGTCCGTCAGCCGCGGACGGACGTAGCGCCGACCGACGGCGATGTCGGCGAGCGACGCCAGCACATCGGCCAGGGCGACGGTCCGGGCCGCTTCCAGCAGGCGATCGACCGAGCCGGCGACCTGGGCGACGACGCGGCGGAAGGCATCGGCTTCCAGCGTCGCCAGCGTCTCCTCAGCGGTCAGGACGACCGTCTCGTACTCCTTGAGCTTCGGCGTGAAGTACCGGGTCGCGTTGGCGAGCGTCTGCCGGGCGATGTACTCATCGGGAATGACGGATGAACTGGTCTCGGCGACGGAGCCCTCCAGCCCGGCCGCGAAGCTGGCGCGGGTGCTGGCCCGGTCCGCGTCGCGCTCGGCGCTGGCCAGAGCGGCGGTGGTGATCTCGATGTAGTAGCCGAAGACCTTGTTGTAGCCGACCTTGAGCGTCCGGATGCCAGTTCGGTCGCGCTCCGCCCGCTCGAGGTTGGCGATGAAGTCCCGCGCCTCGCGGGAGCGGTCGCGGTACTCGTCGATCTCCGGGGCGTACCCAGCCCGGAGGACCTGCCCCTTGCCGAGGACCTGCCCCGGCTCGTCGGCCAGCGCCCGCTCCAGCAGGTCGAGCGTGGCACTGCAATCCGGCAGATCACCGACGCCTGGGATGGCGGCGGCCCGGTCGCCGATGGTGGCCAGACCGCGCAGCGAGGTGCGCAGGTTGATGATATCGCGGGGGGAGGCCTGACCAGTGACGGCCCGGTTGGTCAGCCGCTCGATGTCGCCGACGGCGCTGAGGGCCTGACGGAGTTCGGCCCGCAGGATCGCGTTGTCGGTCAGCGCCTGAACGCCGTCCTGGCGGACGGTCAGCTCGGCGCAGTCGAGCAGCGGCTGGCCGACCCAGCGGCGAAGCAGGCGGGAACCCATCGGGGTCCGGGTCTGGTCGAGGACGGCGATCAGGCTGTGGCGGCGCTCTCCCCGGCTGCTCTCGGTCAGTTCGAGGTTACGGCGGGTCTGGGCGTCGAGCGTCATGTAGGCATCGAGCTGATACGTCCGCAGGGTCGTGATCTGCCGCAGACCGGCCAGCTGCGTGTCCTGCAGGTAATGCAGGAGCCCGCCCGCCGCCCGGATCGCGAGTGGCCGGCCGGCGCAGCCGAACCCGTCGAGGGAATCGACCGCGAAGTGCTGCTCCAGGGCGCTCCGGGCACGGTCATCCTGCCAGCGCCAAGCCTCCGTCGGCGATAGCCCGCGTTCCCGGGCGAAGCGCTCACCCAGCCAGGCGTGCGGCTCGATCCCCGGAGCCCAGGCGGCGATGTCGCCGGCCGGGACGACGATCTCGGCTGGCTGGATCCGGAGCAGTTCCCGGCCGATGGCGAGCAGCGCCTCCTCGGGGGAATCGGCGGTGACATCCGTCGCCGCGAACTCACCGGTCGTGATATCGGCGATCGCGATTCCGGCCCGGCGGCCCTCGGCGATCACCGCCGCCAGGTAGTTGTTGCTCCGGGCGTCGAGCAGCGACTCGTCGGTCACCGTTCCGGGCGTCACGACGCGGGTTACCTCCCGCTCGACCAGGCCGCGCTTCGGGACGTCGCCGACCTGCTCACAGACCGCGACCTTGTACCCAGCCTGGATCAGCCTGGCGATGTAGCCCTCGGCGGCGTGGTGGGGGACGCCCGACATCGGGATGCGCAGCCCCTTGCCCATCTCCCGCGAGGTCAGCACGACGTCGAGCGTCTGGGACAGGACTTCGGCGTCGCCGTCGAAGGTCTCATAGAAGTCGCCCAGCCGAAACATGACGATCGCGTCCGGGTAGCGGCGCTTGACCGCCAGATACTGCTTCCGAAGGGGCACGGCGTTGAACTCGTCCCGCTGCGGGGCAAGGCCGGGTCGCAGCGGCTGGTCGTCATCGTCTTCGGACTCGATGGGTGCCACGACGGCCGACGAATCCAAGATCACCAAGGGGAGCGGTTCATCCGGAGGGGTCGGTTGCCCGGCGAAAGGGAGTCCATCCTGCCACTGACCCGGTACGGCTACTGGCGGATGGGTCTGTTCTGGCGCGACGGTCGTGGGCTCTTCGTCCGGGGCCGAACGGGGAACGCGGAGGGAACGGACGGATCGGGATCGGGGCATGGCGTGTCCAACTCTCGGCGATGGGCGTCGCGCGGCGCTCGATGGCTGGGCCGGCATCTCGGGGACGCGGCGTGGACGGGATGGGTTGAGCATCGACCGCGGATCGGCAAACGTCAAGTCAGACCAGGAGACGTATCAACCGGTGTCGCGTAGTGCTCTGGTCATGCGCACAGTGTG
>JAABUS010004053.1_pt1 | contig 22124 bp, 20 predicted proteins | sample 5560161 | NCBI WGS metagenome assembly JAABUS01 (sample SAMN10711885, study PRJNA513376) | rock metagenome | isolation source: Antarctica rocks | place: Antarctica: Victoria Land, Trio Nunatak nord | collected 2016-01-04
CGGCGGGGCTGAGGTTGGAGGTTTGGCTTTTGTTACAGGAGCATGCGAGGAGATACTGCCCGAGGGGGGAGGTCGAGGGGGATGTGGAGAGTGGATGAGTGGATGATGAGAGGATTGGCATTTGCATTGCTTGTGCGTTTGGCTGGGTGCTTTGGAGATGGAAGGAGGGAGGGGCTTGATGGCTGCGCGTGTGGGAGAGATATCGAGATACCCCTTTTGGATTGGCATAGCGCTGGGCTGGGTGGCGCTTTCATGGTTCTGCTTGGATGCTAAGACACTGTACTTGCACGCTATCCATCATTTCCAAAACCGTGAAACGCATCCACAGTCTCAATGCAGCTTTTCCACCAGTATCGGGAAAGTGAAGCCCACATGAATTAAGCAAGACTAGGAAGAGGCCTCCCAACGCCAATTTGAGCGTACAAAACCCGTTGTTTCCTCCCAGCTGGAACCACCTCAGATCTCCAAACTCGGCTCCTGGCCTTGCACACGCCCAATGACGATATTCGCCGCATACTTCGGGATGACCTCGTCGTCATGCAACATCTCGAATTCTGCGCCACACATTAGCAAACCCCCAGCCCCTCTAACAAGAAAGAAAAAGAATGGCGTAGAAACGCACCTTCAGTGGCATCCTTCCCCATATGGCTGAACAGCGCCTGCGGGCCTCCCGGGTGCTCGTCCAGCCAGTTGGTCACATCCAGCACCACGCCCTTGACGACGATCCACAGATCATCTTTCTTGTTATGCTTCTGCACCTCCTCCATACTATACTCCTTCTCCGGGACCTTGAATTCCACCGGATCTGTCGGCTTGGTAACCTGTCCTGGGTCCGAGCTATCCGCTTTATCGCCTTTCATCACGGGAGCGACGGATTTCTGCGACTGCCGCTCTGTCGTGGCTGTCCCTGCTGAGAACTGCTGTTGGGAGCTGGAAGCCGATGACGAGGAGTCGGTCCATTCGACGGAGATCTTGCCAGGGGTGGAGGGGTCGATGTGCAGGCTTATCTGCCCCAGTCGCTGCGCGGCAGTGGAGACGCCGCCGGTGAGCACCTTCTGGAAGAGATACTGGCTGGCGCTGTCGCCCGCGACACGGCCGTAGACGACGCAGCCGAGGAGGGATGAGCCGCCTAGGCGGTTGGCACCGTGGACGCCGCCTGCAAGTTCGCCGCAGGCGTAGAGGCCTTCGAAGGGGGCGCCCTCGCTGTTGAGGACTTGGGCTTTGTCGTCGATTTCGATGCCGCCCATTGTGAAGTGCAGGACGGGCTCCATGATGGCGACGTGGAAGGTGTCGTTGATGTCGAAGGGGAGGTTGTGGAAGAATTTCTTGCCGAAGGGGTCCTTTTGCTTGCCGTCCGCGATGGCGTTGTAGTCGGTGAAGGTCTTCTGTAGTGCATCTTCGGAACAGCCGATGTCTTTTGCGAGGTCCTTGCCTGACATTTTCTTCATGAGGCCGCGCCCGGAGTAGTGCCGCGTGTGGAAATCGAGGACGTTGGAGGCTTTGGAGTTGAGGACGAGTCGGATGGGCCATTTTCCTGCTTCCTTTTGCTTCCACATCTCACCAGATACATAGTCGCGGTGACCGAGCTCGTCGGAGAACCGCTCGCCCGAGCCGTTTAAGAGGAGACCGCCCTCGCCGCGCAAGGCTTGATCGTATTAGCATGACCAAGGACAAAGTAGAGGGGTTATTGGGATTAGCATACCTTCGGCGGCCAAGAACTTCCACTTCGATCCTGGGTCTTTGGGATCTACCAAGCCCGTTGGATGAACCTGGACCTTGTCAAGATCAATTCCGTTCCCACCAATTTCCATCAGCATTTTCAGCCCATCTCCGGTAGCATGAGTGCCATTGGTGCTAGAAAGGTCGAAGGTATCTGGTCGATGTTGCTTGAGAAGTCCATTCTCCGAGAAATCAGCTGCGTAACCTCCCGTTGCCAATACAACCACGCCGTCGACCGAGCACTTCTCCTTGTTGAATTCGTAACTGACACCAGTAACCTTGTTGCCTTCTTTGTTGACTGACGTAACCCGGGCTTTCTTAATGATCTGAATACGCTGGGGATCGCTCTCGACGAGTTCCTCTAGGCGCTGCATCAAGGCGTAAGTGATGGCCATACCGGGGAATTTGGCGTCATGGCCGCGGTGCGTTCGTGGTTGAGAGTGACCTCTGTAGAGTCGTCAGCCAGCCAATAAGTGCCCTTGTTAAGTGTACACACCCTAATCGTGAGACGAGGGTAAGATCAAGGTTGAAGACATCTTGCAACCATTCGACCGCTGCGGCCGATTTGTAGGTGAGGACCTTGATCAGATCTGGACGTGCCTTGTCTCGTGCAGATTTAATGGTGTCATCGTAGAATTGTTTGACGCTGTCGGCAATCTTCTCGTCGACTTGCGTCCGTGTCAGGGCAGCGTTGATGCCGGAAGTGGCTTTCGTAGAGTTTCCGCCGAAGAAGTCTGGCAGGATCATTAGCGGAGATCGTGTAGGCTGGGAGACCATAAGCATACTGTTCTTGTCCAGAAGCAAGACATTGCCTCCGGCCAGGTAGATGGTATGAGCAGCGCTCAGTCCAGACACTATTTGCCAGTTAACCCCGGGCCAGCGCTGTTCCAGGCGTTTGCAACTCACAGCCACCGCCGACAACAATGACCCTCGGTGCAGTAGCAGTAGCCATCATTGAAGTGCTGTGATGAGAGCAGAAGAATGGAATACAAGACAGACAGACGGAGAGTGTTCACGGATAGAAGAGCAGTCTAGAGTATAAATTCTAGGACAACAGGAAGTGGAGCCCTCGACTTTGCCGAGGTTGTCGCCGTCAGCGGAATGTTGCCGCCCTTGATTGGGCCCCTCACTCGTAGTGTTCAGGAAGCACAGAGCACTGAGTGAACAATGACTTCGAAGGCCAAAGGGTTGAACAACATGGATCCCGAGGCTTCATCAGATTGGCGAATCCTTTGTGTTTGAGCTGGTGAAGGGCGATCCAAAAAGCCTGCCTTTTCCGGCCAGGCGAGCATGTGAAAGTCCCCCAGACTGCTTCCCCCAGCTTTCCCCGTCATCTGATCAGGTTCGGCGTTCCATGTTAGAATTTCTTAGAGCATGTGAGAGGCGCTTTGCCGAGCCGGTGTGTGACATGGGCGACGATGGCGCTGTTGAATGACTGGAAAACCGCATCGCCAGAAAGCTCTTGCTGGTTAAGACATTCTACATCGACCGGCTGTTGCCCCAAAGATCAAAAGCTCCCTAGGCCGACAGCGCTTCTGCTAATGGCACACCCTCGAGCACCATTATCTGTAGCCGCGACGTCATTGATACCTGCTCGCAACGTCCTATCAATCCGTCTGCTCACGTTATGAAGTCCGCAAACCTCCTACTCATATACACCCTCGCCATCCAAGCCCCCTCAGCCCTCTCCCAGCTTCTCATACCCCAATTCTTCAGCCGTATCTCCACATCCCTTAATCCCTCACCCCACCAAGCCCCCATCAACCGCATCCCCAACATCATGATGCCCCCCCCATCAACCGACAACAACAACCCATCCTCCTCCCCCTCCTCCGTCATCATCTCCGATATCATCAGCCGCGAACGTACCATCAACATCTTCGCCGGCTTCACCCGCTCCATCGACACCATCTCCCAGCGCCTCGACTCCCCCAGCACCAACACCACCGTGCTCGCTCCCCTAAACTCCGCCCTCCAAAAACTCCCTCGCAAACCATGGGAAGATCCCAGTGACTATGAGGAGCTGGGTGCGAATGCTTATGGGGGGGCTGATGGGGAGGGCAGAGCGCAAGGGAATCTGAGACGGTTTGTGGAAGCGCATGTTGTGCCTGTGAGCCCTTGGAAGGAGGGGGAGATGGTAAGGACGGTTGGTGGGGGGGAGGTGTGGTGGGAGGGGAGGGAGGGGTTGAAGATTGTATGTATATGCGTTGGGAATTGGAAGGGGATAAGTGGTGACTGCTGACGTGGATGCAGATCCAGCCGGGCGATATTGAGGTTTCGAGTGTGGCTAGTAAGGTCGCGAATGGTGAATTATGGATTATCAAGGGAGTGATCAATTACCAATCCACGTAAGACGTTGAAATGATGCTGGCTCCAAGCCGGCACATCTTTCGGCGCTCAGGGTTTGCGAGTTCTCTTGAAGCGATGACTTGCCAGCTCAAGAACACCTTGGTTTGGTGAAGGTCGGAAAGGCTTGTCCTGAAGCTTCGGTGCTGCACTCACAATCCCGTGGGGAAGTCATGGCTGCATGCTTTGAGAATATATCTGATACGACACACAGCTCTGAAGATCATTACTCTATGGCGACCTCTTGGCCGTGAGGTTCTGCTGCTCTGCGGGCGTTATGGCGGCCTTGTCTGGGTCGGAAGCTTTGGGAGACTACCTTGTGATATAGACTGTAATGAACCTCTGGTACGACTGTCACCTTTAGGACTGGGATTTAATTCACTTCTGGGCGCTTCAGACCAGGAAGTTAGATTAACCACGTCATCGCCAGAGCGAAGTTTCTCATCCATCTCGCTGTAGTCCATGAATGTAGCATGTGGCAAAAGAGTGCGTCGTCAAGGTGCCACATTTATTTTCTTCGTCCCTCTTGTTCAAGAGCTATTCGTCTTGAGCCACCCAAGTCGCAAAAGTGACTTGACCCATGGGCTTAACATCACCACTATACTTCTGCCATCGATCATTGACGGAGCCACCGCTCTTGCTAATGCCGTAGATCACTCTAGCACCGCCCCTGTCACCCTCCCAAAACCCCCGAAGTCTTCAACTCATTCCACAGCTCCGGCTCCAAAAACTTCCCCACACTCACATCCTCACTCAGGCCCTTCCTCCTCCTCGTCTTGAGCACAAAGTCCCTCGCCGTCTGCTGCGCGCTCGCCATCTCCAGCGGCCTGACCCTCACACTCCTATCCAGCGGATCCCCCGGCACGACCTCCCACCGCTCAAACACCAGCGCCAGCATCGCCTGCCCCTGCGTATGGATGCGCACGTCGGTCTCGAAGCCAAAGGAGTCAATCACCGGAATCAGGCCCTTGACCGCGTACAGCGGCGTCCCTGCGATCGGGCCGTCCGAGAGGACATGCCCCCTCCTGCGGCTGAGCACGGTGTGCAGCGCCGAGACGGCGTCCGCGGGGCCGGTCATGCTGACGCTGTAGAGTGGCTCCAGGAGGCGCGGGGAGGCGGTCAGGAAGGAGGAGTAGATGGTGCGGCGCGCGGTGGGGATGATCTGGCCGGAGCCGCGCGAGATGCTGTCGGCCGCGAGGCTGAGGTCCGTGAGCTTGAAGCGCGTGTTGCGGATCGGTTCCTCGCAGAGGGGGCCCTCGCGCGTGCCCCAGCTGAAGCCCTGCCGCAGGGTGTCGCGCACGGTGTTGACCTGCTTCTTGGCGATCTGGCTGGGCAGGGTGTCGTCCTGCAGGATGTTGGGGCCGGTTTCGTCGGGCCCGAAGGCCCAGATGCTGCGCGAGGCGAGCTTGTCCCAGTCGTAGTTCTCTTCGAAGAATTGGCCGACTTTGCGGATCGGGTCGCGGATGCTGACTTTGCCGCTTTCGATGTCTTGGGCGATGCCGTCGTCGAGGGGCTCGGCGACCATGGTGATTTTGTTCTTCTTGTTCGGGGTCAGGGCGTAGCACATGATGGCTGAGGTCTCGACGACGGTTTCGCAGAAGCGCGTTACGGGGTCGGAGACTTTGAGCTCCATTTCGGAGTATAGGCGGCGGAGGTCGTGAAGCACGCAGTCCATATAGAGCTCACCGGTGCCTAGGATAACGTGTTCGCCCGACTCTTCGACTTTCGTCGTGATGAGTGGGTAGCTCTTGTTGACCTTCCGCAAGCCGTCAAGCATCTTCGGAAGCTCGGAGGGGTTGATGGGTTCAACTGCAACCTTGAAGACGGATTCCGTGAAATGCTTGAGGGGTTTAAAAATATAAGGATCTTCGTTCTCGGGGAATCGAGTAGAGACGATTGTGGCGGTTTTGACTATGGAATTGTCAACGCCACTCAGAAGCACCCAATTACCGGCTGGGACGCCGCTGGTGGGTATATTATATCGCGATGAGGCAATCCATGTGTCGGAGATTGTAGCTAGGGTCATGTCTTCTTCATCATCGATGGTGTAATTTTCACCTAGCACGCGGACTTGTTGGCCAGCTTTGGCAATTCCACTCATCACGCGGCCGAAGGAGTAGAAGCCTGTTGCGTCAGCGGTATTGAAGAGCTTGGTGACCTGGACGACTAAAGGACCGTCCTGGTCGCAGCGTTCGATATAGGAGGAGATTTGAGTATCCCTTGGGCCTGTATAATAGCGATCTAACTTCTTCTTTGCTCCTTCCAGGGGAGACGGAACATGTTCAACTATCATGTCCACCAAGCCCTCCGGACCTCCAAAGAACTGCTCGCAGACCATCTTCAATAGATCTTTCGCATCTGTCTTATATTGCGAAGGCTTAAGTTGGATCCCTAAGGTCGCTAGCGTCGCTTTCAAATCTTCTGGACTTTCGCCTATTGTGTGCGAGTACAGTTTATATATCGGTTCAAGCACGAATTTGACAAAAGTTCGTTTTGATCCTTCTTCAGTACCCTTCCGTGTAAACGACCGTCTTTTAGGATTGAAGAAGATGTCGCCCCATAACCGAACGCTTAGTTCTCTTGCGTTGATATCGGGATAGCTCTCGGCATACATCTTGGCAAATGAAGGTAGTGTAAAGCACCATCCCATGCTGCTGCTCGCAAAAGCAACATTTCCTTTTTCCGGACTTAGTCGTCTTTTCTCTCCTTGACCGGGCAATGCATTTTCTATGACCGTATTGACTTCTTCAATAACATGCTTGAGCTTGAAGTATGCATCTGAAGGCGGAAGCTTCAATTCAAGTATCAATCTGTCCATCTTATTGACTACTAGCGTCAAGGGTAGATCCTCGAGTACCGCGTATTTAATAATTTGTTCCGTATTGATCTGGACACCCTCAACAACATCCACAACTAAGACCACACCATCCACGAGCCGTAATGACGCCGCTACTTCATCCACGAAATTGACATGGCCAGGTGTATCCAGTATATTCAGCAGATGAGATTTGCCTCTTGTGCCCTGTAATATGAGACTCATCGGAGAGGATTTGATCGATATCCCTCTCTCTCTCTCCAAAACGTGGACATCCGTATATCTCAGCTGTTCATCACGCCTTCGCCCGGTCTTCTTCTCCAGTCTATCATTGATATCGTGGGTTTGGAGTACGAGCATATCCATAAGCGCGGTCTTGCCGTGGTGTAGGTGGCCCGCGAAAGCAATGTTCCTGATCTGTTCCGGAAAGTTCATTAGGTCTGTCATGAAGTCTCTTGAGAAGTAGATTGGCGGTAGATCTGCTTCCTGGATAACAAACTTCTTCTGCTGTATGGGGGCGATGATCGGCTGGGTGAGAGGCTGCGCATCCTCTTCTTGCACCATGGTCTCCACATCTGCGCCGTAGACTTGTTGTGCGGTAGGATAGTACTGCTTGTCTTCATGCAGTATGACTGCGTTGGAGGGGCCATCTTCTGCGCGCATCTGAATTAGAGGTGAGATTCGCAATTGGGAATTGACGACTATACCATCGATCTCCATCAATTGTTGATCATTCGGTGCACCGTTCTCCTCCGCCTCGTCATCGAAGATGTAGGCATGATGACCATTTGCGCCATGATCTGATTCTTCCTCAGACTCTTCTGCCTCGCCGATGAAATTACCAAACCTGCAAGGATTAGCTCGGGGGGTAGATCCGAAGTAAGTATGAATATCTCACTCATCATATAAGTCATCCATTTCCACGGACGATTGATAGAAAACGAGCGTGTAAAAGAGCTTTGGGTCTTCTTTCGCGACTTAATACGTACTTCGGCAATTGGGGCTTTCAGTGATCGGCGATAGGTTATACCGCCTAGCCGCTAAGATAACCTTAGATCTTTAGTGCCCTCTGGGCGTAACCTCGGTACAATTCCAAGCGTATGAACATGGCTCGAACCTCAGGGACCGCGGAGCAGTGTCGAAGCTGAGAACCCACCCAGTATTCAGTGATAAAATCGTTCCTCAGTGGCTTTGCAAATAACATCGGTGTAACTGAGACCTCTTTACCTAAGGGGGCTTATCAGATGGGCTTTGGCAGCTAGAGCTCGGATCACTTCCTTTTTGATAGATGAGGCCGAACATAACCGATGTTCGGCGTTCTACACGGTTCTCGTTCGTCTTTATTCCATTTGTCTGCTCTGCGCTTGCTTTCCGAAAGTCACAGCGTAAGGTGCTCAGATATAATTTCAAGTCGATATCTTGTTGGGCGAATCGCGAAGCGTACCATCGTCTCAATGGCTCCCTCACCGTTGCCCCCCGTCTACATCGTCTCCACCGCCAGGACGCCCCTCGGCCAATTCCAAGGGTGAGGAAGCTCTGCTCCTTGAAACGCAATACCGACTGATTGGTCTCAAGCTCGCTCTCCAGCCTCAGCGCCATTCAGCTAGGCTCTCATGCTATCAAATGTCCGCCTCACCATTAACCACATCCACCATTACCTCCGCTGACACCATGACCAGCGACCCTCGAGCGGGTCCCCTCCCTTAAACCCTCAGATGTCGAAGAGGTTTTCTTCGGTAATGTCCTCTCCGCAAAGTATATCCCAACCTTCTCTACCCCTACCAACCCTCCTGCGCCGCCCTTCCTTTCTCCTTCAAGCCCACAGCCTAACCTCCTTTTCCCCACAGCCTAGGCCAAAACCCCGCCCGACAATGCGCCCTGAACGCCGGCCTCCCTAACATCGTCCCCTGCACCACCATCAACAAAGTCTGCGCCTCCGGCCTAAAAGCCATCATCCTCGGCACCCAAACCATCATGACAGGCACCGCCTCCTGCATTGTCGCCGGAGGCACCGAATCCATGTCCAACACGCCGCACTACCTCCCCTCCCTGCGCTCCGGCTCCAAATTCGGTAACACCCCCCTCATCGACGGGATCCTGAAAGACGGGCTCACCGACGCCTATTCCGGCGAGCACATGGGTTTGCAGGGCGAGGAGTGCGCTTCCGACCACGGGTTCGGACGAGAGGAGCAGGATGCGTACGCAATACGGAGTATAAAGAAGGCGCAAGAAGCGCAGAAATCCGGCGCGATGCAAGCGGAGATCGCGCCCGTGGAGATCCCCGGCGCGAGGGGCAAGCCCGCGACGACGGTGTCGCTGGATGAGAAGCCGCAGATGGCGCTGAACGAGGAGAAGCTGCGGGGGATGAAGCCGGCATTCAAGACGGACGGGACAGGCACGGTGACGGCGCCCAATGCAAGCCCGCTCAGCGACGGCGCCTGCGCGGTCGTGCTGTGCAGCGAGGAACTTCTGAAAAGCCATAACTTGAAGCCCATGGCGAAGATCCTAGGCTGGGGCGACGCAGCGCAGCAGCCCTCGAAATTCACGACCGCACCCGCGCTGGCGATCCCCAAGGCGCTGAAGCACGCGGGTGTGAAAATGGAGGACGTGAGCGTGTTTGAGATCAACGAGGCGTTCAGCGTGGTGGCGCTGGCGAACCTGAAGCTCTTGGGGCTGGGGGAGGAGAAGGTGAATCTGCACGGGGGCGCGGTGGCGCTGGGGCATCCGCTCGGGTGCAGCGGGGCGAGGATTGTGGCGACGTTGTTGGGGGTGATGAGGGAGAGGGGGGGGAGGGTTGGCTGCGTGGGGATTTGTAATGGGGGTGGGGGGGCGAGTGCGTTGGTCGTGGAGAATTTGCAAGGGGAGGGGGAGGGGGGGCGGTAGGGGGTTGAGGAAAGGGGGTCGGTAGATTGGAGTGGAAGCTACAGAATACCAGCAATGTCATATTCAGGCTCCGCGAATGCCTGCAGTGCTAACTTCCTAGGGAGCCGCAACAGTGACTACGAATGGGTCTTTTCAGGAAATGCATTCATCAGAATGCATTGGGATAGCTCCAGAAGTGGGAGGCTGCGTAGTGCTGGATGTTGAGTTTATTATATCGCGCCTTCGCGCTTCGGCATCAACCCGTTCACGGATCAACGAGCCAGTCCAGGATTAGCTTACGAGTTCTGGACATCGGAAGAGTAGCCATGCAATCCTCGCATTGCCATGGTAGTCTGTGCTTACGTATTTCGAGGCTGTTTTGATGGCGAACGTGCTCTAATTTCTCTCATGGTCGAGCCATCGATCCGTCATGTCGACGGCGAATGCAAGCATCGGGTCTTAATTTCCACGGTCGATGCTCAGCTTTGCTTCTCTGCAACACTTGAGCCGCCGCATGCTCGGCTCTCCACGAAAGCTCAGAGCGTACTTGGATCTCCTCAGATAGATTCATACCCGTTCCAGGCCGTCGAAAGGGTAAGCGAACGCAGCCACTAAGAACAATGTCCACGCACCAGCTTCGAAACCCGTGTCGCCGGTGCCCAAATACATCCCAACTCCGTCCTGAAGATCTGTGGGCCCGCTAAATGTCGGTCACATCTCCCCACACTGTGCAATGACAATATCCGTCGCAGGCTTCTCGCCCCGAAGGCGCGTGTTCTCCACCTTCCGCACGACATCCATACCATCGACGACTTTCCCGAAGACAACGTGCTTGTTGTTCAGGAATGGTGTGGGCACGGTGGTGATGAAGAACTGGGAGCCGTTGGTGTTTGGACCGGAATTCTGGATCAGGATACAAATTAGATTGTTGGCGATGATTTGAGTAGGGAAGGCGAGATAGATACGCTCATTCGAGATGGGCATTTCCGGATTTTGTTTGGGGGTGACGGGCAATTGAGGGGAACTCACAGCCATGCTCAACAGCCCAGCGGCATCATGCTTCAGCTTGAAATTCTCGTCCTCGAAGGACTTCGTCCCGTAGATACAAGCGCTGCCGGTGCCGTCACCGAAGATGAAGTCGCCGCCTTGGATCATGAAGTCTTTGATCTGATGGTGTCGTGTGTATTATCAGCCTCCACTCAAATCCCTGTTATGTGGGGAGTCGCTGAATCCTGGGGATTTGAGCTGTTACGTACCACGCGATGGAATTTGCTGCCCTTGTAGCCTTGTGGCAGGCCTTGAGCGTTTCTCGTCTCGCCGGTGCAGTACTGGCGGAAGTTCTCGGCTGTCCGGGGGACTGTGTCTGCGAATAATTCCATCTTTATGCGGCCGAGAGATTCTCCTGAGGCAATTGGGTTAGCAATGGCACGGCACAATGCAGCCCACGAGTCGGTAGAAGAAGAATAGACTTGTGATCAAACACATCAACATTGACATATCGCACGAAAAGAATGTATCTGGCTCGATGCTTGGGCACTACTTCGGATACCTAAACGTAATGAAGACTTGACGAGTGCCATAGGCTTTCAATCTCTGTCATCATATTGTGTTTCTGTACGGCGATATACTTGCAGCATGACTGTGTACCGCTGTACAACTCTGCTCGTACCGTCACCTCTCCAAACAAGACATCGGAATGAACCAAGGAGGCTGAACCAATGAGTTAAAAGACGATTCGGATAAAGCGTGAAACGGAAGATTGCTTAGACTTACCACCGAGGGAGAGGTCGAAAAAGACTACAGGATTCGCCATTGTTTCGGCTATCGCAGAAGCTGTAAAGTAAAGATTACCACAACTCTAATCTACACGTTGATGTTAGATTCATCGGAAGTGCAGTATCTTTGAAAACAGCCCTATCACTTAAGGGGCGTTGCCTGTATCTAGGACGGTCCTAGCCTCTTGGCTTCAAGATTCCAAGCGCAAGCCACGGACTTTCAGTGGAAGAAAAAGCGCCTATACGACAGCCTAGAGGATTAGATCCGTGGATCTATTGGCTTAGTGAAGCTGGACATCCGTGGCTGGTGCAGGAACGATGGTTGAAGATGTACGAAGTACTTGGAGAAGAGGGGATAGAGCGCGACCAATGAGGCATTCGCACAGCCCACCCTTTTGCCCCCAAGACACACCCAAAGGGGTCAGGGCGAAAAGTACTTGGTACTTTGGAATGGGAATTGCCAGAATCAAGCTTTCGCACAGCTAATATTGCCAGATCTCGATGCCTTTTGCTATCGGAAGGGCAAGTGATCACTCCAGTCGCTCCTCGGCCAGTCCAGGCTTAGAGATTGGTTGTGGATGCAGTAACCACGTTGATATCGAATCGCTTTTTTCTACAATGGATCCAGCTTACAGACAGGTCCGCCGAAGTTGTTGATCTTACCGCTTGAGCCCGGCGTAGTGAGGTCTGGATGAAATTGAAGGATGGAAAGAACAGCAGCAAGCTGTAGCAAGGAGCAGTGAGGAGTGATATGAGTGATAACCGATGCATCACCGACTGGCACTTGCGGGGCTCGCAGGGGTGTAATGAGCACTAGTGCAAGTCACGTCTTGGCATTTATGCTGTCGCCTCCCTTTGCTGATCTTAGCCGTTCCCTGAGCCCCATTCCTCCGTCTCGAAACATCATAGCAACTCATGCTCTGAGGCGATAGCTTTATCGTCGAAACTGTTTTAATACGCCAGTCCGTTTCACAGCTGCTAGTCACTCTCGACAAAGTTAGGAGGCTTTGGAGGCAGGCTCGCCCTCTTTTCGAGCGGGTAGCCGGAGTGCAAAAACCTCCGGCGTCACCACCTCACTTCCACCGCGGGCCTTCAACCGCCACATTATCCCTACCAAACTCCTGTTCCTTAGAATTGCATATTTGGCTCATTGGTCCCCTCGGAACAGCCATGCAAAGTACATAACGACCACGGGTTCCAACTTTGTCCCAAGGAAACGACCGACTCCACCGACGTCTTGAAACCACTTTGAACCTGCCTCCATACAATAGTAAAATGATACACGATTACGTTGGCCAAGCGGCTGCATTGGGCGCGCGCAATCTGGCTCCTGGTCAGCTGCAGTGGATTTGTCTCCAAGCAGGTTTGATTGCTCACAATGCACAGGTTCTCACCCCTCGTCATCAATGGCGCCCTCACCAACCTCTGTTGCACCACAAGCGGCGACCACTTCGGCCCAGAGTGGAGGCGGTGGCAGTTCTGGTCCGACAAGCTCCCCACTACTCTTCTTTGTTGCTCTAGGATTTGGTGTCGTCTTCACAAACTTGTGGTACGTAGCTCTTCACGTGTCTTGGAATTCCCCACCCTTTGTCACATGTTCAAGATCTGATATCTGTCGATGGCGATAAGGATTATTGTCGGCGTCAAATACTGCTTTCGATACAATCAGCGGAATAGGAGGCAACAGCACGATGAGAATGGCGAGCCTATAGACATGATGAATATGCCAAGAGCCCATCGGCGGAGAAGGGAAAAGAAGCTGATGACGATGGACGAGGTCAATGATCGCTTCCCGTTGACGAAGTACAAGGCTTGGATGTCAACTCGAGCAGAGGAAGGCCTACCAACCGCTGGTGGTGTTGCCAATCCACAGAGCCGCCCTGTCAGTCTGAGGAACGTGGACGGGGCGACACTACACGAAGTTGACACACGAAAATCAGGTGACACTGCTGAGCATACCTCGATCGCTCCTGACACTCCTTACAAGGGTAGAAAGAGCAATGATGTTGCCCCAACCAACAGGAATCCAATGGAGATTCAGTCCGTGGATCCAACAACACAGCAGAAGAAGGAGAGGGAGGCAAAAACAGAACATCCAAAGATTGAGAAACAAAATCAACCACAGACACAACCGGATACAGGACCACCACCAACCAGGGCACAAGTACAAGAGGACGATGACATGGACGACGACGATCAGATCCAAATCGCAGTCCCGACAGAGATGCTGGCCAACCCCGGTGATTCCTGTGCTATATGCTTGGACACCTTGGAAGATGATGACGATGTGCGAGGGTTGACCTGCGGGCATGCCTTCCACGCCAGCTGTCTTGACCCTTGGTTGACGAGCCGCCGGGCTTGCTGTCCTCTCTGCAAAGCAGATTACTACGTACCGAAGCCGCGCCTAGAAGGCGAAGCAGCGGCAGAAGCTGAACGCCACGGTCGACGTCCGCTAGGGATGGGCAATGCGCGGATTGACGCACCACGTCCGCCGCAATATGCTTTTCTCGGACGCGCCGGACGGCCAAGGCTCGTAATTCCCGGTCGCTTTAGGGCGTGGGGTACTTCTCGCGATGAACAGTACCGGTATGGGTTCTCCAACGTACAACGTATGCCACAACGCCAAATGCGCCGAAGTCCAACTACGCCATCCACGCCTACGCCTAACATTCAAGCTGGAGAATCCAACACTTGGCGATCGAGAATGAGCAACTTCAGTCTCCCAGGTCCAAGCATGCCCACTCGGTTTTGGAGACGAGGCAATACCGCTCATGGGTCGTCTGGCGCGCCGCCCCACGAACCCACTCCAGGCCAGCTGGAGGCGAGTGCAAGATGAGAATATCTCATACAAGGATAGGAGTTTGAAGCAGGGACTTTTCCTACACCCGGAGTAGTCTGATTTCCTCGACGACATGATATCCCCACGGTCCACGGTTACAAGCACTCACAGGAGGGTACTGGTTGTGCTCCGCTGTTGCGAGAGACATGCATCAGTGCAGGTCAAAGGATCTAATGTGGGATCATTCCAAGTTTGCAAGATATTGTGGTGGGATATGGTGGTGGAATTACTTAAGCGGTAGTTCGATGCATTTATATCCATGACATGGGTTTTAGAGCATATCAACTTTGGCAGCTAGGCCCCTTACCCGGTCTTGCCCCCAATTCTGTGTACTTCAAGTACCTTATCTTGCAAAATATCGCCACTGCAATGATCGCCAATGTAATGTGCACTAACCCTTCTACATGTAATCAATCAAGATGTGACCAAGATTCGCGCCAGCAGTTGTTGAACCCTAAGGCTTGCATTCGAGACCTCCGTCTTCCAGAGATTGCAATTCATGCAACCTATACTCATATGGTGACAGTGTTGAAGATATGTTACGTATGACATAGTGAAAGAACGAGATTTGTAAAGAGGTCAATTTGTTTTCGCAAGCCCACAAATCGGTAGCGAGAAGAAGCTTCACCTTTCCTTGACTTTTACTGTTATGTTATTTTCCGCTTCCATTTAATTTTATACCTCTACTGGGTCTAGCTAGAGCACACTCGTTATGTCTCAAGGGGATATTGCACCATCTCCTCAAGGGAATGACAACGCTCTGACTACTCATCAAGGTGAGCGGCCGCTGTCACCAATTACTTCAGATATAGCTACAGGCCAGCAATCCCGTCAAGCACCTCCGGAAAATCGCCTTGCCGGGGCGAGCCCACAACCTAACAGCGACCCCAGTCCGCAATTGAGCATGAATAGCAATGAAAACTGTGAGGATAAGGATGCTCTGGAGACCGAGGATTCTGCTGCTGAGGAACCCACCGCCAGCTCAAAGGAACCTTTGGAGGACTACAGCTGGGAAGATATAGAGCAGAGGTTCACTGCCAGAATGGAGGAGTGTACGAAAAACGAGGAGACACTAGGTCAAGAATTCAACGAGTTGCTCAAGGTGCGTCTTTCACGGGTTACGGTCTAGACATCGGTAATCTTCGTTTCGTCCGCACTCGGAATGTTTTCTTTTTCGCAAGGGGTCCTGTCTCGTAGGACATCGCTGCTATACTAACAGTCCGTGAAAGGTATTTCGAGCTTGGGCCTCAGTAACGGAGCATCACGAAGAGGAGAGGGCTAGCAAGCGGTATGGTTGCCAAAATATGCATCTGGTCAATAGGCTAAACGGTCATGGCTGGTGTACAGCCTTCGAACCCGGATAGCATACATTCGAGGCAAAGAGTTGGATCTGGAGAAGAAGAGGCAGCACTGTGAGTGGCATCATCCCTCTAATATTTCGCTATATCTCTTCCCAGTGCCTCGAACGACTGTCTCGACCGCATACACATGTTTATCTAGCTAATTGCATGATGAAACCAGATGTGAAGGTGGTCAAGGCGTTCGAAAGTGCTCTTGCTTTGCTCGAGGCATGACTTTAAAAACCGAGAGAGGCAAGCCGAGTTTCCGGCTCCACACGATAACATGCCGGTGTTGGGGGACAACATCGACTGTTGTGTCAAACCCGAACGTTATCTGATGCTTGATGGATCAGGGAGCTTCGTCTCGAGCGGTTCCACTGCATGGATGTTGAGGCACCTAAGCTGAGCTGGATCTTGCTACGCCGTAAGCGAAGTCTTCCCCTCTGCTCGGTCTCGCAGATTACTAAAGTATGATGAACCCAGTCAAGTAGCTGATAATCCATTACAAGCTCTACCCACCAGGAGATATGCTTAAGTTCCGTGTGTCGCGCAGTCTCTGGTCACGGCGGTAATGCTCTATTACAATCATCATTTCGATGTTTCATGCAATTCATAAATTATCACCGGATTTTCATGATGATCGGGGGGATTGCGGCTGGATAGTCACAACCTGAGGCTGGTTCGTGGTAGCTGAAGCGGATCCCGCATGAAACCGAAAATCCATTGGTGTACGGTCGAATCGTACAATGCAGAACTTCAAGTACTCTGCTATATCTCAAGACAACTTTCTGGGGGGAACAGATCTAACTTGGGTGTTGAGCAAGAATACTAGCTGTCGATCGTTGTTAGGATCATCGGGATTTCGTGCCGTTTCGCCGTGCCCGCAACAGCCCTTAGTGGTTTCCATGCTTTACCTGCATTAACCATCAATCCGGTCTTTTGCTGTTTTGTAGATTGAGTATCCATTCTCCCTTTTACACAAAGCTACTTGTTTCATAGGGTAAGCTTCAGCAAAACACCACCAAGCTGTGCAATGTCCGTTGAGCACTCCTCTGTCACCCGAACCCTCAAGCAAATGAGCCAGGAGCATGAGCTCTAACAACTGGCCGCCTCACAGCCTAAAGGCAAATCTATAGGTGCTCCTGATAAGCATGAGAGGCCTACCGGCACTCTCACCACGGCGCGATGTCTCCAATGAGCGACCCTCTAGGGGTCCGGAGTGGCAGCAGTACCCAAGTCTGAAGAAATCCCTTTCCGCCCCCTTGTCCCTGTCTAGTCGTTCGCCCAGTCGCTCCAGGGACTCGGCGCACGAGAATGATGTGCCATCAACCGACGATAAAGATGCTGAACGACCGAGGATCTCAAAAGCGAAGAGTAGTAGTTATGCTTTGTCACTGAAGATATCGAAGCCAGCGCCGCCCGCCGAAGCTGCTTTGAAGGCCCTGCAATACCTTCCGATTCCCTTGCTAGTCTTGTCCAGTTTCAAGACTATAGTCCTAGCTAACGAGGCTATGGGAAGACTCCTTGGCCTGAGCACTGGCGGAGGTCAAGCTGACCCATCACATCACCATCGAGATGTTGAAGAGATGTCTGGTGTAGACTTGCTGTTAGGACAGTCACTCTCGCAGATTGGAGTTGACATTATACAATCTGGACAACGGATATGGGTTAGCTGGGAGGTAATTGATCATCTCACATTACGACTGAGATTGTTGACTTACTTGTTGCCCAGAAATTCCTTGATAACTTGGCTGAAGAGATGGATTTGAATGCGACTCGCGGTGACAAGGATCAAGCGCCCGACAACTCAGGCACATGGACTTCCGCAGGAGGTGAATCGTCGAATGCATCCCAACCTCAGCGAGTGCATCCTGCAACCACTACTTCAAAGCGCACCTTAGTTCACGACTCCCATGTAGATGTTGTACTCTCCCCCCAGCATATCGGAGCAAGCAGAGGATCGACCACGCGGGCTTGCGAGTCCCCAAGCTCGGAGGGTCAAGTCCGGGCAACAATGATCATATCAATCTGGAACATGGACGGGGAGCGCTACTATACATGCTCGTTCACTAGTACGACGAATACCCCATTAACCCCGACGAGGACTCAATCTCGTACCGTGTCCCGTACTGCAACTCATACTTCTCTTTCCATGCCCTTAAGCTCCAGCCCGACATCCCCGATTAGTCCAAATCGATGTCCACACTGCGCAACAGGCTCGCGATCTACGCTGATCTCGCCTTCGGAAACGCCACTATCCTTCTCACCATTTCTTCCGCTTGGGGCACCAGCGAAATCCGACATATCTTCCGTGCCCGCTGTATTGAAAAAGATCGGTCGGATGAAGGATGCACTTACCGACGCCATAGAGTTCCCAGTCTTTGTTATGTGGCACGACGAGACTCTAGCAATACCGAACAAAGCAGCAGCACAGCTGATGCATGAACCAGCCGACACACCTTCCGATCATACCAGGGAAATACTGTCACGGCTCAAAGTCTACACCGAAGATTTCAAGCGACAGCTAACGCCGGATGAATTTCCAATTGTGCAGCTTTGCAGGACTCGAAAGCCATTCAGCCGGCGTAGAATCGGCGTCTGTCACCCTACCTTAGGACGACAAGAATATGAAATCAGTGGTAAGCTCATAAATGATAGCAAGACCGGAGAATTTCAAGCGGGTATCGTGACGTTGAAGGATGTAACAGAATACACCGACCTGATCAAGGCCCAATATGAGGAGAATGATCAGCAGTTTCAACTAATGTGTGATTGTATGCCTCAATTGCTATGGACAACAGATTCTCAGGGAGACCATGACTGGTTTTCCCGTCGCTGGTACGATTACACCGGACTTTCAGCCGACCAGTCTATGGGTGGCAATTGGAAGCAAGCATTTCACCGTGATGACATTGGGGAAGCCGCAAGACGTTGGAAGCATTCAATTGCAACCGGAGACGAATACAGCACCGAGTATCGCTGTATTAGATATGATGGAGCTGCACGTTGGATGCTCGGTAGAGCACTGCCATTGCGTGACAGCAAGTCTGGCAAGATCAGCAAATGGTTTGGAACTTGTACTGATATCCATGATCTGGTGGAGGCTCGCCAGGAGGCAGAGCGGATGCGGGGGCGGCTACTCAGCGTTATTAAGCATGCTCACGTTACAGTCTGGGTCGTCAATATGGATCGAGAGCTGACTTTTCTTGAGGGAAAGCTGATGTGGGACCCCCTCGAAGAAGACGTTACCAGTGAGTCGGTTGGTAATAATGTGTACGACGTGTTTGGACAGTACCACGGCGGAGTTGATCTCCCACTCTACAAGGGGCCCATTGAGCGAATCCTGAATGGAGATAACGTCGAGCAAGTTCAAGAGCATCATATTGATGGTAACGGACGCGATTTCAGAACCCGGTTTGTGCCTATGCTTGGCCACAGGAGAGACTCCGAAGGGGATGCTCAAGTCATCGGCGTGATCGGTGTCAGCATAGACGTCACGGAAATGAAGAAGCGCGAAGCCGAACTCCAATCGCGAGAAAAGGAAAACATTCGACTATTGTCTGCCGAAACCGCTGCGAAAGAGGCGAGCAGGCTGAAATCACAATTTCTCGCCAACATGTCGCACGAGATCAGGACACCAATTGCAGGTGTCATAGGCATGTCGGAGCTCCTCTTAGACACCGAATTAGATGAGGAGCAGAGAGATTACGCGGATAATATCCAGAGATCTGCCAATGGGCTTCTGACGGTGATCAATGATATATTGGACCTGTCTAAAGTTGAGTCCGGCAGATTAGACATTGAAGAAGTTCAGTTCAGTTTATCCGTGGTCATTGACGACGTTTGCAAGATGCTATCTTTCGCTGCGGAAAGAAAAAGTTTGACATTCGAAAGCGATATTGGAGTTGGTACCACACGAGACTTGCTGGTCATGGGAGACCCAGGCCGCGTACGTCAGATACTCACAAATTTGCTGACCAACAGCATCAAGTTCACCTCGGAAGGCTCCGTAAAACTGGGAGCTGAAGTTAAAGAAGAGACCAATGAAACAGTCGAAGTTCTCTTCACCGTCGAAGACACCGGCATTGGTATCGAAGAAGAGGTCAGGAAGCGCCTCTTCAAACCTTTTAGCCAAGCCGATTCTAGCACTGCTCGAAGATTTGGCGGCACGGGATTAGGTCTTACAATCTGCAAGAATGTAAGCTTGCCAGTAATGTACTGCAGACATCGGCTAACGATTGATAGCTTGTGGAGCTGATGCATGGAGAGATTACCCTTGAGTCGGCATTGGATCATGGCACTAAAGCTACCTTCTGCATCCCATTCAACAAGCCTCAATTCACTGGGAATGCGTCTCCATTGGTAGATCTTGGGAGTCTTCCAGAAAGATTACAATCAGAGAACTCAGTGTTGGGCGCTGCATCTGAGTACGAGCGCAGTAGCGGGGCCCCTCCACAGAGCCCTCCAGACTCACTGGGAGTCGCATTACCATCCTATCCGCAGCGCCGGGATTCGTCTGGCAATCGTCCAAGAAGCAAACACCCTTCCACGACAGACATGAACCGAGATTTCAGCGCTCAAGACTTCGATCGCCAGAAGACCCACGTATTAATCGTGGAAGACAAGTAAGTTCCAACTTTTATCTGGTTCCTGGAAGCGGATCTAAGCATCTATAGTCAAATCAACCAGTCGATTGCCCTGAAAACCGTGAAGAAATTCGGGTTCTCGGTGAATGCCGTGTGGAACGGCCAGCAAGCGCTTGATTACCTAATGAAGGATCCGTCACCAGAACATCCCAAACCTGACATAATACTGATGGATGTTCAAATGCCAATCCTCGACGGTTATCAAGCAACCCATCGGATTCGGCATCATAGACCGTACGCCACCATTGAATGGGTACGGACAATACCAATAGTGGCGATGACAGCCTCGGCCATCCAAGGTGATAAAGAGAAGTGCCAACAGGCCGGTATGGACGACTACCTAGCCAAGCCTGTAAAGGCGCCGACACTGGAGAAGAAACTCATCAAGTGGGCCATCGAAGGCCAGAAGTCTGGACGTCGCCCGATGGCCGAGAATATTCATGACGACAATGATAGCAATTGCGGTGATGGTTCAGAAACCGCCACGGATAGCTTGGCCTTAGACTCGCAGTCTCCTACTGCAAGTGAAACGAATCAAATAGTTGCCGAGCCCAGTCGTCTACAAGGCCTTGACCAGTCGGAGGGTGACCGAAGTCTGGAACGTGCGGAGGCAGAAGACAAAGCCACCGAGTTGCGTGACGACAAGTTGCTGGCGGCTAGTCAAGTGCATCCAAGCACTACACTCGGAAATACCGTCATTCACCCGCTACCGAAATCTCCTGCAGTCAGGCCGGGACTCCCACGTGCCAAGTTGACGGAGGAGAACATCACTCGTTTGGATCGCGAACAGGAACCGACGAGCCTGTTGGCATCGAGGCTGGACCACGATGGAAGCGTTGGGGCTTTCAGCATGGAGGCTCTGGACAAGGCCACTTTGCCGACTACGAGCACAGTGGGGAGTCTGAAGAGCCTGACGATGAATAGCAAGCAGAAGGGTCCATTCAGGAATGGGCTTTCAAGAAACGACAGCAATATGACCATCACGCAAGATAATGTCGACGAGCAGGAATGAGGAAGGAGACACCATGGTCCAGCATTTGGAGACGGTTTATTTTTCGACCAACGCTTCCCATGACAGACAGCATTTGCCGCCTACGAAATGGATTTCTCGTTTAGCATTCGAGCGTTGTTTGCATTTGCTGCCAAGGGCGGCTGGGATACCAAACAGTGGCGTTTTCACAGTGTGGCAGGCGTGATATGTACTCGTACCACGACTCGATGATCTGGCGGAATCGTTCTTACTGGTCGAGCTTTTTAGGCTCCCCAACAGCTTCAGTAGCTTTCGAGTCGCCGCTCGTGTACAATATAGCATTTCATACACTACGTCCTCAGTTCTTACTTAGGGACGCAATCACGCAATACACTTTCATCAACAGCACTTGCTTGGTCATGGTGGTTCTGCTGCTCTGCTAATCAAATGCTCCGGATCACCTTGATCCGAACCCCTGACCAATGCCCTTCTCTAGAGAACAACAGTCCTCGCCATACCCTCTCGCGAACAAAGACATAGTCGTGTACACCACCCAACCCAGCCACCACCTTCTTCCCCCCCCCCCCCTCCCCCCCTTTCCCAAAAGCACACACACCCCCTAAACCCCCACCACCCACAAGCCCAACACCACAAGCCAAGCCAAGCCAGCCCCCGCTCGTCCCACCACCCCATCTCGCCGTCCCGATCCTGCCATCTCGAGCCCACCTACACTCCACTCAGGTAACCCCTCACCCCTCAAGGGGGGGGGGGGGGGGGGTGTGGGGGGTGGGGGTTGGGTGGGGGGTTCGGGG
>JAABUS010004055.1_pt1 | contig 22119 bp, 20 predicted proteins | sample 5560161 | NCBI WGS metagenome assembly JAABUS01 (sample SAMN10711885, study PRJNA513376) | rock metagenome | isolation source: Antarctica rocks | place: Antarctica: Victoria Land, Trio Nunatak nord | collected 2016-01-04
TTCCTCGGAGAGTTCGCCGAGGCCCGCGTGTGGCGGGGCGGGACCGCGGTCCAGCCCGTCCTCGACCCGCTCGTGGAGCCCGTGCGGATGTGGCACCTGCTCACGCACACCTCGGGGCTGACCTACGGCTTCCATCACGCCCATCCCGTCGACCGGCTCTACCGCGAGGCGGGCTTCGAGTGGAGTGCCCCGCCCGGGCTGGACCTCGCGGCCTGCTGCGCGGCGTGGGCCCGGCTGCCGCTGCTCTTCGGACCCGGCGCGGAGTGGAACTACGGCGTCTCCACCAACGTGCTCGGGCGCGTGGTCGAGGTGCTCTCGGGGCAGTCGCTCGACGCGTTCTTCGCCGAGCGGATCTTCGCGCCGCTGGGGATGACCGAGACGGCGTTCTGGGCCCGCGACGCGCTCGCCCCGCGGCTCGCCGCGCTCTACGGTCCCGACCCCGCCACGGGCCTCGCCCTCCGCAACGACGTGCTCGGCTCGGAGGCGCTCCGCGCGCCGGGCTTCCTCTCGGGCGGGGGCGGCCTGGTGTCCACCGCGGCGGACTACCACCGCTTCTGCCAGCTCCTCCTGGGCGGGGGCGAGCTCGACGGCGTGCGCCTGCTCGGGCCCCGGACGCTGGCGTACATGACGCGGAACCACCTGCCCGGCCACGCCGACCTCGAGGCCTTCGGGCGCCCGCTGTTCTCCGAGACCACGTTCGACGGGGTGGGCTTCGGCCTGGGCTTCTCGGTCGTGGAGGATCCCGTGGCCGGGCGTTACCCGGCCTCGCGCGGGGAGTTCGGCTGGGGCGGAGCGGCGAGCACAGCGTTCTGGATCGATCCCGTGGAGCGGATGACCGTGCTGTTCCTCACGCAGCTCCTGCCCTCGAGCACGCACCCGATCCGCTCCGAGCTCCACCAGCTCGTGCATCAGGCGCTCGTCTGAGCCCTCACCGAGGGTCGTGGGTGGGTGGGTCCAGAAGCAGGTCGACGTAGCCATCGGCCACGTCGGCCGGGGTCAGCCGTCCGCGCGGCCGGTACCACTGCGCCGTGTGGTTGACCATGCCGAGCAGCGCGGAGAGGGCCAGGCGGCGGTCGGGGAGGGCGAGAAGGTCCGCGGCCTCCTCCAGGGCGTCCTCGACGAGGCGCTCGAAGGCCTTCCGGCTCGCACGCACGGCACGCCACTGGGGGCCGCGCTCGATCACGTGGCGCTCCTGCTGGAAGACGAGCATGTGGTCGCGGTGGGCGACGACGTGGGTGACCCAGAGGCGCACGAGATCGCGGAGCTGCTCCCCGGGCGCGCCGTCGGACTCCCGGAGCTCCCGCGCCTCGGCCAGCAGCGGCTCCATGAGTTGGTCGCAGATGCGGATGAGCAGCTGCTCCTTGGAGCCGAAGTAGTGGTAGAGCCCGCCGGCCGCGATCCCGATCTCCTCGGCGAGGTCGGAGACGGTGGTCCCGTCATATCCGCGCCGGGCGAACATGTGCGCCGCCTTCTCCACCACTTCCTCCTGGCGGCGGTCATAGCGCGCGCGGAGCGCGGGGCGGGCGGGCGGCGAGGCCATCGCCCACGAGGGTAGAGTTCCGAACCGAGGCTCGGAGTTCGAATGACCGTTCGGTACCCTGCGACGCCCATGAACTTCGAGCTCCCCGACGACCACGAGCTCCTGCGGCGCACGGTCCGCGAGTTCGCCGAGGAGGAGGTCGCCCCCGTGGCCGAGGAGCTCGACCGCACGAAGACCTTTCCGGTCGACCTCGTCCGGCAGATGGGCGCGCTCGGGTGGATGGGGATCCCCTTCCCCGAGGAGGTCGGCGGCGCGGGCGGCACGTCACTGCAGTACGCGCTCGCGGTGGAGGAGCTCGCGCGCGTGGACTCCTCGGTGGCCATCACGCTGTGCGCGCACACGTCGCTCGGCACGCAGCCCGTCTTCGTCTTCGGTACGCCCGAGCAGCAGCAGCGCTTCCTCCCGGATCTCTGTGCCGGCCGCAAGCTGGGGGCGTTCGGGCTGACGGAGGCCGAGGCCGGGTCCGACGCGGGCAACATCCGGACGCGCGCGCGCCTGGACGGCGGCGAGTGGGTCATCGACGGCGCCAAGCAGTTCATCACCAACGCGGGGACGGAGCTCTCCGGGCACGTGGCCATCACCGCGAGATCGGACGCCACCCACCCCGGCGAGATCTCGAGCTTCATCGTCGAGAACGGCACCCCGGGCTACGACCAGGGCGTGTCCTACCGCAAGATGGGCTGGAATGCCTCGGACACCCGGCCGCTCACCTTCAGCGACTGCCGTGTCCCCGAGGAGAACCTGCTCGGCCCGCGCGGGCAGGGCTTCAAGCAGTTCCTCCACGTCCTCGACATCGGACGGGTCGGATTGTCGGCGATGGGGGTCGGGCTCGCCCAGGGCGCGCTGGACCAGGCGCTCGCCTACGCGAAGGAGCGCCGGGCGTTCGGGCAGCCGATCTCGAAGTTCCAGGCCATCCAGACCAAGCTCGCCGACATGGCCACCGAGATCGAGGCCGCCCGCCTGCTGACCTACAAGGCCGCGTGGGAGAAGGACCAGGGCCGGCACTTCACGCTGACCGCCGCGCAGGCGAAGCTCAAGACGGGGCGCCTGGCGGTGCGGGCGAGCGAGGAGGCCGTGCAGATCCACGGCGGCTACGGCTACATCGAGGAGTACCCGGTGTGCCGCTTCTACCGCGACGCGAAGATCCTCACCATCGGCGAGGGCACCGACGAGATCCAGCAGATGGTCATCGCGCGCGCGCTCGGCGCCTGAGGCGTCGCGTGCTCGAGGACCTCGGCCCCGTCCTCGTCGCCAACCGCGGGGAGATCGCCGTGCGGGTGGCGCGTACGGTGCGGGCGCTGGGGCTGCGGAGCGTCGGGGTGTTCACCGCCGCGGACGCGGGCGCCCCGCACGTGGAGGCGTGTGACGTCGCCGTCCGGATCGGCTCCTACCTCGACGGGGAGGAGGTGCTGCGCGCGGCGCGCGCGGCGGGGGCGGGCGCGGTGCACCCGGGCTACGGGTTCCTGAGCGAGAACGCCGGGTTCGCCCGGGCGGTCGCCGGCGCGGGGCTGGTCTGGGTCGGACCGCCCGCGGAGGCGATCGAGCTCATGGGCGACAAGGGCCGCGCGAAGCAGGCCGCCACGGCGGCCGGGGTACCGGTCCTGCCGGGCGGGGAGGACGGCGGCTTCCCGGTGGTCGTCAAGGCGGTGGCGGGCGGCGGGGGCAAGGGGATGCGCGTGATCCGGGCGCCCGGGGAGCTCGCAGAGGCGACGGCGGCCGCGCGGCGGGAGGCGCTCGGTGCGTTTGGCGACGATCGGGTGATCGTCGAGCGCTGGATCGAGCGCCCGCGCCATCTCGAGGTCCAGGTCCTGGCCGACGCCCGCGGGACCGTGCTCCACCTCGGCGAGCGCGAGTGCTCGCTCCAGCGCCGCCACCAGAAGGTCGTCGAGGAGGCGCCATCGCCCGTCGTCGGTCCCGCGCGGCGGGCGGAGATGGGCGCGGCGGCGATCGCCCTCGCGCGCGCGTGCAGCTACGTCGGCGCGGGGACCGTGGAGTTCGTCGCCCCGGGTGACGGCGGCGGGTTCTTCTTCCTGGAGATGAACACGCGCCTCCAGGTCGAGCACCCGGTCACCGAGCTCGTGTACGGGATCGACCTCGTCGAGTGGCAGCTCCGGATCGCCGCGGGCGAGCGGCTGGACCTCGAGGTCGCCGAGCCGCGCGGGTGGGCGGTGGAGGCGCGGCTCTACGCGGAGGATCCGGCCGCCGGGTTCCTGCCCGCGACGGGCAGGGTGCGCCGCTGGCGCCCGCCCGCCGGGGTGCGGGTGGACGCGGGGGTTGCCGAGGGGGTCGAGGTCGGGACCGCGTACGACCCGCTCCTGGCCAAGGTGATCGCCCACGCCGAGGACCGCCCGACCGCCCTGCGGCGCCTGGACCGCGCCCTGGGCGCGTCTGAGCTGCTCGGCGTGGCCACGAACGTCGCGTTCACGCGCGCGCTGCTCGCGCGCGCGGAGATGCGCGCGGGCGAACTGGACACCGGACTGCTCGAGCGGGTGCTGCCCGACCTCGCCACCGGCCCGCCCGACGACCTCCTGCCCGCGGCGGCGTTGGCCGCGGCAGGGACTTCGTGGCCTCCGGGACCGTGGCGCCGCATGCTCGGAGAAGGAGAGGTGAAGGTCGGGGACGGGAGGGTCTCCGTAGGCGAGAGCTCCTGGACGGCCGAGATCGTCCCTCTCGGCGACGGCGCCGTCCGCGTCGAGCTCGACGGGATCGCGCGCCGCTACGTCGTCGCCGGCGATCCGCCCATCGAGTGGCGGTCTGGCCACCCATACGGTGGGCAGATCGCCACTCGCCGCCCCGAAGGGGACGAGGTGGTGTGGATCGGTCGGGACGGCTTTCAGCTCGAGGCGCGGACGCTGCGGCCCGACCGATCGGGAGCGGCGGTTCCCACCGGCTCCCTCGAGGCGCCGATGCCCGGCACCGTCCTCCAGGTCCGGGTGGCCGAGGGCGACGTGGTCGCCGAGGGCGACGTCCTCGTCGTCCTCGAGTCGATGAAGATGGAGCTCGCGGTCACCGCTCCCCACGCGGGGACGGTCGCGGGCCTCGCGCTCGCCCCCGGCGATCGGGTCGCGCTCCATCAACCGCTGCTGGCGGTGACCGCGGCGATGCCCGCATGAGCGCCGACCCCCCCAGCTTCCGCGCCGGGCACGAGGCGCTTCTCGCCGAGCTCGACGAGCGCCTCACCCGCGCCCGCGCGGGGGGCGGCGTCCGTGCCCGCGAGCGCCACCTCGCCCGCGGCAAGCTCCTCCCCCGCGAGCGCGTCGAGCGCCTCTGCGACCCGGGCGCGCCCTTCCTCGAGCTCTCCCCCCTCGCCGCCGAGGACCTCTACGACGGCGCGGCCCCGGGCGCCGGGATCGTCACCGGGATCGGGGTCGTCGCCGGCCGCCGCTGCGTGGTCGTCGCCAACGACGCGACCGTCAAGGGCGGCACCTACTACCCGATGACGGTGAAGAAGCACCTCCGAGCCCAGGAGATCGCCCTGCAGAACCACTTGCCCTGCGTCTACCTCGTGGACTCCGGCGGCGCCTTCCTCCCCCTGCAGGACGAGGTCTTCCCCGACCGCGAGCACTTCGGGCGGATCTTCTTCAACCAGGCGACGATGAGTGCCCGCTCGATTCCCCAGATCGCCTGCGTGATGGGCTCGTGCACCGCGGGCGGCGCGTATGTCCCGGCCATGAGCGACGAGACGGTCATCGTCCGCGAGCAGGGCACGATCTTCCTCGGCGGTCCGCCCCTCGTGAAGGCGGCCACGGGCGAGGAGGTCACCGCCGAGGAGCTCGGCGGTGGCGAGCTCCATGCGCGCCGGTCGGGGGTCGTCGACCACCTGGCCCAGGACGACGACCACGCCCTGGAGATCGTCCGCGGGATCGCGGCGACGCTGCCGCCGGACGCCGCACCGCCGTGGGAGCGGCTCGCCCCCCGCGGGCCCGGCGAGGACCCCGACACGCTCCTCGACGTCGTCCCGCCCGACACCCGCACGCCCTACGACGTCCGCGACCTGTTGCGCCGCATCGTCGACGGCTCGGCGCTCGCAGAGTTCAAGGCGCTCTACGGCGATACGCTCGTGTGCGCCTTCGCCCACCTCGACGGCCACCCCGTGGGCGTGCTCGCCAACAACGGGATCCTGTTCTCCGAGTCCGCGCTCAAGGGCGCGCACTTCGTCGAGCTCTGCGACCGCCGCGGGATCCCCCTGCTCTTCGTGCAGAACATCTCGGGCTTCATGGTCGGGCGCGACTACGAGGCGGCGGGGATCGCCAAGGACGGCGCCAAGCTCGTCACCGCGGTCTCCTGCGCCCGGGTCCCCAAGCTCACGGTGATCGTCGGCGGCTCCTTCGGGGCCGGGAACTACGGCATGTGCGGGCGGGCGTACTCGCCCCGCTTCCTCTTCACGTGGCCCAACGCGCGGATCAGCGTGATGGGCGGCGAGCAGGCGGGGGTCGTGATGACCGAGGTCGGCCAGCCCGAGGTCGGCGCGGCCCTGCGCGAGCAGTACGAGCACCAGGGCCGCCCCTGGTACGCGACCGCCCGGCTCTGGGATGACGGCGTGATCGACCCCCGCGCCACCCGCACCGTGCTCGCTCGGGCGCTCGCCGCCTGCGCCCGGGCGCCGCTCGCGCCGGTGGGCTACGGGGTCTTCCGGATGTGACGCTCAGGCGGGCTCGGCGACGGTGCGCGCGCTGACCGGGACGTGACTGCGCGACCCGGGATGGCGAGCCCCGCGACCACCGCGGCGACGAGCGCGAGGGTGCAGAGGGCGAAGGCGAGCGTGTAGCCGTGGTTCGTCGGCAGGTGCCCGGCGCCGAGGTTGTCGGCGAGGAACGTGGCGGCGATCTGGGCGCCGAACGCCCCGCCGAGCGTCCGCATCACGGTAGCTCGTGGGCCACGGCCCGCGGATAGGGTCGGTCATGACGCAGAGATCAGCAGAGGGGCATACCGTTCACCGGCGGATGGCGACCTCGATCCCCGCCGCCGGCGCGCACCGCGCGCCGCACCCCGGCCGCCGCGACGGCACCAAGCACGCGACGCCTCAGACCGCGGGGGCGGCGGCGCTCACCCTGGGCGCCCTCGGTGTGGTCTTCGGCGACATCGGGACGAGCCCGCTCTACGCGCTGCAGACCGTCTTCTCGGCCGACAACCACATCGTGCGGCCCGACCAGGCCTCGGTCTACGGGGTGATCTCGCTGATCTTCTGGGCGGTGACGGTGATCGTCTCGGTCAAGTACGTGACGTTCATCATGCGCGCCGACAACGAGGGCGAGGGCGGGATCATGGCGCTGATCGCGCTCATCAAGGGGGTGCGGCTGGAGGGCCGCATGGCCAAGGCGGCGCTCGTCGCACTGGGCATCTTCGGCGCGTCGCTGTTCTACGGCGACGGGATGATCACGCCGGCGATCTCCGTGCTCTCGGCGGTCGAGGGGGTCGGGGTGGCCGCGCCGAGCCTGGAGCACCTCGTGGTGCCACTCACGCTCGTGGTCCTGACCGTCCTCTTCGCGATCCAGCGGCTGGGCACGGGTGCCGTGGGCCGGTTGTTCGGGCCGGTCATGGGCCTGTGGTTCGGCGTGCTCGCCCTGGCCGGGATCCGCCAGGTCGTCTCCGCGCCTCAGATCCTCAAGGCGCTCTCGCCCTCCTACGGGATCGCGTTCTTCGTCGACCACGGCGGGATCGCCTTCATCGCGCTGGCCTCGGTCGTGCTCGCGGTCACGGGCGCCGAGGCGCTCTACGCGGACATGGGCCACTTCGGGCGACGGCCCATCCGGCGCGCGTGGTTCTTCCTCGTGTTCCCCGCCCTGACCCTGAACTACCTGGGCCAGGGCTCGCTGATCCTCCACTCGCCGCGCGCGATCGACAACCCCTTCTTCCTGCTCATCCCCCATTGGGGACAGATCCCCATGGTGCTGCTGGCCACGCTCGCGACGGTCATCGCCTCCCAGGCGGTCATCTCCGGCGCGTTCTCCGTGACCCGCCAGGCCGTCCAGCTCGGCTTCCTTCCGCGGCTGACGATCCGTCACACCTCCGAGCACGAGGTCGGGCAGGTCTACGCGCCGGCCGTCAACTGGGGGATCTTCGTGGCGGTGGTGGCGCTGGTGGTCGGCTTCGGGTCCTCGGCTCACCTGGCCTCCGCCTACGGGATCGCGGTGACCGGCACGCTGGCCATCGACACGATCCTGTTCTTCGTGGTGGTCCGGGTGCTCTGGCACCGGTCGCTGGGGCTCGTGCTCGCCGGGGCGGCGGCGTTCCTGTTCGTCGACCTCGCATTCCTCACGGCGAACCTGCGCAAGGTCGTCAGCGGCGGCTGGTTCCCGCTGTCGATCGCGCTCGTGGTCTTCACCGTGCTGATCACCTGGCAGCGCGGGCGGGAGATCGTCACCCGGAAGCGGACCGAGGAGGAGGGGCCGCTGCGCGCGTTCGTCGAGGAGGTCCACGCCATGGACCCGCCCGTGTACCGCGTGCCCGGGACGGGCGTCTTCCTCAACCCGAGCGCGGAGACCACCCCGTTGGCCATGCGCGCGATCGTCGAGCACAGCCACTGCCTGCACGAGCACGCGGTGATCCTGTCCGTCGAGAATCTGAACGTCCCGCACGTCCGCGAGGACGAGCGGCTGGCGATCGACGACCTCGGTTACGCGGACGACGGGATCACCCTGGTCACCGCCCGGTTCGGGTTCCAGGACGAGCCCGACGTGCCGGCCACGCTGCGGCTGGCCAGCGCGCAGGGGCTCGAGCGCGAGATCGTTCCCGAGGAGAGCTCCTACTTCCTCTCGCGGATCACGATCGTCCCGACCCGCGCCCCGGGGATGCGGAGGTGGCGGAAGAAGCTCTTCGTCGCGATCTCGCGGAACTCGGCCAACGCGGTCGAGTACTTCGGGCTGCCGGGAGACCGTACGGTGGTGATGGGCGGGGAGATCGAGCTCTAGGATTCGCGCGCGTGCCCGAGATCTCCGCCGCCCGCTACCGCGCCGGCTCCGGTGAGCCCGTCGTCCTCGTGCACGGCTTCACGGTGACGTGGCGCTGCTGGCTGCCCGTGCTCCCCGAGCTCGTCGCCCGCTACGACGTGCTCGCGCCCACGCTGACCGGACATGACGGCGGCCCGGCCGTACGCCCGGACGAGGGCATCGCGCTGGCCGACGCCGCCGGGCACCTGGAGGCCGAGCTCGACGCCCAGGGGATCGGGACGGCCCACCTCGTCGGCAACTCGATGGGTGGGACGCTGGTGCTCGAGCTCGCCAAGCGCGGCCGCGCACGGAGCGTGGTGGGCCTGTCCCCGGCCGGCGGCTGGCAGGTGGGCGATCCCGAGGGCGCGCGGATCGAGCGGTTCTTCCGCCGGCAGCTCTGGATCACCCGGGCCACCGAGGGACGCCTCGGCGGGATCATGCGCCGCCCGTCCGCCCGCCGTGTCGCCCTGCGCGACATCATCCGTCACCCCGAGCTCCTGCCCCCGGCCGAGGCGGTGGCGATGGCCCGGTCCTCGCTGAAGTGCGGGGTCGTCGAGGACGTCTTCGCCGCAATCCGCTCGGGCGACGGCCTCCTGCGCGACCTCGACCAGATCCGGGCCCCGACGCTGATCGCCTGGGCCCAGCACGACCGCGTCCTCCCCCTCGAGCGCCACCGCCAGCGCTTCGAGACGGAGATCCCCGACGTCGAGTTCCGCGTCCTACCCGGCGTCGGGCACGTGCCGATGAGCGACGACCCCCGGCTCGTGGGCGGCACGATCGTGGAGTGGGTGGAGCGGAACCGCTCCTAGCTCCCGGCGATCTCCGGCCGCCACGAGGTCCAAGGGCGATGCGCTTCCCCCCGGGATGCAGGGGCGCCGTGCGCTACCGCCGCGAAGACGCACCACCGTTCCCGGCGCCCGGCGAGCACTGACGCTGCGCGTCCCCCGCGCACTGTGAGACCGTACGAACCTGCCGGCATGCGTGTTACTGCGGGGGATGCTCTATTCTTGCGAGCAGATATGCACTTCGCTGTAGAGCAGCCTCGGAGTCCGTTCCGCTACACCGAGCCGGTGTCAGGCGAGGAGCTCATCGGCCGAGACGGCGAGGCCGCGCTACTGCTCGCCCGCGCGCGCGATGGCAACAACAGCCGCTTGGTCGCTCCACGGCGCTTTGGCAAGACCTCGTTGCTGCGCCGGGCGCTCCGCGACGCGCAGGGCGAGGGGTGGGCGACCGTGTACGTCGACTTCTTCGGTGTGCTGACGCTCACCGACATCGCCGAGCGGATCGAGCGCGCCTACGGCGAGCAGCTCGCCGGGCGCCTGGCCTCCTGGTTCTCCGGCGTGCGGCGCATGCTGCGCCCCACCCTGCGGGCCGGGGGTGGCCCGGTACCGGGAGCGGTCGAGGTCGGCATCGATCCGCAGGACGAGCCGCCGCTGCTCGACCGCCTTGCCCTGCCGCGACGGCTGCACGAGCGCCATGGGTTGCGAACGCTGGTGGTCTTCGACGAGTTTCAGGACGTGCTCGCCGCGCAGGACCGGGCCGACGCGACCATCCGCTCAGAGATCCAGCACCACGGCGACGCCGCGAGCTACGTCTTCGCCGGTTCGCACCTGGGCATGATGCGCGAGCTGTTCTCCGACCGCCGTCGCGCGTTCTACGGGCAGGCGGGCGCGGTCGAGCTCCCGCCGCTGCCCGCCGACGCGGTTGCCGAGTACATCGCCGAGCGCTTCGAGCGCACTGGTCGCGCGCTCGGCACGGTGCTCGAGCCGCTCCTCGAGCTCGCCCAGGGGCACCCGCAGCGCACGATGCTGCTCGCCCACGCCGTGTGGGCGCGAACTCCCACACAAGAGGCCGCCACCGAGGAGACCTGGGCCGCCGCCGCCGATGCCGTGATGCGCGACGCGCGCGACGAGTTTCGATCGATCTGGATCTCGCTCAAGCCGAGCCATCGACGCGTGCTCGCGGCCATCGCCGAGAACACGGGGCGTCTCTATGCCTCCGAGCGTCGCCACGGAGGCTCGCGCGGGGGCGCCATCAGCACCGCCGCGCGCGTGCTCGAGGACCGCGGGGAGACCATGCGCGACGCCTCGAGGCCGACCGGCTACCGAGTCACCGACCCGCTGCTGGCCGCCTGGGTCAACCAGGGACGCCCCGACGCATGAGCACCCCCAACGCCGCGACTCGCTTTGCCTTAGAGACTGTTGCACAAAGGATTTGGCGCGGTCGGTCCCGAAGACCACCTGGGATGACATAACCGCGAGCGCGGAGGTGGCCGGTGGCGACGGTGTTCGAGGTCCGCGACGAGCTGTGGGCGGTCGTCGAGCCCATGATTCCGCCGGTGTCGGTGCCCGAGAAGCAGGGTCGTCGGCCGGTTCCCGATCGGGTGTGCTTCAACGCGATCGCCTTCGTCTTGGTGACCGGGATCGCGTGGGCGCATCTACCGCGTGAGCTCGGCTGCTCGGGACGACGGCGTGGAGGCGGCTGCGAGATTGGCAGGCGGCCGGCGTGTGGAAGGCAGCGCACGAGGCGGTGCTCGAGCGCCTCAACGCGGCTGGCGCGATCGACTGGTCGGCGTCGGTGGTCGATGGCACTCATATCCGCGCTCTTCAAGGGGGCCTTGACCGGGCCGTCGCCGGTTGACCGTGGCCGAACGGGCTCGAAGCACCACCTACTCGTCGATCCTGCTGGCATCCCATTGGCGATCTCGCTGACCGGCGGCAACCGCAACGACGTCACCCAGCTGCTGCCGTTGGTCGACGGCGTCGGCCCGGTGCGAGGCAAGATTGGCCGGCCGCGGCTGCGCGCCGAAAGCCTAATCGCCGACCGCGGATATGACCACGACAAGTACCGCCGCGAGCTGTGGGCACGCGGCGTCAAGCCGATCATCGCGCGGCGCGCCACCGAGCACGGCTCGGGGCTCGGCAAGCTGCGGTGGGTTGTCGAGCGCACCTTCGCCTGGCTGCACCAGTTCCGCCGCCTGCGCCTCCGCTGGGAGCGCCGCCCCGAACTGCACGAGGCGTTCATGCACCTGGCCTGTGCCTTCATCTGCCAGCGCTTCCTGCGCGCTCGCTAACGCGAAGGCGTGTCGACCTCCCGAGCAAGGCGAATGTCGATTTCCCGTTCGACGTAGTTCCATTCCTCAGACGCGCGCAGTCGTTGGACGAGTTCCTCGAAGCCCGCCGCATCCTCAGGCGCGAACTCAAACCAGGTCAGAAAGTCGAATGGCTCTCCGAGATCGCGTCCGTGGTGCAGACGTCGCGCGACTCTGGGGAGGTACTCAAGGCCGGAGGCGACGTGGCGCGAGCTCTCCTCGAAGATGCGACGACGCTCGTCCTGCGCGAGCTCCCACCACGCCTCGGACTTCTTGATCGGAATCAGCGCAGCGCGTGTCGACGTCGGCCGACCGAGAGGCTCCTGACGCGCGACCAGCTCATCGTGCTCGCGCCGCGTGATGTAACGCTCGTTGCTCGTGACTCCGCGCAGGACCCAGGCCGTACCGTCGTCCGGGCGCGGGACGGCGGATCCTTCGAGAATCGCCAGACGGGCCGCGGGAGTCAACGCTGCGCCAGAGATAGTCTCGACGCGCTCGATGCTCCACCTGCCTGTACCGGCCCCAACAAAGGCAACGAGCAGCGGCGGCATCAGACGACCCTATAGAAGCCATCGCTCAGCCCGGGCGCCATGCTTTGTGCAACAGGCTCTTAGGGAGATGGGAGATGGTCTCTCTCAGATTGGGAACCACATTGGAACAACGGCCGCCGAGTTCATCCGGCATGGGCCTCGAGTCGAGGACTCGTCAATCAGGCGGGCCCGCTGGATGGGCGAGAACGCCTCGGACCCGGCCGAGGGCGAGCCGGCCGTCGAGGTGACGCCGGGCAAGGGCACAGGCGGAGTCGGCGCGGCGGCGCCCCGCGCCGACCAGGGGATCCTCGGCGTCAGGGCCAAGCGCCCGGCGACACGCGCCGAGCGGCGCCGCGGCTTTCTGCGGTGGTTGCTGACGGGCGAGCGGCCGGAGCCCTCTCCCTCCCGGCTGGGGGTCCTCGAGCCGTTCAACGTGGGCGAGGAGAAGAAGGTGGGCATCTGCTGCTCGGGCGGCGGCATCCGCTCGGCAGCCTTCAACCTCGGGGCGCTGCAGGCCCTCCGCCACGACGGCGAGCTCGAGGGGGCCCGCTCATGGGCAAGCTGACCCGCGCCCCGGTGCGGTTCGTGATGGCGCTGGCCAACCTCCGCCTCGGCGTCTGGGTGGCCAACCCACGGCATCTTGTGAAGGGCGGGTCGTGGCAGCCGGAACCCAGGGACGCAGCGGAGGCGGGGGCCGACTCCGCGAAGCCGCCGCCGGACTTCCTCAAGCGCCCGCGCCTCTCCTACCTGTTTCGCGAGATGCTCGGCCGCAACCGCGTCGACGCCCGCTTCCTCTACGTCACCGACGGGGGCCACTACGAAAACCTCGGGCTCGTGGAGCTGCTCCGGCGCGGGTGCGACACCGTCTACTGCTTCGACGCGAGCGGCGGCAAGCCGTTCGCGGCCCTGGGAGACGCGCTCGCGCGCAGCGAGCTCGAGGTGGAGATCGAGATCGACCCCTCGCCGTTGCTCCCGAGCGACGGAACAGGCCTGGCGACCGAGAGCTGCGGACAGAGGGTAGATCGCCGGCGCACGCTGGTCACCGCCGCGTAGGATGAGACTGCCGCCGAGCGCGGGTACGCGATGCACCGCCCAGCGGATGCCGGAGGCGTCTCGCTCCTCAGGCCGACGGCTCGGTGAGCCATGGCGTGCTGACGCCCAGCAGCGTGCCGACACGCTCGAAGTGCCGGTCGAAGTGAAGCACGTCCAGGCCGGAGGTCTGCGCCGCGACGGCGACGGTGAGATCGGTGAGTGGCAGGCGGTGAGCGTCGTGGGAACCGCCGCGCGCGAGCTCGCGCATCGCTGCCAGCACCCCGCGCTGCACGGCCGGATCGACTGCGATCTCCCGCATGCTCTCGAACGCGCGATCGACGGCCGCGATCCCCTCCGGACCACGGGCATCCACCATCAGCTCGTAACGCACCGGCCAGCACCAAGCGACATCACCGAGTGCGACCGCGGTCAGTAGCCGCTCACGTACCTCGGGGTCTCGACGGGCACGCATCCATGCGGAGGTATCGGCGAGCACCGGGCGTTGGCCGTCCCACAACTCGACGCTCACGTGGCGCCCGGCGGAGCGTTGAGCCGATCGATCGCGGCCAAGTCGAGATCAAACTCGCCGCCGTCCATCGCTGCCAGCAACGCCTCCGCCGCCGCACGACGACCGCGACCGGCCTGGATCTCTGCCTCCGCACCCCCGACAGCGAGCCTCCGCACCAGCGTGGCGTCAGGCTCGTGCGTACCCGTCGCAGCACGCACACGCTCGAGCGCGCCGCCAAGCTCGGCATCGGCGGTTACGGCAATCCGAGGATGCTTACTCGGCATCGCAGGCCGAAGTGTAGCTCCCAAGAGTCACTCCAGGCGCTGTGCCGGCCGGCGACGCGCGCGGGTGGGCCCACCACCACCGCCAAACGGCCCCCGCCGAGCCCCACACACTCACCCCCCGGCGCCTACTGCACGCCGGCCGATTCACGACCTTGCTGCACGCTCGAGGTAGGTTGTAGCCAAATGGCTACAGATGTGCCGCAACGGGCGCTTCGCAACAGCACCGCCAGCCTGCTGCGCCGCGTCCAGGCCGGTGAGCGACTGCGCATCACCGTCCACGGCCACCCGGTCGCCGAGCTCGTCCCGGTGGATCGTGCCCAGCAGTTCGTGCCCTTCGACGAACTCGTTCGCGACCTACGAGGCATGATGCCCCCCGAGGACCGGCTCGACGAAGAGCTGCGCGAGCTCGACGAGACCCCCCGCGACCCGTTCGCGTGAGGCGAGCGCTCCTGGACACCTCGTTCGTCATCGCCCTCGCGCGCGGCGAAGACTTCACGCTCGGGAAACCGCCCGAGGAGGCAGCGATCTGCGCCGTGACCCTCTGCGGCCTGCACCACGGCGTCCTCATCGCCAGCGACGAGCAGCGCCCCGGCCGCCTCGCCACGCTCGTCTTCGCCGAGCGACGCTTCGCGGCCCTACCCGTCGACACGCACGTCGCCCCGCATTACGGGCGCTTGCTCGCCGACACCAGACGCCACCGCCGGAAGAAGCTCGCAACGGCGGACGCTCTCATCGCGGCGACCGCAGCCGCCCACGGACTCCCGCTCATCACACGTGACCGCGACTTCGCCAACCTCGACGGCGTCGACGCCATCATCGTCTGAATCGAACGACGTCCCGCAGCCACCTTCCCGCAAGCCGCAAGGCGCAGCCGTCGAACGGCGGGTTCGTATTCCTTCGCCATCCTCAACAACACAAAAGGCCAGCACATACTGGCCTTCCGAGTAGCGAAGGCAGGATTCGAACCTGCGACCTTCGGGTTATGAGATGACCGGCCGAGGGTCCGGTTGCGTGATGTTCCCGCAGGTTTGGGGAGGGTTTCTGCCGTTGGCGACAGGTGCTCTCGCTCAGATTGGAACCATATTGGAACCACGAGAGCACTCATCGGGGCGCGGTCCCTGGCTCGGTCGGCTCGGTCGGGCGAGCGTCTGGGCGTAGAAGAGAAGCTCCTGGGCGATGAGCACGAGCTCGAGCCAGACGGCGTCGGCATCAAAAGTCGCGGAACGGCAGGTTGGTCAGGCCGCAGTCCTTGGCGGCCGGTTCACGCCCGGCCGCCACGCCGCGCACACCTCTCGGCCGAACGGGCTCGACGGACGGAGCTTCGCGCGGCGGCTCGGGAGGCGACGGCTCAACCGGCTCGGGTTCGCGCCCCGGCGCCGGCGCAGACGGCGGCGGCGCAGCGCCGCCTCCTCCGCCATGGCGTCGCGGAACGCGACAAGGGAGTTGATCAGGGCGTCGATCTTGTGGAAGGAGTTGAGACGATCGTCCGCGTCCTCAAGATCGAAGTAGATCCGAACGCGGTTGTCGCAGTCGGCGATCTCGAGCTCGATGCGGAGGGTCGGCGCCCAGCCGGCGCGCTTGCCCTCGGGCAGAGGCGGCCGCCCTCGGCGATCATCGGGACGCCTTCCCGTCGGGCGCGCCCGCGGCGCGCGCGGTAAGGCTCGACTCCACGGCCGCCTAGCGCGCGGAACCCCGCCATACCGGCGGCGTCACTGGGCCGCCCGCCATCCCGGCGCAGTCCACCGCGGCTCGCCCCCGACCTCCGGCCCGGTCCAGCGCGCCGGCGCCTCGGTCATCGGCCTGTCCAGCGGCCCCGTGCGCCAGGGCGCGTCGGGCCCGGACTCGCCGACGAGCCAGCGGCGCGCGTCCCGGCGCCCCATCTCGATGAGCTCGTCGATGAAGTCGCGATCGAAGAGGATGTAGCTGAGCAGCTCGCCCTGGAGCGGACTGCGGCCGCCGAGCACCCGTTCCATGAACGGGAAGTCCGGCGAGCGCAGGCCCCTCCAGCCGCCGTAGTTCGAGCGGAAGACCTCGGAGGCCACCCGCGCGATCGACCCCGGGCGCGAGGGGGCGACGAAGATGTAGGGGACCTTGCGGTAGGCGGGCTTGCCGCGGCTCTCGCGGAAGCGGCGGGACCCAGCCGTTCCGGCCAGCTCCCCGGCATAGAAGCGGTTGATGTTGCCCAGCGTGCGGATGTCCGCCGTGAGCGCGTCCTCGAGCAGCCCGTTGAGGATGTTCACCGCCCCGTCGGCCAGATCGGGTGGCGCGAGCTCGTCCGGGCTTGGCTCGGCGGCGTCGCCCGTGAGGGGAGTGGTCCCGACGACGACGACCCGCTCGGCGCCGAGGTCGAGGGCGGGCTTGATCGGCGTGTGCAGGCGTGTGGAGCCATCCAGGTACCAGCCTCGCGCCTCGGTGGGGCGGCTCAGCAGGACCGGGGGGAAGAGCATCGGCATGGCCGAGGAGGCCATGAGGTGCTCGACTCCGAGCCGCGCCGCCGCGTAGACGATCCCGCGTGAGCGCGGCATCCCGCGCCCGCCCGCGGATTCGACGAAGGCCACGCTCGCGCCGCTGCGAGCGGCGGTCGCCACGGCGGCGACCGCGTCGACGAGCCCCGAGCGCACGTTGCGGTGAACCGCCTCCCAGTCGATCCACCTGCGCAGGGTGCCCGCGAGCGGCGCGGGGTCCAGCAGGCCCGCCACGCGGACCCGGGGCACCGACAGCACGCGCGCCGCGTAGCGGACCGCCAGCACCGCAAGCCGTCGGCGGAGGATCGGCCGCATGACGCTGGGCATGGTGACCTGGCGCCAGCGCGCGAGGCCCCGCTCGGCGCTCTCCTCGGGGTCGAGATGGCGCAGGCCGGCCAGCGCCAGCGCGTTGATCGCTCCCACGCTGGCGCCCGTGAAGATCGACCCGCGTCGCCCCGTCGGCGACAGCGCGGGCATGATCACCGAGAGCGCGCCCACCTCATAGGCCCCGCGGGCGCCGCCCCCCGTCAGGACCACGCCGACCCGCTCGCCGCCATCGCTCTCGCTCATCCGCGGGGGGTGGGCATCGGCTCGGGGTCTACCCCTTCGGGCGTCGCGGATCGCTTCCGCTCACGCGGGCCCTTCGGTCGACCGTTCAGCCGTGCCGGCCGAGCTCGAGCGTATCGATGCGGGCGTGATCACGTGCGGCCGACGCGAGCCCCCGGTCCTTGGTCGCCAGGGGCTCGCCCAGGTGTTCGGCCAACGCGACGAACAGGGCGTCCGCGGCGGTCAGGTTCTCGCGCAGCTCCCATGCGCGCCGTCGCAGTGGGAGGGTGCCGAACAGCTCGACGGGCAGATCTCCGAGGTCGTCGATCGCGCCCCGGGCTCGCTCAGGCTCGAGCATCTGCCGGCTCACGTCGCGACGCATGACCGCGAGCACCTCGAAGACGAGCAGATCGGGCGCCGCAGCCGCGCCTTCGCCGGCGAGCAGCTCCTCGACGTCTGCTGCCACGCCGTCGGCGAGCAGGAAGTCGATTACGACCGAGGTGTCGAGGACGGTCACTCGCCGCCGTCGCGCAACCGCCGCACGGAGCGGGCGCTTGACTCATCACGCTCAACCACGCCCCGCGCCCGGATGCGAGCCGCGAGCTCCTCGGGCGTCGGACGGTCAGCGGTGCGAGCGAGCACCGTTCGGAGGTACTCCGAGAACGATATCCCCGCTGCCGCGGCGCGCGCCTTCAGCGCACGATGTACCGGCTCGGGGACATCGCGGATCTGTACGAGTACACCCATACGAACCCCAACTCTAACCTACGCGCGGCATTGATGTGCAGGTAATATCGGTTCGATCGCGCGCAAGGCGCTTCTGTCGGCCGGCCGGCTGCGGGAGAGAAGCGATCGCCGATCCATGTCCCGAGGACGGCCACGAGCAGATCTGGTCGATCAGATCCGTGGTGCGGCGGGCGGGACGACGTTCACGTTCGTGACGGAGAGCATTGGGCCAGACGCGTACGGGGGCGGGCGACAGGGAACTCGCGATCACCAGCGGCGCCGGGGCGCGCGCTTCGACGGTCGTGTTCTGAGCTTGAGCCGGCACGCTCGCCCTCGGGAGCGCTAAGCCACCCAGGAGGCGTCCGCGAGCTCCTCGCGATGCGATCCCGTCGCGAGGTACACGCGGAGCCGGCGACCGTCGACGATGGCCCGGACCTTCTTCGAGGCCTCGCCGGGCGTCTTCGCCTCCGTGGCGAAGACCTCGCGGTAGCCCTCCTCGCCCGGGGCACGCTGCGGGTCGGTGGCGAAGACGAGATCGCCGTGCGGGGTCATCGTGCGCACCATGTCCGGAGCCATGTTGACTCTAGGGCCAGACGGTGCCGTCTTCGTCCCCGGGCACCGGTCCAGATCCGCCGTCGCTGGCATCGAGGAGCCGCCGCAGCTCGTCCATCATGTCGCCCTGGAAGCCGTCGAAGAGCTTCTGCGGGACCTTCTCATACGCCCACTCGCGGCCCGCGAGACGGGTCGCGTCCCGGCACCAGCGCCGGGCCCGCCGGTCCTTCAGCGCGACGTCGAGGTCTTCCTGGCCCTTGGTCTCGATGACCAGGCACGTGTCATCGTCGAGGCGCAGGACGAAGTCGGCGTAGTAGTAGCGCAGCGCGCCGGCGTGCGAGATGTACTCGAGGGCGAACCGGGTGTTCATCGTGAGCTTCGCCCAGGCGGTCACGTCGGTGGCCTTGTCGAGGAACTTCGCGAAGCGGGCCTCGAGGGTGTTGTCGACGGGAGTGAGGTTGAAGATCGTGTTCTTGCCCTCGACCGTCTGCCGCGACCACGGGAAGGGCGGCGTTTCCGACACACGCATCGCGTTGTCGGTGATCGTCGGCTCACGCTCGGCGATCGACAGCGAACGGATCGCGTCTCGGAACGCGTTGGTGACGAGGGCCTGGGCATCGGCCTCGGCGAGTCGCCGGAGGATCACCTTGTCGTCCAGCTCCACCGAATCGGTGAAGGTCCGCTCGCGTAGGTAGTCGCGGACCATCGGAGCCAACGTCGCGAACGTGCCGGCCAGGCGCTGCACACCGGCTTCCTTGGACACGCGGTGCGTGTAGTAGGTGATGACTCCTGACGGATCCTCGGCGTAGGGGACGAGGAACTCCATCTCCTCGATGACGCCCTTGCTGATGAGGTGGACACCGCGGTACCGCACGTACTCGTCGGGGGCGACCCGTGGCACCTCGAGTCGCGTCTTCGGATCGGCGATGTCCTCAGGCTTGAGCTGGGCGAGCGGGCTCTCCGCCTGCGAGATGGCCCGGGTGAGCTGGGGTATGACGATGTCGTAGCGGCGCTTGCCCTCGTCGGGGAAGATCGTCACCGCTCCCGGCTGGATCTTGTCAGCGTCCTGCCTCTCGACGACCAGGCCACCGTCGAGCTCCTCCTTCCACAGGTCGCGGAACGCCTCATGCTCGATCACGACCACCCGTTCGTCGAAGCCCGAGCCCGGCGGGGTCATCCGACGCAGCCCTCGTCCGAGCGCCTGTTCGGGAAGGATCTTGTTCGCCGCGGTGAGCGCCCGCATGGTCACGACGACGCAGACGTTGCGCACGTCCCACCCCTCGCGGAGCATGAGCACGCTGACGATGCAGCGGATGGGGCTGTCGGGCTCGTCGACCTCTCGCGCGGCGCGTCGCGCGACGTCGAGGTCGTCCTTGGCTAACAGGAGGGATTCGCCGTCCGGCAGGTCCCTGCCCTCCGGGCGCAGGACGCTGCAGACCAGTCACCGGCGAGCGGCAGGCCTTCGTGAGAACCATCCCGGCGCCGACCTTTCTACCGAAGCGTCTTTTGCAAAAGACGGATGTCTTATCAAGCATCTAGACGATTCCGTACGGATCTTTTCGATATCATGCCCGGAGTCGATGCTCCACAGGATTCCCCGGCTTGACGACGTCCCCGACTCGATGTCGGTCGACGAATTCTGGCAGCTCTTCGGTCAGATGGAGCATGAGGGGTTGGACTTCAAGCAATCACCGAACCACCTGACCGAGCCGATCGCCGCCATGAGCATGACGGAGGGGGGAGTCCTCGCCATCGGGGTGACGGACCGCCGAGAGCTGAAGGGGGCGACTCTCGATCAGAAGGCGTTTGATCGTATTTCGCGAGCGGCGAGCGCCTGCAATGTGCAGGTGGCCAGCGTTGCGGTCCGCGTCGATGGGACACCCCTCATCCTCGTCGGTGTTCCCGACGTGCGGGGAAGGGTGGTCACGACGCCGGACGGGCGCCTCCTCCGACGGATCGGTAGCGACAACCAGCCGCTGATCGGGGATGCGCTTGGCCGTTTCGTCAGGCAGCGCGAGGAGCGGGCCGCAGAAGATGAGCCACTGTTCGGCTACCCGCTCGAAGACGTCGATCTCGACCTCGTCAACGCCGCCTTGAAGGGTGATGGAAGGCCCCGGGCGGCTCGGCGGACGGTTATACGCGCGCTGATCGATCTCGGGGTGGCGCGCGTCGGAGACCCTCCACTTGGCGATCACGTCCTGCGTGCGGCGGTGCTGCTGTTCGGCCGCCGTCCCGACGAGGTGATCCCGGGGGCGACGGTTCAGGTCGTGCGCCGAGTGGGTGTTGGACCCGGACCGGGCGCCGTTTCGAGCAGGCGCGAGGTCTCCGCCCCGCTGCCTCGTGTCGTGGAGGATGTGCTCGCCGAGATCGAGGGCCACACCAGCCGATACGAGGCGGTTGTCGGGGCACATCGCGAAAGCTTCCCCGAGTACCCGACCACGGTCCTTCGCGAGGCGGTCCTCAACGCCGTCGCCCATCGTGACTACGGCCTGGAAGGCGCGACCGTCGACGTCACCATCTGGGACGACAGGATCGAGGTCCAGAGCCCGGGTCCGCTTCCCGGCCACATCACGGTGGACAACATGCGCGAGGAGCACTACTCGCGCAATCGCAGATTGATGCGCGTCCTCAAGTTGCTCGATCTCGTCGAGGAGTATGGAGAAGGCGTGGACCGGATGTATTCCGAGATGGAGTCACGTTTGATGGACCCCCCGACGTTCGCGGCGACGAGCGCCTCGGTCACGGTGGTGCTCTACAACCGCTCCTCGCTCTCCGTCGACGATCAAGCGTGGCTCGCCCTGCTCGGGCACATGCCGCTTTCGCCCGCGGAACGACGGTTGATCGTGCTCGCGCGACACGAGGGGCAGGTCACGCCTCGCCGCTTACGAGCCGCATTCGGAGAGGACGTAGACGTCGACGCTCTCATCGCCACGGCGGTCGCCAAGGGGTTGGTGATCCGCGAAGGTCGTGGAGGTGGGGCGCATTACGTCCTGTCCGACGAGATCATCATGCGAGCCGGCGGTGGTGGGCTGGAGGCTCGAAGCAGGAAACGGCAGATGCTGCTCGACGAGCTTCGCCGGCGAGGCAGTTTCTCGACGGCCGAAGCGGCGGTGTGGCTGCGTGATGAAGATCGGACGTTGGTCAAGCAGATACTCGACGACCTTGTTCGCGCCGGGGCCGTCCACGCGGAGGGTCGCACGAGAGCGCGACGTTACTTCGCTCTCTAGTGCGCTTGCCCGCGATCAATGTCGCGCACGCAGGCGGGGGGAAGGCGAAGGGCCCGGACGAGCCGGGCCCTTCGGAGGTAGCGGGGGCAGGATTCGAACCTGCGACCTTCGGGTTATGAGCCCGACGAGCTACCAGACTGCTCCACCCCGCGGCGTGGAGCACGCATCCTAGCGCGCCCTCCCCGCTCCGATCAAGGGGTGCTGCGGCGCAGGCTCCTAGCCTCCAGGGGTGCCTCCCCCCGCCCTCCGCGAGGACATCCGCAACGTCGCCATCGTCGCCCACGTCGACCACGGCAAGACGACGCTCGTCGACGCCCTGCTGTGGCAGTCGGGCGCCTTCCGGGCCAACCAGGACGTCAACGAGCGGGTCATGGACTCCATGGACCTCGAGCGCGAGAAGGGGATCACGATCCTCGCCAAGAACACCGCGGTCCGGACCCACGGGGTGAAGATCAACGTCGTCGACACCCCCGGGCACGCGGACTTCGGCGGCGAGGTCGAGCGGGGGCTGACGATGGTCGACGGTGTCCTACTGCTCGTGGACGCCTCCGAGGGGCCCCTCCCCCAGACGCGGTTCGTGTTGCGCAAGGCGCTGGAGTCCCGGCTGCCCGTCGTGCTCGTGGTCAACAAGGTCGACCGGCCCGACGCGCGCGTGGAGGAGGTCGTCCACGAGGTGGAGGAGCTCTTCC
>JAABUS010004056.1_pt1 | contig 22116 bp, 21 predicted proteins | sample 5560161 | NCBI WGS metagenome assembly JAABUS01 (sample SAMN10711885, study PRJNA513376) | rock metagenome | isolation source: Antarctica rocks | place: Antarctica: Victoria Land, Trio Nunatak nord | collected 2016-01-04
CCCTTCTTCAACATATAGCTCCTCTTAAAATACGTATTCGGATGCACAATCGTATCCAGCTCCCCCGCAGGCCAGCTCCCCTCCTCCTTAACCCTCTTCAGCTCCCCCCTATGCGCCCACTCAAACACCCGGTTACACGCAATATGGAACCTCTTCCTCTCCACATCCTCCTTCACCCCGCGCAACACATCCCTATCACTCACCCCCGTCGCCTGCAGCAGTCCCGTCAGATTATCAATGCCAAAATGGCGGTACGGGCACCCATGCGACTCGCCCGTGCCGGGGGGATGTTCAGTCAGGATCTTTTGGCACGAGAACGGCGCGTAGCCCCGCCCGCGACGCGTCGCGTCGCCGCCCACGTCCCCGTACGTGTGCCGGATGTTGTAGCGGTAATCCTTGTTGAAGGTGTCGTCGGTGTGATTTTTGAAGCTTTGGCGCCAGAAGTGGATGCAGTCGTCGAGGGTGAGGCCGAGGCCTTTGAGGAAGAGGGTGTACTGCAGGCGGCCGAAGTGCTTGAGGTGCGAGTTCTTGCGCAGGGTGAGGTGCAGGTTGCGCATGCAGAGGGGGAAGTGCACGGAGAGGGGGTCGATGGATGCGGAGGTGATGGCGGTGCCGAGGGCGGTGTCGGTGTCGGAGATGTGTGCGTCGGGCGTGGCGAAGTTTTTGGAGAGGTGGGTGAGGATGGGGGTGAGGCGGTCGTCTTCGTCGAGGCGGGGGAGGGCGCGCGCGGTGAGCTGAAGAGGGGTGGGGTCAGCAAGTCGCCTTTGGGGGGGCCTTGTGGATAGGAGGAGAGGCAGGGCGGAAGCGGTGAATACCTCTAGGCCTTTATCCAATCGCTCAGCGAAGCCTGCGAGAACCATGCTCATCTGCTCGCGTACGGGGACGTACGCTTTTCCGGCTTTCAGGAAGACCCGCCGGTTCTCGACCAGTTCAGGTACAGTCTCGAAATCGACTTTGAACCAGCCTCCTTCCTCCGTTTCCTGTTTCTTTAAGCCTGGTGTCGCGCTTGACAGTTGCGCGCTCAATGCCCGCTTTTCTTCGTCGCCCACAGCCTCCCAATTGAAGTTCAATGACTGGACAAATTTCTGTCGCTCGCTAGCGTCGTCACTCTGGAATCGCAACTTGAACAGCGCGGTCTCTATTCTCGCGAATCTTCGCCGAAGGTCTTCAGTCGAGGAGAAGGCGAGCCGGAGGATGAAGTGCGAGTAATGGTCTTTCTGGCGTTCGGCATGGAGTTTCGGATCTTGCCACCCGACGGACGAAGGCGCAGAAGAGTTGGGAGATAACGGCAGCCATTTGGCGAGGAGGGGTTTGATGTGCTCGCCGGTTTCGGCGGGGGTTTTGTTGCGAAAGGAGCAGGCTTCGAGCTCGGCGAGGACTGGCTGTCGTTAGTATGCTCGTTCGCATGTTTTGAGGAGTTGGTTGAGTACTTCTGAGACGGTCGATTGCCCATTGTTCGAATTCCTCAAGCGTGATGTCGGCAGTTGGAGGGGTTTCGTAAAGATTGAGGCGGTGGGGGTATTCCTGCTGTTTGTAGAGTGGTAAGACGAATTGTTGCTTCTTGTGGTCTATAGTGGTCCGCCGCTTGGGATCGATACGATTGTAGTCTGATCTGATCATAGTTGCTGTAGGAGAAGGTTGAGATTGAAGGACCTGCTACCTGGACGACGCGAGTAGAAATGGACGCGCCGGAGGAGACGCGCCCCGCTAGATTGAGGCTCGAAATGGTTAGCTCAGATCTTATCAAAGCCCTAATTAGTAATCTGACAGTCCCGTCGCTTTCTTTATTCTTGGCGTTGTTGGCAATCCCTCGAAAAGATCCACCCTATTTGCCTTTCGAGGTTGCGCAATGTCTATGTTAGCCTCTCGGCACAATCTCTTCCGCTCTCAAATTCTATAAATCATGTATCCATTCACTTAAAATGTTGTGGGAAACAATGTCCTCTCAAGCAGACACTTCTATCCTCTCAAACAGACTTGTGGATAGAACAAGAATGTATCCTCATCGAAGTACCTTGGATACCATATCGTGTGTTTTGACAGATTATCCATGTTCAATAAGCAACGGAAACAAGGGCAAGAAGCTAGACAGTTTCCTCCGCTCGAGCCTAAGACCTGTCACTTTTGAAGCGATGACGATACTGCTGGGCCGCAAGTGGCCGGGCAGCGCTTTCGCCACTCAAAGAGGTGGTCAATGGGAAACCTGGAGATAAGCAGGATTAGTGTTGACATTGAGATCAAGATTGAAATCTGCCAATCAGAAGGATCTAATCGCAAAGCAGCTTGCCAGGAAGTAAAGACAGTTCTACTGATATAGGTCATAAGAGATACTTACTTCGTGAGCCATTGGTATGGCCTCGCTCTCGCAGTTGCCTCTTCTTGGCTGCTTTCATCCCACTGCGGAGACAATGTTCCTCCACTCCCGTCCGGCTTATGATCTCTGGTATCATTTCAGCCTAAACCCTTTATGTCGATACCCCTTGCGTGTTTATGATTACCTCAATGTAAAGCCGTTGATAGATCCCACTTTTGACGCTTTATTCCTCTACAGGCTTCCGGAAAGAATATGTAATAGAAATAACATCACTATCTCTGCGCACGCATAAATGCTTCGGCGAGTCCGCGTTGCCATAATCCAGTGTCCTTTCCCAGTCCTTTGTAGAGTGGAGCAAATTCACAACGGGCACACTTTCGCCTTGTGGTATGAAATTATCTGGAAGGAACTCCAAAATAATCCAGTAGCGGCCAATGCGAGCAACGACACTCTGTGGCGCTTCTTGGGATTGTTGAGCGGAGAGGGTCTCATCATACGATATTGTGAGGTGGATGCGTGGAGTGCTTGCTTTGAATGACTGGGAGACTGAGTTTAATTCGTGCCAGATTGGCTGGCCTTTCTTGAGGGGGATATATGAAGCGGTGGTGTTTGTTGTGGTGCCTCGAAAAGTGCCAGAGTGCTCCGAAAGCGCTTTCAGAGGGGACGGAGAACGTCTGGTAGGCACAAAGCTAGGGCGGTCTAGTTTCGAACGTGAGTGAAGGACGGGATCTCTGCTTTCGGTCTGGGTCTGTGTCTCTACTGTACAGAGTACGGGCGAGTCTGTTCGTGTTATAGTGTTGGTGTGGGGAATAGTTGTCGAATCTCCATATCGCAACAATTCATGGCTAGTTGATGAGCGATTCATAGGCCCGCGGAATGTGGCTGTGGATTGATTGGACTGGGAACATGCTGCAGAGAGGAGAATCATGCTCTCGTACGGAGTCGGATTGGGCTTACCAGTCAATCGCATCTCGCGTGTGAGGACATTGTCAATTGCTGAAACGAAACTCTCTGGTACGGTAAGGATATCTCCTTCGGCATTCTCTCCCATACTCTTTACTGCCGCTGGCAACGCCCATTTCTCGTACAGTCGTCCATGCGTGCTCGGTATGATGAACCTGCTATGTATCTTGAAAAAAAGGTTACAGAGGAAGCAGGCCTGTTTGCTTGAACATATGATCCTCGGAGGTACACTGCTAAAGCTATTTTCGTAATAGAAGAGCAGCTGGATTTCTGCATGAACCGGGACGGCTAAGGTCGCCCCTTGGCGTATACAGTCATGGACTGCCGTTGATGATTCTACATGTAACTTAGAAGTCAATGTTCTGTGCTTCGGTCCTTCTAGCAAATCGTCGATGACGCCGGCCGTCGTTGGATAAAGTTCCATGGGAGCCAATTTTGGTGCCCTGAAACTGATAACGGAAATTCGAATTCTGCTAAAGACTGAATATTTCTGTGCGGCTTGTAGAAGAAATCTGGACACTGAGAAGTAACGATTAAGCTTGGTTATAGTCATGGCAATTTTCCCCCCCGCGTCTGGGTTCAGCAAACGTGATCTGGCTAGAACCTGATGTAAGATCCGCCGGGCGTGTACATGCTGACAGGTTATCACTATTGAAGCGATGACTTTCAGTCCAGGGTCTGATTTGGCCTCGAGTGTCGTGAGAGACTCAAGTCTCGTAAAGAGCACGTGGAGTTCCTCAATGTCAGCTTTTAGTGCGGCAAAGACTGGAGCTATGACACCCGATATCTGAGCTAAGGGCAGATCGTTGATTGCTGCGTATAGCTGCGGTATGATTTTTCGCCCCTGCAGGTTCTTCTTCTTGAAATTACAGAGTGTAGCATGGCGTGACCGCAGGCGGACCAAGATACGGTTCTGGTTTAAGTTTGTTGCTTCGTTCAATAGAGCGTGCTCCTCTTCCTCAACTCTACCTTGCTCTTCTACAGTTCAGTTTAACATCAGGAATAAAGATTGTTCGCCCGAAGCTCGACTAACCTGCTCGCGCGATGCGTTCTAAGGTCCTTGCCATTCTCTCAAATCCCGCTTCAACTTTATCAAGATTGCCGTTGTTTACAGCTAATCTGACTATCAAGCATGTCCCATTCTCACTTTCCTCTACACATGCTGCTACTATCTTCTTCGGATCATTTGTCGTAGCTGCCAGGAATGCGAACAATTCCGCCAGCTGTTTTTCGCGCTGGAGCCCATGCACCCTTTTGGTGAAATCATCTGTCTGTGCACTCCGCGCGCTTATGCTCATCTCTGATGGTTTCTCCGGGGTATTATTAAGCAGCTGGAGCAGAATAATCTTCTGCAGCAAGTGCGCTTGGTCAACATCTCGCCAAACTCTCGATTGCATCGCCGATAGTCTGTAAAATATGGTTCAGGATGTAAGTCGAGCAAGTTCCGCATTCAGGTGGCGTGGCCGCATTTAGGTAACTCCTGTGACCTGCCAAAGTAAAATAGATTGACGTCTGCAAAAGGTGAAGCCCAAGAACAGAAAGTGCCGAAATCTACCCCCTGCCAGAAATGAAATCTAGATGAAAATGGAATGTGCTGCAAGGCATGGCTTGGCATGAAGGCCAATAGCGCTGGACTTTGGGCCGCAGGGACGGCGACGGCAAGCCTATACGTCGTTGCTGCGTGAGTAGTTGTCAGTATGCTACTAATTGAGTGAGACGCCCATACTCGAAACTTATGTAAGATAATAGCGATTAGTCAATTAATCATAAGTCCTGATACCTCAAGGCTTGTATATCCCCCATTCGCATCAAGAAGAGCCTGGTAGGAGATTTTTAGAGGGGTGATGGACTGCTCTAGATTATTAGCTGCGATAGCTACTCAAGCTTTTTTTGCTGGTTTTTGCAGGGTTTCATGGGAAAGCTCGTCCTTGAATCCAATCTTTCGTGATCCCAACCGTCCCAGTTGAGTTGAGATCAGGCGAATGCAGGGACCATACTTTACCTTAGGACGATCCGAACACCTCTCTTCTGTACTTTCACTATTGTAGTCGGAGCTGCTTGTCCTGGGTTATTATCAGGCACGAATGCATAATCCGGATCCAGGCGTATCCGATCGTCAATAATAGGGACGATACGTTCTGAACAATTCGTGCTATCACAAGTATGTACCTCCATTTCCCCCATACTGACAGGGACCCTTGTTCGACCCTGAAGAACAACCCCACAACATCCGACTTCCTTTAATAGAAAGGCGATGGACGATGCAGGTACATCGTACTCCTCATGGACGCACCTGGTGACCAATACCTTCCCATAACGGGTTTGGTTTATTCATGCGAAGTATTGACGGGACTCCAAACCGTTCTCCCAAAGCGTCAAGCTTTGTATACGATACTCACCACGAACAGGATAATCACCATGACGGCAACAGTTACCCCAAACGTCACGAAGCTAATCTTTCTGCTTGTGCCCAGCTTGCCCTGCACGAATTCTCCAGCAAGATCTCTCCTGACCAAGGGAATGGAAAGTAGGAAACCAATCCCTGCGAGCCAGTATCCGACCGGTATTAAGATTGCTAAGGCAATTCTCGTTCCATCTATGTACGCCTGACTGCTGCTGTCGGTGTTTCTGAGAGCTAACCCAATGATCTCCGGTCCAGCTGAGTAGATCAAAACTTGTGTCGCCGCCCAGATGGAGAGGCCGAAGGTCTTGTATCGCGGTGGCAGCAGCAACACAATGAGACTGTTGATGGCCCCGAGCCAGAGTTCGGCTGTCAGGTATGCGACAGACATGGTGCCGTACAAGGCTTTGATACCGGACTCTTCGCTGCCGCTGCCTTTCACAGAGCGGGAGAAAATCATGAGGAGAGCGAAGATACTAGAAAACATACCCCCTACTCCGACTAGATAGAGTGGGAGTGTTTTCGTGCGGTCCCAGAATGCGGATGTGACCAAACCACCGAGGAGAACCGCTACAGATCCTACTGCGCCGACAATGATCCCATACTTGGCTAAAATGTCAGGGTGTGAAGGATACAGATCGGAGAGGTACGTCGGCATGTAGTAGCCAAACACGTTGCCGGAGAGCTGGCGAAATGAAGCAGAGAGCGCAAGCAACCAGAAGGAGCGCATACGGGAGAGGTAGCTGAACGTTGATTTCGCATCTTGGTAAGCATATGAGATTTTGGTTCTCGAGACAGAGCCACTGTGCTCGCCAAGACTATTGAAGGCGTCTAGATTGATCAATGATGTCTGGCGCCATGGCTCTCGGATCAAGACGCGGATGAAGATTGCGACGACAATACCGACTATGCCAATGGCGATCAGAGCCGTGTTCCATTGGAGTTTTCTCGTGCCAGCGAGTTGGCCTGAGACGGCTTCACCAATGTAGACACCCACGTACAGCACGCTTGAGTAGATGTTAGTCATTAAGGGAGAAAAACGCTTCTTTATGAGAAGCTCGTACCTTTCGCCGAAGAAGACATATTCTTTACCCATCAAGTCGCTGATCAAACTCACGCTCAAGGCTTCCACAGGGGCTTGACCAATACCCATTCCAATTCTGGCCAGTAGGATCTGCCAGAAGTTGTGGCTGAGCCCCTGAAAGATCGCACATAGACTCCACCATAGTGCGGAGACGGTCAAGACCCATACCCGAGCATCGGTGTAGTCGGCGATATAGGCGGCTGGTAAAGCCAGAAGAGCATACACGATACCCGTTGCATAGCCCGAGAGAATGCCGTATGCCGGTGAAGAAAGGCTCAGCGATTTGATCACGTCTTTCTGAAAGTATGAAAGGACGAATTTATCGTATTGAGCAAGAAAGTAGTTGAGGAAGAGCAGGACCAGAGAAAGTGTGATTTTCCATACGGGGATATCTGGTCTGGACACAAGTTTTTTGGTGTCTGTTCCCTCTGTTATTGGCTCAACACCTCTGCCATCGAGGTCTCCTTCGGTATCGAAGTTTTCGCCCAATGAATTATTCTTCTCCATGCTGTTGAAGCTTGCGGGTTTGAGGTTCTATTGAGCTTTATGCGAACAAGTAGAATATCACTTTATTGTGCGTTCTAGGACTTTGGCATACCGTCAGGATCAGCGAGGCCTTCTATGATACACAATGCATGAACGGTGAATTACCATTGAACTTGCATTGGCTGCCTCCTTTTACTACTTTACTTGTAAAGGTAAGGTAACTTGTGGGATGGAAGAGATGCCCTAGATCTCGGACCAGGGGTTATTGAAACAGCTAGACAGTAGTGTTGAAATATTACCTGGCCTGTTCTGTGTTAAGTGTTGCCACTTGCATAATTTTTTTCGTAGACGTTAGTTATATGGAGAACAGACAGAATTTCGGCTCCTGAGTAGTTTGTTTTTTACTGAAACTGCTGTATTGCGGTGTTGCTATGCAGTCAAGATGCCAAAGCGCCAATGACCCAGAAGGTTCGTTGTAGGATCCCAACACTAACCAACGCAGCCATCGTCCAGCTCAAAGCCCAGATTTTGGTGGGAGAAGCGAGCATGAGCGTGAAGATTACTGCACTCTCCACGCCTTCGATGAGGGCAGGCCGCATCATGACGCTTGTCAATTCTTTCGATGCTTCTGCGCTCTTCGCTCGCAGCTTTTCGGCAACTGCCGCAACGTAGAACAAGATGAAGTTGTTCACATGGAACGTCGACTCGAGCACTGCCACCGCTTTCCAGTTGGCATCATCACTGACGTTCCCGTGGGCCACGGCGATTGGTAACAGGGAGTAGATGGTGAGGTCTGCGAGGAGGTCAAGGAAGCCACCCAAGTCCGAAGCAGTCTTTCGATGTCGCGCCAGGGCTCCGTCTAGACAGTCAAAAGCCCGATTGAGTAGCCAAAATGTCAGGGACAAAGCAACTCTTTGTTGTGTTGCAAAGAGGCAGGACAGCAGGCCGGACAGAGATGCAGCGATGGTGATTTGGAGCGGACTGATGAACGAGGGTATAAATCGACAACATGGATCGAAGAAGGCATCCTTGAGTGACCGGAGCTGAATGTCGAACATTTCAAGATGCCCGAAACAACCCAGTTGCTCTGACTCGTGGCAGAGAAAGTCGGCGTGAAAAGCGTGGAATTTCTTAGCGCCGTATGGTAATGCAGGCAGCTGTACTGAGTATTTTATGCAGCGCCACCAGGTGCCGGCAAAAGCCATGCCCGATTTTAGGCGACCCCACCACCCCACCAAAACTCATGGGACACTGGGTCACAAGACAACGTTTTCACGCATTGACACTGGGCACCTTTCGGGTTTTTTTTATGGTATTTGATTATGAGGAACAGTTTTGCTGTCTATTCTATGCTCTTTATCGATATTTTCAATGCTTTTGTTGCACTCTGATCTAGTCGAAAGAGCCTCAAAATAACGCGCTTACGCGGGCGTATTGTACTTCTTTCGCACGCGCTTTGGATTAGGTGCTGCTGCTAGTGGCGATTGTACTTGACGTTTGCTTGCTTGCTTGTTTTTTTGAGGCGTTAATGGAGCCATAGATGCGATGAGGAGGTGTATAGTGGAGGTTTAATATGATGAGGTGGTGGGGTCGCCTAAAATCGGGCATGACTTTTGCCGGCACGTGGTGGCGCATCTGTACGTCATTCGATGAGGAATCGTCGAAGTACTTCTACATGAATATTGAAGATTTTACCACCACCTACACTCTATCCCGCCCCCATCGAGAAACCAATTCCTAACACCCCAAGCATGCGTGCGCGCTGCTCCCTAATCACCGTCCTACGACTTGCCTTGGGGCTTTTCGTGGGAACCGCCGTCGTCATGCCACAATTCTACCAATCCGCCCTTGACTACACCTACGCCCGCCTCCTTTCCTCCCCAATTTACAGGTCGTCGACCTTCGAGACTTTCTGGACTGTCATAGTATACGCCATTGTTGAGGGCTGTTATATCTATCAATTTCTTCACAATCCACAATTGCGCCTGGTGAACTCGAAGGATGGGAGCAAGTGCAACAAACCGATCCCTAAACTTCGGTGGCCCAAGGATCGCGTAAGAGAAGGCTTGACATATATTACACCGCTCCTCCTCATGGATCTCACGATGATCAAGAAATTTGGAGGTGTGACTGTCCGCGACATGGCTACCAGCGGCAATTATGACCCAAGCACAGTCTCCATGCGAGGAAACTTTCTCGCACCAACCCTGCACCATTTCACGCTGAACTCTCCTCTGCAGACACAACGTGCCTTGCCTGCTCTCCCCCCAACAAGTAGACAGATAGTGCTTCAACTGGCTACCAGTATATTCATCTACGACGCCGTGTTCTTTCTCTTCCACCTCGCTCTTCACAAGTTGCCCTACGTCAGTAAGATCCACAGCATACATCACAAGCACGGCGAGATCAATCCACAGGTCACAAACCAGCTTGATGTCGGAGAAAGGCTTGGTCTTGTCCTACTCGCCAACTTCTCACTCAACATCATAAAATCGCATGTTCTAACGCGGAGTCTTTTCATCCCCATGTTCGTCTGGCTGTTGGTGGACATACACTCGGGAATGGATCAGCCCTGGGGGTATGACAAGATACTTCCTCATGGCTGGGCGGCGGGGAGCAGAAGGCACGCCGCACATCATCAACATGGCCAGAGATACTACGAGCCGTTCTTCAATTGGTGGGATAACGCGTACGAATGGGTCACAAGAAAACAGCAAAGGGAAGATCGATCACCGAACGAGGGTCAAGATGTGCACTACCATGTGCAATGAGCATAAGTAATTGAATTCCCTATGACGAATATCGGGCCCTATACTCAGCTCCCAAACCTTTGAGATCATCGGCGAAACAAGGGTCCATCAGGTTCTTGAACCAACCTTTCCGTCTATGACTCGACAGTTTCAACTGCTCTAGCAGCATGTCGGTATACGCAATGACGTCGAAATAAAACCAGCTTCCCAATTGACCCTTGTTGAGATACCTTCTGCGGTTCCATGCGACCGTCATTGCCACATCTTTTGCCATCCCGGACTCCGGCACGTTCACCTTCCCATCTAGGTAAGCCACAGTCCACAACGCCTGAGCTTCCGCTGTTCGGAAATTGTTGCCCACTACCATTTTGCCAAGGAAGACTATGGAATGATCTGCTTCATCGATCACAGGAGCCATGGCTTTGTAGAGGCGAAAGGGCGCGTGAGTGGGTTCGGATCTGTTGTATGGAGGTGGATCATTAAGATACGGGAACCTCGATAAAACTCCAGTCTCAGCAGCCGTTTCCAACGCCTGCCAACAGGACTCGGCCTTCGGGTCGACCTCGGTTATGGGTACAGACAGACCAAGACCTGATGCCTTCTCTGACGAGAACAGATATGATACGGGATTCCATCCAGTGCAATAGACCAATACGTCGCAAGGAATGGTACTCTCGTTGTCAGCCGCGTCTATTGGAGCGAGGGTAACTGAAATTGAATTCAGGCGATCAACGTTCCGACGATAAACATGTACCTTAGTGGCAATCGTGGAAAGAAGATCGGGTCGCGTATTGACACCGGAGCTGTCGTTGTGCCAGAATATCCTGTGATCCATGCGTCAGCCACCACCTAGCATTTAGCAAGGCTAAGTTGCACTTACGGGGTGTCCGGCTCCAGATTTGGGAAACCGTGCTCTTTTCCATCCTCCCTTTCATACTGCATCATGCCTCTCAACCCCTTGTCAAACCCGTCCCACAAATTCTTCAAGTATCTGCGTCCGAACCATGTCCCGTGTAATACTTTTGCGAGCAGGCCCTTGCTTCCAAATGGATTCGGAAGAAAGCTCGCTAGGAATCGGTTATAGAAGCCTTCATTGGAATTCGCATACCGCTTGCTAACTGGCTCAGGAGCGAAGAAGGCAGCAGGGCCGTTGCCGTCTTTGCGGATGACCCAGGAAACGGTCTTACCGGCTTTGGCAGAGGCGTAGGCAACGTCGGCGGCGCTCTTGGCCCCACCCAGCACAACCACGTTCTTTTTGGTCTCGTCTTGAAGGAAAGTGGATTGTCCGAAGTCTTTGTGGTGAAGACTTTGGCCTTGGAAACGTTCCGATCCGTGGATAAGAGGAATGTGCGGCTGCGAGGTCATTCCCGTGGCGTCAACCAGCTTCTTCACTCGGAACAGGCAGGTCCCTTTGCTGGTGATGATCAATTGCCCATCCTCATCTTTCTCCACACGATCGACTGACGTGTTGAAGAGGATGCGGTCACGGATGCTCTGACCATTATACACGTGATCATCCACGTAAGTTTCTAGATATTGGGTGGTATACTTTGCTGGGAAAAAGCCCCAGTACTGATCTTCTAGCGGTGGTGGAGTCATTGGACGGTCCGAGAACTCGGCCATTCTGATAGGGGTTTGGGTCCAGAAATCTTTGTATATACGCTCTGGCGAAGTGCATTAGATCTTCCAACAGAGCCATAGATGATAGAATCCCAATGGATTTATCCCGTCTTTGGATGGCATTTAAGGAATCAGGCTATGAATCTAAAGTAGCTTACTCGAGCTCCACGTTCCTCCAACAACATTGTCAGCCTCCACCAGGGCGAGCTTAGCTTCAGGGTGAACATCTAGATAGTACCGCGCCGCTTGAATGCCGTACAGCCCTGTTTCACGAGAGTCTCTTCAGCGGATCTTCTTCATTCCTTAAGAACTTCATAATGTCCCCAATTCAGCTTACCAGTCCCAATAATGGCAACATCGAGATCCAAGTCGGAGATCTCGCTCTTCTCGGACGTCATACTTGCTGCTGCCTCTCAGCTGGCTTTCGAAACAAATTACAGAAGACTTCAGAAGTCAGAAGGCCAGGTCATCTTCGTGAGGACGTAAACATCTGCACATGGATATGTCAGCCCTTACTGCTGACTGTGCTCCATTGATCTGGGATCTCGGATATAAAACTTCGCGGCTTTAACGATGGGGCAGCTTCGCCTAGAGGACCTTGTCCTCGAAGAGAAGCATCGATTCAACCGCATCGTCCTGTACACCCTTTCACGTACTCATAAAGTATCATCAGCCGCATCAAACAACGAATGGCATCACGCACGCTCTACATCATCTACAATGCCGACGCCTCCGTCTTAGGCAAACTCAACTACGGATACCGTAAGCTCACCGCCCCCAAAGACAAGCCCGCATGCGCCGCGTGCGACATCACGCATGGAGGCTTGCGTCTCGACGAGACGGCTGAGTGGAAGAAAGCCAAGGAAGAGATGGCTAGGGAGGCGGAGCATGTAACGTTGAAGCAGCTACATCGCGATGAGATGGGTGGTGAGGTATGCATTTTTCTTTTCCCTCTTCACCTCGCGAACTGGGTCTCTGTGCCCTGTGTACTCGTTCGTCAGAGGGGCTGGTGTGTATGGTGATACTGACGAGACGGTGGAGGTACAGCTCAAGCGGTTCGTGGAGACCAACAAGTACCGGTACCCGATGGTCTTACTGGGCGAGGGGCAGGATTATAAGCTCGTGATGGATAACAACGAGTTGGCTGGCTGCAATGGCAACGCGCTACAGTTCGTGCAGAAGCTTCGAGAGAAAGGGGCGTTCGGCTCCCCTTCGACTTCTTCGCTGTGATGTATCATCACGGTCTTGGTGGAATAAGAAATGTTCCGAGACACTACTCGGAGAAGGGCTTTCGGCAGCATCTCGTGTCAACGTCTCATGATCATCAGCAATGGCGATCCTGTGGATTTTGCTTGAGAAAAGAAGGCCAGGCCACACGGAGAGAGGGAGGGCTGTGATGAGCGTGGAGTGAAGGGCGGAGATTGTTTGGCGAAGTGGGCGGGGTTGGGGGCGGGGCCAGTGAGGAGGTGGAGGAGGGTGGGAGAGGCGAGGAGGGAGGCGAGGAGGGAGGTTTGGGTGAGGGAGAATGGCATGTTCGGGGTAGGGGAGGGCGAGGGTAGGCCATTCTCAGTGTTTTGGGCTTCGGTTCAAGGAGATGGAGGGAGAAGGCTGTGAGAGGAACGAGGGGCTCAGAAGATGGTGATATCGGCGGCTGTGATTCAGAAATGGCTTCGAGGTCGTCTATGTTTCACGAATTCCATTCTCTTCTTCGCTTCTCTCGCTTTCTCACTGGTCAATTTGGCCTTCTTACATGAGTAGGTCCCCCAAGAAAATCTCACGACTCGGTTCTCTATGGCCCAACTACATGTCTTCCACATGGTCACCCACGACCCCTTCCGGGCTCTCCAGAGACGTTTTCCCTCCACTCTTCTCTTGAGCATTTCATCACATCTTGAGTTCTTACCTTTCGAATCTCAAAAGGCGAGCTCGCTCGAACGAGAGCGCTGTTTTGTCTTGATCATACTTGTCTTGCTGCCGTTCGCGGTGCTCTCAAGAAAATGAGAATCCGAATCCTGCCTTTTCCCATCTCAATCCCCTTTGCCCCCTTCCTTTACCAAGTACCCGACAGAATGCCACCAACACGGTAAGCATAAAAAGCCTAGCTGCGATCCGTACAGACAGCATTGGGCGAATTCGATGCCAGAGTTCTTATCGGGCAAGCGGCGTGCGGTCTCCTTCTATGCTCTTAGCATGCCATATTTCAGGATGACCACAGCACCTCGAACATGCTGTTGTGGCAGATGGTGCGAAGGTCATCCAGAAGTCTGCTTGTCGCCAAATAGGCGGCAGACGTTAGAAACATTGAGGTTAGAGCCACACAGGGAATATTCAATGACTGCATTTTCTACACGATTTTCGGAGAGCGTAACCTTTCTGGTCAGGAAGGATCATGTTGATATCAAAGATGCCAGCAAAGTCCTGTAACGAGACGCGACAGCGTATTTGAGAGAGTCGTTAACGTAGCTTTTGTAGCTTTTACTGAGGACCTCTCAGTGAGACAGACAGTAGTTGCACTTTGATACTTTACTCTCATTCGCTGTGACTCGTTTCGATTGTAATGGCATAGAATGCCAAGAGTTCTGCTTCGCACGATGCATGGAAGTATTTGGAAGTATGCACAAGCGGCAGCAGGCTGGAAGAGTCGAACCCCATGTCGACTCGTCCTTTCGATACGGTGCGCTTGTTCATGCAGGCGGCACAAGAAAGATCCTAAGGTATCTTTTTACTAGCGAGTGAGGAGCTATGCTACCTCGAGCGCTGGAGGCCATCATGGATGAAAAATGTAGCGGACGACGAAGTCGGCCTGTGCGCCCGGTACTAGTCTTTAGATGAGGCACCAGACGTTAATCTGATCCGATTAGCGCCGTAAGCTACGGTGTGAAGGTCGTGCCGGCCGATACACGGTAAGCAGCAGACATGCTCGAGGATGGCCGCTGTGGCGCGCGTGACCGGTCTGCTGCTCACCAGGGTTCGGTGGCGGAGAGAGTCGGCCGTGGATCGAGATGTTTTCATGTGCAGTGATAGCTGAAACCCCCTCGCTTTCGAACACTTGAACATGCAGCGAGCCGTTGTTTGACCGGCAGATGTCCCAACAACGGATGGTCTGGACTACGTACGGGACTGCTAAAGAACTCACAGACGGTCGGACGGAGGACAGCAGCACGCAATATACTGCAGCTCTTGGCGTCAAAATCGGTGTGGGTTCGGCAGGAGTCGACACGCGCTTCGTTCAAGTGTGGGGGTCTATTTTAACTCAGGCGAGCCGCTAAGCAGCTTACTAGCCCATCTGACCTCCACCAACTGCTAGACGACCGACAAATCACAAGGACAAAACATCCAAATCATGCACCTCGTTGCTCCTCCAATCCTCCCACCTCACAGCTACCCTTCTACGGTCAAGTCTATCACTTTTGGACCTCCTCAAAAGCTTCACCATCGGTCATTGTGCAGTAAATCATCCCCCTCCGCGCCGTCGTAACCCACGCAAGTCCAATCTTATAACCCGACTGCTTTGCTATGCTCTATCTCCGGCTTATCTTGCCGATCAGTCTACTTTAATGCTCGAGCCCCGCGAACCACTTAAATTCCGTTACTCGCCTGCATACTGCAGCCGCATAACGCACCCTGCGATTCGTCGTGGTTCTCCGTCTCATTGGTGTTGAATCGACACCCTCGCAGATACCTTACAAGTACCTGGACTTCCGCTCATTGAGCATCCTCCAGGCTCGGGAAAACTCTCACAGCGCTCCAGCATCGAGACATCGGGTACTGCATCGACCAAGAACCTCGGGTTTCCGGCGGAGGCCCTCTGGTCATTGTGTCGTGCAGACATTGGCGGCATCGATTCCGGAGGCAGCAAGATACTTATTGTAGCGAAGATTTACGATCAAATACCTAAGCATACCTTCTAACCACTTGTACCGGTCGGTGTAGTCTGGTATAGATCGTACCAAGCAAGTACTATGTCATAGGCTCAGCGAAAAGGATTTGGCGGCTCTCGTCGTGTTTTTTCGTAGGGTCTGGGGGGCAGTCTGCTTTCGGACTTTATGTATAACTCGACATGGAATCGGAAGATGGACAAGTCTTTGTCAAGGTCAGTCCAACCATGTTGCTGCTGGCGGTTTGAAAAGGCTGACTGCTGATACCTCGGCAGAATCTAGCTCAATTTGTTCGCACACACGAAAAAGCCCTTGCGAATGCCTTGCAATTGAGACGGCAAGGTCCAAGAGGTGGACTGTCGGGTACCCACAATGGAGACGCTTCGCCAACACATATTAGCAGCTCTTCCACTTTATCAACATCGAGTGCTCTCGCCGCTGCACTCTCTCTGGGAACACTCAATTTTTCCTCACATAACATCAAGCCTGCCAAGCTGACGTTAACGCCCCATCATCTTTTCTATCTGCTCTCGTGTTTCGAGGAGGTAGGAATACCTATTGGTCCCATGAATGTGCGCCTCGAGAGTCTCCGTGCAGAGGCCTCACCGGCGAATTACGTCTCTTTTCTTAGCCAGACCCAGCGATCCAAGGGCAGAAGTGATCGTGAATCGGTACATTCCGTCTCAAGTGTGCGCAGTGTAATGTCTGGCATGTCTTCGCTATGGTCGAATTTTGGGCTTGGAGGATCGAGTCGTGCGTCGAAGAGTGAAAAGGCCAAGGCGCAACAGCTCACAGACACCAAGTATCTATATTCTGCTTTCACTAAGATCCCATGCCTACGGCTATCACCGGATCGCAAGGCCCGGCTCATCAGCGGATACGAAGAATTCCCTTTCGATACCGCTGTACCACTCCTCGCTTTCAAGAACCTGAATGCGCTGGAACTCAGCGATGTAGATTTCCGGCAATTCTTTGGCTGGGATAGACTAGCAGATCAACTGCGCTCACTTACACTGAAACGTGCGAACGTTGAAGACCCGACCGATCTGCTGGTGGGCATTGTCTTGGATGATATGGACAAGAGACGAAGGAGGTCGTCGAAAGCTCAGTACTCTCCAGTGTTGACGTGGCCTTCCAATTCGTTTTTGAGACACAGCGAAATTACACGCACAAGCTCTACTCCAGGCTCACCTAGCGGCGAGGATAGGTTGAGTCACAGTACAAGTCCGCGAAAAGTGATATCCCACCACACTAATACAGATCACGCATTTTCCGAGGATCATGAACCACGGCCAAAAAGTACTTCCCCAAGCCGTCCCTCTACATCTCGCCATGATAATTCAAATCGACATATGAGAGGCAGCGCCAGCAGGATGAAGCGCTCTGGCTCAGGTAGCTCAAATTCGAGCGATTCAATTGTACCTTACCGAAACGGGAGTTTCTCAAATCTTCTTAGCATGGGCATTCTACCCGCGTTTAAATGGAGGTTTCTAAGACATCTAAACCTTGCGGACAATTCTCTCGCCTCAATGACTGCATCAAGCCTGGCACCCCTCGCTGACACATTACACTCTCTTGACTTGTCTTCTAACCTGTTCGCCGAGATCCCTGATTGTCTAGCATCTCTGACAGCGTTGAAAGCTCTGAACCTTTCCAACTGCATGATCGAGTCACTGCGGTCGCTGGCGAGAAACCCTTTACCAGCAATCACTGCGCTCAATCTCCGCTCTAATAGGCTTGATTCCATTGCTGGCATTGAAAGGCTTTTCCCGCTTGAGCGTTTGGATCTGCGAGATAATAAGATCCAAGATCCCACGGAGCTGGCAAGGCTTACTGGGATTCCAGAGATACGAGAGATCTGGGTTGTTGGCAACCCGTTCACCAAGACCCATGGGAACTATCGTGTAACGATCTTCAATCTCTTCCGAGGCACGCCGGGCAATTCAGAAGATATAAGCATTGACGCGATGGGACCCACCTATGGTGAACGACGACAGCTGAGGGATCGTGTTGCAGAGTCCGAAGCTGTTCGTGCTGTCAAGCCATTGCCACTAGATACTGAGACATTTGACGCCCAACCGGTAAAGGGTCCAAGCTTTGTAACTGCCGACGATCTTAAGGGAGCAGAGACGGAGAGAACCCAGCGGCCACCGCCCCGATCTACACAGAGCGAAGTGGCTATAGGCTCTAGCCGGAAGAAACGAGGTCCAAGACGAAGGATCGTGGACTTAGCTGGAGACGACACACTTGCCCTTGGCTATCAACTAAGCTTGACTGAAGGACCGGAGCCAGCGCCCTCCACCGTCCGCGGCGATGTACGGACTGTGGATATGAATGAACCTTCACCCAAGACTAGGCCCGCATTATCATTTCCTACGCAGGACCAGCCCTTTGCACCGTCGGCTATGGCTCCCAGGTCTGTCATTAGTCAACGTTCGCCATCGCTTCTACCAGCAGCGAACATATCTGATAAAAGTCAGTCGCTTGCGCACGAGATCAAACACCTCAACCTCAATGGCGAAACCTACCGTCAGAAAGTAGAGGCGCTCAAGACCGAGGTCGGCAGTGACTGGCTAAGCGTTTTAAGCGAAGAAGCCTGGAACAGACCCGCAAATATTGATAGAACACTGTCTACTCTCCCACTACCCAGGACCTTGAGGCCGGAGCTGTCCGACCTTCGGGTCCAGAGTCAAAGCATCGTCAGCGGTAGCCGCACCTTGGGCTGAAGCATTCTGGATCAGCCGGAGGTTTCCAACGAATCCCTCACGACTCTATTACTTGCCATCATGCATACCCATCGATATCAACGGGTATTTCCTGTTGTAGCGTTGTACAATATCTCTTATACCTCTTCTTCTTTGGCTGCTCTTTATTACTTCCTGCTGCGCTGGGTTGGGAGACCTCCATCATTTTCACAGCTTGCATCAGTGTTTGCCGCAGATATAGCGTCGTCCAGCATCTTCTATAGATTCTCTTGGTCGGTGGCGGTTTGTCGAAAATTCACAAAGTGTTACAGCATAAGAAGCGGCGGAGTTCGGTGGCGTCGCATTGCTCGGAGTTTCTGGGTCTGCATGGCGGCTGTATTCGTTTTCGAAGTAGTACATCGCTGAATGTTGAGATAGAATCATGAAAACGTTTTCGAGTGGTCATATGCGTCCATTCCAAACGAAAACGAATGCCCTCTGACCGTCGCCAAGAAAGCCAATAATAGCAGAACTTGATGGAGAGGCAAAGTGGTTTGAGCCATCGCAAAAATCTCCGCGAGCCGACAGCCTGATTGGGGCCTTGATAAGCCGATGCACTGCATAAGGTATATAGCTAATCCTTGCCTCGATGTAGCATCAACGTTGCGCTAGAGCGTCTTTAGAGAAAAGTTAAGAATCCTGGACTTGGGTGCCGCCTCCTATTCCGGCCAGCCCAGAGTACGCGGGGAGATCTTACACGCATAATGAGATCAAAGGCCTGGTAGACAATTCAATCACTGTCATGAGGAGGCACGCTCATCGATCAATCTAAACTGTGCACCGAACTTTGGGATCGAATGAATACGGTGTACGAAGCCGAAATTGTAGATACTTTATACTTAGGCGATCATAGCGCGGCTGCATTCCTCCAAAATAAACGAGCCGCCTGAGCCTAAGCATCATCCCTCACTCTTTACGCAACCGCCAACAGGCTCAAATTCTCACACATTGATCGGAATTGTCTCAATCTGTCACTCAGCTCATCCCAGACAGGGTGACACTCAAGATTCTCAATCAAACCTTCGCGAACAGAGACCTTACCAATCCTGACTTCGGCCCGCTTTGTCGTAGCACTAAAACTGTCACCAACAACATCCACTCGCAACGCCTCGACAGCGGTGTAAGACGATCCTCAGATATAGGCTAGCATACCTTTATAGTCGTATACGAGCGACTGTAGGATATCTACAGAAGGAATTGCAGAGGACAAAGCTTGCCGGAACCCCACCTAAACAGGTGTCAGGGGCCTTTGTCTCCACACTGTCTTGACGCGCAGGAGTCTTGCAACTCATTGCTGGTAGTGCTGAAACAAGGAGACTAGAAGTATGTATTTGCTTATGTTCACAGCATCTGCCCCAAGTTTCCACAGGTGCTGTGATCTTCACTTCCACCAACGCGCCTTGAGCCAGATCCTCTTGAACTGACATCATTAGATTTTGTACGTACTGCAGCACCGACCAAGGATAGATATCATAGGGCAAGCGAAGAGCCGATTTCCTTCCATACTATAATCGCCAGGCGCAAATACCTACGAGACATCTCCCGTACTGGGTACGTGATATGGCGGACCAGAATGAGGTGGATCTAGACTCCATCATTGATAGGCTGTTGGAGGTACGTGGAAGCAGACCAGGAAAGCAGGTTCAGCTTCTGGAGGCCGAGATACGTTATTTGTGCACGAAAGCTCGTGAGATCTTCATCTCGCAGCCCATATTGCTGGAATTGGAGGCGCCCATCAAGGTATAATCCCTTCCCCCCAGTCCATATGACTTAGCCGTTAAATGTCTATTCCCTTAATGCTAATACTGGATTCATTGTGTTAGATTTGTGGCGATATACACGGGCAATATTACGATCTCCTCCGCCTGTTCGAATACGGAGGATTCCCACCGGAAGCGAACTACCTCTTCCTTGGCGACTACGTAGATAGAGGCAAACAATCTCTAGAGACAATTTGCCTTCTGCTCGCGTACAAGATCAAATACCCTGAGAACTTCTTCATTCTCCGTGGCAACCATGAATGCGCTTCGATCAATCGCATATACGGCTTCTACGACGAGTGCAAGAGGCGCTACAATATCAAGCTATGGAAGACCTTTACCGATTGCTTCAATTGCCTGCCGATTGCAGCTATCATCGATGAGAAGATCTTCACAATGCATGGTGGCTTGAGTCCCGATCTGAATTCAATGGAGCAGATCCGTCGTGTCATGCGACCAACAGATGTACGTATCAATTTCAAATTTGAAGCCAGCTTATGCTGCGATGCAAGTTGTGTGGTGAGCTGCTGACCCCTATAGATTCCCGATTGCGGTCTTCTCTGCGATCTGCTGTGGTCCGACCCTGACAAAGACATCACTGGATGGAGTGAAAATGACCGCGGTGTCTCCTTCACCTTCGGCCCCGACGTGGTATCTCGCTTCTTGCAGAAACACGATATGGACCTCATCTGCCGCGCCCATCAAGTCGTCGAGGACGGATACGAGTTTTTCTCGAAGAGGCAATTGGTCACGCTGTTCAGTGCACCCAATTATTGCGGGGAATTTGACAATGCAGGAGCAATGATGAGCGTGGACGAGAGCTTGTTGTGTTCGTTCCAGGTAAGTCCCACTTACGGCTGCCGAGATTGGCACAGAACCAGACACTAACGAGTGCCGCACAGATATTGAAACCAGCGGAAAAGAAACAAAAGTACGTTTACGGTGGCATGAACACTGGCAGGCCCGTCACTCCTCCAAGGAAACCGAAGAGTTCCAAGAAATAATTATTGTACCATTACGAACTTTCCGTGTGCAGCAGGTTCGGGCGGAATCGATAGATCTCTTGCTCTCGACACCCACCGATCTCTTTCATCTACGACCTCCCTCGAACGAAGTTAAGGCGTTTCACTACGCTACCCTCATTCCTCCGTTGCGACTCTCACTCTTCCTTCGGCTGGCGCTCCAATCGATGCTCCCTCTTCCTTACGCCGGCAACTCTGCGCCTATGCTCACTCGTGTCACGAAGCCGATGATGGTGGATGGATGTAGGATGTTGGACGACTGCTGGGAAACAACGAGGGCTGTGCATTTGCGCTGGTATTGCTTTCTCTCGAGACAGGGCTGGTTTGTGATGGATTAGTGGGTTGAGACTCAAGATCCTCGGCTACTGTTATTTCGCGTGTAATAGGTGCTCTGTCTAACAATGATGGAGAGCTGGCGGAAGGTGCGAGACTATGAACAGCCATTGCTTTAACTCCTGCATGCACAGTATGAGCAAGCATCTCTTACTGTCATCTCTTGCTTTCGGTGCAAAGCTCTTCTACTTGTGCTGTAGGTCATACCGTATTAATATCTCCTATGGTGGTTTCTTTTAGCTTTACTGTCCACGTGACATTCATACTTTTAGCTTTACTGTCCATGTGACATTCATACCTCTCTTACGAAGAAGTCCCAGCACCATGGTCCTATGGCACAGATCCCAGCTTTAACTTCCCCCTCCCTTGTTACGTAAGAAAGAAGGAAGAGAAAATGCGAAGGGAAAGGTCGTACAACCTGGACCAAGAGACCAACCCAAACGCTTGAATATAAGAATTCTGGCTGCCCATCCGTGGCACCTTCCCAGTTATCCGACCCTGCTCTCCAACCCCCCCCTCTGTCAACCAACTCACCGTCCCCCATCATTCCCACACTCTATCCACACTCACAACCCTCACGCCCAAAACGCCCTTCCCCAAATAACCTCCCCAACCCCAGTTTTCCCCACACACCAAACCCCAGCATCGGTCCCAATCCCACGTTCCGAAACCCAAACCACGATACCGACACCACCACATCCAACCCTCCCCTCTCTTTCCACGCCCGTCCTCATACAGTCCCTTACCGTCCCCAAAAGCCC
>JAABUS010004057.1_pt1 | contig 22114 bp, 29 predicted proteins | sample 5560161 | NCBI WGS metagenome assembly JAABUS01 (sample SAMN10711885, study PRJNA513376) | rock metagenome | isolation source: Antarctica rocks | place: Antarctica: Victoria Land, Trio Nunatak nord | collected 2016-01-04
TGCTAAGCTCTTTGTCTTTTATCAATGATGTGAGTGCTTGATGATGTTGAGACCGTGCCTAGAATCTAATCACACTGCAGCGAGATAGTGCGTAGCTGAATAGAATGTTTGATCAATAGAGGTAGCTTTAACTAGGAAACTAAGAATACAGAAGAAAGAAGACAGTTTCGAGCTGTATCTATAGTAGAGCGAACAAAGAGACGAAGTAGTTGATTTGCTAGAGCTCGAATAGATGAAATGTTTCAGCATATTTTGATTCGAAACATCGCTGTTTCTTGTTCACATATCGAAATCTCTAGAGTCTATTGACTAGACTCTATTCAATGTCGACACGCTTCATAACATTACTTTCTTCTCTTTAAAAGTCATGTCTCTATGACTTGTAGTGTAGTTCATAGCACTGACGTAGAGTCTTGATGCCTGTCTTTCTATCAATCTTTCTATTGATTCAAATCAACTCGTCAAATGTCTATTGTAGCAGACTCACTATGTGAAATAGAATGATCATTGAAGCAGGCTCACTAGTTGCATGTGAACGCGAGGTAGATCGATTCACTGATAGGTCGAGCGATGAGAGTAGATAGATCATTGCATTGACGAAGAATGTCATTGAAGCAGACTCACTAGTTGACTTGCTCATCGAAGAGATCAACTTTCGACTTGTCATTGTAGCAGACTCACTATTTGCATGTGAACGTAGAATCAGATTCACTGATAGGTAAGACGATGAAAGTAGATAGATCATTGCATTGACGAAGAGTGTCATTGTAGCAGGCTCACTATGAGAACGTCATTTGTAGTAGCAGACTCACTAATTTGATCTGACGACACAGATTGTTTTGACTCGCCTGATTCACGAGCTTGGTTTGAGGCGAAGAGGGAAAGAAATGAGTTGAACAGCTTATTTTCACTCGTTTGCTTCACGAGAATAAGTTGATTCTAGAGCAATTCACGAAGATTCTTTATCGTGATTCTCTTAATCGAGTGAACTGTGCGTACTTAATGAGCGGTAGATTCTCTAGCAATTCAAACAGCCTCGCCGTTGATTCTATTGACTTTCTGATGTTGTTCTGTCTTTCGATTGCGTCGATCATCAGGTAAAACAAATTTCTTTATACTTGTTTCGTTGTTCATCGAGTAGCTTGAATGAGTAATGAAATCAATATCGTGTGATAAACGAATTCTTAGTTTAATGTTGAGATCGTGCCTAGAATCTAATCACACTGCAGCGAGATAGTGCGTAGCTGAATAGAATGTTTGATCAATAAAGATAGCTCTAACTAGAAAACTAAGAATACAGAAGAAAGAAGACAGTTTCGAGCTGTATCTATAGTAGAGCGAACAAAGAGACGAAGTAGTCGATTTGCTAGAGCTCGAATAGATGAAATGTTTCAGCATATTTCGATTCGAAACATCGCTGTTTCTTGTTCACATATCGAAATTTCTAGAACCTATTGACTAGATTCTATTCAATGTCGACACGCTTCGTAACAGATGATCGATGAACATCTTGATAGAAATGTCAATTAACTTTAGTTTAAATCATCAATGCTTAAATGCTTGAATGATGATCAGTAGTTCTTTATCATATATCTCGTAGTTGCATTCAGCAGAAAACATGTTCTTGCTATAGAAAGCAATTGAATGTAAAATTTCTTCGTCATCATATTGAGACAGAACTTCATCATTGACGTAGTTGAATGAGTTAATTTCAAGAATAGTTTCATGAGTTTAATCAAAGTGACGAAGTATCAAAGTCTTAATCATACTTCTCTTCATATGATTGAATGCTGTCTGACAAATCTCATTTCATTCAAATATGATTTTCTTTTAAGTAAGTTGAATCATAAGATGAACAATCTTCGAAAAGTTCTTGATAAAGCGTTGATAGAAGTTGCAGAAGTCAATGAAGAATTGTATCTGAATAAAATTGATGAAAGTAAATCATTCAACGATCATTTGTATCTTTCAAGAATTCATTTTTAGTCTCTTGATGAATATAAGTAGTTCTAGAAAGATGATTTTCTGCACATGAAACTTGCATTTGTTTATGTCTATCTGTAGATTGATTTCTCGTAGTCTATGCAAGATCAATTGTACATGTCGCTTGTATTTCTTCAAGATCTTGCTGTAAATGATAATATCATCTAGATAAATCTGACAAAACTGATGTAAATATTCAAACAACACGTCATTCATGTAATGCTGATAGAAAGCAGATTCGTTGATTAAATTGAAAAGCATTACATGATATTTGTATGAGTTGAAGAAGATAATAAAGATAGTCAAATCTTCACTGTCAAGATGCATGCAAAGTTTGTTGAACGCAGCAATGATTTTCAATCAAATCAAATACTTGCTTTCTTGTATATGAGCAAGAGTCTCATCTATCAATGACAAAGAATAATGATCTCGTTTGATCAAAGCATTGAGCTTTCTATAATTTACGCAAAAACGCAGACTTTCGTCTTTCTTTTTAATAAACAAGATGAGCAAGATGTATGATGCAAAGCTAAAGAAAATGAATTCTTTGTTCAGATGATTGATCAAATACTTCTTTATCTTCTGAAGTTTATAGTCAAACATCTGATAAAGTCTGCTTCATGAAGATGTTTCTTCGTCAATCAGCTCAATCTTGTGATCATAGAAACGATGAGAAGAAAGCTGATCAATCATCGCTCGATTAAAAATATTTAAATAGTCATGATATTCAAAGAGAAGCTTGACTTTGATCTGCTTGAGAGCTTCAGCGTGAAAGAGCTCATACAGATTTACTTTTTCAAGCTTATTTTCAACTGTAGTTATGAGTTAATCAATTTTCAAGATGATAACAGCAAAGATCTTCACATTTAATCATTTGACTAACATTTTATAAGTTGCAGTCTCTATTATTTTAATGTTTGTTGAAACTGAAGTCAGTATAAAAATTTTGACGTTAGTTAAAGTCACGTCACACGATTTTAACTGTTCAATTTATTTAACTGACTTCTTATTAAACTGACTGAAAGAGAATGATTTCTGACTAGATTAAGATGTAACAGAAGTGAAAGATCTCTTTAGTATATAAGTAAAAGTCAAGCTCTTCTGTTTCAATGTTATTCTCTTGCTTAAGAAAAAAACAGTTGAGCGAGAATTGAAATTCGAAAATTGAAGAGAGTTAATTTGCATATCTATGACTAGATCTGTTTTGTTCATTCATGTTTTTTCTAGAATCATTTGATGTTGTTCTAATTGAGTGATCAACATAAAAGCAATGTCTACTGTATGATCTTGAATCGTTAAATTCAAATAAATGACATGAGTAATGAGTTTTTTTGCATAATGATCATCAAATTCTCGTATTGACTTTGCTTTGATCAAAGTCAAAGACTTGATTTGCAACTGATCACAAACAATTTGCGCGATCACTTCATTAATGAATGAATAGTCAGCAGCTTCAATGTCAATCAATGACTTCAATAAGTAACTAATTTCATTGCTAGAAAGTACACATTCAATAGTCAAAGATTCAGAAGCAAAAGAATCATCTGACATGCTCATCGTTGAAGAAATTAACACATCTTTCATCACGTCTTTGATGAAAGTCACTAGTTTTTTGTCTTATTATTCTCGAAAGACATTTTCTCATTCTCTTTATTCTTAAGAATGACTATCTCATGCAGACGAGAAATGAAAGCTTAAGAAGTTAAAATATTGATCTTGTTCTGAGAGCAATTCTTGAACAAGTGACTTGAAGTCTTGCAGATGTAGCAGATGATAGATGATCTTACTGACTCAGAGATAGAAAAGATAATTGACTTAACATAATTGATTATCAAAGTCATTACTGACAATAAAGTAATGCATTTGTCAGATATGACAGTGACTTTGATGATGACAGTGCAACGTTCGCTGCGTAGCTAATAGTTGACTCGCTGTTTATTATTTACATCTTGAAGAAATTTCTTAAGACGAGAAAGCGAAGTAAAATTCTCTGAACAGACTGATAAAGCGTTCTGCAGACGATTGTTGATTTTATTCTGAAGATTGTTCATCAGAGTGTGATTATCATAATCAAGATAGTTGAATAACTTCATAAAGTTGAAGTAGAAGACATTGAAAGACTTGTCTGCTTGTTTCAGAGCATTGTATTCACGTTGAGACTTTCAATTCTTATTCAGTTCATTGTATATTTCTTTCAAATGATCAAATAACTTGTAAATCAAAGTGAATGAATTTAAAGAATCAAAACAACATTGAGCGAAAATGTGCTTTGCAGCATCATCTTCTAGTCTAAACATCATGTAAACAATACAGATAGTTTCATCATTGAATTAATCAACATTGATAATCAGCTTGTTATTCATATTGTTTCTTCAATCTTCTCAAGTTAATTCGTCTTCATCAATGAATATAAATGAGTTTGAAAATTTATAGAATCAATAATGATCATTTGCAAATGATTTAAACAATGATTTAAACGTCTCTCGTCAAGTATGATTCTTGATAAAAGCTTGTGATTCAATATTCTGTTGAGATAAATGATCTGTAGTAGATTGAGACTCAGTAGACTGTTAAGATCAAGACTGTTTCTCTTTAAATTTCAACATTTTCTCTTGTAATTGAGTGTTAGTTTTTTCTAAAGTGTTCATTGACGTGCAATTGATCTCTAGCTGTTTCAATCTCTGAGTATGTTTGATCTGTAAAATGATTCAATGCTCATTGCATTTCAAAGTCATGTCTTGTTGATCTCTTAACTCATCTAACGTCTTGATGATTTCGCTCGACTGATCAAAGACTCACTGACGTAGTTATTCTTCAATCTTGATGTTTCATGAGATTGTGACATTCTGAGATTCAGCTGAAACATTGAAAGAAAGAAGAGAAACTCATTTATTTGCAGTGCTTCTAAGCAGATGAGCTGTTCATAACTCGACTGACTTGTTATCACGTATCATGATGAAAAGATAAAGATAAATAAATTGTGATAAATTTGAATAAATTTGATGAAAGTAATTCAAAGAATTTCTTGCGAATTTTCTGAATAAACGAAGTAGATTATTTCGTATCATCTACATGTCAATAGCAGAGTAGTTGATTAGCATTTATTTACTGTTAGAAATCAGCATAGAATGAGTCATATGAATGTCATTTAACTAATAAATAAATGCTAAGAAAGAAAAGTATCTACAGAATAAAACTCGCAGCTTATATGTGTATTTCTGATCTCTGCGCTAGACTTGAAAGAGTTGATGTCTTACACAGATGATGCAGAAACTCGATGACATCACTTTTAGCTTGAATGCTCACTAAACTCAATTAAAGATAATTGAGATTGAGAATAAATTAAGAATAAAGTTAAGAATAAATCGAGAATAAATCAAGAATAGAGTCAAGAATAGATTAAGATCATAACAATAACATGCTGAATGTATAATTGAAAAAATCACTACATGATTAATTTTAAAGATGAAAAGATTAAGAATAAATCAAAAAATCTGATGTAAATTGAATATTCATCAATTTGATGTTACATATGAGTCATTTCAAGATTTTAAGAAAAGACAAGCTTTTAATGAATACTTCAAATCATCAAAAGAAAAATAAGAAGTTTTATTTGTAAAGATTCTTATATATAAAGAGCATGTAATTCAGAGAGATCAGAAGACAGAAAATAAAGATTCATATGAATATCAACATTAAAATGAACGTGATTAATTAATGTTTCATCATTGAGCAAAATTGTCAGAAACTAAGTTAAACTAAAGATACTATCAATATAAAAGACTGATATTATTATTACTTTGATAAAATCTAAATATAAGACAATATATTAAATAATATATAAAATGAAAGACAAAGAGTGAAAGAAAAAAATGAAAGCTCAACTTCTATATACATAAATTAAACAGAATCAAGATTAAACAATAGTTTTATTAACTTAAGATTGCAGAAGTTTATGCACATGATTAAAAGAATTAAAACAGAATTGCTGAGATTAAATTAAGATGATGATAATTAGATTAATGACTTGATTCATTGAATTGCAAAACAGATTCAATGAATCAAGATTATTTAAAATATTAACAATTTATGTTTTAAATTGAGTTAATGATCTGACATCATGACAGTAACTTCTCTTTTCAAGATCAAGCTTCTGTAAAATGATGAGAAGAAACAAGATGAAATGAGAAAGAATTAAAAATGAAGATTAAAATAAAATAAGAATTAATGTAAATGCATTTTAATGTAATGAAGCACAAATGAAACTAGAATAAATCTGAGTCACATTTGAGTCAAATCTGAGCAAAGTGTTTAAAGAGTAAAACAAAATGAGACTAAATGCATTTTAACGTGATGATGCACAGATGAAACTAGAATAAATCTAAGTCACATTTAAGTCAGATTTAAGCAAGATGTTTGAAAAGTAAGATGAGATGAAACGCATTTTAACATGATGATGCACAGAAAATTGAAACATATTTAAATCACATCTGAGTCAAATTTAAACAAAATATCTGAGTCAGATTTAAACAAGATCTGAATCAAATTTAAGTAAGAAAAAAATAAAATAAGACAAGATGTATTTTAACATGATGATGCATGAATGAAACTAGAATAAATCTGAGTCACATTTGAGTTAAATCTGAGCAAGATGTCTGAAGAACAAGACAAAATGAGATGCATTTTAACATGATGATGCACAGAAAATTGAAATACATCTGAGTCACATTTGAATTAAATTTAAGCAAGATATTTGAGTCAAATTTAAACAAGATTTGAATCAAATCTGAGTAAAAGAAAGATTAAATGAAATGAGATGCATTTTAATATGATGATGTACAAGTGAAACTAAAATACATTTGAGTTACATTTGAATCAGATTTAAACAAAATGATTAAAACAAATTTAAACAAGATCTGAATCAAATTTAAGCTGAGTTGAAATGATGAAGATTAAACTTAAAGTTCTTGACATTGACATTGAGACATTACACATGATAGTACATGTGATTTTTCAACGACAGAGTTGATGAAATGATATTCATCAAGCGCTTACTTACAATTATTCAGAAGATTAAAAGACTTTCAAGTAGAAAAGTGATCTTCTCAATCAATGTAATACTTAAGCAAAGATAAATTATAACATTTATTATGCTTGAAGTTTAGTATGCTATTTACATATCAGAATCTTTTGTCATTTTTAATGATAACAAGTTCTTGAAATTTCTGACGTTGACTCAAAAGAGAATCACTTGCGATATGATTCAAAAGAATGACATGAAAGATTAAATGAATCTTCATGAATGTTGAAAGATTTAACTCAATGATCAGAGAATTATTCTTGAAGATCTGCTTGATCTTGAAGAAATTAACATTATGATCATTTAACTTAATAGTAAGATGAGTGATGCTGAGATTGCAAATATTCAATCAAACTTCATCTTCGATGAAGTATTTAAAACAAGAATAACAAGAAAGATTAACATTGAATTCATAAATGATTTAAGTTATAAGCATCTCATCATGTAGATGCTCAGTTAGTTTCTTCATCTTCTTGATAAACTTTTCAACATTGATTAACTTGTTTCAAGCTTAAGACGTAAAATTCTCAAACAAAGATTCAAAAGACTTGAAGTTTAAATGTAAGTTCTGATTCAAATTAATCAAGAAGAATGATGTTAAAGTGATTAATGATGATGCATTATTGACGATGAATTTGACTTCAGAAAGTCACTTAACTCAGTCATTCTGCATGTAGTTGACAAAGACTTGAAGATAATGCTTCATGACAGCATTGACTTTCTTGATTTGATTATTGATTTCAGAATGATACATCATTAATAACTTAACATTTATCTTCAGCATTCTACACATATGCTTTCAGACATCAAAGATGAATTATGTGTCTTGATCAAACATGAAGAACTTGAGTAAATCATGATGTTTTCAAACATGAGCATAAAAGCAGTTAATAACTTTTTCAACTTTCATAGAAGTGATGAGAACTAAATGTCTTATTTTGATAAGATGATCAATAAAGATTAAAACATATTTATATGTGATATTCATAAAGATACTGAGCGATAAAAAATCTACATAGTTCATGAAGATATCATGTCAACAATATTTAAAGATTAAAAGAGAACATAATTATTCTTGAGTTTATTATTTAAAGAGCTTAAAACGTGTGTACATGTGACAGTTTCATATGAAGTGTTAAACATACTTATAAATGTTTGATCATCAGTAAACTCAACTGATCAGTTCATAACTTTTTGCTCTTTCTGAGTGATTATTAACAACATTATCATGAGTGAGCTGAATGATACGAAGATGTAGTTTATTTGAGTTGAGCACATACTTTCTTTCTTAAAAGTACAAATCATTCTCGTGTTCTTTACACTCAACTAGAAAAATCTTGTTGTGATGTCATGCTTTATTATGAAGCACTTCAATTATTTGAACTGCAAATTTGTCATTAATTTCAATTTGCTTTCACAATGTTTAAGTGAAAGTGTCAGCAAAATCTTCATCAAGATTCAGAATATCTTGATTTAGCTGAGACTTAACATCTTCAACGTTGAATTCTTCAAGTTCTAAATTCATGAAAACTAAAATTTGCAAAAGTGCTGAGATAATTGAAGACAGATGTAACTGAACTGAATCTAAAGTGATGATTTGTGACTGAAGCTTCATGACTTTAATGTTGAAAACATTGAGAGTGAAATTCTTAACAATGTTAAAATTTAAAACATAAATTTTCAGAATTGTTTAATGTTGATATTGATATCAAGAATTGAATGTATTTCTTTCTTTAAAAAGATCTTCTGAGCGACATGTCAAAGCATTCAACTTATCATTGATTTTATTAAGATGATAAGTGATGTAATAGTTAAATTTAAACAGAAACTTACTTCAATGAGCTTGATGATGACTTAACTGCTTAGTTAACATGAAATACTTAAGATTTTTGTGATTCATGATCATCTCAACAAAATAAATAAAGTCTTCAAACTCTGATCATCATTTCTTGAAAGCATAAACAATGATCATGAGTTCTTTATCATAAATCTTGTAGTTACACTCAATTGAGTTATGCTTTTTCGAAAAGTAAGCGACTAAATGAAAAATCTCATTCTCATCATATTGAAAAAGAATGTCTTCAAACACATAGTTCAAAGCATTGATTTTTATCACAATCTTGTGATCTGAATTATAGTGATGAAGAATAATCTTGAAAGTGAAGATTTTTTTAAGAATGTTGAATGCAATCTGACATTTCAAGAATTTATAATTAATATTTTATTATTGATTAACTTGAACTTTCAATTTGATTACTTAGACTATCTAAAGACATAGCACATCATTGACATGATGCTCATGCTTCACTTCGATCATCAAAAGCAGATGAGAGACGTCATCAATGTGATGTCAATGAGTGAACGAGAGATGAGTATCATCATCTTGCAAAAGAATTTAATTAAAATGAAAGATATACAAGAGAAATTAAATAAGCTGCAAGTTCTTTATGAACTTAACGAGCGCAAAAACAACGAGCTGATGCTCTGAAAAAAAATGAGAAGACTGATGAATATGACAGAAAAGCTGATGCATCAACGCGTCAATGCATTGATGATTAATTGATGAATGAAGAATCAGTTGAAAAGACTGAAAAAAATAATGTGCAGACTTGAAAAGAAGTTCATGAAAGAAAAGAGATGAGTTGACAGCTGAACAAAAAGAATGAGCGAGAAGTTGATGACATCATTTAGAAATCATCTTGCTCTCAGCATTAACATGTCATTGTCAGTGCAAAATCACTGCAAGAAACTTAAAGTGAAGATCTTCATTAAAGAAAAAGAGAAGATAAAGAGAATCATGATGATTACAACGAAAAACATAGTAGAATAAGCAAGAGAAAGCAATGTTGATGAGATGCTATCAACGCGTAAAGACATAAAGATGATGAAGAGACAATCAAATCTACTCATATTTTGAGTCAAGATAAAAGATAACAAGAAAATACTGAAAGAAAATGACTTTTGAATCAGAAAAATGTCGTTGAATGCAAGTCTGCGCGAAGTCAGCTTCAAAGTGATAGTACACAAGATTAGAATCAAAGAAATGTCTAAAGACATTGAAAAGAAGAAAGCAAAGACGCTGATTAAGATCAATAAAGACATATATTCAGAGATTACAATCAAGAAGATCAAGTGACTCACAAAGAAGAATGAACATAAGAGATAAATTTTGCTGATGATACGTGTAGTCAACGCTGAATTGATAAATAAGCTCATCAATAAAAAAGTATATCACAAGATCAACATAAAAATCACGCAGTTTTATAACTTAAGCTGCAAAGTACATCAGTGTTTAAAGTGTCAAAAATACAATCACAAGACATATGAATGTAAAAACAAGCAAAGATGCATTTACTGCGTAATGAATCATTGCTTGAAACATTGCTTTCATAAACAAACTTAAAACATGTGAAAATGCAAAGCATGTAGAAATACACATAGAGTCTTTGATTTTCAATGTCACAAACAACAGATCAAAAAAGAAAGAATAAAGAAAGTTACAAGAAATAAATCTTTATATCACGTCATAAAAGAACAAAAGAAGCTCAAAGAAAGAATGTTGAAGACATTCACAGAAACATTTATCAATTTAGAATCTTTGATGAGCAATAGCTTGAAGAGAAAGTTGAGATGCTTGATGAACGAAAATCATCTGCTCAGTGCAACAGTCACGTCAGAAAACACTATAATGAATCACTTGATCAAGAAGACAAGATCAAATGAGTTAAAATCAACGTCAATCACATCATTGTCAAAGTTATTCTCTGTTAAGAATTTTATAAATGAGACAAATGCTTCATAAACATTCAAGAGAACATCAAGCAGCTTTAAATGTAAACTTTGATATCTCAACAAAAAAAACTTCAAATACTACAGTACAACGTTCACAAGTTCAGAAACAAAGTGATGATAATGCTACTACATGAGAAAAAGATAAAAAATTATGACATTTTGATTCTTCAAGAACTCTGATGATTCGACGAAAATTTCAGAGCATACTGTTCATCAATGATTGACTTCGCGCTGAAGAATAATGAAGATAGAATCTGCTTCTACATAAACAAGAAGATTGACAGTAACATTTGATACTCAACATGATACTTCAAGAATGTAAATACAATTACGTTATAAACATTAGCAGACAATGCACAGACAACACAGAAAATCATATACGTTCATGAGATATACAATTCATCACTCAGAGATCATAAGATCACTCATGAAAAAGAAAATCTTTCAGACATCAAAAAAGCGCTGCAAATGTTGAAAGAATGCATTCTTGTAGAAGACTTCAATCTGCATCACTTCACATGAGAAGAGTCATTCTACTCAAGATAACATTCATTGTTGAATGATTTAATTGAAATGATCACAAGCATTAAGATGTCATTGACACTATCTCAAGACATAATTACGAGAGATTATCAAGAATCTTAAACAATGATAAATTTAGTTTTCATGATAGATAACATTATAAACAGATTAATAAGATGCAAAATTAACAAGAAAATGAAAAACTTCTTGAATCATTTATCAATACAGACAATTATAAATCTCAGAGTCTGCAAAGAGTCAGCGTGAAGATTGTGTTGCAATTGAAAAACAATGAACAAAGAGAAATTCATTAATATTTTGAGAGAACAGATGTTGAAATCACTGTCAAATCAGAAAGTGAGATGTCAACGTATTAATGAATATACAAAGCAGCTGCTGAATGCACTAGAAAAAATTCTTGAGACTTTCACTCTTTGAGTGAGATCACATGAAATGATTAAAGCGAGATGAACGAGAGAGTGCATGAAGATTATCAAGAGTGTACAACGAATGAGAAGAAACTGTTGAATCATCAGAAACTGAGTAGAATACATTTAAGCATGTGACAAGAAGAGCAAGATCATCAGAAAACAGAAACGCAGTGAATATTGAAAAATCATGTAAAACATTAAGTGATTCTCAAGAGAACTGTTTTGAACTGCGAAATGAGCGAGAAATGCAGTCTCAGACACATTGACTCAAACGATGATTTCTTCTTTGATGAAATCAGAATGTTTCAACATCATCACAACAGCACAGAATAAAACAGAAATGATGTTTCATGCTCACTTTTTATCATCTTCAAAGATTTTCATGCTGAATACGAAAGACTTTGAATATTTGCTCTCAATTAAAGATAATGCTTCGCTGACACATTGCAAGATTAAAAGAATCATTTACAAGATGACATTTAACAAGACTTCAAGACACACGAGATACATGAATAAAGTAATGCGCAGACTCATCAACGATGCATCAGAACAGATACACTCTCTTTTTGAAAAATGTTTATAGAAAGAAATATAGCTCACTTAGTTCAAGAATGCAATCACAATAGTGATGTGTAAGTCAGACAAGAAAAACTACTTTAATGCAAAGATATATAAATCAATTGTGCTATTCAACACATTGAGCAAGATATTGAAGTTCATCATATTTGAATATTTGCAAAACATCATGAAAGCTTGCAACTTGATATCAAACATTCAAATGAAAGCTCATAAGCACAAATCAATAAATACAACTTTGCAACTTATTATAAAAAAGATATACATTGTATGAAGTGATACAAGAAGAAGAGTAGTTTCATTGCTGAATCTGAATGAGAAGAATGCATTCAACAATATGATACACAACAGACTTTTACATAACATGAAAAAGAAAAGAGTTTTTAAACTGCTTCTTGAATTTGTGAAGAATTTTCTGAAAGATCAACACATCATCATCACAATTGATGATTACATGATAATGAAATGCAGCGTAAACATTGATATATCATAAAACTTTTTGCTGTCATTGATATTATACTTGTTCTACAATGCAAACTTGTTAAAAGCATGTGACAACATCAAGCTGAAAACTAGCTTCACAAGCTTCGTAAACAACATCAACATTCTAACATACAAGAAATTTACAAAGCGTAATTGCAAAGTTCTTGACAAAATTTATGATAGATGTGAACAATGATCAAAAACGCATGACATCAAATTTTTAAAAACAAAGCATAAGCTGATTCATTTTACAAGAACTTTTAAATTATTCAATATGAATGAGAATTTAAAGCTAACAAAACATCAGATTAATTCAAAATCAGACATCAGAGTTTTGAGAATTTAACTTAACTTTAAGCTAAAATGAGTAATTTACATGCATCATGTCAAAGCAAAGTTAATGATTAAACAGAAAATCATGCAAACAATCATTGAATCTACTTGAGATTCATCAATGATGACAAGAAAGCAGATATACTTCGTGATGACATGCTCTCTGCTTAGTCACGAAGTCATCATATGATACACATCATAAAAGATGAAGAATCATCAAAAAGATCTGAATGTTAAGCTAAAATCAGTACAAGAAAGAGCATTGTGATAAATTATTAATGTTTATCGTGCAACATCAACGAAAGCTTTACAAGTAGAAACAAACACAGTGTCAATAAATATTCACTTATGAAAGTTAATACAAAGATCAATAATAAACATGAATTCTTGAAAATCAGACGAAGTTATTAAAGCAATGATACATTGAATTTGCAACAACTTGATATCAAAAAGAGATTGAAAATCAAAACTGTGCAAAACACTTTTGCAGCTGAAGCAAAAGTGAATGAAAGAAACTCTTGAATGAACAAAGATGAAGTGAAGTCATTTTTACACATCATCTTTCTGAATGAAGTCATTAAAGATGATTATAGTTGCAAACAAGAAAATGTCAATAAAGAAACATAGTCTTAACACATTCATGTCAAAATAAAGAGTTTACTTGAATGATAGTGACAGCAAAAACAATGTCACAGTGATCATAATGAAAGTCAACTGAAAGCTAAATAAGAGATTGAGAAGATTGATTTTAATCATTACTCATCATGAAAAACTGAAGAGATTGATTGCAAGAGCGAAACATCTTGCAGACGTAGCAACAGTGAATCAAGAGAATTATGAAAAGATATACAAGATATACAATGATAGTTAAATCTTTCTGAAAACAGTGAAAATCATGACATTAATAAGAGATCAAACACGTCTGTGATGAATTCAGACTGCGCATGAGAACATTCACTCTCAGAAAATCACGCTGAAGTTGCATTGAGTGATAAAATATGCAAAAGTGTTCAAAAATAAAGTGACAGACAAGATGATTAATGATATACATAAACTGTTGCTATTGCTGATTGAGCATCAACATACAAAGATAGCAACGCAACTGATGCTCATACAAAAACAGATAAAACAAACATGAAGAGTAGTTTGAAAAGAAAAATTTAACGCAGCTCATTTTCAATATCTGATGTCAGAAGTGACTCATTAACATTTGCATTTATACAAAGATTAAACAAAGTTTCACAGCGCATTATTGACGCAGCTACGAATCAAAAAAATTGACTTCAATAAATTTCTACATGAGAGACGTGTACTTAATGTCACAATAACAACATGCAAGTATGATGATGATTGAATGTTAATTAAACATGTTTTGTTAACATGTTTCAGATGAAAGACAGAAAGAAAATCAATGCAATGAAAGAAAAACATCACGAACTTAAAAATGCTCTTAAAAATTATGAGCATGATGACAGCAACAATTCGAATGATGTTTTCAATGATCATACTGAGTCAGTTTCAAGCTGTGATGTTATCAAAGAATCAGATGAAAGAAGAGAAAGATGAAGAAGAAACAAGCTCATAAAGTTCTTGCATTGAAAACACTTACAGTATAAAGCGCAGAAAAAAGTGATTTCATAAACGAAAAAAACGCTGCGCTAAAGCGATGCTCGCTACATTATATAAAATCTTGCATAAACTCACAATGAGTGTTGAATCAAGTAAGAAATAAAAAAAACAAAAAAAAACTGTTATTGACTTTGCGAAGAAAAGACTCTTTGAATGCTTTCAATCATTGAAAGTTTATCTCATTTTCTGATTTTTCATTTCTGACTCTGCATGAGTGACATCTCATCTGAGTCACTACTCACGCAAGAGAAATGATCAACACGTCTCTTCTTGACTTTTATCATTTATTATGTTGATTTATGAGTGACTAAACTGCGTGTTTCAAGCACAACTGTTGTTAAGCTCAATGAGTTTGCTGAACTGAGAAAGTTCATAAACTTTGAAAAGTTTATTAAATCTGCAAAGCTTGAAAACAGTGAAGAGTTCAAGAATTGCAAGAGTGTGCAATTGTATTTAGATGCTTCTGAATATTTGAATGATTTATTTCTATAAATTTCAAATGCTTGTTTCATTTGCTGTTGTCATTTGAAATAGATGCATCTTCAGAGTTTGTGATTTTCATTGCAGTTAATGCAACATCTTTTATTTAAAGATGTCATACATTTCTTAATATGATGTTTATCTGCGCACTTGACACAGCGTTGATTCTTTTTGCAGAATCTGATCATGTGATCAAATTCTTGACATTTGAAATACTGTGTGATGCAACAGTTCTTCTTGAACAGCTCATATGCACATTCATGATATGCATTTAACATATTCACGTTTATCAATTGATTTATCATCGCTTCGATCATTATCTTCACGATGAGCAATGAATGAGTCTTTTCGCTCTTTACTACTTTCTTGAGTCAGACTATTCTTAGAATCTTCAGATTTTCATGAAGTTTCACGTTATTCTTTATCAGCTTTCTAATGACTTTCTTCTGATTGTTCATGTTAATTGTAGTGTGCATCTCATATGTCAGCACTGCAAAGATTTGTCATGATATACATGTCAAGTTCATAATTTTTTTTGCTCATTTTTAAGTCTTTTTCAGATTTGCTTAAGCATTTGAGCTGACTGCGTGAAGAAAGAAGTCTTCACTACTCAGCTTGCAAAGAAACATGATCAGATTTCATTGATTCATTGACATGTTTGCTATTTTTTGAAGAATCTGCTTGATGATTTTCTTCTGCATCTTTTTTATTTCTTCTTTGTCTGCTATCTTTATCATGATTTTGCATTTCTTACAAAGCAACAATGATCTTTCTTTGAAACATTACTTTCTCATTGATAATTCTTCTTTTATCATGTTTGCTCATGACATGATTTTTGATGAGAAACGTGTATTTCTCTGCATTTGTAACTGCTTGCTTAGCAGTTAAACTGATGTCTTCAATTTCTATACATTCTTTGCGATGAACATGTTTTGAATCATGTGATGTTTTTCTTCTGATTCAAGTTGAAAATGATGCATCAACTTCAATGCTATTTCTTTTCACAAGTAATTTTTGCTCATCTCTTTCTTTAACATTGATGTCTTTATTAGTAAATTGATAATGTCAACTATCTTCTCTTCATCATTGCATAAATGTTATGATCTTGCATCACTGTTTTCTTATGACATGTCAACGTTGCTTGCAATCATCTTTGAACTTACATTGTTGCAACTCATGCAATTCATCATCATTTGATCATTCTTTAAATTTACTCTGTCTTGCATGTAATGCTCTTTTTCAAGATTTATTGTGCATGTGTTATGATTGTTTTCTAAAAAAATCAATATTAAAAGAACATAATTTTTTTTAATTCTTACTCAATTCAACACTCATTATGAGTCTATGCAAGATTTTATATATTGTAGCGAGCGCTGCGCTAGCGTAGCGCTCTTTTCATATCTACTATCGCTTTTTCTCTGCGCTTTATACTGTAATTGTTCTCAATGTGAAAATTTTATAAGCTTACTTCTTTTCTACTTTCTCTTTCTTTCATTTGATTCTTCAATGACATCACAGTCTGAAATTGATTCAGTATGCTTGTTGAGAATATTATTTGAATGATTGCTGTTGTCACACTCATGATTTCTAGAAACTTTCTCAAGTTCATGATGTTCTTTTTGCATTGCATCATCTTTCATTCTATCTTTCATTTAAAACATCTTAATAGAACATGCTTAATCAACATTTGATCTTTGTTACATTTGCATGTCATCATAGCAACATTGAATACTCATCTCTCATGTAGAAATTAATTGAAGTCAATTTTTCTCATGCATAACTGTGTCAATAATGCATTGTAAGACTTTGCGTGAATCTTGTGCAGTTGCAGATGTTGATGTATCATCTTTGATGTCAGATATTGAAAATGAGCGACGTTGAATTTCTTCTTTCAGACTATTCTTCATGTTTATTTGATCTGTTTCTGTATGAGCATCAGTCTCATCATCACTTCAGTGCGCTGATGCTTAATCAGCAATAAAGACAAATCATGTACATCATCAATTATCTTGTTCATCACTTTATTTTCAAGTACTTCTGCATGTTTCACTACTTAATGTAGCTTCAGCGTGACTTCTCAAGATCAAATGCTCTCATGCGCAGTCTGAACTTGTTGCAAACGTGTTTGATTTTTTGTTGATATCATAACTTTCACTGTCATCAACGTTTCAACAAAGAGCTTAGATAGCTTGTGAGCTAGTGAGCAGAATTCATTCAATACTAATGCGCTTAAGACGCATATGCTAGCTACTAGATGAGATGTTTGCTACAAGCTAGCTGTTAACTGAGTTTGCATCGTTGATTAGCTTACATGCTATATAAATCAGCTATAAGCTGATTTAGCTGATTTAACACTACTCTTCATTCTACTCATTTATTTACTCGCTCATTTACTCTTCATTCTACTCATTTATTTACTCGCTCATTTACTCTTCATTCTACTCATCTATTTACTCGCTCATTTACTCTTCATTCTACTCATTTATCTACTCGCTCATTTACTCTTTATTCTACTCATTTATCTACTTTTCATTCTACTCTTTATCAAACGCGTCAATCAAGTGCATAAAACACGTTAAACAATGCTTCAAACAATGCTTTCTACATGACTTTCTACCTACTCATCACTCTACATGCTCAGCTATCTACTTGATAATCTTCGCTTCGAACTTTATAAAGTTGACGTTAGAAAGTTCAAAGTTTTCATCTTCTTTTTCCCTTCATAGTTTCTACTTTCTAGAACAACAACAATTAAAATATTAACATGTTCAGCTATTAACTCAGCTATCAACTCAGCTATCTACTTGTTTATTTACTAGTCAGTCTACTCGCTTCAAAACATGCTTCAAAAGACGCGTTAATTAAGCGCATAACACAAGTTAAACAATGCTTCAAACAATGCTTTTTACTGAGCTTTTTACTGAGCTTTCTACTGATTTTTCGATCAAGTCATTTAGTGAGCTTTTTACTGATCTTTCAACCGATCTTTTTACTGATCTTTCTATCGATTTTTCTATCAATCTTTCTATTAATCTTTCTATTGATCTTTCTACTGAGCTATCGACTGAGCTTTTTATCAAACGCTTTATCAAACATTCTACATGCTTCAAAATACGCGTTGATCGAGCGTATAACATGAGTTAAACAATGCTTTCTACATGACTTTCTACATGACTTTCTATCAAGCGTTCTTCATGTTTTTCTATCAAGCATTCTTCATGTTTTTCTATCAAGTACTCTTCATGTCTCTCTATCAAGCGTTCTTCATGTTTTTCTATCAAGCATTCTTCATGTTTTTCTATCAAGCATTCTTCATGTTTTTCTATCAAGCACTCTTCATGTTTTTCTATCAAGCACTCTTCATGTTTTTCTATCAAGCACTCTTCATGTTTTTCTATCAAGCACTCTTCATGTTTTTCTATCAAGCATTCTTCATGTTTCTCTATCAAACACTCTATCAAACACTCTATCAAACACTTTTCATGTTTTTCTACCAAGCGTTCTTCATGCTTTTTTATCAAGCATTCTTCATGTTTTTCTATCAAGCACTTTATCAAGCACTCTTCATGTTTCTTTATCAAGCATTCTTCATGACTTTCTACATGATTCTTTATCAAGCATTCTTCATGTTTAAATAAATGATTAAATAGCTACTTAAATAATCAATTCATCAAATGATTTATTTGATTACATATGAATCTTGAATGTAAAAACGTATGAAAAGTGAACATGTATTACGCATTATATCTTTTGAGCAATTGATGTCTTTTGAGCAAATGACTGTCATCAAAAGATACAAGCGCTTGTAGCTAGCTATTAGTCATTAATGAGTGTGCTGTTGAAGCTTGCAAGCTAAAAGCTCAGTTAAACATATGTTTTTAACTGATGCTAGCTTGATGAGCTTGTAGTCAATTTTAGCTGAATTTGTTGAAACGTTGATGATTTTCAAAGAAGTTTAACTATCATTGTATACTTTGTATATCTTTTCATGACACTCTTGATTTGCTGTCGCTACGTCTGCAAGATGTTTTGCTTTCGCGACTAATTCTTTCAGCTCATCATGATAAGTGATGATTAAAGTCAATTCTCTCAATCTTTTATTTAGCTTTCAGTTCATTCTCATTGCAATCGCTGTAACATTATTTAAGTAAACTCTTTGCTTTAACATGAATATGTTGAGATTATGTTGTCTTATTGACATTTTCTTATTTGCAACTATAATTATCTTCAATGACTCTGATCAGAGAATTACTGTGTAGAAATGACTTCAATTCATCTTTATCTGCTCAAGTGTTTCTTTCATTCACTTTTGCTTCAGCTGTAGAAATGTCTTGCACAGCTTTGATTTTCAATCTTTTTTGAATATCAAGTTGTTGCGAATTCAACGCATTATCATCTCAATAACTTCGTCTGATTTTTGAAAGTTCATGTTTGTTATTGATCTTTGTATCAGCTTTCATAAATGAATATTTATCAACATCATGTTCATTTTCATCTGTAGAATCTCTGTTGATATCATTTAATAAACATTAATAATCTGTCACAATGCTCTTTCTTGCACTGATTTCAGCTTGATGCTTAAACTCTTTCAATGATCTTTCACTTTCTGTGATGTATATCATATAATGACTTCGTGACTAAGCAGAAAGTGTATCATCACGAAGTATATTTACTTACTTGTTGTCATTGATGAATCTCAAGTAAACTCAATAATTGTCTGCATGATCTTTTGTTTAATCACTAGTTTTGCTTTGACATGATACATGTAAGTCACTCATTTTAACTTGAAGTTCAATTGAACTTTCAAGATTTTAATATTTGGTTTTGAATTAATCTGATGTTTCATCAACTTTACATCAACTTTCATATTGAATCATTTAGAAGTTTTCATAAAGTGAATCAACTTATGCTTTGTCATCAAGAATTTGATATCATGCGTTTTTGATCACTGTTTGCATTTATCATAAATCTCATTAAGAACTTTGCAGTTACATTTTATAAACTTTTTGTATATCAAGATATTAACATCATTCATGAAGTTTATAAAGTTAGTTTTCAGCTTAATGTCATCACATGCTTCTAACAAGTTCACATTGTAAAACAGATATAATATCAATGATAGCAAAAAGTTTTATAATATGTTAATGTTCATGTTGCATTTCATCATCATGTAATCATTAATTGTGATCATGATGCATTAATCTTTCAGAAAGTTCTTTACAAATTCAAGAAGCAGTTTAAAAACTTTTCTCTTCTTCATGTTATGTAAAAGTCTGCTGTGCATCACATTGTCAAATGCATTCTTCTTATTCAGATTCAGCAATGAGATTACTCTTCTTCTCATATCACTTCACACAATATATATCTTTTCTGTAATTAGTTGTAAAGTTGTATCTGTTAATTTGTGATTGCAAACTCTCATCTTAGTATTCAATATTAAGTTGCAAGCTTCTATGATATTTTGCAGATGTTTGAATATAATGAACTTCAGTATTTTGCTCAATGTGTTGAATAACACAATTGATTTATATATTTTTGCATTGAAGTAGTTTTTCTTGTCTGACTTTTATATCATTATTGTGATTATGCTTTTGAACTGAATTGACTGTATTCTTTTCTGTAGACATTTTTCAAAGAAAGAATGTATTTATTCTGATGTATTGTTGATGAGTCTGCGCATTATTCTATTTATGTATTTTGTATGTCTCAATGTCTTGTCAGATGTCACTTTGTAAATGATTCTTTTAATTTTATGATGCATTAATGAAGCATCATCTTTAATTGAGAGTGAGTACTTGAAGTCTATTGTGTTCAGCATAAAAATCTTTGAAAATGATACAAAGTGAGTTTGAAACATCATCTTCACTTTATTCTGTGCTGTTATGATAATGTCAAAATATTCTGACTTGATCAGAAAGAAAATTGTTGCTTGAATTAATGTGTTTGCAACTGCATTTCTTGTTCATTTTGCAGTTTTAAACAGTTCTCTTAAGAATTGTTCAACATTCTGCATGATTTTTCAATATTCACTGCATTTCTATTTTTTGATGATCTTGCTCTTTTTATCACATGCTTGAATATACTTTGTTCAGTCATCAACAATTCAACAGCTTTTTCTCATTTGTTGCATATTCTTGACAATCTTCATACACTTCTTCATTCATTCTGCTTTAATCATTTCATGTGATCTCGCTCAGAAAGTGAAAATCTCGATGATCTTTTTCAGTGCATTCAGCAGTTGCTTGATGTATTCATTTATGCATTAACATCTCATCTCATGATTTAACAGTGATTTCAACATTTTGTCAGAATCGTGCCTAGATAAGTCAATCAGCGAAAGTCAGAATTGAATAGTGCTTGATCTTTAGAGATAGCTATAACTGAATATTAAGAATACAGAAGAAGATGAGTACAAGAGCTTCTATTTAAGTAATATTCAGAGACTGCGCTAAGCTTGAAGAAAATGTGTTTGTGACACGAGTAGAATGTGATGTAGAAAGAAAGATGATGTTGAACAAAGAGATGTTGATGAAAGAAAATAGAGACTGAGTCAGATCTGAGCTAGAGACACTGACTAGCTCTATTCAGCCTTGGTACGCTCGTAACATTACCTCTTTCTTCGAAAATTTATGTTTGCATGAATGTCGCTCGTTTGCTTGCTTTCTTATTGAGTTATTTCGATACTAGCGTGACTTTCTTGAGTATAGCGCATGAAATTCGTTCAAAACTTTCTCGAAGTCATCGAATTCATCTTTATTGACATAGTATCATTCATTGTCTCTATCTAGATCTTTTCATTTGACCT
>JAABUS010004058.1_pt1 | contig 22102 bp, 20 predicted proteins | sample 5560161 | NCBI WGS metagenome assembly JAABUS01 (sample SAMN10711885, study PRJNA513376) | rock metagenome | isolation source: Antarctica rocks | place: Antarctica: Victoria Land, Trio Nunatak nord | collected 2016-01-04
CAACAGCTTGCGGACTTAAAGTTTTTTTTCCATGATCTTTGTAGTTTATACTATTAAAAATAAACTACAAGATACTGCACTTATAACTCATCGCCTTTATAGGCGATGTTGGTTCAACTCTTTCATTGCCGCAATTTAAAAGTAATCAATTACCGCAATGCATCCAAATTGGCTTGCTTTACGAATATTTTAAATCTTATGAATAGAGAATCAAAAAGCACAAGTGTGCGACGCAACAATGTTTAATAGCAGCACTGCCGCTAAGTCCATAAAAAAGAATATCTATGTGACAACTGTCACCGAAAAGCTTTTTAATTATTGTAGACGTGAGGAATACATCAGAAGTAAAAAGTGAACTTTTCCTGAAAAAGAAATGCGGGCGCTTTCTGCAAGCCTTCAAACAACTACGATGATTTTAAAGCAGCCGATGAAAAAAGAAATAATAGTATGTCTTGTCTCCACAGGATGGTATAATACATATAACAACCTGGAAATGTATAAAGCCAACGACACGAAGTACCCATCATTTATTGCGTTGCTTCATGGATTTGATTGCCCTCTGCCTTGCGGTGCGCCATATTAATTTTTAAAATTTTAAAATGAAAGATGATGAAAAGGAATTCTGTAAAGAGTTCCTTTTTTGTGTTTACGAACCAATGGGAAAAGGTGTATTCTTAGTTAGCTGATGTGCTACTATCAACTCAAAACATGTCAATCCTTGAAAAGGGCTCCTCAAAGATCTCTAACTTCATTGACGTAAAGGTTGGTTTTATCGAAAAGAAATCGCAAATTTTTCAATATGATCAAAGAAATGAGATGTTTATGCCATTATATAAAATATCGTCGTTGTAAAACACAAATGATAGTTGAGTAATTCATATTTTGTACGGGCAGAAAATAAATATCTTCGTAAGTATTTATGACCCCTTCTAAAAATACCAAAATTACTCCAGCTAACAAACCTCCGGGTATCTTCACCCTGCTAAAACCCTATAAAGGTTTTATTGCACTTTTAATTTTATTTGCACTTTTTGGAAACGGTCTAAATCTCTTGCTGCCTAAGATAATTGCAAACGGTATTGATACATATACGCGTCATCAATTCAGCTTCGAAACAATCATCAAACAATTTTTGCTCGCAACTATTTTAGTATTTGTCTTCAATTACCTGCAAACGCTCATTCAAACCTATACTTCCGAAAAGGTAGCAAGAGATTTAAGATCACGTCTCTCAGCCAAAATATCCAACCTGAGTTATGCCGCCCTTGAACAAGCCAATCCTTCCAAATTGCTTACTAACCTAACGGCAGACGTCGATTCCATCAAAATGTTTGTGTCGCAAGCCGTAGTCTCTATTGCATCTTCATTGTTTATCATCATAGGGGCAAGTATTTTGCTTCTCAACATCAACTGGAAACTAGCTCTTTGTGTTATGGCGATTATACCCATTATCGGTATCACCTTTTTTGTTGTGCTGAAAAAAGTAAGAGCTCTTTTTATAAAAAGCCGTGAGGTGATAGACAGCCTAAACAAAGTAATCAGTGAAAGTATTATGGGGGCTGCACTCATAAGGGTTGTCAACTCACAGCAACTGGAGTACGAAAAATTTTTGCAGGCCAATACGCAGGCAAAAACGCTTGGACTTTCTATCCTGCGCCTCTTTGCCGGGCTGATACCTGTAATTATTTTTACAGCCAATATCGCTGGTCTTACCATTTTACTGCTGGGTGGTCATTATGTAATTACTGGCAGTATGTCTCTCGGTAATTTTGCAGCCTTCAACAGTTATCTTGCCATGCTCATTTTTCCGATACTTGTTATTGGTTTTATGAGCAATGTCATTGCCCAGGCTACCGCTTCTTACATGCGTATCAGTTTCGTTTTAAACTCACCTGATCCTATAGCAGATGGCACTGTCAAAACCAATCTTGAGGGCAACATACAATTAAAAGATGTCAACTTGTTGTATGGTCAAAAGCCCGCTTTAAAAAATATCAACCTGCAGATTAAAGCCGGTTCACGCATTGCAGTTATCGGCCCTACTGCGGCTGGCAAAACCCAGTTGCTGTATTTACTTACAGGCATTGTGATGCCAACTACGGGAGTTGTCCAATTTGACGGACACGGCATTGAAGAATACAATAAAGAAGACTTCTGCAGCCAGGTCGGTTTTGTTTTCCAGGACAGTATTGTTTTCAACATTAGTATCAGGGAAAACATCGCTTTTAGTGATACAGTAACAGATGTGTCATTGCAAAAAGCGATTGAAACTGCAGAATTAAAAGAGTTTATTGAAGGCCTGCCTGACGGTTTAAGCACGATTATTTCAGAGAGAGGTTCCAGTTTATCGGGAGGCCAGAAGCAACGTATTATGCTTGCAAGGGCACTGGCTGTAAATCCGAAAATATTGCTGCTCGATGATTTTACAGCAAGGGTTGATCAAAACACGGAAAGGAAAATATTAAGTAATGTCCAGAGAAATTATCCCGGCCTTACCCTCATTTCAGTTACACAAAAGATAGCCGCTATAGAAGAATACGACCAGATCATCCTGTTAACGCAGGGAGAAATAGTTGCTTCAGGCAAACACGAGGATCTGCTAAACACCAGCGTAGATTATATTCAGATTTTAAATTCGCAGCAGAGCACAAGTAATTATGAGGCAGGAGTGTTGAGTTAGATTTTTGTGGAGCCATCTCAAGAGCAATAACGATATACACCGACCCGTGAGTGACAATGACGCCATAAAAATAAATGTTGGTAACTAAAAAAAACTTTAGAACAGATCAATGAATTATAACATAAACACCGTTTCCGGCCAAACGCAAAAAACATCCTCTTGGAAGGCGGTTCAAAAACTGTATCGCCTTATTGCTCATGAGAAAAGGAACCTTGTTGTTGCACTGATTGCCATCCTTGTCAATTCATCCCTGCAGTTAGTTGGACCATTGCTCATCGGTCATGCTGTGGATGCTTATGTAACGACAAAACAATACAATGGGGTATTAATGATTGGTGCTATTTTATTCGCTATGTATTTGGTTGCATTGAGTACAAGTTACCTGCAAACCAAGCTTATGGGAAGCATTGGGCAGCGTACATTATTCACCCTGCGTAATGCACTTTTTAACAAACTGCAGGAATTGCCTATTGCCTTCTTTAACCAGAATAAAGCAGGTGACCTGATATCAAGATTGAATAATGATACTGATAAGATTAACCAGTTTTTTTCGCAATCTCTGATGCAGTTTATTGGAAGCATTGCGACGATGACAGGAGCCGGTATTTTCCTGCTTGTTATTAATATAAAACTGGGTGTGGCAACTTTGCTTCCGGCAGTGCTGATTTTGGCTTTTACAATGGTTGTCTCGCCGTGGGTAAAAAGGAAGAACGCCACTAATCTAAAAAGTGTTGGCGGAATGAGCACAGAGATACAGGAAAGCCTTAACAACTTCAGGGTGATTATTGCTTTTAACCGCCGTGATTATTTTCGCAAGCGTTTTAATGAAGCCAACCAGCAGAACTATAATACTGCTATTGGCGCCGGTCTTGCCAACAATATTTTTCTTCCTGTTTACGGACTGTTTTCAAGCCTTGCGCAATTGGTTGTGCTTGCTTTTGGTATTTACCTGATTGCCAACCATCAGTTTACTATCGGTTTGCTGGTTAGTTATCTTGCTTACGCAGTTAACTTTTATAATCCGTTAAGGCAACTTGCCGCTTTATGGACAAGCTTCCAGGTAGCAATGGCGGGCTGGGACAGAGTTTCTCAGATATTATCGTTCGAATCCAACCTTCTGCGTACGGGAAAAGGCGAAACAATTACAGGCTCGGCAATCTTAACTTTTCGTGATGTATCGTTTGCTTATCCACGGGGAGCTGAGATACTTCATCAGGTTAGTTTCGATTTGCAGCCCGGAAAAACGTATGCGCTTGTTGGACCTACAGGAGGCGGAAAAACAACTACCGCTTCACTCATTGCCCGTTTGTACGACCCTACCAAAGGAACTGCTTTTCTTAACGGTCGCGACATTCGCACCTATACTGCCGAAGAAAGAGCCCAAAAAATCGGCTTTATATTACAGGAACCGATATTATTCACAGGAACAGTGAAAGAGAACCTGCTGTATGGAAACTCGCAGTTACTGAAATACACTAACACCGAGTTAGAAGCAGTAATCAAAAAGTCGCACCTGCAAAAATTGCTTTCAGTATTTGAGCAGGGACTGAACACTCCTGTAAGCGCTGCCGGCGACAGCATTAGCCTCGGGCAAAAGCAATTAATCGCTTTTATGCGTGCTGTATTACGAGACCCCGAAATCCTGATTCTCGACGAAGCCTCCGCCAATATTGATACTGTAACCGAGCATCTGCTAACCGAAATTCTAGACCAGTTACCTGAAAAGACTACCCGTGTTATTATTGCCCACCGCCTCAACACTATTGAAAAAGCCGATGAAATATTTTTAGTTAACTCCGGCAACATAATCCCCGCCGGTTCCCTCGACCATGCTGTAGACATGCTAATGCAGGGGAAAAGGGCGAGCTGATTTTTTATGTAGTTAGCAGAAGAATGTCTGTTAAGCAGCGGTACGTCTCAGGAGTGGTAGTGCAGGTAGTCGCGAAAGTACACAGACTTGCTGTTAAGAAATCGTCCATCTGGGCCGGTAATTTAAATGGCCGGCAATCTTAGGGTTGAAGTGTAGTCTGTTCTTCTTTTTTTACGAACATGTGTTCATATAGATGACTTAAATTCATTATACTAACTGTTCTCCTTAACGAACCGTTGTTACAGCTAATTTAATTAGTGGAAAAGGGAATGGTATGATCCTCCAGCACCAGTACTTCTAACCCGTTTGCCAGTTTCTTGTAAAATACATGTTCAGGAACTTTTGGCTGTCCGGGGCGTTAACGAAAAGAAGGCAGGCAAAAGCCAGCAGTAATGGTAGGTTGGGCATAAGGTTGAATAGAAGAAGATTTTACAATGCTAAGAAGTAAATAAATTATGTTCACCTATAAGTAATTCAACTTTACAATAAACGCCAATTCTGCAACTTTTTTATTTTCTTCAAAGCATTATTTTTCATGGTTTACATGTAACTATGCCTGTAGGCAGGTTCAAGAGAATTTAAAACTTATTTGCATTTTCGCTTGTCTTGGTAAATTTGGATAATGGCATGTAAAGAGAAGTAAAGAAACTTCGTAAAATGATTTGAGATAGAGTAAAAAATAGAGAGTAAAAAAAGAAAGTCCTTGAAAGACAAGGACTTATAAGAGTACAAAGCGGACCGGAAATCTTATGCTCTAATTCTCTGTTTAAAAACTTTATACTACTATACTTAACTTAACAGAAAAAGCTGATTATTAAGCATTTGTAAACACATCAGCATTTTTTTGTCTCCTACCTTTATACAGCTTGGTAAAACTTTTATAGACCAAAAATAGACCAAGCTATGCGTCATCCAGTCAAATTAATCGTCAGAAAAGGAAAGGTACGTAACGATGTTACCGTCTTAATTTACTTGCAGTATTGCCTCTCAGCAGAAAAACGTATAATCTTAAGTAGTGGTATTAGTATTCCCATTCAATACTGGAATAAAAAAAAGGGAAGGCTGTCAAAGGAACTCCCATCCATTTATGGCAACGTAGCGGAACTGGAAAAATACTAACTGTACAATTGCGAAAGGCAGAAGATATGGTGGATCATGCATTAAAAAAAGGAAATGTATGTTCTATGCAGTTTCTCAAAGACAACTTCAAACTACAGGCGCACTGGAAGCTGGAACAAATGAGTGATGCCAAAAAGAATTTGGATGTATTTTATAATATAGATGAATAACAAGCAGCAAAGAAAGTTCCGTTAAGAAGGTAACTATAAACGTAATCAATGCTATAAAAGGTCATTTAAAAAGCTTTGAAGCTTATAGAAATGAAACTATTACATTTGATTCTTTTGATGTAAACTTTTATGAGAATTTTATTAATACCTGACTTATGACATTCCTCATTCAAGGAGAAAAAGAAGTCATTCGTGGACTTAAAGTAAATAGTGTGGGTAAGACAATTAAGCATTTAGAATCTTTCTTAAAGATAGAATGCGTAAAAAAATTATTCCTTTTATGGATTTAGGTGCTTACAAAGTGATGGAGGAAGACGTTGACGCAGTTTATCTGAGCTGGAGAGAGTTATCACTTATTTATCATTTGGATTTATCCGATAGCAGAAATCTTGAAAAGTACAGGGATTTATTTGTTTTAGGATGTTTGACAGGTTTTCGTTTCATATCAGTGATTATTCTGATATTAAACCCGAAGAAGTCAGAGGTGGAATGTTATATGTCAATCAGGATAAAACACATCCAACTGTGGTTTTACAGGTGCTACCATGCTTACTCCCTTAATGTCAAAGCTGATGATCGCACCACACCTTTGCAAGGTTATGGATCAGCCTGAAAACAACCATTTGCACCAATAAGAAAGTTTGGTAAGGTGGAATAACAGAGGATAAATATTAAATAAGTAGATAACATTTAGCAAATGCGGGGCAACTGCTCTCCTGTTAGCATATTCAACATTCGCCTGCCACCAATACTGCTTGTCAAAATTACCTGTTTTGGATGGTCATTTGTAACAGTTCCAATAATCGCAGCATTTCTTCCGGTGTCTGATGCTTTCAAAACTTCAATTACATGCGAACTGATTTCCGCTTTTACTACGGTAATAAATATGCCTTCATTAGCAACATATAAAGGGTCAAGTCCCAACATTTCACAAGCGCCTTCTACCTGTTCATTTAATGGAATAGAATTTTGGAATAATTTAATACCTAAACCACTATCCTTAGCTAACTCATTTAAAACAGTAGCAACACCTCCCCGAGTGGGGTCTCGCAAAAAACGAATATCGTTGCCAAAAACATCTAAAAGAGAAAGCACTGCAGGAGCAAGGTTACAAGTATCACTTTCCAATTCTGTTTCAAACACCAATCCTTCACGTACCGACATGATTGCTACACCATGTGTAGCAACATTTCCGCTTACAATTATTTTATCTCCTTTTTGAATATTTGATGCTGAAATGTTCGCCTTTGGATGCACTTCACCTATCCCCGAAGTATTCACAAAAATTTTATCACCCTTTCCCCTTTCAACTACTTTGGTATCACCTGTTACTACTTTTACATTCGCTTCTATGCAGGCAAACTTTATGGAAACTAAAATGTCCCAAAATTCTTTAACTGGTAACCCTTCTTCAATAATAAAACTTAGAGAAAGATAGCGTGGTGTGGCACCACACATGGCAAGGTCATTGACGGTACCATTGACCGCTAGTTCACCGATATTTCCCCCGGGAAAAAATACCGGTGTGATAACAAAACTGTCAGTTGAAAAAGCAACAGGACCTTTTAATTGAAGAAATGCTCCGTCGTGATGTTGGTCGAGGCAGTCATTTTTTAAAATATCAAAAACACCACTATCAAGAAGGTTATGTGTTAGAACTCCACCGCTGCCATGACCTAATGTGATAATGTCAAAGTCCAGTTTTGGCATAGGACATTGAAGCTGCATTTTTATCTTATCTGTTTTATGTATTTCCTGCATGTCTTTAATCTATAATCTAACAAGGTTTACTCGTTTTCTTATTTCGTTTTGTTTGCAATACTTATAGCTAAGTGAAGTTTCTTTGCTAACAATTCTTTAGAAGGAAGTTGGGTGAAATATTCGGCTACTTTTATGTTGCCTTTGTTTAGTTCAAGCAGTTCAATTTGTTCCTGTTGTTTTTCTGCACATAAGATTAATCCAATGGGCGTTTCTTCATCTTTCTTCCGTTCATGCTTTTCCAGCCACTTCAAATAAAGCTCCATTTGCCCTTTATACGATGCTTTAAATTTACCCAGCTTTAAATCAATTGCAACCAATCGTCTTAACGTGCGATGATAAAACAATAAATCAATTTTGTGGTCTTCATCGTCAATTATAATTCTTTTTTGACGGGCAATGAAAGCAAAGTCGCTTCCTAACTCGATAATAAATAACTGCAGTTCTCTTAATATAGCTGTTTCAAAATCATATTCACTGTAGGTATCTTTAAGCCCAAGGAAATCTAAAATATAGGGGTCACGAAAAACAAGGTCGGGAGAGGTTAGTCCTTCAGACTTCAAACGTTGCAATTCGGACTTTATTAATTTTTGGGGCTTTTTTGAAAGTGCAGTACGTTCATAAAGCATACTATCTATTCTATCTCTAAGTGTTCTTACACTCCATCGTTCTTGAATAGATAAATGCGTGTAGAACTCCCTGGGTAAGTCTTGCCTGATTGCTATGAGCACTACAAAATGGCTCCAGCTCAATTGTTGCGACAGTGTCGCAACAATCTTATCTTCCGGGAATAATTTATAAAAATTAAGCAATCGGCTTAGTGCGGATATTGTAAAGCCCTTACCAAACTCCTGCATCAATAGTTGCGACAGTGTCGCAACTATTTGCTGACCATACGGGGCTTTTTCTTCTTCTAATACTTTAAGAAATATTAACCGTCCAATGTTCCAGTTTAATAAGGTTAATTCTCTATTGACTGAAACAGCAATTCTACTTTTACTTTTAATAACAAGCTGGGTAACCTGTTTAAAGAGTTGAGTACTGACACGGTCAATATTTCTGTTGGCGGTTTTAATGCTTTTCATCCTTAAACGTTGTCTGATTCTTTTGGTACAAGCTGTAGGTTTTTACAGCATCATCATCGTTGCGTCGCAATCACTTTATCTGCATACCTCTATTGGTCTTATGTTAACTATACAATTATGCTTCTACTTTCTCCGCCTCATTCAATGCAGAATAAAAATGATAATAAGTAGCACACGAACCTTCAGAAGAAACCATAGGTGCACCCAAAGGATGTGAAGGTTTGCAGGCTGTTCCAAAGTTGACGCAGTCTAAAGGTTTTTTCAGTCCTTTCATAATAGCGCCTGCTATGCAGGTTTCATTTTCTTTAGTCTCTTTTAGCGGCACATTGAATTTTTTGGTGGCATCATAAGATGCATATTTTTCTTTTACCTCCAATCCGCTTTGTGGGATAACATCCATGCCACGCCACATGCGGTTGCTGATTTCAAAAATTTCAGTAATGGCTTGTTGTGCAGGCAGATTACCATTTTCACGTACCACTCTTGCATATTGGTTTTCTAATTTGTATTCACCTTTTTCTAATTGGCGAACTACCATCAATATTCCATGCAGCAAATCTATCGGCTCGAATCCCGTAACTACAATTGGTACTTTATATTTTTCAACGATAGGATAATATTCGGTGTTGCCCATAATGGTGCATACATGACCTGCCGCGAGGAAAGCCTGCACAACAGTTTCAGGGTCACCAAGCAAAGCTTCCATTGCCGGCGGCACCAGCACATGCGAAGCAATGATGGAATAATTTTTAAATCCTAACTGATGCGCCTGTATAACTGATAAAGCATTGGCAGGTGCAGTGGTTTCAAATCCAACTGCAAAAAATACAACCTCCTTATCAGGATTTTGCTTGGCAAGCTTTACCGCTTCTAACGGAGAATATAAAATGCGTACATCAGCACCTTCTGCTTTTGCCTGCAGCAAACTTTTTTCAGACCCGGGAACACGCAACATATCGCCAAACGAACACATAATGACATTGCTTTGTTTAGCGAGGTAAATAGCACGGTCAATCAAGTGAGTAGGTGTAACACAAACCGGGCAACCCGGACCATGCACCATGGTGATTTCTTTTGGAAGCATTTGCAGTAATCCATACTTCACCAAACTATGTGTTTGTCCGCCGCATACTTCCATAATCGTCCACGGACGTGTAACCGTTTTTTTTATTTCCTCCAGGTATTTTGCTGCCAATACAGGGTCGCGGTATTCGGTCAAATATTTCATGAGTGCATTTTTGAAATGATGGCTTCACCTTGTTTTACTCTTTCTTCCTTCGATATTTCTTCGTCTGTTGAAGAGTTGTACAATTCATCGAGTTCGTTCATCTGTTTCAAAAAATCAAGAGAACTTTTGGCTTCTTCTTCATCTACAATACTTATGGCTACACCTACATGCACAAGCACATAATCATTTTCTTTTGCGTCCGGCACCAGTTGTAAATTGATTTCTTTTACTATGCCGCCCATTTCCACCTTACCCATACGCATATATCCTTCTTTCAGAGCTTCGATTGATTTTATTCTGCCTGGAATGGCTAAGCACATATTTGGAGATTTATTTTATTAATAAGCGACTTTGAAACAGTATTGCTGATAAATTTACAACATTTATTGTTGAAGTTTGTCTTTCATTATTAAAAACCACATTAATTGACCAAACGAAATATTTTCATCATTGGGTGATAAATCTTTATTGAAATACAACTGATATTTTTCTCCCAATATTTTGCACAACAAATCAACCAATAATCCATTTTGAAAAACTCCGCCACTGAAACAAATTCTAAGGCAATGCCGTTGAGATGCTACTGTTTGAATCGTCAAAACAAGTTGCACATGAAACCACGCAGCTACTTCACATTTGTCCTCTCCCTGCTTAATCTTCGTTACAATCTTTTTGATTAAAGATTGAGTTGATAAATGGTTCATCAAAGCATCGTTTTCGAACCATGCAGGAGGTATGTTCAATTCGCTCTTGAAAAAAGAAAGTGCTTTTTCTTCCAGCAGCATGGCAGCTTCTCCTTCATAATTTGTTTTATCAATTAATCCAAGCAACGAAGCAACTGCATCAAAAATTCTTCCGACGCTGGAAGTTTTTAATTTATTGGTTGCAATGATTGTTTGATAATTATTCCATTCTGTTGCCGTAAATTTTGGTTGAAGAATAGATGCCGCTTCTTCTACTCCATCACAAATAGAAAAAGCAGAGAGCCTCGGTTCGGTCGCCATTTTATCACCAAAAAAATGGTTGAAATAATCAAAATGATTAGCTCTTGAGATATGGTTTTCATGACAAATAAAAAACTCTCCGCCCCAAATTTGCCCGTCATTGCCTAAGCCTGTACCATCCAAAATAACACCCAATATTGGCTTTGTCTCGTTTACCAAATTATATTCACCTAATACTGATGCGAAATGCGCTTCATGATGTTGAATTTTTACTAATTGGCTATTCCATTTTTTTGACAGTTCTTCACTCAACTGAGTTGTAAAATAACCGGGGTGTTTATCAGCAAGAATTATTTCAGGTTGTATATTAAACAAATCAAGAAAATGATAAAGCATTTTATCAAAAACTTTTTGTGCATCATAATTAGTAGTATCGCCTAAATATTGGCTGACATGCATGTTTTGCTGATGCATGAAAGTAAAGCTGCTCTTTATTAAGGCTCCTGCAGCAAGGATTGTTGTTTGAGGGAGTTCTTTATTTTTGTTTATATATAAAGGAGCAAAACCTCTTGCACGCCGCAGCACTATTCGTTGTTGTGAATGTTGGCTGTACATAACCACACTGTCATCCTGCGGTGCAACTATTTCGCGACTATGAAGCAATATATAATCAGCAATGGTATTGAGTTCATTCAATGCCACTTCATCTTCATACACAATAGATGCATTGCTGATGTTGCCGCTTGTAGCAACTATAGGTTTTGAAAATTGTTGCAGCAGCAATTGATACAACGGAGTATAAGGAAGCATTACACCAATCCTTGAAAGCCGGGGCGCAATTTCACTTAACGTTAGGCTTGTGTGTGTATTGGTTTTTAATTGTAAAAGAACAATAGGTGAAGCAACACTTTGTAATTCTTTTTTTTCATGGCGATTTATATGTACTTCACTTTGCAAAAGATTTATGTCAGGAAACATTAATGCAAAAGGTTTTGTGGGGCGATGCTTTCTTTTTCGCAACTCCTTAACGGCATCAGCATTTGAGGCATCACAGGTTAATATGTATCCACCAATACCTTTAACAGCGACTATCTTTCCATCGTTCCATAACGCACAAATATTGCTGATGATTTTCCCCTGGTCTTCTTCAATAATATTTTTCCTGTTGTCATATAATTTCATCTCAACACGGCAATCAGGACAGGAATTTGTTTGTGAAAAATGTCTGCGGTTTGCAGGGTTATTATACTCTGCATTACAGCGACTGCACATTTCCAAAAAATCCATCGCTGTATTTTCACGGTCATAAGGCAAGCGTTTTATTATAGAATATCGGGGACCACATTGAGTGCAGGTAGTGAAAGCATATTGATAACGGCGATTTGTTTTATCTGTAATTTCTTTGCTGCAATTTTCGCACGTACCAAAGTCGGGAGATATGAGAAGAATAGGATTGCCTTCATTACTGCTTGAAGTAATTTTAAAATCTGCATAGGCAACTGATGCGACTTCATCCATGCAATGCGAAGTGATATGAGATAGCTGGGGAGCATTTGCTAAAACTTCATTATAAAAATTTTTTGAAACAACCTCATCTGCATTGAATTCTATATGCACTCCGTCTGCAGTATTATTAACCCAACCTTTCAGCCCTGATTTTTGTGCAAGCTGAAAAGCATATGGACGAAATCCAACGCCTTGCACTTGCCCTTTTATGTGTATATGCCAGGTACTTATTTTTTTCAAAATAATAAAAGGGTTAATAAAAACGCAGGTTTGAATTAGTGCTCAACATCTTTAATTCTTCATGCGCCTCCTTCGTTAGATAAGGCAGCAGCAAGGACCAGAGGTCAGCGATAAAATCATTTTCATTTAAATGGTCTATCCCTTTTATTTGTCGTGCATACATCCAATTATCCATAGTCATCCAGAACAGCCAGGCAAGCTGGTTGTATTGTCCATCCCGCGAGGGTGGTTCAAAAGTATTTCTGTCCACATTAAAGTCAAACATCCATTCTATCTGTTGTATTTGCCAGGCAATATGTTGCTGATGTTTTTCTTTAATGATTGGATAAGCACGCAAAACTTCCAAGGTATCAAGGTAAAAAAACAGGTAATGTTTTTGGCATTCAAAAATATGATGAAGGTGGCGGTTTATGTCTTCAAGCAAATACGCCATTCTGAATTCATACAATGATTTCTCCTGGGCTTCTTTCAACTTATCGTATAAGTCTTCCACGATGCAATCCTTATGCTTAAAGTGGTACGCTAAATGCCCCACGCTTATGTCACCAAAGTCTGCAATATGTTGCAGCCGTACATTTACAAAACCGTTTTTATTAAACAGTTTAAGCGCACGGTCGAGTATGTATGATTTGGTGTGCTTCACTTATGCTTTATATTTTTTCTACTAAAATGAAATGTGGCTAAAGCTACTCATTGTTTTCTTCATTCTTTATCAGTCAGCTAAAGCTGACTGCAAGTAATGGAACTTATCTGAACACTTCCGAAATTAATGATGTTTTTTTTCAATTGCAGTTGGCTTTAGCCAACTGGTAAAAGCAATACTTTGAGTTTCGGCTTTAGCCACATTTTAATTTGCTTGTATTTTTCTTTAATAATTTAAAAAATATCTCTAAAGCCAATCTTATTCTTCTCAATTCTTCAGTCAGCTAAAGCTGACTGCAAGTGATGACTGTTTTCAATTGCAGTTGGCTTTAGGTAACTGATAAAAGAAAAAGTTGACAGAGGCTTTAGCCACATTTTCTTTGCATAAGTTATTTATCAGGCTGAATGTATTTCCAACTATATTTTTTCATAAATTCATCAATCTCTTCAGTAAAAGATTTTTTTTGATGATGTTCTTCCTGATTAAAAATGTAATTTCTTGTTGCCTTAAGATGGCTTTCACTTACACCAACAGCCCAATAATCATCCTGCCAAAAAAATTTGTTTGATGTTAATTTGTTCTGATTAATCCAGTAAGAACTTTCGCCCTTAATAAGTTGAGCTGTCTGACTGATGCTAAGTTCGCGATTTAACGAGATTAAGCAATGAGCATGGTCGGAAAAGCCGTTTACACAATCAAGATAAAGTTCTTTTCTTTTTGCATTTGTTTGATGTGTTGAAATACTTCTTTTCTGATTTCTTTGTTATGCAGGAAAGGTTCTCTGTTTTTAGTGGAGAATACAAGGTGTACCCAGATCCTTACCCAACTCATAATTTTTGTATTTAGAAAACAATCTAATAAAAATATGTGGCTAAAAGCCACTCTATGATATTATATTTTTATTCAGTCAGCTAAAGCTGACTGCAAGGGATAAGTGTGAATGTTGAAGTTTTATTAATTGCAGTATGCTTCGGACAACTGGAGATGATGCATAAGTATAATGTGGCTAAAGCCACACAAAGCATAATATCTTTTATTCAGTCAGCTAAAGCTGACTGTAAATGATAATTTGTTTAGTGCATTTGTATCAATTGAAGTTGGTTTGTTGGATTGATTGCAGTTGGCTTCAGCCAACTGATAATAGAGGCAATATTGTTGGGCTTTAGCCACATTTATTTTTAGTAATAAAATACAATCTTTTCAATGTGGCTAAAGCCACTCCATGAGTATCATCTCTTATTTAGTCAACTAAAGCTGACTGCAAATGATAACATGATTTAGAAAATATTTTCTAATAAATAAATGGGTTACTGATAACAATGGTTCTAACTTTAAAGAAAATAACCATTGCATGGTATCCTCACAACGTTCAAACGGTGATTTCTCTGAACCGGCATTCAAGCTGAATGGTTCCTCGCAGCCTGCTTTAGTAGCTGATGCCTTAGATGAAATTCATGTTTTCTGGCTGGCGGGAATGAGTTGTGATGGTTGTTCTGTCTCTACTGTCGGTGCTACTGCTCCATCTGCCGAAGCTTTGATGACGGGCAACATGCCCGGCTTACCAAGAATCAATTTACATCATCCAGTTCTCTCTGTAGAAGCCGGGGATGAATTTATGGAACCATTTCATTTGGCAATGCAGGGCAAACTTGGGAAACAATTTGTTGTTGTGTATGAAGGTTCTATTGCTGATGAAAGATTAAATGATGAGAACGGTGGTTATTGGGTAGCACTTGGTAAGCACGAAGTTGATGGAGAAGAACAACCCTTCCCCACGGCAGATATCTTAAAGCTGATGTCGCCTTATGCCGCTGCTATTATTGCTATTGGTACCTGCGCAACGTGGGGTGGCATTCCTGCTGCTGCCGGAAATGTTACCGGTTCAATGGGATTGATGGATTTTTTGGGTGAGGGCTATCGCAGCACTTTTGGACTACCCGTGGTAAATATTCCTGGTTGTGCGCCGCAGGGTGATAACTTTACAGAAACCGTTGCTGCAGTTTTAATGTTTTTGCAAGGCATTGGTCCATTACCGGAATTTGATAGTCTTGGGAGACCTGCCTGGTTGTTTACAGATACCGTTCACCAAACTTGCACCCGCGGCGGATTTTATGAGGAAGGCACTTTTGCTAAAAGACATGGTGATAAAGAATGTTTGGTAGAAATTGGTTGCTGGGGTCCGGTGGTGCAATGCAATATTAATAAGCGGGGTGCACTTAATCATGTTGGTGGATGTATGAATGTTGGCGCGCCATGCATTGGTTGCACAATGCCCGGATTTCCGGATAACTTTTCTCCATTTTACACTAAACCGCCGGGAACTATTGTGTCATCAACGATGTCAAAAACAACGGGATATTTCATTCGCAACCTCCGGAGATTTTCGATGATGTATGCCAATCGAACAGGACTTTGGAACAGAAACAACCACGTGCCTTCTGGTTGGGGACATGTGGAAGAAGCAAGTAACCTGCAGAAGATAACCCACTATTTCTACAGTAAAATTCAGTTTCATAACAGTGTACGACCTGGCATGAAACCAAAGAGCCGCCATTCTGCTAAAGAGGCAACAGAAGAAGTAAAACAACAATAATATGAACGACGCAGAGTATTATAATAAGTTTTATACCGGGCTTGCAATTGCGGGAGCCATTGTTGTGATTGCTGCTGTGCTGCTTATTCTTATTCTAATTGCTGCAAGACGTATTTTAAAATTGGCTGGTGCAGCATTAGGTATTGTAGTTAACATCAAACAAAATACAATGAGCATCTGGGGACTTCAGGATACCAATCATACAGCGATTAAAATATTAAACGAAGCCGATACCATATTATCTAACGCCGGAGCAGTAGCAACGGCATTACACGAAACTGAAAATCAAACGTAATGGAAAATGTAAGTGAAGAAGCGCTCACAAAAGTTTGGGTCATTTGTCTTGTGTTAGGTCTGGTGATGACCATTGTTGTTGCCACCCTGCTCATTCTTATCCGAAATACTGCACGCAAAATTTTACAAGGGGTTCACATGATATGGACAGAAGGAAAACTGGTAGCAAACAACACCATTCAGATACCAATTTATTTAACGGTGACCAACCAGGTGGTTTCAAAAATTTATGATACCGCTGTAAAAATTGTCGGTGGCGCTGCAGCGATAGAGCAACATGCAACCAATTGCCCCGGTTGCCCTGCCTGTGTATTAACTCATAATAAAGCCATGTAATTATGTTCACTCTTTTAATGATATTGACTGTTTTGCTGGTGTTGGTTTTTGTGATTGCATTGATATACTACGTAGCAACCATTCATCGTTTGCTGGTAAATATTGGTGGTAACGGAAATAGTTTTCTTGCCAAACTTAGATTAGGATTAAGAGCTATTGAAACTGAAACCGGTCACCTGCCCGTGCAGGTTACCAAGCTGAATGAAACACTAACGAACACTGGTGCAGGATTGAAAGTAGTGAACGGACATTTGGAAGGAACGATACAAGCTGCATTAAAACAAAAAAACATTTAGCCATGATGCCCCAAGCCGTATATATTTTATGGATTATTGTTTTAGCTGTTGCATTAATCTTGTTTCCTTTTATAGTAAGGTTACTACATAAAACTTTTATGGCTGCAAAACATATAGAACGATATTTAAGAGAGATGAAAGAAGCAGGTATGGGCATTGCTGGAAACACAGGGCACATAACTGCATTGAACAGCACGATAGAAGTTGCCGTGGATATATTAGACAGTGCAGGAAAAATAAATACCAACGCTGAAACCATAGAAACCGTTATGGCTGACAGGTCAGCAAAATTTAATTGATATGGGAGATTATTTATTCATAGCCACTCTTATTGTTGTAGCACTTGTTGTGCTGGTGTTGGTGATTTACCTTGTGGGTGTCATCATTTATTTATTTAAAGCTGCCGGGCATTTAAAAGCATTGGCTGGCGGCTTGCAGCAAATAGAAAATGATACGGCTCCTTTGGCAGAAAAGTTAACAACAATTAATGGCGCATTGAATACCTTGCATGGTGGTTTATCATCAGTTAATAAGCATTTGGGTGCTATTGCAAGGGTGTTGAAATTGTAAGTGGCAATAAAATTTTGAAAGGTTGGTAGAAGATTGAAAACCAAATATGTCACTACAAAAGATAAATTGAAAAACTACTGCCCGACCTCCCTCTTAACGAGGAGAGGGACCGAGGGGAGGTCTACATGCGATGAGTGAGGATTAATAAAAATTAAGAGCATTGATTTAAGATAGTACTACATTTAAGTAAGCTAATAAGATAGGATGAAAATTGGTTTTAAAATTAAAACGGTTGCAAAACAATAAACTATGTGTTTTAAAAATCTTCCGATAGAATTTGATGAGCAGGGCAACGCTACCTTGAAAGAAGGGGTTGCCAATCCTTACTCGTACGATGTGGTTGACATAGGGAAAAATGAGGATAAGCTCAAAGACCTTTTGGGCAAAAACGGATTTTTGAAAAACGTGGATTATGACCCCGTGACACGGATTGCAGGTGCGCTGGCTTTTCACAGCGTGGTGGATTTGGAGAATAAAAAAGTGATTTCATCTAATTCTATGGCAACGTTGTTTCGTGGATATGAAATTATTTTGAAAGGCAGAAGTCCTTTGGATGCTGCGTATATCAGCAGCCGTGCATGTGGTGTTTGCGGTGGTGTGCATTCAACGGTTTCGGCGCTGGCTATTGAAATGGCACTTGATATAAAGCCGCCGCCACTCGCAATCGTAATGCGCAACATTTTATTAGCTGTTGAATATTTGTATGACCATCCGCTGCATTTATTTTTGCTTTCCGGTCCTGATTATTCGGAGCAACTGACAAGCGAAACCAATCCTGAAATTGTTGAGAAGGCAAAGACTACGCCTTGCAAAAACAGTGCGGCACATGGTTATAAGATGATGATTGATATCATGCATGACCTCAATCCTCTCACCGGCAAATTATACATTGAAGCATTGGAAATGACCCGCGTTGCCCGGGAAGCGTATGTGCTGATCGGTGGTAAATATCCGCATCCGCAATCGGTTATTCCGGGCGGACTTTCAGTGACTATAAACATCACTGTTTTAAATGAATTATATCAACGCCTCATTAAGTTTTTTGACTACGGACAAAAAGTAGTCGGGCTTTGGGATGATGTGTTCGACTTCTTCCTGGAGTGCAATCCTGACTATGAAAAAGTAGGTGCACGACCTGCCACCATGATTGAAACCGGCGTATGGGACCACCCCGATTATTATGATGCGTCGTATGCCAATTGTGATAAATGGGGAGAAGCCCGCTGGTCAACTCCCGGTGTGTTGATTGATGGTGAACTAGTGACAACAAACCTTAAACAAATCAATGTAGGTCTGGAAGAATTTGTAGAACATTCCTACTATGAAAAGTGGGACGGACACCGTTTTAAAACGGATAAAGAAGGAACACCTTTAAGCCCCAACCATCCGTGGAATAAAGAAACTATTGCCAAACCCGGCAAGCAAAGCTGGCGTGATCGTTACACCTGGGACACCTGCCCCACATGGGACCGCAACAGCGTGGAAGCAGGCGCGTATGCACGTTTGTACATCACTGCCAAAGCAAACAAAGTGGTTAGCCGCAGGTTTGTAGAACCAACAGGTCACAGCATGATATTGCATGTGCCTAAACACAACATGCCCGCTGCAACAATGGAGTGGCACATACCCAAAGTATGGAATGCTTTTGAACGCAACAGGGCACGGGCTTTCTGCATTCCGTACAGTGCATTGGTAGCGCTCGACAACTGGTACAGGGCAATGGATTATCTGCGCAAAGGCGAAACCAGCATGAGCACACCTTTTACCATTCCTAAAAAAGGCACGCAAATAGGTGTAGGTTTCTGGGGTGCAGGTCGTGGCTTTTTAACGCATCACTTAATCATTGACGACGGCGCCATTTCCAACTATCAAATACTTACACCCTCCTCTATGAATGCTTCGCCCCACACCCCCTGGGGCACTCCCGGTCCGTACGAAGAAGCGGTGCTAAACACACCCATCTTAGAAAACGTAGACACCGGCAACCCCGACAAAAAGTTTAAAGGCATTGACATCCTAAGAGCCATTCGAAGCTTCGACCCCTGCATGCCCTGCACCACACACATACAGGTGGAGAACAGTGACTACATGGTTACGAGAGAAGTCACTACTTGTGCTTGTGGGTTGGAGTAGGTTTTTTGTACTAAGCTTTTGGGGTACTGTTTAAAGTTTTGTTGCGTTGCATAATTGTGCAAGTGGCAAACTATTGGGCAAACTTCCTACCAACATTTCGCAAGTTTTGAACATTACCGTAAACCTGACCTGTCCTTTCTTAACTTTGACCAATAACTAAGATAAGTGAGTACATTCCACAAAATTATAAACGGTGACAGCAGGCAAATGATTGAGTTAAAGGATAATTCAATGCATCTTGCTATTACTTCGCCGCCATATTGGCAACTTAAAGATTACGGAACAGACAACCAAATAGGCTTTGATGATAGCTATGAAGATTATATAAATAATTTAAACCTTGTTTGGAAAGAATGTTACAGGGTATTACATGATGGTTGCAGACTTTGTATAAACATTGGCGACCAATTCGCACGTTCTGTTTACTATGGCAGATATAAAGTAATTCCAATCCGGGAGGAAATCATAAAGTTTTGCGAGAATGTAGGATTTGATTACATGGGAGCTATTATCTGGCAAAAAGTAACAACATCAAATACTACTGGCGGAGGTATACATATGGGTTCATATCCTTATCCAAGAAATGGCATACTCAAGCTCGATTATGAATTTATTCTAATCTTTAAAAAATTAGGAGATGCGCTTAAGCCAACAAAAGAACAGAAAGAATTATCAAAAATGACAGCAGAAGAGTGGAATACATTTTTTGCAGGTCATTGGAATTTTACAGGCGCACGGCAAACAAATCACATTGCCATGTACCCGCAAGAACTCCCGCGGAGATTGATAAAGATGTTTTCATTTCATGGTGAGAATGTATTAGACCCTTTCGGAGGAAGTGGAACAACAACTCTTGCAGCAAAAAACTTAGGTCGCAATTCAGCTTGCTTTGAAATTAATCCTGATTTTATTCCAATACTGAAGGAGAAGGTGGGTGCAGTACAGCCCGATATTGCCGGAACAAGCTTTCATTTTGTTACCAGGAAAGAGAAAAAAACTAATTACGAGGAAGAAATTCTTGCCTTGTCTTATATTTTCATTGACCCTCACAAATTAGACAAGAAAATAGATATTAAGAAACTTCAATTCGGCTCCAAAATCGATAAAGAAAGTTCTGGAAAAAGAGAAGAATTTTTTACTGTTAAAGAAGTGATTAGTAGTGAATTTTTAAGGTTAAGTAATGACACAACAGTTAAGTTACTTGGTGTCAAAGCTGATGAAAATATTAACGGTAAAGCCAAAGCCTTTTTACAAGACAAGACAAAAGGAAAGCGTGTTTTTATGAAGTACGACGCACTGAAGTATGATAAAGACAACAATCTTCTTTGTTATTTATATCTTGAAAATAAAACCTTCATAAATGCTCACCTAATAAGAAGCGGATTAGTCCAAGTAGACAATCAAACAGAATATAAATATAAAGAAAAATTTTTACATCTATGCAAGCATTAGCTGTCGATGACCAAGCATTAATTGAGCAAGTAAACAATGCGAAAAAAGAGTTCATTACGGATGGCTATTCAATGTCTATTGGCGAGTTATTAAGTATGTATAAGGAAGAAGAAATAATCATCGATCCAGATTTTCAGCGTGCTTTTAGGTGGTCTGTAACTCAACAAACAAGATTTATCGAGTCGATTTTGATTGGTGTACCTATTCCTTCCATTTTTGTTTTTCAAAACGCAGATGGTAAATGGGAGGTTGTTGATGGCGTACAGCGTTTGTCAACAATATTTCAATTTGTTGGCGTGTTAAAAGGAAAAGATAAAGAAGGTGAAGATTTAAAGCCTACTATTTTAGAGGACACAAAAAACTTACCTTTTTTAAAAGATATGACATGGTCTAAGTTGCCCCAAAAACTTCAAATCGATTTTAAAAGAGATAACAGAATAGAAATTAAGATTATTAAATATTTGTCTGATAAAAACGCAAAATTCGAAGTTTTTCAGAGATTAAATTGGGCAACAATTTTATCTGGACAGGAATACCGAAATGCTTTATTAGTCATGACGAATAAAGCATTTTATCAATGGATGCTAGGGTTATCAAAATATCCCAACTTCCAAAATTGCATTAGATTATCAGATAAATTACTTGAGGAAAAATATGATCAAGAGTTAGTACTTAGACTTTTCACCTTTTCACTTTTTGATTTTAGAAAGGGGAAAGTTGATGATTTTATAAACGAAGCAATTTTTTATGAGAAGGATAGCTTATTTGACAAAATAGAATCAAAAAATTTCAATTTGGAAAATGAAAAAAGCAAATTTGAAAGAACATTTGATTTGCTTTTAAAAGCAAAAGGTGATTCGGTTTTCCAAAAAGAAGGTAAGGGACAACAATTTTTGGAATCCTATTTTGAAGCTTGTGCAATAGGATTATATAATAATATAGATAGCTATTCTGAAAACGAAGTTGATTTAATTAAGGTCAAAATTGACGATTTAGAAAATCAAGCAGGATTTACAAAATATAAAGAAGGTGGAAAGGGGACAAACTCTGAGTCAAGAATTAAAAGTGTCATTCCGTTTGGTAAGCAATATTTTGAAAAATGAGTAAAGAAAACAAAACGCTTGATATTCTTTTAGATAACATAAGTGAAGAATGGACATGGCGAGTAAAAGAACTTGATGATTT
>JAABUS010004059.1_pt1 | contig 22100 bp, 20 predicted proteins | sample 5560161 | NCBI WGS metagenome assembly JAABUS01 (sample SAMN10711885, study PRJNA513376) | rock metagenome | isolation source: Antarctica rocks | place: Antarctica: Victoria Land, Trio Nunatak nord | collected 2016-01-04
TGAATGACTGAAGCATTTATTCTTCGTCATTTTGATCAGAATAGAAAGACTATTCTTGAAACAGACTCATTCAACTACGTCAATGATGACATACTTTCTCAATATGATGATAAAGAAACATTGCATTCAATGATCTACTACAGCAAGAATCTGAGTCTCGCTGAGTGCAATTATGAGATTTATGACAAGAAATTACTAGCAATCATTCATGTCTTCAAGCATTGATAATCTGAGCTGAAATTGACTGAGCTACTCATTAAGATGTTCACTGATTATCAAGCTTTAACGTCATTAATGAAAGATAAAGAGCTAAGTAGATGTCAAATGCGCTGAGTATAAAAACTCATCAACTTCAACTTTAAAATCATGTATTGCTCAGGCAAACAAAATCACAAAGTCGATGCATTGACTCGCTGAGTCAATTCAGTTTCTAGAAGTCTTGAGAATGAATGATGTTGCTATCAGCGAACTACAATTCTCATGTTGAATCGAATGAAAATTGCTGATTTAAAAAAGAAAGAGAATGATGAATCAATTTATTGATTGATTCTAGAAGCTAACAGAATCAACAAGAATTGTATTCTACTTTGTGAAGTTATATTAAAAGATGAAGCTTAATACAAAGATACTAAATTAAGAGATTGTCAAGTTCAGAACGAAATACTATATCAAGATGATCTTTTATGAGTTTTCTTTAATGAGCATCTTCAAATGAAGTTAATTTGAAAAGTTCATGAGCAATCTTTTATTGATCATTTCGAAATTCTGAGAATGATGAAGATCATAAGAAGATACTACTATTGATCTTCAATGCAAAAGACAATAGATCAATATATTTGAAACTGCTACATTTGTCAGCGATCAAAGACTTCTCAAAATAAATTCAATGAACTACTACATTCTTTACTCATACTTGAACAGTGATGAAAGAACATAGTCATGAATTTTATCATCAACTTATCTTTTTCGAAAGACAAAAACATCATACTAACAGTGATATGTAAATTGACAAAGAAACGACATTATATTTCTTGCTTCACTGATGACGAGAAAATCACAGCAGAAAAAACAGCTGAGCTAATGCTTCAATGAATATATCAAATACATGATTTACTCGATTTTATTGTTTCAAATCGAGATTCTCAATTTATCTTCATTTTATGAAAGTCGCTTTACAAAAGACTGAGCATTAATCTTTGACTATTCACTGTCTATCATTCTCAAATCAATGATCAAAGTGAATGAGTCAATCAGAATGTTAAAAAATACCTTTGATTCTTCTGTTTGTACATGCAGAATGACTGAGCTAAGCTACTACTCATGATTGAGTTCATTGATAATAATGCTCTGTTCTCAGTCATTTTCTCAATCTCTTTCTTTCTAAACAAAGACTTTCATTCTTGTATAAGCTTTGAACTTGATGTCATCGAATATGAAAGTTCTTGTGAACGCTTGCAAACGATTAAAGTCGAGAATATATTTGAACATATGAACAAAACACTGAAGTTTGCTCATAAGTCACTAGTCAAAACATGAGAACAAATGATGAAACAAGTCAATAAGCATAGAAAAGAAGTTAATTACAAGATTGAATCAAAAATGTTTCTGAATGAAAGAAACATTGTTACAGCGAGATCTTTCAAGAAGCTAGATGATAAAATGCTTGATTCTTTCATCAATCTAAATCTTGTCAACTCTTCATATAAACTGAAATTATCAGAGTCTATGCATGTTTATGATGTATTTCATTCTGATCTGCTTCGCTCTATCGTCAATGATTTCTTGTCTGACCAAAAGAATGAATTCTCAGATTCAATAGTGATAAACGATGAAGATGAGTGAGAAATCAATGATATATTGAATTTTCGTCGATATTAAAGATGACTTCAGTATAGAGTCAAATGAAATGACTATGATAATGATCTCAATTGATATAACGCTGACGACAATGAATTTATGAATGCTCAGAAGATTGTTGATGATTTTCATATTCAATACTTGAACAAATCGCGCTAATCAACAATTCAATCAATCAATTGAGTCAAGCAGAAAATACATTCATGCAAACATGAATCATCGAAGAGAAAGAATAATGTCACGATTCTAGTCTTGTCAGACTCAGTTTACTAGTCTTGTCAAATTTATTCTCGCTTCGTCATCTTGACTAGTTTTTATTGAGTCTAACGTTGACTGAGAAACACATATATGTAGTCAGCTTCTTTTCTGTAACTATCTTTCTTTCTTAGCATTTATCTTCTAGTTAAATGACACTCATATTGACTCACTTTATGCTGACTTCTAACAATTCACAAGTAATTGAAATGCTTCAAAATCAATGACTTAAGATTTATTTATACAAGATCTTTCATCAATCTCATGAATGAAGCGATATTACAGCTTCAGCTTAAACTTCATGAACTTAATGACATTCTTTAAAAACATTTGAGAATTCATGATAATTTTAAAAATAGAATGAAGACTTTTGTTTATTACAAATGTGTCAAAATTGAATAAGATCAAAGCTTTAACTTTAATCAATTCACAATGAACGCTAGCAAGTTCACTGCATATTAATTAGAACTAGTCAATGATTTAGTTGAGATCTGATTTAAATCTGACTCAGATTTGACTCAAATATGATTCAACATCTTTTTTCTTTTCTAGTATCTTTTAATCAGCTTCTATTGTCTTTTAGACAAACATACTTCTTTGTGTTATGAATGATCAATAGATTTCTATGACAAACACATTTCTTTGTGTTGCAAACATCTTTCAAATCAACATCTTTCTTGTGTTTCAACACGTTCTCTTTGAAGACTAGCGTCGATCTGAGTAACTACTATATAGAGCGTGTTCTTCTTGCATTTTATATCTTCTTTCTTCTGTATTTTTAAAGTCTTAGTTATAGTTATCTTTATAAATTAAACATTCTAATCACGCATGCACTCTGATTAGTTTCTAAACATGATTTCAACATTACTTTAAGAATTCGTTAATCACATGATACTGATCTCATTATTCATTCAAGTTCATTCAACTGACAATAAGATAAATATAAAGAAATTTGTGTATCTGATGATTAATGACATTGAAAGACAGAACAACATTAAGAAATCAATAAAATCAATGAAAATATACAATCATGTGATTGCTAGAGAATCTATCGCTCAGTCAGTAACATCAGTTCAAATCAATTAATAGAATCAATGATAAAGAATCTTCATTGATTGCTTGAGAATCACAAAAAATTCTCTCAAATCAGCAACACTTTTCTTTGAAGACTAAACACTTTAACAAATGATCTCACTACATACTATTGAACATCGTTCTTCGCTCGATCATCAACTCTTCGCTATAACTTGATCATTTGTGAACAATCTCTTCAAGAGTAATCAAAGTTTTATTTCTTCTGACACTATAAATTCAGTCATTTATTCTAAGCTATCATTTCACATATTGAAATATCTTAGAATTGATGTTGTACAAAAACATCAATACTTTTTATCTCATTCTCAGATTCTCAATGAATTTCATGAAGCTTTTACTTCATGAAATATAAAAAATGTAAAGCAGTTACAACATTGAGTTAAACAAGATTCAGAAGTTTTTCTAGAAGATTTGAATAATCTTTGAACTCAACAAGATTTAAACATGAAAGCTTGTGAATTATTTGACAAGATATCAAGTGAACAAATATGAAAAATTTATTTCAAGAAAATGAATAAAGTCAAAGAATGCTTAAATCAATTAAATCAGATGTTTTAAAATTAAATGACTGAATTACAACATCAACTGCAATCATTTAAAGAAGTCACTTCTTTCTTTTTTACTTTATTCAATTTCTTTAAATGATCTCAAAAGCTTTCAAATTGATCTTTGTTTACTGATAAAAAAGAATTTATTTGAAATGATTGACAAGAAAAGATTCGTGACAAGCTAGAAATCAACGTCGATCATTTTAATATCAATAAAGTTATTCTGATTTACATTCACTTCAGAATCAAAAAAGACGCAGTCAAGATTACTTTAACTTGATGTCAACAAGATTCATTGAATCTTTATGTTACAGTTAATGATCTGTTAAATAAACTTGCTCAGCTTTATGATGATCTCGACAAAGAGACAAACTTTCAAAGAAAATATGTTAATCTTTCTCAAGAAAAGAGCAAATTCAGCGATTTTTATTCAATGTTTCAACGTTTGTTCTTTTATCTAAAGTATCATGAAAAGCAATTGATCGTTGATTTATAAGACAAAATAGTTTATCATTTTCATGCAGCTTAAAGTAATCAATTGATTCAGTCAGAATCTTTGAACAAAATTCGTAGTTATCTGATTCATTTGAACAATGAGCATTGAGTCATGAGTGACATCAAAGAAAAGAAATTTCTGAACAAAGTCAGAAAGCAAGTTATCTTTGCTGAGAATCGAGATTCATTGAATTTCTATAGAAAGATCGAAGTCACTACACTTGTTGATCATTCAAAGTTACATGACGCGATTTTAACTAGTGTCAAAGACATTGATTTACAAGCTGAAATCTGTTTCATCTGTCACAAATCAGATCATACTTCTAAAGAGTGCTCTGATTAATCTAAAGTTAATATTTTAGAAGATAATGAGTTTGATCATTTAAATTCTGAGTCAGATTCTGATTCAAAAAACTAGTTATCTCTTTCAAAGTCATCAAAGAAATAGAAATCATATCTTTGTACAATCAGATTGAAGTTTTATTGAAAGAAAACTATTTTGAAAAGTCATTTCTGATCAATGCTTCTCTTATCTCTCAGAGCAATTCTTTCAATCTTCGCTCTTTGATAGATAGTGATTTCGTCATCTACATGCTGATACATGACAAGCTAGTCAATAAAGTATGTCAGAAATTTGAAATACAATCTATATCACTAGCAAAAGAAAAGTTAATACGAGAATATGATGAGAAGTTAGCTAGAAAGACTATTATTTATAAGATTTTACTCAATCTTACGATCAAAAGTCATAAGAAATTGACTGTGTTAATGCTGATAGCTGATATTGAGCATTATGAAGCTATATTGAGCAAACTCTGAATGAACAAAAATGAAATATTATTGAACATAAGACATGATACTATCGTATTTTCTGATTAATTAAATATTTCTATCTCGATTTTTTCAATCTCGTCAAATACAAAGCACTCAAGTTGATCACGATCAACTTTGATCTCTTCAGCAGCTCACAGCAAGATCTTTAAGATGCTCAAGTGCTCAGTTTTGATCATTCAGAAAAAGTCATTCTCGATTCAAAACATAAACGTTGTCTCTTTTTAAGCACTAGTAAAACGAAAAAAGAAGAATCAGATAAAGATTTTTGCTATGTTTGTTGAAGACATCAATAGAGAAATCATCTACAATACTCAATGCAAACTAGATGTCATAAACGTCTTCTTTATTAATGAAACGACTCAGAATCTAGAGAATATTAAAGTCAAGCTATCATCAAAATATCAGAATTTTCTAGATGTCTTTGATTGAGCTTAGACAGACAAGCTATCGTCTCATCATTCATATGATCATAAGATAAAGCTTATTAGTGACGTAACATCATCTTGCTGTCAAGCATATTGAATGTCTTTCTACAAGCTTCAGAAAGTAAAGAAATATTTAAACGAGAATCTTTTCAAAGAATTTATAACTCTCAGCAAAGCTTCGTATTTCTCATTCATTCTGTTCATCTTAAAAGCAAATGAAGATCTATAATTCTGCGTTAACTATCGAAAGCTCAATGCTATTATCAAAAGAAATCACTATTCTCTATCGCTCATAAATGAGATGATCAACAAAATAGTTGATTGCAAGCATCTGACTTGATTAGATATCATTTCAACTTTTAACAAACTGCAAATGCATTCTGATAGTGAGAACTACACTATCTTTATCATCGCTTTAGAAGCATACAAATCAAAGATGCTATCTTTCAAACTTATCAATGATTTTATCTCATTTCAGCAGTATATGAATGACGTTCTTTGAGACTTTCTAAATGACTTTTGTCAAGTTTATCTAGATGACATTCTGATTTACAGCAAAACTCAACAAGAACATTAACAACATGTCAAGATGATATTAAATCATTTATGAGAAGCTGATCTACAAGTAAATATTTGAAAGTGCGAATTTAACATAGAAGAAACTGTCTTCTTAAAAGTCATAGTTTCAGAACAAGATCTTCATATGAATTCTATCAAAGTGAAAGTCATAGTAAACTGAACTACGTTGATTAATCTAAAAGAAGTTCAGAACTTCGTGAGATTTGTTAACTTCTATCATTGTTTCATTAAGAACTTCTTGAAGCTAGTCAAATTGTTCACTCAGCTGACTAGAAAGAACACATCTTTTGTTTAAAATAAAGTCTGTGTTCAAGCTTTTGATGATTTAAAGAAACAGATCAGCTCAACTTCAGTTTTACAACACTTTGATTCAAAACGACAGACTATTCTGAAAATCAATGTCTCTGACTACGTCAAAGATGAAATACTATCTCAGTATGATGATAAGAATGTTCTTCACTCAGTAGCTTTCTACAGCAAGAGCATGATTCTCGCTGAATGCAATTATCACATCTATGACAAGAAATTGCTAGTCATTATTCAATGTTTTGAACACTGAAGACTCAAGCTAGAATGCACAGAGCTGCTCATTCAGATGTTCATTGATCATCAAACTTTGAAAATCTTTATGAAAAACAAACAGTTGACTTGATGTCAAGTCAATTATCTAGACATTCTGTTTGAGTTTAACTTTCAGATCATTTTTCGATCAGGTAAAATGAACATTAAAGTCAATGCTCTAATCAGAATGTCTCTGATCAACGTTTCTGAATCAACTCAGCGTACTGAAGATCACTATCAGATCATTCTGACATTTAATAGAGTAAATATTCTAGCTATTGAATCTAAAGTTGATTTCTATCAGCGAGTAAAAGATGTCAACAAGACGAATGAGCTTTGCAATGAGTATAAACAAGCTATAAGCGAAAACAAGCAAAAGTTACATAGCATTGAATTGAAGCACTGTGAGATTGTTGATGATGTTCTGTTCAGAAAAGACTTACTGTGAGTTTCTGAGAATATGCATACGAAATTGCTAAAGAAAATTCATGATCAATCTTTCATCTCTCACTCTGACAATTGAAGAACTATTGATCTAGTTCAACGTTTCTACTATTGATCAGATCATCGAGCAACAATTAAACGTTACATTTGAAATTATCATGCTTGTCAACGAAGCAAGACATCTAAAGATAGCATCAATGAACTACTTCATTCTCTATCAATTTCACAGAAACGCTGAAAAGATATAGCTATGAACTTCATCACTGAGCTATTTCTATTGAAAGATTATAACATCATTTGCACAATCATATGTCATTTCATCAAGAAACGTCACTATGTCTTCTGTCATTGAGAAGATAATGACATCTCAGTCGAAGAAATGATTTGAATCATGCTATGAAACGTTTATCAACTTCATGATCTATCTAGTTCTATTGTTTTAAACAGAGACTCTCAGTTTATATCAATCATGTGACAAAGTTTTTGCAAGTGACTAAGAATTACAGCTAGTTTATCAACAGCTTATCATTCTGAAATCGATGATCAATCAAAATAAGCTAATCAAGATGTTGAACGTGAACTAAGAATCTACTGCAATTACATGCAGAATGACTGAGCAAAATGACTATCAATGATAGAATTCAGCGAGAATTTCAATATCTTCTTGATTATCTCAATGACTTCGTTTTACTTCAATAAGAGTTTTCATTCACGAATGAGTTTTAATTCAGATACGATTGACTATGAAACTACTCATGAACGTCTTAAAGCTAAAAAAGCAAACAATATTATCATCAGAATAAAAGAGCTTCTTATCTTTGATCATCAGCAATTGAAAAAGACTAAGCAGATCATTGAAGCTCAAATCAATAAACATAAATGAGACATCATCTATGAAGTAAATGACTGAGTTTGATTATTCTCTAGAAACATAAAGACAACTAAATCATGTAAGAATTTGAAAGATAAACAACTAAAACTTTATCAAATCACTGTCAAAGTTGAAATCTTCTATTATCTTTGTTTATTGATAAGCATGAAGCAGCTGCATTCAATGTTCAGTTCGAAGCTATTACGTTCTTATTTCAATGATTTTTTATCAGAACAGCATTCAAAATCATCTAGATCTCTCACTATCAAAGATGATGAGCATTGAGAGATAGATGACATTTTGAACTCTAGATGATATTGAGATTGAATACAATACAAGATCAAATGAACGAAACTAGATCAAGACAACGAATGATACTATGTCAATAAAGAAGAATTCGATGACTTGAAAGAAGTTCTAGTTGAATTTCATAAGCTCTATTCAGACAAGTCACACTAAATTGAAAAACAGTGAAAATTTTTGCGTTTCATTTGTTCTATTCATGCGAACATAAATTTTTGAAGAGAAAAGTAATGTTACAAATGTGTCAGAATTGATTAGAACTAGTCAATGATTTAGTCGAGATCTGATCTAGATCTGACTCAGATTTAACTCAGATATGACTCAGCATCTTTTTTCTTTTCTAGCATCTTCTAATCAGCTTCTATTGTCTTCTAGATAAACACACTTCTTTGTGTTACGAATGATCAACAGATTTTTATGACAAACACATTTCTTTGTGTCACAAACATCTTTTGAATCAACATCTTTCTTATGTTTCAACACGTTCTCTTTGAAGACTAGCGTCGACCTGAATAATTATTATATAAAGCGTGTTCTTCTTGTCTTTTGTATCTTCTTTCTTCTGTATTCTTAAAGTCTTAGTTATAGCTATCTCTATAAATTAAACATTTTAGTCACGCACGCACTCTGATTAGTTTCTAGGCATGATCTCAACAATTAAATGTCATAAACGTCTCATTTATTGATGAAACAGCTCAGAATCTAGAAAATATTAAAGCTAAGCTACTCTTGAAATATCAGAATTTTCTAGACATCTTTGATTGAGTTCAAGCAGACAAGCTATCGTTTCATCGTTCATATGATCATAAGATAAAGCTTACTAGTGACGCAACATCATCTTGCTGTCAAGCATATCAAATGTCTCTTTACAAGCTTCAGAAAGTAAAGAAATATCTGAATGAGAATCTTTTCAAAGAATTTATAACTTTCAGCAAAGCTTCGTATTTCTTACTCATTCTGTTCATTTTAAAAGCAAATGAAAATCTATGATTCTGCGTTGACTATCGAAAGCTCAATGCTATTATTAAAAGAAATCACTATTTTTTATCTTTGATAAATGAGATAATTGACAAAATAGTTGATTGCAAACATCTGATTCAACTGAATATCATTTCGACGTTCAACAAACTACAAATGCACTCTGATAGTGAGAACTACACTATCTTTATCATCGCTTTAAAAGTGTATAAATCAAAGATTCTATCTTTTGAACTTATCAATAATTCTGTCTCATTTCAGCAGTATATGAATGACATTCTTTAAGATTTTCTAAATGACTTTTGTCAAGTCTATCTAGACGACATTCTAATCTACAGCAAAACTCAATGAGAACATTAACAACATGTCAAGATGATATTAAATCATTTATGAGAAGCTGATCTACAAGTAAATATTCAAAAGTGCGAATTTAATGTAGAAGAAACTGTCTTCTTAGAAGTCATAGTTTCAGAACAAGATCTTCGTATAAATTTTATCAAAGTGAAAGTCATAGTCAACTGAACTACGTTGATCAATCTAAAAGAAGTTCAAAGCTTCGTGAAATTTGTTAACTTCTATCATCATTTCATTAAAGACTTCTCGAAGCTAGTCAAATCATTCACTCAACTGACTAGAAAAAACATATCTTTTGTTTGAAGTAAAGTCTGTGTTCAAGCTTTTGATGATCTAAAGAAACAGATCAGCTTGATCTCAGTTCTACAACACTTTGATTCAAAACAACAGACTATTTTGAAAATTGATGTCTTTGACTACGTCAAAGATGAAATACTATTTCAGTACAATGATGAGAATGTTCTTCACTCAGTAGCATTCTACAGCAAGAGCATGATCTTCGCTGAATGCAATTATCACATCTATGACAAGAAATTGCTAGTCATTATTCAATGTTTTGAACATTGAAGACTTAAGTTAGAATGCACAGAGTTACTCATTCAGATGTTCATTCATCATCAAACTTTGAAGATCTTCATGAAAAATAAACAGTTGACTTGACGTCAAGTCAATTATCTAGACATTCTATTTAAGTTTAACTTTCAGATTATTTTTCAATCAGGCAAAATGAACACTAAAGTTGATGCTTTAATCAGAATGTTTCTGATCAACATCTTTGAATCAACTCAGCGTACTGAAAATTATTATCAGATCATTCTGACATTTAATAGAGTAAATATTCTAGCTATTGAATCTGAAGTTGATCTCTATCAGTGAGTAAAAGATGTTAACAAGATGAATGAGCTTTGCAATGAGTATAAACAAGTTATAAGCGAAAATAAACAGAAGCTACATAGTATTGAATTGAAGCACTGCAAGATTGTTAACAATGTTCTGTTCAAAAAAGATTTACTGTGAGTTTCTGAGAATATGCATATGAAATTGCTAAAGAAAATTCATGATCAGTCTTTCATCTTTCATTCTGACAATCGAAGAACTATTGATCTAGTTCAACGTTTCTAATATTGATCAGATCATTGAACAACAATTAAATGTTACATTCAAAACTATCATGTCTGTCAACAAAGTAAAACATCTAGAGATAGTATCAATGAACTTCATCATTCTCTTTTGATTTCACAGAAACGCTGAAAAGATATTGCTATAAACTTCATCATTAAACTATTTCTATCAGAAGAATACAACGTCATTTGCATAATCATATGTCATTTTATCAAGAAACATCACTATGTTTTCTGTTATTGAAAAAACGATGACATCTCAGTTGAAGAAATGATTTGAATCATGCTATGTGTTACAAGCGTATTAAGACTGAACAAGACTGAAGCTTTAATCAATTTGCAGTGAACGCTAGCAAGTTCTCTGCGTAATGATTAGAGTTAATCAGCGAGCTAGTCAGGTTTAATTCAGATATGACTCAAATATAACTCAACACTTTTTTTCTTTTTCAACACTCTTTTCTTTCATCAACATCTTGTTCATTTACATCACATTCTTCTCATGTCACAAACACATCTCTTTCAAACCTAGCGCAGTCTTTGAACATTACATAAATAGAAGCTCTTGTATCAATCTTCTTCTGTATTCTTAATATTCAGTTATAACTATTTCTAAAGATCAAGCACTATCAATTCTGATCTTCATTGATTGTATCATTTAAACATGATTCTGACATTATATTAAGAATTCGTTAATCACATGATATTGATCTCATTACTCATTTAACATACTCGTCTAAACAGAACGAGTTTAAAGAAATTCATTTATTTGATAATCAACAATAATCAAAAGATAGAACAACATTAAAGAGTTTGATAAAATCAACGACAAGACTGTTTGAATCGCTAGACAACTTATCACTCACTAAGTACGTAAAGTTTACTCGATCAAGAGAATCAATTCATTCTTATGAAGCAGATGAGTGAAAATAAGTTGTTCAACTCAATTAAGAGAATCACAATAAAGAATCTTCGTGAATTGCTCAAGAATCAAATCAATTGATAGATTCAATGATAAAAAATCTTCGTTGTTTGCTAGAGAATCAATCAAATCAATCAACAAACAAATTTCATCTTTTTTGTTGAAGATTAAACATCACTTTATACGTTTTTCTTCTTCAATTATCAAGCATCATCACTCGTTCAATCTCTCTTTTTCAAACAAATCTCATCATGTTTAGTTGTTTATTTACTGAAGAGCATTTCAAAGAATTTCAAAATCGTTTCTTTCAAATCTCTGATGTTAATTCATTGAAATCATCAAGTGCTGCATCATTCATTCATGAAGATGACGAATCATTTGCTGAAATGATAATACTTTTCATGTTTTACGAAATTTGAAAGACTTAAAGTCTAGCTCTTAATGAAGAAACAGATTGACTCTATGAGTTAAATAAACAACAAGAAGACGAAATCAAAGAGTTGAAGACTAAGCTTTAAGCTAAAGAAAACACTTCTTCTGATTTCATTTACTTTGAACATTCTTATCATGATGTCAAATTATCAATTTGATTTAGAACATAAATCATTAATATCTTAAATAATCTTAATTCATTAAATCAAGTCATCAATTTAATCATCATCATCTTAATTTAGTTTCAGCAATTCTGTTTCAATCATCTCAGTTGTTCTGCAATCTTAAGTCAATAAAACTACTGTCTAGTCTTGATTCTGCTCAATTCATGTATATAGAAGTTGAGTTCTCATTCTTTTCTTTCACTCTTTGTTTTTCATCTTGTACATTATCTGATGTATTGTTCTGTATTTAGTTCAAGTAATATAATAATCAATTCTTTATATTAATAGAATCTTTAGTTCAGTCTAGTCTTTGACATTATGAAAGATCTACACTTTCTGCAACATTTTCATACGTTGAAATCTCATCTAGTTATTCTTTCGCTTAAATGAAGTTGTCTTACAATCTCTTGATCAACGATGAGCGTGTTGTTGAACAGTTCACTCAAAGTATGATTGAAAATTCAGTCAAGATCTTTCGCGTAATGCAAGAGCTTCAAAATCAAGTTTGACAACATGATGTTATCATCTTGTTCTTGTTCATCGTTCTCAGTTCTTCAGTTTATATAAAGTTGAATTCTCAGTTTCTTGCAATAATAGCTCAGATCATCACACAAATCTTGAACAATCAATCTTCTTTCATCATTTATTTTTTTGCAAACTCTGTCGCTGTCATTATCGCTTTTAAATTCAAGAAGCTTCTCAATATATCTGAGTATGAAAGAAACAAAGATTGATTGAATGCATGAGAGCAGAGTCTGATACAGCGCATGAACGTGAACGATGATCGTTATTTCTTTTATCGAGCTAAGATTGTTTATGTCGAGTCACGACTCATCATAGATAAGAAGACTCATAATCTAATGAATCAATATTGAGTCAATGATCTCTGTATCATTTTCATCTTCGCAGATTGATGACATAAGTTGCATCATTGCTGCAACAATTCTTTCAAGACAGAAGATGTTCATCTATATCTTCGCGAAATTCTGAAGCAAGACATGAATAGCTTTGTCAACTACTACAATCTTTTTTATCAAAAGAAAGAATGTTTCTTGATGAAAGATTTCTTGTTGATTGACTGTCTGAAGCGCAATGTCAATTATTTCACTTAAGTCGTTGCTCTTTTCTGACAAAATCTCAACGAAATTCAATCATTCATTTTTCATCAATGAGTTCAAGCATTCTCTGACATCAACGAAGAGCTTCATCAGCTTAAGCATCATTAATCTCACTTCATCTTCGTCATTGTTTCATTCATCAAAGTCAAGAGTATCTCTGCATCGACTAGTAACTTTTTGAATTCAAAGATCATCATTTCTGTGACTGTTGTTTTGACAGTATCTTCATCTCTCTCTTTCTCGTCTTTTGATGAGTCAATGAATCTAAGTTTCATCATTATCATCATTCAAGATAAGACTTTGATCGTTTCTGAGATCAAGAAAATCTGCAACAAGTGAAAGTTGTGTTACTACTGCAAGTTGCAGCATTCAAGCAAAATTGCTAAAGAATGCTCAAATAAAAAGCTTTTCACTCTGCATATTATGAACATCTACGACAGTGATATCATCAGTATAGATGAAAAAGTCTCGCTGTCTGCGAAAAAAGTCTAGTTTTTGAGCTAAGTCATGCTCAGAAATCTGTATACATATCATCTTGTCTACTAGTCTCAATCTTCTTACTCTCACTTCAATCATATAGAAAGTTTTCTGCTAAATTTATCTTGAAACTCTTTGAATTCAATTTAACATTCAAAGATAATCACATGATAGTATTCTGTATTCTACGTCAAGTTCAATCTAAAGTTCTCGCTCTCGCTCTGATTGATAGTGAAGTCTTCGCTTATATCTTTATGAATAAATTCTTCATGCAACAACATCATTTTTTCTTGCATCAATTAATTCACTCTTGCAGACTTTAAGAATTTGATGATTAAGTCGCTTTAATCGATGACATTATTCATGTCGTCGAAATCACAATGATTTTCGATGAACACATCAAAAGACTATTCTTTTATGTCATTAAATTAAGTCAGTATCTGTTACAAACGTATCAAGACTGAATAGAACTAGTCAGTGTTTCTAGCTCAAATCTGACTCAGTCTTTATTTTCTTTCATCAACATCTCTTTGTTCAACATCATCTTTCTTTCTACATCACATTCTACTCGTGTCACAAACACATTTTCTTCAAGCTTAACGCAGTCTCTGAATATTACTTAAATAGAAGCTTTTGTACTCATCTTCTTCTGTATTTTTAATATTCAGTTATAGCTATCTCTAAAGATCAAGCACTATTCAATTCTAACTTTCGCTGATTGACTCATCTAGACACGATTCTGACATTATATTAAGAATTCGTTAATCACACAATACTGATCTCATTACTCATTCAACATACTCATACAGACAGAACAAGTTTAAAGAAATTCGTTTATCTGATGATCAACGTAATCAAAAGACTGAACAACACTAGAGAGTTTGATAGAATCAACAACAAGACTGTTTGAATCGCTAGACAACTTATCACTCACTAAGTACGCAAAGTTCATTCGATCAAGAGAATTAACTCATTCTCATGAAACAGACGAGTGAAAATAAGCTGTTCAACTCGATTAAGAGAATCAACGATAAAGAATCTTCGTGAATTGCTTGAGAATCACTCAAAAACTCACAAACCAAAAATATCTTTCTAATCAATAACATTCTTTTCTGAAGATTAAACACTTGATCATACGTCTTCATTAATACTGTTGAGCATCATCATTCGCTTGATCTCATTCTTTCTTCAAATTTCATCATGTCAAAACGTTCATCTATCAAAGAACATTTTAAAGAATTTTGAAGTCGCTTTTCTCAAATTTCTGAGACTGATTCATCGAAACTCTCTAGTGCTGAATCATTCATCAATGAAGACGACGAGTCATTTGCTGAAACAGTAATATTCTTTGTTTCTATCGAAAACTGAAAGACTTGATGCATGACTTTCAACAGAGAAATAAATCAACTCAACAAGCTGAGTAAACAATGAGATAATGAAATCAAAGAGTTGAAGACTAGACTTCAAACTAAAGAAATCACTTCTTCTAATTTCATCTACTTTAAGCGTTCTAGATTTCAGAAAATATCTGATTCTTTCTGATTTACTGACGAAAAGAATTCTACTTAGAAAAACTGATACGACAAAATTCAGAATAAACTAGAGATCAACATCAATCTCTTTTCAAATGAACGAGTCAAACTGAGCTATGTACATTTCAGATTATTCAATGACGCAGCTGACGTCGCTCAATCTAGATGCGAACATGACTGTGTCAATTTCTATAAGATTGTTGATGATCTTTTGAAAGAACTAGCTGAGTTGTTTAATGATTCAGATAAGAAAGTCAACTTTCATAAAGAATACTACAACTTAATTTAAGAATCAAAGAAGTTCAGCGAGTTTTACACTCAGTTTCAACGATTATCTTTCTATCTGAAGTATCACGAAAAGCAACTGATTGTTGATCTGAAAGATAAAATAAATTCTTGTCTTTGATTCGTTTGAATAGATCAATTAGTTCAATCTGATTCTCTCAAAGAGATTCATTTCTACTTGATTCATTTGAATAATGATCAACGAGTCATTCAAGAAATCAAGAACAAAGTCAATCTCATCAAACATGTCAACAATTTGTCAAAGATCATCTTTCATAAAGTTGTTGTTACTCAGTCAGTCAATTATTCAAAATCTGATCATCTAAAGTTGCATGACGCGATTTTAACTAACGTTAAAGAAGCAGACGTTCTAGTTGAAACCTGTTTCATATGTCATAAATCAGATCATAGTTCTAGAAAGTGCTTTGATCAACCTACTAGAATCAATGCAGTGAACAATGAATACGATCGTTTCAAGTTCAATTTCAATTCGAATTTCGATTTAAAAAACTAGTCATCTCTTCAAAAGTCATTAAAGAGATAGAGATTATATCTTTGTGCAAACTAGACGAAATTCTATCAGAAGAGAATTACTTTGAAAAGTTGTTTCTAATTGATGCTCATCTCATCTTGCAGAATCAATTCTTCAGTCTTCATTCGCTAATAAACAGTGATTCAGTTACTCATACGCTCATACACGTTAATTTAGTCAATAGAGTATGCAAGAAACTAGAAATTCAATCTATATCACTGACAAAAGAGAAGCTAATAAGAGATTATGATGAAAAGATATTTAAGAAGATCATCACTCATAAAATTCTACTCAATCTTATCATTGAAAGTCATAAGAAATTGACTGTATCAATGTTGATAGTTGATATTGATCATCATGAAGTTATATTGAGTAAGCTCTGAATGAATAAAAACGAAATATTACTGAATATACAAAATAACGTCATTGTTTTTTCAAATCAATTAAATACTTCTATTTCGATTTTTTCAATTTCTCTCAATTCAAAGCACTCAAGTTGATCGCGATCAACTTCGTCTTCTTCAATCACTCAGACTAAGATTTTTATGATGCTCAAACAATTTATTTCAATCACTGCTCAGAAAGAGTCATTCTCAATTCAAAGTATAAACGCAGCTTCGTTTAAAACACTGTTGAATCATTCAAAGAGAAACAAGATCAAAGTCTTTGCTCTATTCATGATAAACATCAATAGAAAAATCGCGTACAATACTCAGTGCAATTTGAACGCTTTAAACGTCTCTTCAATCAATGAAATGACTCAGAATTTGAAAGATATTAAAGCAAAGCTGTCATCAAAATATCATAAGTTTCTAAATGTTTTTGATTGAGCTCAATCAAATAAATTGTCTTTTCATCACTTTTATGATCATAAAATTGAGCTTATCAGTAATTCAATGCTCTCTCACTGTCAAGTTTATCAAATGTTTTCTGTCAAACTTCTGAAAGTAAAGAAGTACTTAAATGAGAATCTGTCAAAGAGATTCATCACTTCTAATCAGACTCTCTATTTCTTCTTCGTTCTATTCGCTCTTAAAGCAAATGAAGATCTTTGATTCTGCGTAAACTATCAAAAGCTAAATGTCATTTTCAAAAGAAATAAATATTCTTTATCATTGATAAATAAGATCATTGATAAAATAGTGAATTGCAAGCATCTGACTAGATTAAACATCATATCAGCATTCAACAAACTTTGAATGCATTTTGATAACAAGAATTACATCACTTTTATCACTGCTTTAGAAGCATATAAATACAAGATGCTATCATTCAAACTGACTAATGAATCAATCTTCTTTCAGCAATATATGAATAATGTTTTATAAAACTTTCTGAACGACTTTTGTTAAGTCTATCTAAATGACATTCTTATTTATAGCAAAATGAGAAAGAAACATAGAGATCACGTCAAACTAGTATTGAGTCGACTACGTGAAGCTGAACTGCAAATGAATATTCGAAAGTGTAAATTTAATGTGAAAGAGACTGTCTTTCTAAAAGTCATTGTATCAGAACTAGATTTTTGTATGAATTTCAGCAAAGTGACAGTCATAGTCAGCTGAATCACTTCAATCAATTTAAAAGAAATTCAGAACTTCATGAAATTTGTTAACTTCTATCGTCGTTTCATTAAGAACTTCTTGAAGCTAGTTAAATCATTCACTTAGCTGACTAGAAAGAACACATCTTTTGTTTGAAATGAGATCTGTGTTTAAGTCTTTGACAATCTAAAGAAACAAGTCAGCTTAATCTCAGTACTTCGTCACTTTGATTTCAAACGACAAGCTATTCTGAAGACTGATGCTTCAAACTATGTAAAAGATGAAATACTATCTCAGTACAATGATGAGAGAGTTTTTCATTCGATGATCTTCTACAGTAAAAGCATGATTTTCGCTGAAATCAATTATCACATCTATGACAAGAAATTGCTAGTCATTATTCAATGTTTTAAACACTGATGACTCAAGCTGAAATGCATTGAACTACTCATTCAGATGTTCATCAATCATCAAACTTTGAAAATCTTCATGAAAAACAAACAGTTGAGTCGATGACAAGTTAACTATCTGAACATTCTATCAGAGTTTAACTTTCAGATCATTTTTCGATCAGGCAAAATAAACACTAAAGTCAATGCTTTAATCAGAATGTTTTTAGCAAACTTCTCTGAATCAGCTCAGCGTCTTGAAGATCATTTTCAGACTATTCTGACTCTTGATAAAGTCAATGTTCTATTTATTGAATTGAAAGCAAATCTCTATCAATAAGTATGAATGATCAATTAAACAGATGAGTTCTGCAGCGAATATAAACAAGCTATGAACGAAAACAAGCTCAAATTTCATATCACTAAACTGAAGAACTGCAAAATCATTGATGACATTCTATTTAGAAAAGATCTACTGTGAATCTCTGAAAACATGCATACGAAATTACTTCAAGAAGTGCATGATCAATCTTCAATCTCTCATCTCAACAATAAATGAATCATTGATCTAGTTCAGCGTTTCTACTATTAATCAGATCATTGAGCTACTATTTGATGATACATTTAAAACTGTCATGCTTGTCAGCGAAGCAAAGTCTTTAGAAATAACATCAATGAACTTCATCATTCTCTCTCAATTTCACAGAAACGCTGAAAAGATATAACTATGAACTTCATCACTGAACTATCTTTGTCAGAAGACTATAACGTCATTTGCATAATCATATGTCATCTCATCAAAGAACATCACTATGTTTTCTGTCATTGAGAAAACAATGATATCTCAGTTGAAGAAACAATTTGAATCATGTTATGAAACGTTTATTGACTGCATAATCTACTCAGTTCTATTGTTTCGAACAGAGACTTTCAATTCATATTGACTATGTGAAAAAGTCTTTGCAAGCGACTGAGAATCACAGCTAGTTTATTCACAGTCTATCATTCTGAGATCAACGATCAATTGAAATGAGTCAATCAAGACGTTGAACGCGAACTAAGAATCTACTGCAATTACATGCAGAATGACTGAGTCAAATAAATATCTATGATGAAGTTCAGTGACAATTTCAATATCTTCTCAATCACTTCAATGACTTTCTTCTACTTCAATAAAGAATTTCATCTCTGAATGAGTTTCGATTCAGATACAACTGACTACAAAACAACTTGTGAACAACTTAAAGCTAGAAAAGCAAATGATATTGTCATTCAAATGAAAAAGTTACTAAACTTGAGTCATCAACAATTGAAAAAAATGAAGCTGATCATTGAAGTTCAGATTAATAAACATAAACGAGATGTCATCTATGAAGTAAATGACTGAGTTTGACTATTCTTCAAAAACGTCAAAATCATGAGATCATGCAAAGATTTGAAAGACAAACAACTAGAATTGTATCAGATCACTATCAAAGCGAAAGTTTTTTATCATCTTCATTTATCAGTCAGCATGAAGCATCTGCATTCAATGTTCAGCTCAAAGCTACTGCAATTGTATTCAGAAGATTTTCTGTCAGAACAGCATGCAGAATTCTTCAGACTCATCATTATTAATGATGATGATGATGAACATTGAGAGATAGATGACATTCTGAATTTCAGATGCTATCAAGATTAAATATGTTAGAGATCAGCATAAAGTGAGTCAATATGAGTGTCATTTAACTAGAAGATAAATGCTAAGAAAGAAAGATAGTTACAGAAAAGAAGCTGATTACATATATGTATTTCTCAGTCAACGTTAGACTCAATAAAAACTAGTTAAGATGACGAAGCAAGAATAAATCTGACAAGACTAGAAGACTGAGTTTGACAAGACTAGAATCGTGACATTACTTTGTCTTTTCAACGATTCATGTTCGCATGAATGTATTTTCTGCTTGACTCAATTGATTGATTGAATTGTTGATTAGCGCGATTTGTTCAAGTATTCAATATGAAAATCATCAATGATCTTTTGAATGTTCATAAATTCATCGTCATCAGCGTTGTATCAATTGAGATCATTGTCATAGTCATTTCATTTGACTCTATACTGAAGTCGTCTTCGATAGCAACGAAAATTCAATATATCATCGATTTCTCACTCGTCTTCGTCGTTTATCACTATTGAATCTGAGAATTCATTCTTTTGATCAGGCAAGAGATCATCAGCGACAGAACGAAGCAGATCAGAATGAAATACATCATGAACATGCATAGACTCTGATAATTTCAGTTTATATGAAGAGTCAACAAGATTTAAATTGATGAAAGAATTAAGCATTTTGTTATCTAGCTTCTTGAAAGATTTCGCTGTAATAATGTTTCTTTCATTCAGAAACATCTTTGATTCGATCTTATAATCAACTTCTTTTCTATGCTTATTGACTTGTTTCATCATTTGTTTTCATGTTTTGACTAGTGACTCGCAAGCAAACTTCAGTGTTTTATTCATATGTTCAGATATATTCTTGACTTTAGTCGTTTGCAAGCATTCACAAGAACTTTCATATTTGATAACATTGAGTTCAAAACTCATACAAGAATGAAAGTCTTTGTTTAGAAAGAAAGAGATTGAGAAAATGACTAAGAACAGAGCATTATTGTCAACGAACTCAGTCATGAGTAGTAGCTTAGCTCAGTTATTCTGCATGTATGAACAGAAGAATTAAAGATATCTTTCAATGTTTTGATTGACTCGTTTACTTTGATCATTGATCTGAGAATAATAGACTGTAAAGAGTTGAAGATTAATGCTTAGTCTTTTGCAAAGCGACTTTCATAGAATGAAGGTAAATTGAGAATGTCGATTCAAAACAATGAAATCAAGTAAATCATGTATTTGATATATTCACTGAAGCATTAGCTCAGCTGTTTTTTCTGCTGTGATCTTCTCGTCATCAATGAAGCAAGAAATATAATGTCGTTTCTTTGTTAATTTACATATCACTGTTAGTATGATGTTTTTGCCTTTCAAAAGAGATAAGTCAATGATGAAATTCATGACTATGTTCTTTCATCACTGTTCAAGTATGAGTAGAGAATGTAGTAGTTCATTGAATTTATCTTGAGAAGTCTTTGATCACTGACAAATGTAGCAGTTTTGAATATATCAATCTATTGTCTTTCGCATTGAAGATCAATAGTAGTATCTTCTTATGATCTTCATCGTTCTGAGAATTTCGAAATGATCAATAGAAGATTGATCATGAACTTTTCGAATTAACTTTATTTGAAGATGCTCATCAAAGAAAACTTATAGAAGATCATCTTGATATAGTATTTCGTTCTGAACTTGATAATTTCTTAATTTAATATCTTTGTATTGAGCTTCATCTTTTGATACAACTTCATGAAGTAGAACACAATCTTTGTTGATTCTATTAACTTTTAAAATCAATTGATAAATTGATTCATCATTCTTTTTCTTCTTCAGATCAGCGATTTTCATTCGATTTGACATCAGAATCGTAGTTTGCTGATAGCAACATCATTCATTCTTAAAGCTTCTAGAAACTGAATTGACTTAACGAGTCAATGCATCGACTTTAATGTTTTATTTACCTGAGCGATACATGATTTTAAAGTTAAAGTCAACAAGCTTTTGAACTCAACGCATCTGACATCTACTCAGCTCTTTATTCTTCATTAATGACGTCAGAGCTTGATGATCAATGAACATCTTGATTGATAGCTCAGTCAATTTCAGCTCAGATCATCAATGCTTGAATGCTTGAATGATTGTTAGTAGCTTCTTGTCATAAATCTCGTAATTGCACTTAGCAAGACTCAAATTCTTGCTGTAGTAGATCATTAAATGCAATGTTTCTTTATCATCATATTGAGAAAGTATGTCATCATTGACGTAGTTGAATGAGTCTGTTTCAAGAATAGTCTTTCTATTCTGATCAAAATGACGAAGAATAAATGCTTCAGTCATTCA
>JAABUS010004062.1_pt1 | contig 22085 bp, 19 predicted proteins | sample 5560161 | NCBI WGS metagenome assembly JAABUS01 (sample SAMN10711885, study PRJNA513376) | rock metagenome | isolation source: Antarctica rocks | place: Antarctica: Victoria Land, Trio Nunatak nord | collected 2016-01-04
GACGAAGAATTTGACCGGGAGCCCCTCGCGCGAGGCCGTCGAGATCTCCATCGCCGACATCAGGAAGCAGCCGTCGCCCGTGATCGCCACCACCTGGCGCTCGGGCCGGACCCGCTGGGCGGCGATCGACGCGGGGATAGCCCACCCCATGCTCTGGTTATTCGCCGGCGTGAAGTAGCGCCTCGACCCCTGGACCTCCATCCCCTCGGAGGCCCAGTGGGTCGAGGCCGTCACGTCGACGAAGATCAGCTCCTCCGGCCCCAGGGCACACCGCAGACGGACCAGGAATGACATCGGGTCGACCCCCTCGGAGATCTGCACCCGGGCGTTTTCCCGGCGGTCAATGGCCCGGACCTTGCGGATCGAGTCCCAGAGCGGCGGGCACGCCGGCCGTCGGACGGCGGGGGCGTCGGCCAGAAGCCGGTCGAAGAAGAGTCGCGAGTCGGCGCAGAGCTTGACGCACGTCGGGACATTCCGCCCGAGGTTCTTGGGATTCGCGTCGACGTGGATGATCCGATGGATGGGGGGGATCGCGTAGTTGGCGGTCGAGACCTCGCTGTATTTGACCCCGACGGCGAGGACGAGGTCCACGTCCTGGAATGCCCTCTCCGCGGCGCGTGTGCCCTGCTTGCCGTAACCCCAGCCGACCGCCAGCGGGTGTCCGTCCGGGATGCATCCCTTGCCGCTGACGGACGTGGCCACCGGCGCCTGGAGCGTCTCGGCGACGGCGACTAGGGACGGGCCCGCGTCGGCGCACCCCATCCCGGCATAGATGCCGACCCGGGTCGTCCGGTCCGACAGGAGGGCCAGGGCCCGTGCGTAGGCCGCGTCGTCGAACGGGAGTGGGGCGGGGGGAGGGACCGTGTGGTCGTAGTCCCAGGCTTCTGTCAACAGGGTGAACGGCACGACGACCGCCGCCGGCCCGGGTTCTCCTGCCCGGGCGAGCCGGAACGCCTGGTGGATCGCGCCGGGGATTTCGGCCTGGTGGCGGACTTCGAACACCCCCTTGACGATCGGACGGAGCAGGGCCGTGTTGGGCAGCGAGTGGACCTGGCCGATCTGCGCGTGCGGGGAACGATTGACGTCGGTGACGATCCCGACGATCGGCACGCTGTCGAGAAGCGCCTCGCCGATGCCCGTCATCGCGTTGGTCAGGCCCGGCCCGGGGACGACGCTGAAGACCCCGACCTCTCCCGTGACCCGCGCCGAGGCATCCGCCATGACGCTCGACGACGCCTCGTTGGTGACCAACAAGTAGGGGATTCCGCGCGCCTTCATCGCGTCCCAGAACTCATTATTCTGGGCCCCCGGCACGCCGAAGACGCATCGCGTCCGCTCGCAAGCGAGGGCCGCCGCGGCGGCCTGCGCACCGGTCATCCGTCCCCGCACGCCCGCTCGATGGACGGTCCCCCTGACCTCGACGTGGTCCCCTCGCGCCGAGGGAGGTCCGGCAGCGGCGGCGCCGATCGTGCTCAAGACGCCCAGGGCCGCGCGCCGGTTCAGGTTCGGGATCACGAGGCCGACCTCCCGCCAGAGACTCACCGACCGATGGGCGCTCTCGGCCCAACCTCCAAGCCGGGCGAAACGATCCGCCCAAACCACCGCACTGTTCGTATCGGCAGAGTCGCATCGAACTCTTTGCTCGCATCCCGCTTCAATGCGGTCGAATCTCCTCGGCAACGAGGGGCTCAAGAAGACTCTGCTCGCCGCGATTCCAAACGAACAACAGGCCTAGCCCATGGACTCATCGCGAGGTCGATTGGCCCCGCCGGTCATCTGTTCGAGTGTCTTCGCCAGGGCGGCGTCGAGAGATTGAGGGTTGCGGCGAATGTGCCGGATGCATTCGAGCATGATCGGGCCGCGATACGAGATGGCATCGAGGGCTTCGGACCAGGCATCCCAGGCGATGGAACCGAGTCCGGGTGGGAGGTGCGTATCCTGTCGGCCATCGTTGTCGTGGACGTGGGTGGTCCCGAGGTGACGGCCGGCGGCGACCGTTTCGGATTCGACCGTCGCGGAGATGTGGGCATGACCGGTGTCGAGCGTCAGCGCCAATTCGGGCCGGTCCAGTTCGCAGAGGAGGTCGAAGAGGTCGGCCATCCGACTGCCGGGATGGACCCCCGGCGGCATGTTCTCGAGGCCAAGGATCACGCCCCGGCCTCGTGCGTGCCCGGCCAGCTCGACCAGGCCCCGTGCCAGCGCCTCGCGACGCGCCTCGGCGTGATCGGGTTCCGAGAGGCCGCCGGGATGGACGACCAGGAACCGGCCCCCGGCCTCGGCCAGCCAGTCGACGCATCGCTTCAGGTCGTCGACGGACGCCAGGTGCGTCATCGGGTCGCAACTGCCGAGGTCGACCCCGGGTGCGCGGATCGACTGGCCTCCCCAGCAGCCGTGGGCGCTATGGATCGAGAGGCCGGCGTCGGCGACGGGGGCGCGCAAGGCCTTGGGGTCGGGATACCTCCGCCAGTCGGGGAGGATTTCGAGGACCGTCGCGCCGAGCTGATGCGCCAGTACGAGTTCCGCGGCGAAGTCGAGCCCCGGGAAACCGTAGGCCACCATGGTCCCCAGCTCGCGCGGGAACTTCGGTGCTATCGTCATGAGGCCGAGGTCCTTGCGTCGTTCGCGAAGGGTAGTCCCTTGTCGAGGGCGCCCCCGGCCGTCATGATATCCACTGGGAAGCCCCCCGGCCAGGCTCCGGCACCTCCGGATTGCGTCGGCCGCATCCCGCCCGGAGCGGCCGGATTATGCCCGATGAGGTGGTCCGGTGCACCCGCCGAATCGATAATGGCCCCCCGTGAAGAGGACGTTCTGGAATGCCGCCTGTCCCCCTGGTCGACCCCACGACGATTGACACCTCACGTGTCCTGGTCGACCGGGAGGGGATCCGCCGGGCCAATCCCCAGCGCTTCGAGATGGAGCAGCTCACGGCGATCGTGGCCCTGATGCCGGAGAAGCACATCATCATCGGGTACAAGGATGTCGAGGTCGACGAGTTCTGGGTGCGCGGCCACTTGCCCGATTTCCCCCTGATGCCCGGCGTCTTGATCTGCGAGGCCGCCGCGCAGCTCTCCAGCTACTTTTTCGGCCAGGTCATCATGCTGACCGGCAGCACCTTCCTGGGCTTCGGCGGCATGGAGGACGTGCGTTTTCGAGGACCGGTCCGGCCGGGCGATCGCCTGATACTCGTCTCGCAAGCGACCCGGATTCATCGCCGCCAGACGATTTTCGAAACCCAGGGATTCGTCAAAAACAACGACGAGATGAACATGGTCTACCACGGCCGGATTATCGGTGTCCCCCTGGCGCCCCCCGACGAAAAACGGCCGGAGACCTGAGCCGGGGCGGTTGACCGTCTCGTGCCCCGATCATCCCACAGCCCGCCAGCCCTCACCCACCATGCCCGAACCACTCCCCTGGATCGAGTCGATCCCGACGGTGCTCGACCCGTCGCGGTGCGAATCTCCCGTCTCGTGGGGGTCGATTTTCGGCAATCTCCGTCCGGTCGAGCTGGAGGTAGGCTCGGGCAAGGGGCTCTTCCTGTCCAATGCGGCGAACTCGAACCCCGCGCACAACTTCATCGGCATCGAGATGGCCAAGAAGTACGCGCGCCGGGCCGCCGAGCGGGTGGCCAAACTCGAGCTGTCCAACGTCAAGGTCGTACCCGGCGATGCCCGGCTCTTCCTCGCGCGATCCGTCCCCACGGCGAGCCTCCGGGCGGTCCACGTCTACTTCCCCGACCCTTGGTGGAAGGCGCGGCACAAGAAGCGGCGGGTGTTCGCTGAACCTCTGATGGCCGACGTCGAACGCGTTCTCGAAGCCGGAGGCGCCTTGCACGTCGCCACCGACGTCGAAGAGTATTATGGCGTGATCCGAGCGCTTGTCGCCGATCATCCGCGGTTCCGGGAACGGCCCCCTGCGGAGCTGGATCCGCCCGAGCACCCCAACGACTACCTGACCAACTTCGAACGCAAGTATCGGATCGAGGGTCGTCCCATTTATCGCGCGTCCTATCAGCTGGAATGACCGGAACGAAGGGACCCGATGACCGAACCGACCGTCCTCCTCCCTTCGGGCTCCTCCAGGCGAGTCGGCCTCTTCCTCAATTGGGGGTGGCCCGGACAACTTGCTGTGCAACGAAAGTGTAACAGGGCCGCTCGGAGAGTACCAAGCACTCGGACCCGATTCGGCGAAAGTTCCCGCAGGGTGCGCCCACCGATTCCGGCGATCCGCGGGCAGTCCGGGCGGCCGGGGTCATGGGATCAGGGCAACGCTCGGAGGGTCCTGCTCACGAGCGCCGGGTCGGGGAGGGCCCCCGTGCGGCATCTTGGGCTAGACAGGGGGACGGGGAGCTTTCTCCCACGAGCGTGATGGAGAGGTACACAGAACACCACGACTTTGCCGATCAGGAAAAAGGGGTCGTTCGTCCCAGGAGAGCGCGCCGACCCCCGTTTTCACCCACCTCCGACCCACCTCCGACCCACCTCCGACCCACCTGTTCCCGGACACGTGTCTATGTGCGGGGGCCCGGACCGTCGGGGGCGTGACGATCACCGACACCCCGATCGGCCTCGGTTCATCCGAAGCCGTGGGCGCAACCCGGAACCGGAGCCCTCACCCGCCCTGCGTGCACCCACTCCCGGGGGGAGGGGGCTGCGAGGTGGCCTTGGTTCACCGTGAACCAAGAGCGGGATCGTAGGCTCGTGACACGCTGCGTCAACCCTCCCAGGCCTGAAAGGAGGACTTCCCGATCGGCGAGATCGTGTCATGCACCGGTCGAGGCGGCTGACGTCGCGGCGACCTCGTAGGCGCGGGTGTCGGCCACGCCGTTGCCGTTGATGTGGGTCGACTTGATGGCGTCGAGCTGGTAGAGCTGCTGGCCGGTCGGGCTCGGGTAGTGGCCGGTGATGCAGGCGCGGCAGAGGCGGTCGGAAGCGAGGCTGACAGAGCGTGCGATCGCCTCGACGGGGAGATAGCGGAGGCTGTCGACCCCCAGTTCCTTCGCCATCCGCCGCTGTCCCTCTTCCGAGACGCCGCCGTCGGGCAGGTCGACGTACCGAGGGGCGAACAGCTCGTCGCGGCGCGACATGTCGATCCCATAAAAGCAGGGTGCGATGATCGGCGGGCAGGCGACACGCAGGTGGATTTCTCGGGCACCGCCGCGGTCGCGAATCTCGTGGACCAGGGCACGCATCGTCGTCGAGCGGACGATGCTGTCTTCGACCAGGAGGACTCGCTTGCCGGCCAGGACTTCGGGGAGCGGGGTGTATTTCAGCTTGGCCTTGGCCGCGCGGTCGGCGGTCCCCTCGATGAAGGTCCGGCCGACGTATCGGTTGCGGATCAGCCCCTCGACCGAGGGGAGCTTCAGCGCGAAGGCCATGGCATCGGCCGCCGCCTTGGCCGTGTCGGGGACCGGCACGACGATCGTCTCGGCGTCGAGCGGCACGTCCTCCAGACGCGCGAGCTCGCGGCCCAGGTTCACCCGGCTCATGTAGACCGATCGGTCGTCGAGCGTGCTGGCGACGTTGGCGAAGTAGATCCACTCGAAGAAGCAGTGCGCGCGCCGGGGGGCGTCGGCGAACCGCTCGATCCGGACGCCGTCGCCGTTGGCGACAGCCAGGGTCCCCGGCTCGAGCGAGTGGATGCCCGTGAAGCCGAGGTTGGCGAGCGGCACGCTCTCGCTCGCCGCGGCGAAGAGCGGGCCGTTCTCGCCGATGCACAAGGGGCGGAACCCCAGGGGGTCGCGGACCACGACCAACTCGCCGCTGGCCGTCACCAGGACGATGTTGTACGCCCCGTCGAACTTCTCGGCCAGGCGGCTGAAGATCCCCCGCCAGTCGGCCACGGCCCCCTCGCCCTGGAGCTCATAGCTCAGCGAGTGCATGAGGATCTCGGTGTCGGTGTCGCGCTTCAGGTGGTAGTCGCCCTTCTCCAGCAGTTCGCGCTTCAAGTCCTGGTAGTTGGCGAGCTGCCCGTTGAAGGCGAAGGCGAACCACTTGGCCTTGCGGCCGTGCTCGCGCTCGAACGGCTGGGCGTAGCTCCGCTCCGAGCCCCCGCAGGTGGCGTAGCGGACGTGACCGATGGCGGCGGGGCCGTCGTGCCCCTTCATGATCGCCTCGAACTTGTCTCGACGGTTGAGGCGGAACGCCTCCGCCACCGTCCCCAGCTCTTTGTGGGTCTTCAGGAGCGCACTGCGTCCGGGATGGAAGCTGGTCATCCCCGCGGCCAGTTGTCCCCGATTCTGCATGTCGAGCAGCATCCGGGGGACCAGACGTGCCACGCTGTTGCGGTCCCCCGCGACCGGGGCCAGGGAGGAAACCGATGGGCCGTCGGCATGGAAGACGGCCGCCACACCACACTCGTGGTTCAGTTCACCCATGGGATCGGATGGACCCAGTGCGCTTGAGCCCCACGCAAGTCGCGGGACACGTCGGGGAGGGGGTAACGACGCCGTCGCGATGACGCACTTCAACCTAGGCCGCGGGTAGAACACGATTATAATGTCGACTGGCTCCCTCGACAACCTTCAGGCTCTCGGTCACGGCCTGCGGCGATTGACGACTTTACCCGAGCGACCTCCGCTCGGTCTCGCGCCCACGCGAGGCGAGGGTCTTTCTGGCGTAAGGGACTGGTGTGGATGTTTCTATGGCCGATCACACGGGGTCGGAAGGTCACTTGTCGAGGGGACCGCGCACGATGAAGCTGCCGGATCTGGTCCGGGATGACGTGGTCTTGTCGGCACGGACTTGGGTGGTCAAGGTGGGCACGAGCGTCCTGACCGGCCCCGACGGGACGCTCGACCCGGCACGGATCGGCCACCTGGCCGAGCAGATCAGCGTGGTCATGGCCACCGGGCGCAAGGTGGCGCTCGTCAGCTCGGGCGCGGTCGGCGCGGGGATGGGGCAATTGGGGTTGTCCCGCCGACCCGACAACCTCCGCCAGCTCCAGGCGGCCGCCGCGGTCGGCCAGGCCTACCTCATCCGCGCCTACGACGAAGGCCTTCGCCGACACGGCCGGCATGCCGCGCAGCTCTTGCTGACGCACGAAGACTTCGACAGCAGGCCCCGCTACTTGAACATGCGGAACACCCTGACGGCGCTGTTCGAGTGGGACGCCGTCCCGGTGATCAATGAGAACGACACGATCAGCGTCGACGAGATCAAGTTCGGCGACAACGACCTGCTCGCCGCGTTGGTAACTAACCTCCTTCGAGCCCCCTTGCTGGTTATCCTGAGCGTGGTCGACGGCCTGTACCGGACTGACCCCGGCTCGGGCGGGTTCGGCGAGCCGATCCGTCTGGTCCCGAACCTCGACGGCGATGTGCTCGGCCTGGCCGGAGCGAGCCGGAGCGCACTGGGGACGGGCGGGATGCGCAGCAAGCTCGAGGCGGCCCGGTCGGTCACCCGGGCGGGGGGATCGGTGATCATCGCCTCGGGGAAGGCGTCCGAACCGTTGACCCGGATCCTGGCGGGAGAGTCGGTCGGCACCCTCTTCCTCGCCCGAGGGTCCACGCAAGGGGCCAGGAAGCGCTGGATCGGCCAGACGGCCCGCCCTCGCGGTCATTTCGTCGTCGACGCCGGCGCCCGTCGTGCGCTCGAGGTCGGCACCAAGAGCCTGCTGGCGATCGGCATCGTTGAAGTCGTCGGCGAGTTCGACAAGGGGGACGTCGTCGGAATCCGCGACGCCGAAGGGCTCGAGTTCGCCCGCGGGCTGACGAACTACGCCACCGCCGAGGCCCGGCGGATCCAGGGGCTCCGCACCGAGCAGGCCAGACAGATGCTGGGCCAAGCCCTCTACGACGAGGTCATCCACCGCGACAACCTGGTCCTCATCCTCTGACGGGCGGCCCGGGAGGGGTCTCTGATGAGCCACACCCCGGTCTGCACCTCGATAAGCGATGGCCTCGAAACCCGTCGGGTCGGGTTCAGGGCATCATGACATCGGCGAACTCAAAATTGACCTCGGTCGCGGCCCGCGCCAAGCTGTAATAGCGGAGTTCCGTCGGGACCGCCACCTCGTCCTGAGGCGCCACCGTCAGGACGACCCGCGCGCCTTCGGTATCGATGCTCGTCGGGAAACAGGGGATGATCTGTCCCTTCGCGTCGAGCACCTCGATTTGTTGCTGATGCAGCTCCTGGCGACGCAGCGAGAAATCGCCGCCACGGGCCCCCGCATGAGTTGCCGCCCCCATACCAGCCTGGGGTCGAATCCCCAGATCGATCATCATCTGGTTCGCGTTCGGGTTCGGATGAATCTTCTGGATGGTGAGGGAGACCTGATCATTGCGGAAAGTCTTGCCCAACGCCCCGTTCAGGGGGACGACGAGCGGGTCGGCCTTGCGGGTCGCGACGACGAGGGGAACCGTCCCGCGGAGCTTGCGGATCGTCGTTCCCGGCAGTTCGGGGCGTTTCAGGTGTGCCTGCATCTGCACGATCGGTCCGGCGCTCAGGCCGAAGTAGGCCGACTGACGCGTCATCGACGTCGCGCCGTCGACGAGAATCATCGACTGGCCACGGTCGTCGATGGCCTCGAGGATTTGGATTGGGCCGCCCTGGCTGACCGAGAGGCGGGGTTCGGCCGCCACCTGCACTTGCATGTAGAACTGCTCGCTCGGCCGCGACCCGGCGGCGAACGACACGTCTCGCTGGAAATGCAAGTTGGTCAATTGCACGCGGAACGGGCCGAGGTCCGAGATCGGCCCCGCGGGCGCCTGTTTCCCCGCGAAGAGCGTGAGGATGGGCTGCCGGTTGCGGGACGACCCTTGCATCCCGAGGTTATATTGCAAGTTGCCCGCGGCGCAGAGCCGGTCGAGCGCCTTCCAGAAGGGCAAGGGGGCCGACTCTTGGAGGGTCACGCGCGTGTTCCAGGCCGGAGAAACCTCGGGGGTCAGGGCCAGCTTGATCCCGGCCTGCTCGCCGATCGTCGTCACCGCTTCGGTCAGGGGACGATCCATGACGTCGAGCTTGACCAGGGTCGGCTGGGTGAGCAGGAGAGCCTCGGTTTTCTCGACTAGGGTCGCCACCCTCGCGCGAACTTCCGGGTCCTTGGCGTCGCGGGCGGCACGCAGTGCGGGCAAGGCGTCGGCCCCGAGTCGCGCCAGCGCCTCCGAAGCCTCTTCGCGTTCGGCGAAGCGGGGCGAACCGAGCTGTTCGACCAGTGCAGTCGGCGAGGCGGTGGGGCCTGGTCCCAGCAGGAGGAGCATCGCGAGGCTCGCACCAATCATCGAGGATTCTCCCGGGAGGCCGATCGGGGGCGAAAACCACCCCGGCGGCACGTCCGATGCGCAGGCCACTCGCCGCCGACCCCCCATCATATCCCACGTCCCGGGCGATTGCACGCTCGACGGCCCTCGATTCGGGACGAAGGGGGACGCTCCGCCCCGTTTGCGTATGACCTGGCCGACGCACGACTGGAAACGGTCCGCCCTTGGGCCGAGCCCGTACTCCGGATATCCTCGGGGCGCGGACGTGGAGAGGGCACCGTAACGCACCCGGGAGGCGACGCATGTTCGAGTCGTATCTGGTCGCCGACTTGAACGATCCAGGGGCGGTCCAGGCCATGTCGGACGCGCTCCGCGCCTGGGAGCCCCGGCTCGAGCTGTATCTGCCGCCGCGTCACTCACGGCTGTTCGAGCCGGACGGCACCCTTTACGCATTCGCCCTCTCCGGGCCGATGACCGCGATCGCCGGCCGCCGTCGCCAGGAGATCGCGCGAGGTGACGTGATCGTCGTCCCCCAGGGGCTGGCGCTCGACATCGAGCCCGATGTCGACATGCTGGGAGTGCGGTATGACGGACCTCCCCCCGACCATTTCCGCGAGCGGTTCATCCAGGTCTGGGGTTTCGAGCACCTCGCCGCACGAGCATCGCAAGTACGCCCTGCGGATGGCGTCCGCGACGTCATTCCCGTCGCCGACGTGCGCCATCGCATTCCTTACGCCATTTTCAACCCGTCGTTACGTGCCTTGGACCGTGAAACAGGGTTGCACGTGGACATCGTCGTCGGACTCGAGGGAGACTCGATGCTCGTCTCCGCCGGAACACTACGCATACCACTGGGGCCCTCGCGCGTGGTCGCCGTCGGCCCCGGCTTGAGGTATCGGTTGGAGGGGGAGTCGGCCGTCGGAGTCTTGACGTTGTCGACGGAGTTGGTACACGAGGCACGCCGGACGGAGTACGTCCGCTCATCGCGACGTCATCCAAGCCCCGAGTACGACCCCGAAACCGGCAGCGATGGTCCGCCGAGGGAGTCGAATCCCGCTCGCGAGGGGGCCGAAAGTGGCCAAATGGGTCCGGCATGCTAGAATGGGATCTGGCCCCTTTGGGTCGAAGTCTTCCACCTCACGCCGAGTCGGGTCACCGACTTGGAGAGGAGAATATCATGATGACCCCGCGGTTTTCGCTCTCGCCCCGGTACGCTGCCTCCGGCCTCGCCCTGCTGATCACCCTATGCCAGGGCACCATCGCTTCGGCACAAGGACACACCGCCGACCCATATCGGCCGTATAATTCGATGTACGACCCTTACGTTTTCCCCTCTTATCCCAGTACCAACGGTTACTTCCCCAACCAAGATCGCCTCGAAGGTCGGACGGGGCCGTCTCAGGCCAACCAGTTCCAGGACTTCCTCGACGGTAATCGACTGGGCACGTACCCGTCGGGCGGGACGCGGTCGTCCGGCGCAGGGACTCCTTACTACCGCGCGCACCGCCGCTTCGACCCCAGCAACCGCCCGAACAATTCGGAAGCCGATCGCCTCTTTCGCGAGAAGCAGGAGGAGCGAGATGGTAAATTTTTCGAGGCCCGGAAAAAGTATCAAGAGGCCGTAAACGAGCGGAATCCGCAGAAACGGGCCCGTCTCATCCAGGAATACGCCGCCGCGAAACGGCTCGCCGAACGGGAGTCCCAGAGAGCCGCCCAATCCTCGACTCCTGGGCCGGGGACCGAGGTCGGTTCCCAGGGTGGCGTCACTGCGCCGGCGCCTCGCCGACCGCCCAATACCGGAACCCCCCCGTCCTCGTCGCCCGTGGCTCCGGTCTCTCCTAGGAGTGCCGCCCTACCGGGTGCCGCTCGGACTCCTTCGTCCCCTCCAATCACAAGGCCTGGTGGCGTCGGATTGCCGCCGGCCTCACGCACCCCTTCGCAAGTCCTTCAAGAAAGCGAGTCCCTGGATGGTTCCGAAAGGATGCCGGCGCCACCCCCCAGGCCGCGACTCCAACCGACGCCCGCCCCGAGGTAGTCCGACCGACGATCGGGGGCCATATCGCCCTCCAAATCTCGCCCGTTGACGTTGCGATCCTTCCGATCATAATAGCGGAGGGACATCCGGGTCCGAAGCGTCTCTCGTATTGTCCGGCATCCCGCCGCCCGCCGCCGCGTGGATGATCTTCTGGTCTTACGAGGCCCTCGGGTTTTGCAGCAGATGTGCGGTCCCCTCTTGCGATCTTGCAATTCCGGCGTATCATCGTCGGCACAACGCGGTGGGCATTGCCCCGGCTCTCGAGCTGGGATTTTTTTCGGCCGACTTTGTGAAACACTTCACAAAGTCATCGGGAGGCGAGGTTCCACCTCGACGGGATTCGAGTCATGGGCGGCGAATTTCTCCCGATCTTCCTGTTTATCGGAGTGGCGATCGCCACCGCGGTCGGGATGCTTGTCACCAGTGCGATGTTGGGCCCGAAGAAAACGACGGCCGTCAAGCAGATGCCGTACGAATCGGGGATGGACCCGATCGGCGACGCCCGGCAGCGGTTCGACGTGCGGTACTACCTGGTGGCGATCGTCTTCCTGCTCTTCGACGTGGAGCTGTTGTTTCTCTATCCGTGGGCCGTCGCACAGTGGAGCGCGGAGCCCCTGCCAGCAGGGATTGTGGTTCCGGCTGCGACGGCCGCGGCGGGATCTCTGGGGGCGGGCATCCCTCCGGCGTTCCGTAACCTTGTCTTCGGTGAGATACTCGTCTTCGTGGCGATCCTGACGGCCGCATTCGCCTATGCATGGCGTAAGGGGGTGTTCGAATGGCGTTAGGAACGGCCGAAGAAACAGGAGTGCCGACGCCCTCCCCCGTCCTGACGGGGCCCTCGCTCACGCCCCACGGTCCGGACCGGGCGGACGTCCCCGAGAACACCATCCTGACGAACCTGGATGCGGTGGTGAACTGGTGCCGCAAGAATAGCCTGTGGCCGATGCCGTTCGCGACCGCCTGTTGCGGAATCGAACTGATGGCCGCCGGCGCCAGCCGATTCGACATCGCCCGGTTCGGGGCGGAGGTCATGCGGTTCAGCCCCCGTCAGTGCGACTTGATGATCGTCGCCGGCCGCGTGGCGATGAAGATGATGCCCGTCCTGCAGCGCATCTGGTTGCAGATGCCCGAGCCCAAGTGGTGCATCAGCATGGGGGCGTGTGCCTCGACGGGAGGTATCTTCGATACCTACTCCGTCGTGCAGGGGGTCGATCGCTTCATGCCCGTGGACGTATACATCCCCGGCTGCCCTCCCCGCCCCGAGCAAATCCTCCGCGCGGTGATGGACCTCCAGGCAAAGATTCAGGTGGGAGGCTCCCTGGCCGGCACCGGGCTCCCCGAGGCCGCCGAACGCGAGAAGATGCTCGCCGAGAAACGGACCTTGCCCCCCGGCTTCGCCCTCGCCGGCGAACGTGGCGACGAGGATCGATTCGGCTATCGACTCCCGGGCGGGCCCGGCCTGCTCGGCGGCGACGAATCGAAGTGAGACCCAGGGCCATCGCACCAGGGAGTCCAGGATCGGGATGAGCACCGCGACACCTCCGGCCACCGAACCACATGCCGAGACGCGGAAGACCCTGGCGCGTGTCTTCGGCGACGGGGTCTTCAGCACGTCGCATTTCCGCGACAACTTCCGGCTCTTCGTCCCGTCCGCGCGGCTCGTCGATGTGCTGCGAACCTTGAAGGACGAGTGCGGGTTCGCGATGCTCGCCGAGCTCGGGGGGACCGACTACCTCGGCTATCCGGGCCGCACGCGGGGACGATTCGAGGTCCACTACGTCTTGAGGAACCTCGACACCACCGAACGCCTGGTCGTCAAAGTCGGCGTCGACGAACCGACTCCGACCCTCCCATCGGCGGTCGATCTCTGGCCCGGGGCGGATTGGATGGAGCGCGAGGTTTATGACATGTTCGGCATCACATTCGCCGGCCATCCGGACCTGCGTCGCATCTTGATGCCCGAAGAATTCGCGGCCTTCCCGTTGCGGAAGGATTATCCGCTCCGTGGGCGAGGGGAACGCCACAATTTCCCCCGCCTAACGCGCGGCGATTCCTGAGACCTCGTCTTTCGGGACGGGCCGGGCGTTTCAGGCCGGCCAGCCTGCTTGTCCAGTGAGGAAACCCATGCCGGTCAACTTGCTCGACGACCACGCGGTCGGGGCCTCGTCGAAATCGTACACCTGGACGCTCAATTTCGGTCCGCAGCACCCCGCGACGCACACGACGATCCGCCTGATCCTGGAGCTGGAGGGCGAGCGAATCGTCCGCGCCACGCCCGACATCGGCTATCTGCACTCGGGCTTCGAGAAGCTGGGCGAGCACCTGAACTTCAACCAGTACGTCACGGTCGCCGACCGCAAGAACTACATCAGCCCCCCCTTGAATGAGGTGGCCTGGCACAACGCGGTCGAGAAGCTGCTGGACATCGAGCTGACCGGACGCTGCCAGTATATCCGCGTGATCATCGGCGAGCTGGCGCGGATCAGCGACCATCTGCTCTGCACCGGGGCGGCCGCGCTCGACCTCGGGGCGTTCACGGCCTTCCTGTTCGCCTTCAACCTCCGGGAGCAGATTTACGACGTCTACGAGGAGATGTCGGGTTACCGCTTCCATCCCGGCTACACCCGGGTCGGCGGCGTGCTGTACGACTTCAACGACCGGGTCATCGCCCTCGTCCGCTCCGTCCTCCAGAGCATGCCGAAAGTCTTCTCGGACATGGAGAAACTGCTCTTCCGGAACCGGATTTTCCTGGACCGAATGCGAGGGGTGGGGGTCCTGACCCGCGACGAGGCCGTCGCGCTGTCTTGCACCGGGCCGATCGCCCGTGCCAGCGGCGTGACGTACGACCTGCGCAAGGACGAGCCGTACCTGGCGTACCCCGATTTCGACTTCCAGGTGCCGATCGCCACCGAGGGGGATTGCTACGCCCGGTTCCAGGTCCGCATGGAAGAGATGGTCCAGAGCGGCCGGATCATCGAGCAGGCGGTGGAGAACCTCCCCGGCGGCCCGGTCAACGTGGCGATCGCCGATCGGTTCCCGCTGCCGGACAAGGGGACGGTCTACAACAGCATGGAGGGGCTGATCCAGCACTTCGAGCTGATCATGCCCAACCGGGGGTTCGAGTCGCCCAAGGACGAGCTCTACGCGGCGACCGAGAGCTCAAACGGCGAGCTGGGATATTACCTGGTCGCCGACGGCAGCCAGACCGCCTGGCGGGTCCGGACGCGTCCGCCGGCGTTCATCCACATGCAGGTGTTCCCGCACCTCATCAAGGATCACCTGATCGCCGACGTCGTGGCGATCCTGGGGAGCCTGAACATCATCGCCGCGGAGCTCGACCGTTGAGCGCACCCGAGGAGACCCGCACGATGGCCGTCGACCCCCTCGCCACTGCGCCGACGCCGATGCTCTCCGGGCCGATCCGGGAGTTGATCCGGGAGTTCATCCCCCGCTATCCGAGCAAGCGGGCGGTCACGCTCCCGGCCCTGCACATCGTGCACGAGCACCTGCGCTGCGTGCCGTTCCAGGCCATGGCCGAGATCGCCGAATTGCTCGATCTGGCCCCGGCCGAAGTCTACGACACGATGAGCTTCTACGGCTACTTCCCCCAGGCCCCGATCGGCGAGACGCGCGTCTGGGTCTGTCGGTCGCTCTCGTGCATGCTCACCGGGGGCGAGGAGATGCTGGACCTGGCCTGCTCCCGGCTGGGGATCAGCTCGGGGCAGACGACGGCCGACGGCAAGCTCACGGTCGAGTTCGCCGAGTGCCTGGGCATCTGCGACTTCGCGCCCGCCGCCCTGGCCGACGACGGCCGCGTCTTCGGGCCGCTCGACCCGGATAAGGTGGACGCGATGATCGCGGACCTGGCTCGCGGGCCGTCCACCCACTGACGCGATCGACTTTACACGCGAGCCGCCCGCGCCGGGCGCCCGCAGGAGAGACTTCTCGTGGCCGAGTTCGAACCCGTCCTGACCCGCAACTGGAACGTGCCCGACGGCCACACGCTGGCCGTTTACGAGTCGCGTGGCGGCTACCAGGCGTCGCGGAAGGCCCTGACGACGATGGGCGCCGACCAGGTCGTCGGCGTGGTCAAGGACTCGGAGCTGCGTGGGCGGGGCGGTGCGGGATTCCCCTGCGGCCTGAAGTGGAGTTTCCTCCCGAAGGATCGGAAGGAAACCCTCATGTGCATCAACGGCGACGAGAGCGAGCCGGCGACGTTCAACAACCGGCTCCTGATCGAACGCGACCCGCATCAGTTCCTCGAAGGAATTCTCATCGGCTGCTTCGCCACCCGGGCCTCGGTCGCCTACCTGTACCTCCGCTACGAGTACATCAAGGGCTATCGGGTCCTGGAGAAGGCCATCGCCGAGGCGAGGGAGGCGGGGCATCTCGGGAGGAACATCTATGGCTCGGGGTTCGACCTGGACGTCTGGTTGCACCGCGGCGCGGGGGCGTATATCTGCGGCGAGGAGACCGGGCTGATCGAGAGCCTCGAGGGGAAGCGCGGGTGGCCGAGGATCAAGCCGCCGTTCCCGGCGATCGAGGGGGCCTTCCGCAAGCCGACGGTCGTCAACAACGTCGAGACGCTCTGCTGCGTGCCGCACATCATCGAGCGGGGCGCCGACTGGTTCAAGTCGATCGGCACGCCCAAGAGCTACGGGCCGAAGCTGTACTGCGTTTCCGGGCACGTCAACAAGCAGGTCTGCGTCGAGCTGCCCCTGGGGGTCACCTGCCGGGAGCTGATCGACGTGCATGCCGGCGGAGTCTGGAAAGGGCGCAAGGCCAAGGCCGCCGTCCCGGGGGGGATCAGCATGGGCCTGCTCTCGGCCGACGAGCTCGACACCCCGCTCGACTTCGAGAGCCTGCGCAAGCCCGGCTGCCTGGGCTTGGGGACGGCCGCGGTCACCGTCATGGACGACCAGACGAGCATGGTCGACTACCTGTATAACACGCAGCGATTCTTCGCCCACGAGAGCTGCGGCCAGTGCACCCCCTGCCGCGAGGGGACCGGCTGGATTTACAAGACCCTGAAGCGGATCAAGGCCGGGGGCGGGCGGATCGAGGACCTCGACATCATGCTCCAGCTGGCCAATAACATGGGCATCATGCCCGGCACCACCATCTGCGGCCTGGCCGACGGCGCCGCCTGGCCGATCAAGAACGCCCTGGCGAAGTTCCGACCCGAGTTCGAGGACTACATCCGGACCCACCAGGATCCGTCTTACGAAGTGACCGGCCTGCAACAGGCCATCGCCCTGGGCGTCACGCCCGAGCGGTCGAACAACACTTCGCTGCCCATCCTGCCCGGGCCCGGCCTCGCCCCGCGTTCCATCCAACCTGCTTGAGGACCCCGATGGCGACGATTATCCTCAACGGCCTGGCGCAGACGATCCCCGACGGGTCGAAGATCAACGCGATCCAGGCCGCCGGCCAGTTCGGGGTCGACATCCCCTACTATTGCTGGCACCCCGCGCTCTCGGTGGTGGCCAACTGCCGGATGTGCGAGATCGAGGTCGGCACCAAGGACGCCAAGACGGGGGAGATCAAGATGCTCCCCAAGCTCGTCCCGGCGTGCCAGACCCCCGCCAAGGAGGGGACGGTGCTCGTGACCGACAGCCCCAAGGTCAAGGAGCACCAGCGGATGGTCATGGAGTACCTCCTGATCAACCACCCGCTCGATTGCCCCGTCTGCGACCAGGCGGGCGAATGCGGCCTGCAAGACTACAGTTACGAGTACGGGCAGGCCAACCACCGCTTCGTCGAGCGCCGGATCGTCAACCCCCGCAAGGAAGTCTCGTCGGAAATCCAGCTGAACCAGGACCGGTGCATCATGTGCACCCGCTGCGTCCGGTTCACCCGCGAGATCACCCAGACCTCCGAGCTCCTGGTCATGCGGCGGGGCAACCACGCCGAGATCGACATCTTCCCCGGGCACCCGGTCGACAACCCGCTCTCGGGGAACGTCGTCGACCTCTGCCCGGTCGGCGCCCTGCTCGACAAGGACTTCCTGCACAAGCAGCGCGTCTGGTTCCTCTCCAAGCACGACTCGATCTGCACCCGATGCTCCACCGGCTGCAACATCAGCGCCGAGGAGAACCGCGGCCAGCTCTGGCGGTTCAAGCCTCGCTTCAATCCGGACGTCAACGACTACTGGATTTGCGACGAAGGGCGTCGGAGCTACCGGCACGCCAATGATCCGAACCTGCTCGGCGCGATGTACGTCCTGCGCCAGGGGGACCTCCAACCCGTGGCGGTCGACGAGGCCCTCAACGCGGTCGCCGGCGGTCTGGCGCGGATCGCCAAGGACGGCGGGGTCGTGGCCGGCGTCCTCTCGCCGTTCCTGAGCGTCGAGGAGGCCTTCCTCATGGCCACATACCTCAAGGGCCTCAATCCGGCCAACGTGCTGGCACTCGGGCCGGTCCCGGCTCGCGGCGAGGACCAGACCTTCACGCCCGATCAGACCGAGGGGAGGACCGGCGACACCAGTTTCGTCGTCCCCCGCCCGTTCACGATCCACGCGGAGAAGTGCCCGAACCGCCGAGGCGTCGAGGCGATCCTCGACCACTTCCAGGGAGAGGTCATCCCCTTCGATGGCCTCCGTTCCCGCGTCGATCGGGGCGAGTTCGCGGGCCTCTACGTCGCGTCCGACTCGCTCGATCTCTGGATCTCCGACGACCAGGCCCAGGCACTTCGCTCGAAGGTGGAATTCCTCGTCCTCCAGGACACGCTCGTCGGCCCGCTGGCGCACCTGGCCGACGTGGTCCTGGCCGGCGGCACGTTCGCCGAGAAGGCCGGTTGCTACGTCAACGCCGACGGCCGGCTCCAGTACGCCGAGGCGGCCCTGCCGCCGCGCGATGGCGCCTTGCCCGACCTCGACATCTTCGCCATCCTGCTGGGACGCCCGGGCGGGCCGGCCCGCTCGCGCGAGGTACTGGCCGAGGTCGCCGCGACTGTCCCCGCCTTTGCCGCCGCCGAAGGGGGCACCGTCCCCGCGTTCGGCGTCCTCCTGGGTGAGGCCCAGCCGGTGGGTGTCGGGGCCGCGGCGATTCGCTTCTCCGACCCGTGGACGCAGCCTCGGTTCGACAAGGGGGACCGCCCCGGCGAGCCATCTCCAAAGGGGGGGGCCGATGCCTGAGACACGCGCGGTCGGGGCCGCTACGGCCCGTTTCGAGAGGGAGACTCGCAGATGACGCCGTGGATCGTGATCGGCATCCTGATCAAGATCGGCCTGGTGGTGGGGATCACGCAGGGCGCGGTCGCGTACCTGATCCTCGTCGAGCGGAAGGTGGCGGCCTTCGCACAGGACCGACTCGGGCCGAACCGGGTCGGGCCCTTCGGGCTGCTCCAGCCCCTGGCCGACGGCGCCAAGATGATCCTCAAAGAGGACGTGATCCCGGGCTACGTCTCGAAGCCCCTCTACATCCTGGCGCCGGCGGTCGCGATCATCGCGGCCATTATCGCCTTCGCCGTCGTCCCGTTCGGTCCGGTCGGGCCCAATGGCCCGCATGGCTTCGACGGGCCGATCCAGTTCCAGATCGCCCCCGGCGTCGACGTGGGGATCTTGTACATCTTCGCCATCGGGAGCCTCGGGGTCTACGGCGTCATCCTCGCCGGCTGGGCCTCGAACAACAAATACTCCTTCCTCGGCGGTCTGCGCTCGAGCGCGCAGCTCATCAGCTACGAGATCCCCCTGGGGATGTCGATCCTGGGGATGGTCCTGCTGGCCGGCTCGCTCGACCTGAACACGATCGTCAACTGGCAGGATCGCCACGTCTGGGGGGTCGTCGTGCAGCCGGTCGGGTTCCTGCTCTTCCTGGTCAGCGCCTTCGCCGAGACCAACCGCCTCCCGTTCGACCTCCCCGAGAGCGAGCAGGAGCTCGTCGGCGGGTTCCACACCGAGTACTCGGCGATGAAATTCGGCATGTTCTTCCTCGGCGAGTACCTGCACGTCATTACCGTCAGCTACCTGACGGTCATCCTCTTCTTCGGCGGCTGGGACGTCCCGTTCCTCCTGGACCAGGACCAAGCGGGCTGGCTCGTCGCCCTGGCCAAGGTGCTGGTGCTGGTCGTCAAGGTGGCGATGATGATCGTATTCATCATGTGGGTCCGCTGGACCTTGCCCCGGTTCCGATACGACACGCTGATGGACCTGGCCTGGAAGCGGATGATCCCGCTCTCGCTGATCAACTTCATGGTCACCGCCGCGATCGTGCAGGTCGTGCGGACATACTGGGTCTGAGACGGCCGGACTGTTCCGAGAGGAGACCAAGCGTTGCGAGCCGACGACCCGAACCTGAAGCGCCTCGCGCCGCCGAGACTGACGCTGGCCGAGCGCACGTACCTGCCGCAAATCCTCATGGGGCTCGGCGTGACGGGGCGGCATATCGCGGGGGTCGCCTTCGGCGGCAAGGCGATCACGCTCCAGTATCCCGAGGAGCAACACGTCCCGAGCGCCAACTATCGGGGTGTCCACCGCCTCAACAAGGACGAGCGGGGGAGGATCAAGTGCGTGGCCTGCATGCTCTGCGCGACCGCATGCCCGGCGCACTGCATCGACATCGTCGGCGCGACGGCCCCGGACGACTGGCCCGACCGCGAGAAGTATCCCGTCAGCTTCGTCATCGACGAGCTGCGTTGCATCTATTGCGGGATGTGCGAGGAAGCCTGCCCCGTCGAGGCGATCGAATTGACGGGGCTCTATGACTTGACCGGCCTGTCGCGGGAACAGATGATCTTCGACAAGGCCAAGCTCCTCTCGGTCTTCGACGTGACCAAAGACGCCGAGCCCATGCGGTTCGGCGCACCGCCGCAGGACCTAGGCCCGGCCGAACAGACACCGACCCCGATCCCGGTCGATCCGCTGGCATTGACCACCAACGCCCCCGAGTAAGGACGGAATTCCAACGTGGATCAGGTCTCGTCCCGCGATACCGCCCTGGCCGTCGCCGTCATCGTCCTGGGGGCGATCGGCACGTACCTGCTGCTGCCGCACCGCCACGGCTCGGCGAAGCCGAGGAGGGTGCATGCCGTCGGCGGGGTCCTCGCGGGCCTGGCCCTGGTGCTCTTCGCCCTCTTCTGGAACGCGCCCGGCCCCTTCCTGGCGCGCCTCTTCTTCAACGTCTTCAGCATGGCCGCCGTGGCGGGGGGGCTCCTGACGATCACCAGCCGGAACCCGATCCATAGCGCCCTCTGGTTCGCGTCGGTGGTCCTGTCGACCTCGGGCCTCTTCCTGCTCGCCGGGGCTCAGTTCCTCGCGGCGGGCACCGTCATCGTGTATGCCGGCGCGATCATCGTCACCTTCCTGTTCGTCATCATGCTGGCTCAGATGGAAGGGCGGGCGACCTACGACCGCGCGGCCCGCTCGCCGGGACGGGCGACGCTCAGTTGTTTCCTGCTCTTCTGGGCCCTGCTCTACGCGTTGCTGACCGTCCGGACTCCGTCCGGGGCGACGATCTCGGGTCCCGGCCTCGCCGAGGCGAACATGAAGCGACTGGTGCCGAACAACCGGATCGCCTCGTTCTATAGGATTCACGAACGGTCGGACTCTGCCCGAGTCCTGGCGGCCTCGACGCGTCCCACGGCGCGGCTGGCGGACGAGCAAGAGGGCGGCGCGGGTACGCACGTCGCCGCGCTGGGAGGGACGCTCTACACCGACCACCTGATCACGGTCGAGCTCGCCGGCGCCCTCCTCTTCGTCGCGCTCATCGGCGCCCTCGCGATCGCGAGCCCCAAGCCGCCGGTCCGCCCCGGAGACCGTCGCGTCTCCCCGTCGACGATCGCCTGAACCACCGGCCCGCCTCCGTGCGGAGCCGACGCGGAAGTCACCGCCGAAGAGTCCGTCGAAACGAGCGAGTCTATCCATGCCGCCGCCCGATGCCTTCGCGTTCGATGCCCTGTTCAGCTATCTCACCGTCGGCGCCGCGCTGATGGCCCTGGGCATCCTCGGCTTCCTCGCGAGGCGCAACATGATCGTGATGTTCCTCTCGGCCGAGATGATGCTCCAGGGGACCGCGCTGACCCTGGTCGGGTTCGGCAGATTCCACGGCAACTGGACCGGCCAGGTCTTCACGATCGTGATCCTGACGGTCGCGGCCTGCGAGGCGTCGATTGCCCTGGCCTTGATCCTGGTCCTCTTCCATCGCCGCGCGTCGCTCGACGTGTCGCTCTGGCAGGACTTGCGCGAGCCCGGCCGGCCGGAGGTGCTCGAGGACGCCTCAGAGTCCGAGCCGATCGAGGCGGTCCCCGGCCCCGAGTCGTATCCGGTCCTGACCCCCGCCGGCATCGAACCGGCCCACCCCACCGGGCCCTGGGCCGCGCGTCGCAATTAAGGCGGGAGCGCCGCCCGCGAGCCGATTCCTCCAGATAACGATCGTGACGAGACGGGAGCCGCGACGTGTCCGAGTTTCTGGTCCGCAACGCCTGGCTGGTCCCGTTCTTCCCGCTCCTCGGGGGTTTGATCGCCGCCGTCGCGGGGCGTCGCCTCGGGGGAAATGCCCACCTCCCGGTGGTGGTCGGCATTGGGCTGGCGTTCGTGGTCTCGCTCGGCCTGCTGACGGTCGCGGGGCCGGAGACCACCACGGTCGTCGCGCGCTGGATCGACGTCAGCCGGTTGCGCGTCCCGATCGAATTCCGGGTCGACGGCCTGACGACCATGATGCTCTCGATGGTCACATTCGTGGCCACCCTGGTCGCCATCTATGCCGCGGGCTACATGGCGGGCGACCCCGGCTATCCTCGGTTCTTCGCCGTGGTCGGCCTCTTCGTCTTCTCGATGACCGGCCTGCTGCTCTCGAACAACTACCTGCTGACTTATGCGTTCTGGGAAGGGGTCGGCGTCTGCAGTTACCTGCT
>JAABUS010004063.1_pt1 | contig 22077 bp, 18 predicted proteins | sample 5560161 | NCBI WGS metagenome assembly JAABUS01 (sample SAMN10711885, study PRJNA513376) | rock metagenome | isolation source: Antarctica rocks | place: Antarctica: Victoria Land, Trio Nunatak nord | collected 2016-01-04
CGTCCCTCGGCGGGAGCTGCGTCGCTACGGCACCCCGGCGGAGCACGAGTCCGCGTTGGGGCTCAACCCAGTCGGTCTGCGGCGCACGATCAGTGCCTTCCTTGGGAGCTGATCTCTGCCGGAGAGTGGTGAGGCGACGCGTAGGAGGCGAATGCATCTTCACCCCGTGGGTGGTCCTACAAACCGGAGAATTAGCCCGACCGGCGATCCATTCACACAGTGAAGGCGAGCCGGCGCGGTCGCAAGAGGGGTGGTGCGAGCGGCGCTTCTAAGATGAGCTCATGGCGTGGACAGGTCGGGTTGCGCTCGTGACAGGGGCTGGCGGCGGTATCGGTCGCGCGGTGGCCGAGCAGCTGAGCGCTAACGGTCTTCGGGTCGCGCTCACGTCGCGCAACGAAGCCGACCTGCGTGCGACAGCTGCCGCCTGCGGCGGCGAGACGCTCGTCGCGCCGGCCGATGTCACCGACCCGACGGCCACCGAGTCGGTGTTCGCCGACGTGGAACGGGCTTGGGGTCCGGTCGAGGTCCTTGTCGCCAACGCGGGTGCCGGCGTCTCGGCCCGGGTGCACAAGACCTCCGACGAGGACTGGCAGCGCATGCTCGACCTCAACCTGACCGCTCCGTTTCGGTGCATCAGGCGGGTCCTGCCCGCCATGTTGGAGGCGCGCTTCGGTCGGATCGTCGTGGTGGCTTCGGTTGCGGCGAAGGCGGGTCAGCCCTACATCGCCGCGTACTCCGCCAGCAAGCACGGCGTCCTCGGCCTGGTGCGCTCGGCCGCCGCCGAGGTCGCCCGCGACGGTGTCACGGTCAACGCCGTCTGCCCCGGGTACGTCGACACGCCGATGACCGACGCGGCGGTGGCCGCTATCACCGCGACCACGGGCCGGACGCCTGAAGAGGCGAGGGACCTCCTCGCCCGTAAGCAGCCCAGCGGCCGCCTCGTGACGCCGCAGGAAGTGGCCGCGGCTGTCTGGTTCTGTGTGAGCAACGGCGCCGTCAACGGCCAGGGAGTCAATGTCGACGCAGGCGCGGTGCAGTCATGACCCTGCAGCGGGTCAATCCGGCACCGCTCGCGGTGCCCCGCGGCTTCTCCCATGCCGTGGTCGGCGAGGGGCGGGTCATCTGCCTGGCCGGCCAGACCGCACTCGACGCCGACGGTCGGATCGTCGGGCATGACGTCGTCACACAGTTCCGGCAGGCCCTGAGCAACCTGCTGACCGCGCTCGATGCCGCCGGCGGGCGCCCCGACCAGCTTGCCTCGCTGACCGTCTACATCGTCGACATGGACGACTACCGGGAGCACGCTGCGGAGATCGGCCGGGTATGGCGACTGCTGGTCGGACCGGAGTATCCCGCCATGGCCGGCATCGGGGTGTCCCGGCTGTGGGACGCTGAGGCTCTCGTGGAGCTGCAGGGCATCGCCATCACCTCCACCGGCTGAGACGGGAGGGACGTCATGCAGCTGTCGCCGTCGGTTCATGTCGACACCTTCTGTCGCGACAACCTGCCGCCGGTCGAGACGTGGCCCGAGCTCGTCTTCGACCTGCCCGACCTGCAGTACCCGCAGCAGTTGAACTGCGCTGTCGAGCTGCTCGACCGCACCATCGAGGAGCACGGCGATGAGCGCCCCTGTCTGTTGTCACCGGTTGGCGATCGCTGGACCTATGGCGACCTGAGAGCCAGGTCCAACCAGGTCGCCCACCTGCTCGTCAACGAGCTGGGAATGGTGCCCGGCAACCGGGTGCTCTTGCGCGGGCCTAACAACCCCTGGCTCGTCGCCTGCTGGTTCGGAGTCCTCAAGGCAGGCGGGGTGGTGGTGACGACGATGCCGCTGCTGCGGCCCCGCGAGCTGAGCACGGTCCACCGGATCGCCCAGATCGACTTCGCGCTGTGCGACTCCAGATTCCTCGACGACCTCGCAGCATCCAACCTTGCCGAGGTGACGACGGTGACCTACGGCGCGGACACCCCCGAGGACCTGAGCCGGCGCTCTGCCTGGCTGCCGGTGGAGTTCGCCGCCGTCGAAACCGCAGCCGATGACGTTGCGCTGCTCGCCTTGACCTCGGGCACCACCGGCCGCCCGAAGGCGACGATGCACTTCCACCGCGACGTGCTGGCGAACGCCGACACGTTCTCCACTCATGTGCTGCGTCCTACGAGAAACGACGTGTTCACCGGCACACCTCCGCTGGCCTTCACGTTCGGCCTCGGAGGGCTGGTGGTGTTCCCGCTGCGCGTCGGCGCGTCCACCCTCCTGCTGGAGAAGGCGACGCCCGACGAGCTCGCCGGGCACATCGCCGCTCACCGGGTGACTGTCTGCTTCACTGCCCCGACGGCGTACCGCGCTCTGCTGGGGGAGGGCAGCGTCGAGCGACTGGCGACGCTACGCCGCTGCGTCTCGGCCGGTGAGCATCTCCCGCTGGCAACGTGGAAGGCGTTCGCCGACGCGACAGGCGTCAAGATCATCGACGGCATCGGTTCGACGGAGATGTTGCACATCTTCATCTCAGCCGCCGACGACGACATCGTCCCCGGATCGACGGGGAAGCCGGTGCCGGGTTACCAGGCGGTTGTCCTTGACGACAGTGGCGAGCCGGCGCCGGACGGGCAGGTGGGGCGCCTCGCAGTCAAGGGGCCGACCGGGTGCCGTTACCTCACCGACGCTCGCCAGGCGGAGTACGTGCAGAACGGCTGGAACATCACCGGTGACACCTTCGTCCGCGACGAGAACGGCTACTTCTGGTACCAGGCCCGCAGCGACGACATGATCGTCTCCGCCGGCTACAACATCGCCGGGCCGGAGGTGGAGGAAGCGGTGCTGCGGCACCCCGACGTGACCGAGTGCGCAGTCGTTGGCGTGCCCGACGCGGCGCGCGGGCAGGTGGTGAAGGCGTACGTCGTGCTCCGTGCCGGCGGCCTCGCTGACAAGGCGATGGCCCGCGCGCTCCAGGACTTCACCAAGGCCGAGATCGCGCCGTACAAGTACCCACGGGTGATCGAGTTCGTCGACGAGCTGCCGCGCACGAGCACCGGCAAGCTGCAGCGGTTCCGTCTGCGCGAGGCCGCGGCAAAGGCTCAGACCGGGTCAGCGGTAGAGGTCGCGGGCGATGATTGAGCGCTGCACCTCGCTGGCTCCCTCGTAGATGCGGGGAGCCCGCACCTCGCGGTAAAGATGCTCCAGCAGGTGGCCTCGCTGCAACGCTCGGGCGCCGTGGATCTGGATGGCGGCGTCGACGACGTACTGCGCCATCTCGGTGGCGGCGAGCTTCGCCATCGCCGAGGTGGTGGAGACGTCGGGTCGTCCCGCGTCGTATGCCGCTCCCGCTCGGTAGACCATCAGTCGCGCCGCGTCGAGGCGGGTGGCCATCTCAGCCAGAGTATGGCCGACCGACTGCAGCTCACGGAGCGGTCCTCCGAACGCCTGCCGCTCGCCGGCATGAGACACCGCGGCGTCGAGGGCGGCTGAGGCCATCCCGACGGCGAAGGCGCCGACGCTGGGCCGGAACAGGTCGAGTGTGCGCATCGCCACCCCGAAGCCCTCGTCCGGCTGCCCAAGGAGGTCCTCGCGGCTGACCAGGACAGCGTCGAAGATCAGCCGCCCGATCGGGTGGGGTGACAGCATCTCGAGGTGTTCCCCGGACAGCCCCGGCGCGTCACCAGGCACGACGAACGCCGTGACGCCCCGGGCCCCGGCAGCCGGCGTCGTGCGCGCGAAGACGGAGTAGAAGTCGGCCTCGGGCGCGTTGGAGATCCAGGTCTTCTCGCCGGACAGCCGCCACCCGTCGCCGTCCGGCTCGGCGGCCAGCGCGAGCGCCGCGGCGTCGGAACCGGCGTCCGGCTCGCTGAGGGCGAAGCCCGCCACGGCCTCGCCCCGGGCGACGGCGGTCACCCAGCGGCGTACCTGCTCGTCGCTGCCCGACTGCAGGACCGGGTAGGTCCCGAGTCCTTGCAGGGCCAACGCGGTCTCGGCCTCGGTGCTCACCGTGGCGAGAGCTTCACGGAGCAGGCAGAGGTCAAGCGCTGCCGCCGACCTCGACGGTGACTGCTCGCCGACGCCTGGGAAGAGCCGGGCCAGCAAGCCGAGCTCGCCCAGAGCTGCCACCAGGGCGCGGTTCACGCGGCCCGGCTCACCGCGGACCGCGAGCGGTGCGAGCGTCGAGGCGGCGACTTCGCGCACCCAGGACTGGTAGGCGTGCTGCTCGTCGGTGAGATCGAAGGCCGCACAGCTGTGCCGCGGCTGGTCGTCCGGCGCCACTCAGCGGCCTTGCCAGTTCGGGGCGCGCTTGGCGGTGAACGCGGCGTGGAACTCGGCGTAGTCGTCGCCCTTCATCAGCAGCGCCTGCGTCATCGCCTCGAGCTCGACCGCGCCGGCAAGACCCATGTCGAGCTCGCGGGTGAGCAGGGCCTTGGTCGCCGAGTATGCCTGCCACGGGCCGTCGGCAAGCCGTCGGGCGAGCGCGTCAGCCGCCTCGTCGGTCGAGCCGTCGTCGACGAGCTCGCTCACCAGACCCCAGGCGTCGGCGGTCTGTGCGGGCAGGGAGTCGCCGAGCATCAGCAGCTGAGTGGCCCGGCCGAGCCCGACCAGTCGCGGCAGCAGGTACGCCGCTCCCATGTCGCCGCCGGCGAGGCCGACCCTGGTGAACAGGAAGGCAAAACTGGCGGACCGGGCCATCACGCGGAAGTCCGCGGCGAGCGCAAGCACCGAACCCGCACCGGCCGCGGTTCCTTGGATCGCCGCGACCACGGGGACAGGGGACTCGCGGATCGCTCGAACCACCTCTCCGGTCATCCGCGTGAACGCCAGCAGCTCGTCGGGTCGCATGCCCAAGGTGGCGCCGATGATCTCGTCGACGTCTCCTCCCGAGCAAAACGCCCGTCCCTCTCCGCGCAGGACAACTGCCCGGGTGTCGTCTCGGTGCGCAAGCTCGGTGAAGAGGTCGCGCAGGTCGGCGTACGTCTCGAACGTCAACGCGTTGAGCTTGTCCGGCCTGGTGAACGTGACGGTGGCGACCCCACCGGCACGGCTGACCGAGAAGTGCTGCCAGTCGGAGGTGAAGGGGGCCGACCCACGGAACGGACTCATCAGGTGACTCCTTCGCGCCGGTGGCGGGCCCGCCAGGCTGTGCCGTCGACAGCCTAGCGAGGCCGACCCGGCGCCGTTTTGACCGCCGCTGCGGGGGCACCTTATTGTCCAGAGACACTCCACGGAGGGAGCGCCGGTGCGGATCGCGGTGGTCGGCGGGGGACCGGGTGGGCTCTACTTCGCGGCGCTCGCCAAGCAGCTCGGACCGCAGCACGACCTCACGGTGTGGGAGCGCAACGCCGCCGACGACACGTTCGGCTTCGGGGTGGTGTTCTCCGATGAGACCCTCGGCGGGATCGAGCACGCCGATCGGTCCGTCTTCGCCGCCATGGAGTCCGAGTTCGCGCGGTGGGACGACATCGATGTGCACTACCGCGGCACGGTGATCACCAGCGGCGGGCACGGTTTCGCTGCGATGAGCCGGCGGCGGTTGCTGCAGATCCTGCAGGCCAGGTGCGACGAGCTGGGCGTCGACCTGCACTTCGAGACGGAGGCGCCTGACGTCGGGGAGCTGTCGGCGGCGTACGACCTGGTGGTGGCTGCCGACGGTGTCAACTCAGGCATCCGTGGCTGCTTCGCGGAGGCGTTCCGGCCGAGTCTCGAGGAACGGCGCTGCCGGTACATTTGGCTGGGCACCGACAAGGTGTTCGACGCCTTCACGTTCGTGGTTCGCGAGACGCCGTACGGCGTCATGCAGATGCACGGCTACCCCTATGACCGGACCGGCAGCACCTTCATCGTCGAGATGCACGACAGCGTCTGGGAAGCTGCCGGCTTCGGCTCGCTCGGCACCACAGACCTCCCCCCCGGGAAGTCTGACGAGAAGTCGATCGCGGCCGTCGCCGGGGTCTTCTCCGATGTCCTAGCGGGTCATCAGGTGCTCGCCAACAGCTCTCGGTGGACGAGGTTCGCCACGGTGCGCAACGAGTGCTGGCGGCAGGGCAACGTGGTCCTGCTCGGTGATGCCGCCCACACGGCGCACTTCTCGATCGGGTCCGGGACCAAGCTCGCCATGGAGGACGCGCTCGGCCTGGCCGCCTGCATCCACGAGCACCGCCCCCTGGGCGAGGGGCTAGCTGCCTATGAGGCGGAGCGTCGCCCGGTGGTGCTGTCAACGCAGCGAGCCGCGCAGGCGAGCCTGGAGTGGTTCGAGAACCTCGGCCAGTACGTGCACCAGGAGCCAGTGCAGTTTGGCTTCAACATCATGACGCGCAGCCGACGGGTCACCCACGAGAACCTGCGCCTGCGCGACAGCGAGTTCGTCGAGCGCGCGGATGCCTGGTTCGCCGAGCACGAACGCCGGCGCGGTGTTGGCGACGGGACCGTCAGCCCCCCGATGTTCCAGGGGTTCCGCCTGCGCGACCTCCAGCTGGTCAACCGGGTGGTCGTCTCAGCCATGGACATGTACATGGCAGACGGTGGCGTGCCCGGGGACTTCCACTTTGCTCACCTGACCGGCAAGGCGCTTGGTGGTGCCGGGCTGGTGATGACCGAGATGACCTGTGTCTCCCCGGAGGGCCGGATCACGCCGGGATGCTGCGGGCTCTACGACGAGACGCAGATGGCGGCTTTCCGCAAGATCACCGACTTCGTCCACGAGCACACCGACGCGAAGATCGGCATCCAGCTCGGCCACTCCGGCCGCAAAGGCTCCACCAGGCTGATGTGGGAAGGGATCGACCAACCGCTGCCGGAGGGCAACTGGGAGGTCGTGGCGCCCTCGGCGCTGCCTTACTTGCCGGGCATCAACCAGGTGCCCCGTGAGTTGACCGCCGCTGACCTGGCGCTGATCACCGAGCAGTTCGTCGACGCCGCCCGCCGGGCGGTCACCGCGGGCTTCGACCTGTTGGAGCTGCACTGCGCGCACGGCTACCTGTTGTCGAGCTTCATCTCGCCGATCACCAACAAGCGGACCGACGCCTACGGCGGCGGCCTGAAGAATCGGCTGCGCTACCCGCTGGAGGTGTTCGCCGCCGTGCGGTCGGTGTGGCCTGACCACCTGCCGATGACTGTGCGGATCTCCGCCACCGACTGGGTCGACGGCGGCATCAGCATCGAGGACTCAGTGGTGGTGGCCGAGGAGTTCGCTCGTTGCGGGGCAGACGCGATCGATGTGTCGACCGGGCAGGTCACGCCGCAGGAGAGACCCGAGTTCGGCCGGTCCTACCAGACGCCGTACGCCGACACGATCCGCAACCGCGTCGGCATCGCCACCGTCGCGGTCGGGGCGATCTCGTCGTACGACGATGTGAACTCGATCATCCTGGCCGGCCGGGCCGACCTGTGTGCGCTCGGCCGGGCGCATCTCTACGACCCCAACTGGACGCTGCACGCGGCGATCGAGCAGGGGTATGAAGGGCCGGGCGCGCGTTGGCCCGCGCCGTGGCTACCTGGCAGACGCAGACCCCCAACCGGCCGCACCGACGGGCCGAAGCCGCGGTTGCAGCTCGTGCGCCATGGGGTCGAAGGCGCCGGACACCGACGATGGCGGCCGGCCGAGCAGTGAGTCGCCCGGGGTGGGGCTGCGGGGTCAGTTCTTGAAGGCGTCCTTGACCTTCTCGCCGGCCTGCTTGAGGTTGGCCGAGCTCTGGTCGGTCTTGCCCTCGGCTTGCATGTCCTTGTCGTCGGTGGCGTCTCCCACCGTCTCCTTGCCCTGGCCTTGAACTTCTTGGGCCTTGTTCTTCAGCTTGTCTTCGAGACCCATGGCGATGACCTCCGGGGTAACTAGGGGTACGTGCTGACGATTGCAACCGTACCCCGTTGCGCTGGTTGGCAGTGGGGGCAGAGCTGGTCAGCCCGTGTAGCGCACCTCGGACTGCCACTGATCGTCGGCGGTGGCGGCGGCTGCGTAGAAGGCATCGGCGATACGGTCAGGGGCGAAAGGGGTGCCTTCCTCGACGGTGCCGGCGACTGTCAGCGACATGGCCCGGATGCCGTCGGACTTGAGCTGGCCATCGAGCGCCTTCACGAGGTTGCGCAGCGCCGCCTTCTGCGCACCCAGCGAGGCCGCAGCCACCCAGGGGCGGTCGGCGGTAGCGCCCCCGGTTGCTGTGATCCGACTGCCAGTCGGCATGAACGGCCGCGCGGCTTGTACGGCGGTCAGCAGGCTGGCCGCGCCAAGTCGGAGGTCGGCGAGCAGTCCGTCGGCCGTTAGCTCGAGCGGCTTCTTGGCGGTGAAGGCGCTGGGGTTGAAGTGCAGGTGGTTGAGCGATCCCGAGTGCGCACCGAAGCGTTGGATCGCGCCATTCAACGCTGGTGCGTCGGTGGCATCGACTGCGGTCCAGCCCGCCATAATGCCTTCTCGTTGCAAGCCCTGGCCAAGCTCCTCCAAGCTCTGCTGGGAGCGGGCGACCAGCGCGACGTCGTACCCGGCCTGCCCGAACCTGCGCGCCACAGCCGCCCCGATGCCAGGGCCGGCGCCAACGATCACGATGACCGGGTTGCTCACTTGGCAGAGGCTAGTGGGCGGTGGTGGGCGGCGGCGACGGCCTGATCGAGCGCGGCCGATTACGATGAGCCAGCGCGCCCGCCGGCGTGGCGCAATTGGCAGCGCATCCGACTTGTAATCGGAAGGTTGCGGGTTCGAGTCCCGCCGCCGGCTCCCACCCTGACCTGCGGGAACTCCGGTGCGTCGGTCAAGCCTCAACGCTCGGTGGGTCCGTTCCGGGTCCGTTCGCTCAGGGTAGGCAGAGGACGCCGCCAGAAACGTCACGCTGAAGTCTCGACTACGTTGAGGGCCGTGCCCGGTGAATTCTCTCCTCCGGTTCAACTGTGGAAGCGCGCTCAAGAACTCAAGTTGATGACCCTCGCGCTCTCATTGTCGCTTCCGGCGCTGATGGATCCGACGGTGCCCGTGCTGCAATGGACGCTGGCAAAAGCCGGGCTGCCTCCCGACGGTGACATGCCGGTCAATCTCGGACAAGCCAACTCCAACGAGAGCCTTCCGTTCTCAATGAGAGAGATCCTTACCAAGGTCACAACCCTAGAGGGTGAAGCCCTCGGCCATGATTTGATGTCTGTCGGCTTGATCCTAGGGGCGGTCAGGATGGGGGACCTGATCGTCAGCCGTGGCTACATGCGGCGCGATGTTCCGCTCCTTCAGTTCGCGAGACACTTCCGCAATGCGTGCGCGCACGGCGATCGATGGCATTTCTTCAACGGCGAGCCGCGGTACCCAGCAAGAGTGCGTGACCTTGCACTGACCGCCGAGTTGCAGGGGCAGCGTGCGACTTGGACAACTGTGCATCCCCGCCTGTACGTGGAGTTCCTCGACGACGTTGGGGCCTACTTCCTGCAGCTCGCCGTCCAAGAGGCGGTAGACACCGTTCAGGTTTCACATCTCGGCCAGTCATTCGAGGTAGTTAAGCGCGCACTTGCTGAGCAGATTGAACGCGCTGGGTTGTCTGGTGATCAAGATTGGATCGACACTCCTGCTCGGGTGATCGCTAGAGGCCAGCGGTATGTCGTCCGCGTTCACGCGACGCCGCCGCGCGAATGATAAGGGCAACACCATTGGCACGACTTCTGACATAACACCCGCGAATGTGTCCGTGCGCTCTGCGCCAGCCCTTCGCCCAGCCCCACCCCAGCGACACGGCGAGCGGCCCACCTGTCGCGGCTCGCGGTGCGCCTCGCGGCGGTCGGGGCCACTCCTGTCTTGCCGATGAGCGGACGTCCGGGTGGGAAAGGTCGATGGTTCCCTCGGCGCCAGCTCCCCCACTATCAGCTGCTCTGGCACACCTCTGGCTTTCATCTGCGCGCCTGGTCCTCAGCAGATGACCGACCGATGGAATACTCCCTGTGTGCAGGTCTCGAAAAAGTACCGGGGCGTTGTGTTCCCGGGTGGGATAATCCGTCGCGGCTTCGACCTTCTGAAGTCGATGTCGACCGAGGACCTCAACTGGTCGATCCACATGTTCACTCGAGGGTCTGAGACCTGGAGGCCCAACGAGCCCGAAGAATGGTTCGCTGAACTCCCAAACCTTCCGGTAGAGGCCTACCGCACGGCCATGCAGAACGCGGGTGACTACAGGCTCGCCTACACGCATTTCGACAAGCACTCGACGACGGTGGAGGTCCACGCCCCGACGCAGGCGGAGGTTCAGCGAGTCCTGAACGTCTTCAATGAGGCCTACGAGGACAGCCGCATCCCAGAGCCCGAGCCGGAACCCATGCCAGAACCCGAGCCGATCAAGCCGGTTGTGTTCCTTGGCCATGGCCACTCCGGTGACTGGCGCAAGATCAAGGACCATCTCCAGGACAAGCACGGGCACACCGTCGAGGCCTATGAGGTGGGGTCTCGGGCCGGTCACACCGTCCGCGACGTACTCAGCTCGATGATGCGGGCCAGTTCGATCGCGTTCCTCGTTATGACCGCCGAAGACGAGCAGGCCGACGGGAACATGCGGGCTCGACAGAACGTCGTCCACGAGGCTGGACTGTTCCAGGGCCACCTAGGCTTCCCCAAGGCGATCGCTGTCGTGGAGGAGGGCGTGGAGGTCTTCTCCAACCTGAACGGCGTCGATCAGATTCGCTACCCCAAGGGCCACGTCGAGGCTTCCTTCGGCGAGATCCTTGCCGTGATCCGACGAGAGTTCCCGGACCAGCAGTAGGGCTGGGGCACCAGCTCCAACGCATCCGTTCGAAGGTCTCGAAGTTGGCGGCCTCGCGGATCACCGGTCGGTGGCATCGAACGCACGTCGGCGGTTTGTCGGACATGCACAAATCACGGCGCCGACGTCCGCTCACGCCGCGATCCGAGCACTACGGCGGGCAGCCGAGTAGGGTGATGAGCACGGCGACTGGGGCCATGATTGAACCAGGGACCTCGACGGTCCTGGTCACCTTGCCCACGACCAAGGGAGCATGAGCGCGGGTGGGCATCGTGAAGGGCTGGCCCCCTCACGCGCGTGGAGCCGGGCCAACCGCGTTTAGGCTTGAACAGGTCCGTCGCGGGTCCGTTTCACCCCGCTACTCGGTACTACGGGGTGCTGCGGTGCACAGCGGGCGCGCTCTGCAAGTTCGCAGGTCAACCAGCAGATTTGGCGTGTCGCCGCAGGTCAGCGAGGGGTCACGGCGACCCCATGAAACGCCGCATCGTACGAGTTGTAATCCGAAAGTTGCGGGTTCGAGTCCCGCCGCCGGCTCAATAGGCAGTAGAAGAGCCACTAGAAGACTCGGGCCGGGAGCAAGCCATGCCTCATCCGTACCGCTCAGCCGTAGCACTCCTACTCATCTGTGTGGTGGCTGGCTGCGGTCAAGCAACGCCCGGCTCAGGCGACGGTTCGGCATCGGAGGAGTCTGCAGCAGCGTTTGAGGCCGAGCTCATCCAGACGATGGTTGGCCGTGAGGAAGCAGTGGTCCGACCCGGAAAGTTGACGTTCGCGGAGTTGTTCCCCGCGTCGGGCCAGAGCGAAGATCTTGCCGACGCTTTCCGCGCAAGCGTCCTCAGCGTGGATGTTGGTCGAACATTCACCGACAACGTCGACGAGAACTATGAGGTTAAGGGGCCAGTCCATGAGGTCCCTTTTGACGATCCTCGCGCGGACTGGCGCAGTTTCGAGGTCCGAGTCAAGGTGGCTGAAGCCTATTGGGGCGACGTGACGGCGGGCAAGGAAGTAACTATTGGCTTGGCTTTCACCGCCCAAACGGAGGTGAAGGTCGTTACTGAGGGGTTCGCAAGCATGGGGCAGTTTGTGGTTTTTACCGCTCGTCGTGACTTTGTAGTGCCATATGACCCGGCCGTTATCCCTGTTCTTTGGGATGGTGCGTTCCTGTCACCCATAGAGGGTGAACGAGTCCCCTGGCCGGTTCTATCAGATGCGGCAGGATCATCCGGAGCTTCAATGGTCTCCCACTTTGACACGTTGTCGGAACTGCGTCGGATTCGGTCGTCCTAACTGATCGCGAACTGTTCCATATTTGGGGATGAGCATGTTACGGTCCGCTTGGTACCGGCGCTAGCACGAGGCACGACACCGCGACCTTCGAGGCGGGCGGACCTCTGGGAGGGGAGCGCGTCGTGAAGTTCGCTGCAAAACTCTGGAGCACGGCTGCCGTCGTCGGGCTGACGTCCTTCACTGCGTCTGCCACTGCCTCGCCGTCCCTCGTTGCTGCCGATGGTCATGGCGCTGACAAGCAGCTCACCGCGACGGCGAGCGGCTGGCGTGATGGTGGCCGGATCTCCGTGCGCCGCGATGTACTCATCATGGACGGTTCCACGTCGCACGTCATCGTCGCCGTCGCAACCACGAACTCCACCCCCCAGCATCCGGGATACCTCTCGACAATCTCACGCCGTACTCCGGACGGGAACTGGATCCGCCAGACGTCCGACATCGGCAGCCCGGTTGGGGTGGACGTCAACGCTGATGGTGATGCAGTCATCATCAGCACCAGCGGACTAGACGATGGAGACCTCATCGCGACCCGCTGGCCACGCGGCGCAGACCAGGCCCGATCCAGCGTCATCCTCAGGGCGGAGGATCTGCCGGCGCAGTACACCTCGACTCAGATGTCTGCCAACGGTCGCGGCGACGTTGCGGTCCTGGTGGTCCCTTATGAGGGGACAGGCGAGCGGACTCTATTGCTCCGCAAGCCGTCGGGTCAGCCGTGGAAGCCGACGCTTTCGATCCGCCCTGCCCGTTACGACGGTGCGCTCGACGCGGTCGACATCACACCGACCGGTGCAGTCGTCGGCGCCTTCACGCAAGACAAGACGCTGTCGGTGCGCACTCTGCAGCCCGGCAGCGCCACGTTCGGTCCACCTACCTTGGTGACTACTCGGACGAGTGAACTGAGGTACGGCATCACAGTAGAGGTCGGCGTGAACGGTGATCTCGCCACGACCTCCGCCTATGACAATAAGTTCTATGCCTCGAACATCCGACTCAACATCGTGCCCGCAAATGGAGAACCGTGGCATCGCGACTTCATAACCGATGGAGGATTCTCCCTCGCCACCGTCGGTCGCGATGGCTCGGTGGTCATCCAGAAGGGCATCGACACTCGCCGGTGGGACCCGCAGAGCAGGTCGTTCACCGGCAGCGAAACGTCCTTCTTCAAAGATGACAACGAGCAAGGCGACGTGCTCATCGGCGGGGGCATCTACAAGGGGTCGCTCCAACTGTGGCCGGTTGGCCAGCCTCGTGGTCCAAAGGTCGACTCTCCTCGTGGCGACCAGCGAGCGGTGGTGTTGACCGGAGACCACCTGGTGTACGTCGCCACCCTCCGCGAGGGCACCACTCCCGACGAGTACCGCCTGAGCATCCGACAGTTCTAGGGCCAACGTGAGCAGGAGTCGGTCAGCTCGACTTTCCCGCACGATGGTCGCGGCGGCCTGCATGGTTCGTCCAACGGCGCAAGGCGGCGGGGCGGCGGCTTCGCTGACCGATCCAGGGTCGCCGACCAACGACCCGGGTGTCGGTTAGTTCGAGCGGCGACCAGATAGGTGCTCCCGGCTTCGACTCGGCGGCGTCGAACCCTGGTCGATGGTGACTCCAACCAGAGCCTCGACGTGTTCGTACGAGACAGGGTGGCGAAGGTGACCCGGCGGGTATCGGTCGCCACCGGCGGCAAGGGCGGCAACGGCATCAGCTACCCGCCCCGTACGAGAGCCAAGGCGAGGCGCAACGCAGCCACGACAAGCGCCCATCGTCGACCGGTTGGCTCAGGATCACCGCGAGCTGGTCCGCGACGTGGATGGCCGCGGGGGAAGGGGATCCCCCGCGGCCACGGCGCCAGAGGAGTACGACTTCGGTGGGCCACCAGTTGACGCGTTCCTGGTGACCCAGCGTGAGCCGAGCCCCTCCGGCTGACTCTCACACCCTCGATTCGTCGCCGCACTCCGAACGGATTGGACGAACTTCGGAGAAGTTGGCTGATGAGGTCTGCGCTGCCCAAGCCACAGCTGCCACTGGTTGACCTTGTGCCGTGGCGCGTCGGTGGCGGCACCCGGCCGGGAACCCTACGATGCCGAACACGGGCACGCGCATACTTCGGGTCGAGCCCTCCCGCCAGTGAGGAGTCCCCATGAACCTGTCGCGCACGAAGACGATCGAGCAGTCCATCTCCGACACCGAAGAACCGGAGCACCAGCTCCGTAAGGAGCTAGGACCGTTGCAGCTCACCGTCTTCGGCGTGGGCGTCATCATCGGCACCGGCATCTTCGTCCTGACGGGAGAAGCCGCTGGGCTCAAGGCCGGCCCGGCCGTCTCCCTCTCGTTCGTGTTCTCGGGTATCGCGTGCGCGCTCGCTGCGCTGTGCTACGCGGAGTTCGCCAGCACGGTCCCGGTGGCTGGCTCGGCATACACCTTCTCCTACGCCAGCCTGGGTGAGCTGGTGGCCTGGATCATCGGCTGGGACCTCATCCTGGAGCTCGCCCTTGGCGCCAGCACGGTCGCCGTGGGCTGGTCAACGTACTTCGCTGATGTGATGGAGCAAGCTGGCATCACGATTCCCGGTCGGGCGTACGGCGAGGGGCATAACCTCGTCGCCGCGGCGATCGTGCTGATCCTGACCGCTGTCATCTGCGTCGGCATCAAGGTGTCCTCGCAGGTCAACATGGTGATGGTCGTCATCAAGCTCAGCGTTGTGTTGTTCGTCATCATCGCCGGTCTCTTCTACATCAAGACAGCCAACTACTCCCCGTTCATCCCGCCGTCAGGGTCGCCGGGTGCCGAGGGCCCATCGGCCACGCCGTCCTTGCTCCAGGACATGGGGTTTGCTCCGGGAGCGTTCGGCATCAGCGGCATCTTCACCGGAGCCGCCCTGGTGTTCTTCGCCTTCATCGGCTTCGACATCGTCGCCACCGCAGCGGAGGAGACCAAGAAGCCGCAACGCGACATGCCGATCGGCATTCTCGCCTCGCTGGCCATCTGCACGACGTTGTACGTCGCGGTGTCCCTCGTCGTCACCGGCATGGTGCCCTACACCGACATCAAGGTTGAAGCGCCGCTGGCTGAGGCCTTCCGGTCGGTGGGCCAACCAGCCTTTGCCACCATCGTCTCGATCGGGGCCGTCGTCGGTCTGACCACGGTGATGATGATTCTGCTGCTGGGCCAGAGCCGGGTGTTCTTCGCCATGAGCCGCGATCGGCTGCTGCCGCCTGCCTTCTCGAAGGTGAGTGAGCGGTTCGGCACCCCGGTGCGCACGTCGATCTTCACCGGCATCGTCGTTGCGGCGATTTCGATGTTCGTCCCGCTCACAGAGCTGGCCGAGCTGGTCAATATCGGCACGCTCTTCGCGTTCATCCTGGTCGCCATCGGAGTAATCGTCCTGCGTCGCACGCGCCCAGACCTCGACCGGGCCTTCCGGTGCCCTGGTGTGCCGGTCATACCGATCCTCGCCGTGCTTGCCTCGTTCTATCTGATGCTCAACCTGCCCGGCGCGACGTGGGTCCGGTTCTTCATCTGGATGGCGATCGGCTTCGTCGTGTACTTCGCCTACGGTGCCCGCCACAGCCGACTCGTGACCGACCCCAACTACTCGAGGGACGCCGACGAGGCGGCGCGCGCGAAGCGAACTGACTGACCACGCAGCGACAACCTCCGGCTCGCTGGCTCCGTATAAAGGGAGACAGCACGTAACGATCTCCGGAGGCGGCATGCGCGGCAAAGCGGAGCGGGAGGCAGAGTTCACCGCCTATGTGGCTGCCCGTCGGGCCTCACTGCGGCGGACCGCCTTCCTGCTCTGCGGTGACTGGCACGCCGCGGAGGACCTCGTCCAGGTCTCGTTGGCGAAGTTGTACGTCGCCTGGCCGCGGCTGCACGCAGACACATCGCCCGAGGCCTATGTGCGCCGCATCCTCGTCCGCGCGCACATTGACGAGACCCGCAGGCCATGGCGTCGAGAGTCCACTGGCCGAGCCGTGCCGGAGACTGCCGCTCGCGACGGTGTAGCGGTAGAGGACCGCCACGCTCTGCTTGCGGCCCTCGCCTCGCTGCCCGACGGTCAACGCCGAGCTGTGGTGCTACGCCACTGGCTCGGGCTGAGCGTGGAGGAGACCGCCGCCGACCTCGGTTGCTCGATCGGGACCGTCAAGAGCCAGACGGCGCGTGCTGTCACCCGCCTGCGCGACGTGCTCACCGAGCCAGCGCTCGATCTGGAGGATGACTATGAACCGACCCGATGACGCCTTCGCTGACCTGCACGACGAGCTGCGGTCCGCGCTGGGCGCGGAGCCCCCGATGAGCTCACTGCCTGAGGACGACCTTGCCCGCGGCCGCAAACTGGCCCGACGGCACCGCTGGACCGCGGTGGGCGCGGCCGCCGCCGTCGTACCGGCAATGGCACTCGGGGGTTATGCCGTGTCGGCGTACCTCGACACCGCGACCGGGTCAGGTGCTCGCAGCGTCGAGCTCCGGCCCGCTGCGGCTCCCGAAACCGGGGCCGACGACAACCCTGACGACCCCAACGACTCGTCAGGCACCTTGACATCCGACTGCGAGGTGTCGCCGGTGCCCGATCCCGGCGGCTCGGGCAGCAGACTACGGGCGGTGCCACCGGCCGCCGGTGGCCAAGCTGCCGTCACGAGCTCCGAAGGCTCGGTGGGGCCTCTCTCCGACGACTGCATCGCCGTCGACGGTGACCCGATCGGGACCCCGGGGATCGACCGGGTGACCGCGGCCCTGAATCGACACATCGACCCTGACGGCAGCCACGCCGGTACGTCGATCGCCGGCGGCTCGGTCAGCGACGGCGACACGACGTCGGGCATCTACGTCGGTCAGGAGTGGGTGGACGGCGAGTCGGCAGGCACGGTCACCCTCAGCGTGGAGGACGGCTCACAAGGCGAATCGGACTCCTGCCTCGACCGGTCCATCGTCGGGGGCCCCGACCTCACGTGCGAGACACGCACGCTGGACGACGGCACCATCGTCGTGGTGGGTCGTGGTGAGCAGGACGGCGCAGAGCGGATCTCGGTGCAGTACGTACGGCCTAACGGCACCGTCATCTGGGCGACGGCCGACGAGGCGACCGAACAGTGGTGGGAGGACCACAGCGGTGCCGCGCCGCTTACCTCGCCCCCGGCCGCGGTCGACCAGCTCATCGACCTGGTGCGCGACAGCGACGTACACCTGTAACGCTGAGCACTACGCGAAAACGGCGGACCGGCCCCCTGGTCCGCCGTTTCGCTGGCTGTGGATGATGGAGGAAGCACCCGCCGTCAGGAGAACACATGGCCATGTTCAGCAAGAGCCCGCCGCGTGACGACATCGACGAGTCCGAGCTCGACGTCGACAAGCCGAAGCGCTCAGCCGCGGGTCTGCCCGCCGTCGTGGTGACGATGAAGCGGAGCATCGAGGCGATGGGCGTCGTCCGGGCGACGCGCACGCTGCTACGGCTCAACCAGGTCAAAGGGTTCGACTGCCAAGGCTGCGCCTGGCCCGACCCCGACCCCAGCCACCGGCACACCGCAGAGTTCTGTGAGAACGGCGCCAAGGCGGTCGCCGAGGAGGCCACCAAGCAGCGGGTCGGTCCGGACTTCTTCGCCGAGCACAGCCTCGCTGAGCTCGAGCAGCGCACCGACTACTGGCTCGGACAGCAAGGCCGCATCACGACTCCCGTCGTACACCGACCCGGCACCTCCCACTACGAGCCGATCTCCTGGGACGACGCATTTGGGCTGATGGCCGGCACCCTCAAGGGGCTCGACAGCCCCGACCAGGCGATCTTCTACACCTCCGGCAAGACCTCGAACGAAGCGGCCTTCGTCTACCAGCTGTTTGTGCGTGCCTTCGGTACCAACAACCTCCCCGACTGCTCCAACATGTGTCATGAGTCCACCTCGGTGGCGCTCGCCGAGACGATCGGCGTAGGCAAGGGCACCGTCAGCCTGCAGGACATCTACGACGCCGAGCTCATCGTCATCTGCGGCCAGAACCCCGGCACCAACCACCCCCGCATGCTTGGCGCGCTTGAGCTCGCCAAGAAGAACGGGGCGAAGATCCTGGCCGTGAACCCGCTGGCCGAAGCTGGGCTGCTGCGCTTCAAGAACCCGCAGACCCCGCGCGGGCTGTCGGGCATAGGCAGCGGGCTGGCCGACCTGCACCTCCCGATCAAGGTCAACGGCGACTTCGCGCTGTTCCAGGCGATCGGGTCGTTGCTGCTGGAGGCCGAAGCCGTCGCCGCTGCCGGGGGGCAGCCGGGCACGGTGCTTGACCTGGAGTTCATCTCGCGGCACACCACCGGCTTTGCCGACTGGGCAGCCCACCTCCGTGAACTCGACTGGGATGGCGTGCTGGCGGCGACCGGGCTCAGCCGCGACCAGATCGAGGCTGCCGCCGACATGTTCATCGCCTCCAAGGCGACGGTGACCTGCTGGGCGATGGGCATCACCCAGCACCGCAACTCAGTCGCGATGATCAAAGAGATGGTCAACGTCGCGTTGGCCCAGGGCAACATCGGTAAGCCCGGCGCCGGGCTGTGCCCTGTTCGCGGTCACTCCAACGTGCAGGGCGACCGCACGATGGGCATCTGGGAGCAGGCGCCTGAGCACTTCCTCGACGCTCTGCGAGAGGAGTTCGGTTTCGAGCCACCGCGCGAGCACGGGCTGGACACGGTCGACTCCATCCGGGCGCTGCGCGACGGCGAGGCCAAGTTCTTCATGGCGATGGGAGGCAACTTCGTCTCAGCCACCCCGGACACGGTGGTGACCGAAGCCGCGATGCGCAACGCCGAGCTGACCGTGCACGTCTCCACGAAGCTCAACCGCTCGCACGTCGTCACCGGGCGCACGGCGCTGATCCTTCCGGTGCTCGGTCGCAGCGAGCGCGACCTCACCGGTGGTGTCCGGCAGCGCGTCACGGTCGAGGACTCGATGTCGGCGGTGCACTCGTCGCAGGGTCCGCTCAAACCAGCCAGTGCCGAGCTCCGCTCCGAGGTCGACATCGTCTGCTCGCTGGCACAGGCGGCGATCGGCGACAGGTACGGCATCACGTGGGAGGACTTCAAGTCCGACTACACCAACATCCGGCGCAGCATCGCCCGGGTGGTGCCTGGCTGCGCGGCGTACGCCGAAAAGGTCGACCGACCCGGCGGCTTCGTGCTGCCGCACGGCCCGCGGGACTCCCGAACGTTCCCCACCAAGGAGAAGCTGGCGGTCTTCTCGGTCAGCCCGCTCGACGTGCTGCACGTGCCGGCTGGTCGGCTGCTGCTGCAGACGTTGCGCAGCCACGACCAGTTCAACACCACGATCTACGGACTTGACGACCGCTACCGCGGCATCTCGAACGGTCGCCGGGTGGTGTTCGTGCACGAGGACGACATCAGCGCTCTCGGCCTGTTCGACGGCCAACTCGTCGACCTGGTCAGCGAGTGGACCGACGGCAGCGAGCGCTGCGCGGAGAGCTTCCGGGTCGTGCGCTACGACACTCCGCGGGGCTGCGCGGCGGCGTACTATCCCGAGACGAACCCGCTGGTGCCGCTGGACTCCACCGCGATCGGTAGCAACTGCCCGACGTCGAAGTCGATCATCGTGCGACTCGAGCCAGCTGGCCAGCAGAGCACCCAGAGGAGCGCAGGGGCGGGGGCTGAGGGCAGCCCCGGTGCCGGTGCGGACGCGGCCGAATCGGACGGCGACAGTGAGCCCGCCGCCGCCGACCGCAGTAATCAGTCACCGATCCAGCCGTCCCAGCTCAGCTGAGGCGCATTACAGGTCGGCCTCGGACTCGTCGACGATGTGGACGGCGGCCTCTTCAGCGCTTGCACCGGCGCCGTCAACGCCGACCTCGTAGCCGACGAGGTCCTTCTCGGCGTCGATGCCGATGCCTTCGTCGGGGTCGACCAACCGGCCCGCGCGCCGGTCGCCCACCTCGCCGTCGTCGAGTAGGTCGCCCTCGAGGTCAGGCTCGACGTCTGGCTCCTCTTGGGCCAGGCGCTGCTCGAGCGTCTCGCCCTCGCGCATCTCTTCGGCGGTGTTGCCGAACTTCTGCGCCGGCGACCACTTCTCCGGCGGCGAGAAGCCCTCGTCGAGGATGTCCTCGACGCCCCGGTCCTCAAGGGTGTCGTACGGCTGGCCCTGAGTCAGCTGTTCGGACTGCTCAGGCACCGCGTCGTCATCGGGAAGTTCTGTCATGCCTCCACCTTGCCACGACGGGAGAGTGGCGAGAGCCGAAACCCTAGCCGGCCCCCGTCGGTCCGGGACCGCCTCACACCAGAGCACCGTCGCTGTCGAGCTGCTCGGCGGCGCGGGCGATGTTGCGCTGCATGCTGCTGAAGACGAGGCCGTGGAAGGGCCGCACCGACCACCAGTAGGCCTGCCCCGCCATGCCGCGAGGGTGGAAGAGGGCCCGTTGGTGAAACAGGGTCACCTCGTTGCCGGTGGACGAGGTGTCGATGCGTAGCTCCAGCCAGGCGAGTCCTGGGAGCCGCATCTCGGCCCGCAGGCGGAGCAGCTTCCCTTCCTCGACCTCTTCGACTCGCCACCAGTCAAGGGAGTCCCCTGGCAGCAGGTTGTCGGGATCCCGTCGACCACGCACGAGGCCAGGCCCGCCGGTGAGTCGGTCGATCCAGCCACGGACCCGCCATCCCACGGGAAACGAGTACCAGCCTCGTTGGCCGCCGATGCCTTCGATGATCCGCCACAGAGCAGCGGGAGAGGCGGCCACCTCTCGCTGTCGCTCGTCGACGTACAACGACCCGCCCGTCCAGTCCGGGTCCGTCGGCAGTGGTTCACTCGGAGCGCCGCGGGCGCCGGCAGACGACCACCGGGTCGGTACGTCGAACCCCTGGATCTTCGACAGCGCCAGCTCGATCGCTCGCTCGTAGCCCGTCAGACCCTCCAGTGGATCAGTTACGTGGTCCGCAATGTCGTGCTCAGCGGTGACCGCGGTGTTCTTCAAGGACTCCACCAGCGGCCGGGCCAGGCCGCTGGGCACGGGCGTGACGAGTCCCACCCAGTGGCTGGACAGCGAAGGTGACAGCACGGGCACCGGCAGGATGCGGCGCTTCGGCAAGCCGGCGACCGCAGCGAACCGCTGCATCATCTCCAAGTATGTCAAGACGTCCGGTCCGCCGATGTCGAAGGTCCGGTTGACTTCGGGAGGCAGCGACGCGCAGCCGACGAGGTACCGCAGCACGTCGTCTACGGCGATCGGCTGCACCCGACTGTGCACCCAGCGGGGCGTCACCATGACAGGCAGCCGTTCGGTGAGGTACCGGAGCATCTCGAACGACGCCGACCCCGACCCGATCACGATGCCGGCTCGCAAGACGGCGGTCGGCACTCCCGAGTCGAGCAGCACCCGACCGACCTCGGCGCGCGAGGCCAGGTGCGCGGACAGTTCCTCCCCCGCGGGGTCGAGGCCGCCCAGGTAGACGATGCGGCTCACTCCTGCAGCCCGAGCCTGCGACGCGAACGTCGTGGCGGTACGCCGCTCGGTTGCCGCGAAATCCTTGCCGGTGCCGATCGAGTGCAGGAGGTAGTAGGCGACGTCGACGCCGGCCAAGGCCGCACCCACCGCCTCAGCGTCCTGGGCGTCGGCTTTGGCCACGTCGACCTTGGAGAGCCAGGACCGACCCGCCAGCTTTTGCGGGCTGCGGGCCATCACCCGCACGCGGTAGCCGGCAGCGAGCAGAGCAGGTGCAAGGCGACCGCCGATGTAGCCGGTCGCACCGGTCACCAGGCACACCGGGGCGGCGTCCACGAGTCAAGCATGCCAGCGGGGCATGTGGGCGGTGAGCTCGCCAGCCCTGACGCCGCTCATCGCAGCGGGGTGCCGGCCCAGCCCAGCCTCACAGCGCCGGGACCGACCAGTCGATCGGTTCTGCACCCTGCTGGGTCAGCAGCGCGTTGGCCCGACTGAACGGGCGCGACCCGAAGAAACCGCGCGCCGCCGACAGCGGTGACGGATGTGGACTCGCGATCACCGGTACGTCGTGCAGCGCCGGCCGCAGCGACTGGGCGTCACGCCCCCACAGGACCGCCACCAACGGACCGCCCCGGCTGACCAGGGCAGCGATAGCGGAGTCGGTCACCTCCTCCCACCCCTGCC
>JAABUS010004064.1_pt1 | contig 22063 bp, 21 predicted proteins | sample 5560161 | NCBI WGS metagenome assembly JAABUS01 (sample SAMN10711885, study PRJNA513376) | rock metagenome | isolation source: Antarctica rocks | place: Antarctica: Victoria Land, Trio Nunatak nord | collected 2016-01-04
AGGGCGGCTCGGTGCTCGACTTGCAGCAGGACGTGCCGGCGATGGCCAAGGTCATCGAGGGCTATGCGCCCGGCAGCGAGCAGGGCTTCGTCGATTTCATCGGGATGTCGGCGAAGCTGCACGAGGTTTCCGAGAAATTCTTCTTCTGGAAATCGGTCGAGGGCATCACCGACACCCTTGAGTTCAAGGGGATGAACCTCGCGACGCTGAAGGACGTGCTCAGCCTGCGCATGGGCACCTCGGTCGCGGGACAAATCAGGCAGCGCGTGCCGGACGCCCGGGTGTGTCAGATGCTCGACCACTTCGTGCAGTATGTCGGCAGCTCGCCGTATCAATCCCCGGCCGTGCTGTGCTCCATCGCCCACATGCAGACGCAAAAAGGCGTGTGGTACCCCATGGGGGGCACCCGCGCCGTGCCGCTGGCGCTCGAACGGCTGGCGGGCGAGCTTGGCGTTGACCTGCGGCCCGGCACCGGCATCGAGGCGATCCTGTCCGAGGACGGCCGGGTGACCGGGGTGCGGACCGAGCGTGGCGAGACTATTCGGCTTTCGGCCGTCGTGTCCAACATGGACAGCGTCCGAACCTACCGCGAGCTGGTGGGCGGCAAGCCGCAGGCCTCGTTCGCCCGCCGCTGGAAGCGCGATCCCGCGTGCTCCGGCGTCGTGCTCTATCTCGGCCTCAACCGCCGCTACGACCACCTGGCGCACCACGACTTCGTGTTCTCGCGCGACCCCGAGGAAGAGTTCGACTGGATCTACCACAAGGGCGAGCCGGCGCCGGACCCGACCTGCTACGTCGCCGCACCGTCCGGCACCGAGCCGGGCGTGGCCCCGCCAGGCGGTGAGGCGTTATACGTGCTGGTGCACACGCCATTCCTGCGGGAGCACCATGACTGGAACAAAATGTTTCCAGCCTACCGCCAGGTGATCCTAGACAAGCTGGCGCGGTGCGCTGGAATGCCGGACCTCGCCGAGCGCATCGTGTTCGAGCACCACCTGACGCCGCAGGACATCCATGAGCGCTACCGTGTGCTCAACGGCGCGATCTATGGGCTGGCGAGCCATGGCAAAGTCAACGGCGCGTTCAAGCCGGGCAACCGGTCGCGCGACCTGCGCGGGCTTTATCTCGCCGGCGGCGCCGCCCACCCCGGACCCGGCATGCCGATGGTGCTGATGAGCGGCTGGATCGCCGCCGATAGCCTGTCGCAGGACGTGGCCCAGAACAAGGCAGCATTGGTGCCTGTCAGTGCCTGAAATCAACGTGACCGACCCGATCGCGATGCGGTCGGGCCGGGCGTTTTGGGCGTTCGGCTGGTATCTCCGCTGGTTCTTCTATCGGCGCTTCCATGCCGTGCGGCTGTCCCACACTGGGCTGCCGCATGGCTTCGAGGGCCGGCCGTTGATCATCTACGGCAACCATCCGTCGTGGTGGGACCCGGCGCTCTACATCCTGCTCTGCAACCTGTTGTTCCCCAGCCGTCGGGGCTATGGCCCGATGGACGCCAAGGCGCTCGGCAACTACGGCGTGTTCGAGCGAATGGGCGTGTTCGGGATCGCGCTCGACAGCCCGCGCGGCGCGGCGCGCTTCCTCTCCACCAGCCTCCGCATCCTGTCCGACCCGGCCAGCGTCCTATGGATCACCGCCGAGGGCGAGTTCGCCGACACGCGCCGCCGCCCGCTGCAACTCCGCCCTGGCATCGCCCATCTGGCGCGGCGGGTGCCCGGCGCCGTCGTCGTGCCGCTCGCAGTCGAGTACACCTTCTGGAACGAGAGCCGGCCCGAGGCGCTGGTGCGGTTCGGCGATCCGATCGAGACCGGGCCGCAACGCAGCGTCGCCGAGTGGACCGGCCACTTGGAGAGCGAGTTGGTGCGCACGATGGACACGCTCGCGGCCGAGTCGATCCAGCGCGATCCCGGCCAGTTCCGCACACTGCTGCGCGGCGGCGCCGGGGTGGGCGGGATCTACGACCTGTATCGCCGCAGCCGGGCGCTCGCCAGCGGACGCCGGTTCGACCCACGGCACGAGCCTCGGGAATGACCACGCTGGCCGGCTTCGCGCTGTTCCTCGCGGTCGGGCCGCTGCTGCTCGGATTGTGGAACTTGCGGCTCTATCGCCGGCCTGCCCCGGCCGCCGGTCGCCCGGCTGTCTCGGTGCTAATTCCCGCCCGCAATGAGGAGGCCAACATCGGCGCCGCCTGCGCGGCCGTGCTGGCCAGCGACGGGGTGGAGCTTGAGCTCGTGGTGCTCGACGACGCCTCAACCGACGGCACGTCCGCGATCCTGGCCGGGATCACCGACCCGCGGCTGCGCGTGGCAGCGGCGCCGAGGCTGCCGCCGGGCTGGTCGGGAAAACAGCATGCGTGCCACGTGCTGGGCGGCCTGGCACGGCACGAGCTGATGGTGTTCGTCGATGCCGACGTGCGCCTGGCGCCCGACGCGCTGAGCCGCATGGCCGGCACCATGCAGCGGCACGACGTCGGGCTGGCCAGCGGCTTCCCGGCGCAGGTGACGATCACCTGGTCGGAGCAGTTGCTGATCCCGCTGATCCACTTTCTGCTGCTGGGGTTCCTGCCGATCGCGGCCATGCTGCGGTCGCCCGCGGTCGGTTTCGGTGCTGGCTGCGGCCAGTTGTTCATCGTCCGACGCGACGCCTATGTGCGCGCCGGCGGCCATGCGGCAATCAAGGCGTCGCTGCATGACGGGCTGATGCTGCCCCGCGCCTTCCGCCGGGCGGGGTCGATGACCCGGCTGTTCGACGCAAGCGGCTTCGCGCGCTGCCGCATGTACGCCAACGCCGCGCAGGTCTGGGAGGGGTTATGCAAGAACGCCACGGAGGGCATGGCAAAGCCCCGGGCGCTGCCGGTCTGGACCGTAATACTGGGCGGTGGCCAGGTCCTGCCGGCCGTGCTGATGCTGGTGGCGCCGGGATGGATGGCGGGGCTGGCTTTGCTGGCGTCTGTCGGGTTTCGGCTGGTGCTGGCTGCGCGGTTCCGCCAGCCCTGGATCGCCGCCGTGCTGCATCCGCTGGGTGTCTTGGCGCTGCTGGTCGTGCAGTGGTGGTCGCTGATCCGTGCGGCCCGCGGCCAGCCCGCCACCTGGCGCGGCCGCGCCTATACGGCGCAATAGCGGCGTTGATGGTCGTGCTCACCGGCAGCGCGCAGGCAGCGAAGCTGGAGGTCGTCGTGGCCAATATCCGCAGCGGCAAGGGCCATATCCGCGTCGCCGTCTGCTCCGCCGACACATTCCTCAAAGAGTCCTGCCAATGGAACGCCCGCGGCAAAGCCATGCCCGGCGAGGTCACGGTCACGCTGGACGTGCCGCCCGGCACCTGGGCGGCGCAGGCCTACCAAGATGAGGACGACATCGGCAGGATACCGCGCAGCTTCTTCGGCCTGCCGAAAGTGGGGATCGGCTTCAGCAACGACGCGCCGTTTCGCTTCGGTCCGCCCAGTTTTGCCGATGCCGCCTTTCGACTCGGAGCCAGCAGCGGGCGCATCCGCCTCAACCTGCGTTATTTTTAAGGAAAACCCCGATGGGTCTCCCGTTGCCGACCGATCCGCCGCTGTATTTCGACGCGCACCTGTTTGTCTGCACCAACCGCCGCCCGGACGGGCATAAGCGCGGGTCCTGCGCCGCCCGCGGGTCGGAGCGGCTGCGGGACTACATGAAGGCGCGGGCGAAGGAGCTGGGCATTGCCAACCTGCGGGTGAACGCCGCCGGCTGCCTGGACCGCTGCGAGCTGGGGCCTTGCCTGGTGATCTATCCCGAGGGCGTCTGGTATCAGATCGACAGCCCCGCCGACGTGGACGCCGTGCTGCAGGCGCACGTCGTCGAGGGCGGCCGCGCTACGGCGTTGCTGCTGCCGTCGGGTTGAGCCGGGCGAGCACCAGTATGGGATCGGCGCCCTCAGGGATCGCCAAAACTTGGTCCGGCCGTGCGCTGCTCACCGCCGTCACGGCCCGCTTGGGGCAGAGGCCCAGGCAACCAACCTCGGTTACGCGCAACTCGCGCCGCCGTCCGGCTTCCTTCAACGCGCCCCGTAATACGTCGGCGAGGTCGCGCTTCCCCTTCTTGCCGAAGCCGCCTTTCAGCTTGCGGCTGCACTTGCCGCAGACCATTGCGATATCGCGCCAAGGCGCCTGCGTCGTCGGGATTGTGTCATCGCTTCGCATCGCTGCCAGATGGCGCCAAGGCCGTCCATTTTCCAGACTTGCAAGACCGGCAGTTTAGTCCCAAGTATGTGCCTCAACTTGATGAAAGGAGGTGATCCAGTGTCTCATTGTTTGACCCTACAGTCGCGCCCCGTGACCTGGACGCCCGCCTTGAGCCTCAGGGTTCTGGCTGGCTAAAACCCATCGTCCGGCGGCTGCGGCTGTCGAACAATGCGAAGGCCTCGGGTTCGTCCCGGGGCCTTCAATGTTTCAGGCCACTTCCCTCCTCTCCGCTTTCCAGGTCCAGCAAGGCGTCCGCCTGGGCCTGCTCCAATGCCTCGATGCCGCGTAGCCGGCGGCCCACGGCCCGGGTGCGGCGCCGGGCAGCGTCGATCGTGTTGCTGAACGTGCCCGCCTGTTTCGCAAGGCGGTCCAGCACCTCGTCCATCCGGCCCATCTCGGTCCGCGTCGCACCCAGCAGGCGCTGGATCTCGTCGGCCTTCTGCTCCAGTGATAGCGTCAGCATGCCGAGTTGGATGGTGCGCAGCAGCGCCGGCGCCAGGCTGGGCCCCATAACCAACACGCGGTGCTCGCGGTTCAGCCCCTCGATCAGCCCGGGCATCCGCGCCGCCTCCACATAGAGCCCGTCGGTCGGCAGGTACATCACCGCGAAATCGACGGTGACCGGCGGGTTGATGTACTTGCCGCTGATCGTCTTTGCCTCCAGCCGCAGCCGGGTCTCAAGCCGGCGACGGGCGGCGCGTTCGCCTTCCAGGTCTCCGGCCTCGGCGGCGAGCAACAGGCGGTCGTAGTCCTCAGCCGGAAACTTCGCATCGATCGCCAGCAGCGGCCGCACCACGCCCCGCATCGGCATGATGACGGCGAACTCGACGATATCGTCGCTGTCGTCGCGCAGCTTGCGGTTGGTGTGCCAGGCGCCTGCAGGCAGCACATCCTCCAGCAGCGCGCGGAGTTGCAGCTCGCCCCAGGCGCCGCGGGTCTTCACATTGGTGAAGATGCGCTTCAGGTCGCCGATCTGCACCGTCATGGCCTGCACGTCGCCCATGGCGCGCTGCAACTGGGCGAACTGGTCGATGACCCGCTGGAAACTGCCTTGCATCTGCGTCTCGACCGCCTGGTGCAACTGCTCGGTCACGCTGCGCTGGATGGACGCGAGGCGCACCGCCGCCTGCTCGCTCATCTCCCGCAGCTTCGCCTCCAGCAGGGCGCGGACGTCGCCCTGGTCGCGGGCCATGCCGGTGGACAGGGTGCCAAGCGTCGCCTGCAACTCCAGCCGGGCCTGCTCGGCGCGGACCGACAATGCGCGCTCCACCTGGGCCAACTGCGTGCGGGTCGCCTCCGCCTCATGCCGCTGCCCGGCCGCGCCCTGGTCGGCCAGCATCAGCAGGCGCTGCAGGTCCGGCGGGCGGCGGAACAGCAGCGCGAGCACCAGCAGGCACAGCACGGCCAGCAGCACGCAGGCGACGATCAGCAGCGACTCGGACATAACCGCAATTGTTAACGTTTTTCCATGAAGCCCGCGACCGCCGGCAGCGCAGCGTCGAGGTCAATCGACCAGCGCCGATGCGCCAGGCTGCTGTCGGCCAGGTCCTCCCGCCCGATCATCAGCCCATACTCCAGCCCGGCGCCGGCAAAGATGTTGGAGTGGGCATCGAGGAACAGCGGCGTGCTCTCGATGTCCATGATCCGCGCACCGGCCTGGCAGAACACCGTGTTGAACAGCCCGGCGCCGCCGATCGCCACGATGCGGTCAGCGCCGGCGAAATGGCGGATTTGGTCCTCGACCGCCATGAACTCGGGCTCGATCGCGAGATAGCCCAGGGCGGACAGGCGGTCGATCAACGCCGGTTCATCCAACAGGCCGCGATAGGCGTTGAGCTCCCGCGTGCGGCGCAGCCGGGCGACATACAGCCTGCGGGCGGGCGACGGTCCATGCCGGGCCACGACGCTATCACGCACCTGGGCAAAAAGCTGCCGGGCCGCATGGCTGATGTAGCAGTCCCGCATCGACTGGCGGAACACATGGACCTCCTCGAACCAATACGCCGTGCCGCAATCATGCAGGATGATCTCGTCGTCGCGCACGCCGAGCAGCTCCAGCAAGGCCCGCATGTTGGGATGCACGGCAAAGACGAACAGCTTTCGATACAGATGCCGGTGCTGGGTGAAATGGACGACGGCCGGCAGGACGTACAGCAGCCAGAGGCCCCAGTTATGCGGCTCGTCCGAGGTCGCGAACAGCACCGGGCCGGCGATCCGCTGCGCGTCCCGCAGGCGAGCATGGGGGACGACGAAATCCGCGCCGCGCCGCGTGACGCCGATGTAGCGGGACAGTTCCTCGTTCGCCACGACCTGCTGCACGGCGTTGCGCGCGTTGCCGTCGTAGATCGTGCTGACGCAGCCGTCGGCCACGAAGAAGTTGGACCATAGCAGATGGACCGAGCGCAGGCAGTCCAGATGCCGTGCATGGGACGGGCGGTATCCAGCGTTGAGGCACGCCGGGTCGAACGGCTGGCCCGACAGGTTTTCGACAATGCCGGGCCAGGGCTTCCACCAGGTGACCCCGGGTTCGTGCGACATCACTTGCGCCGCCGCACAGGTTTCGCCGAACTCCAGGGTCAGGAATTCGTCGGTGCTCAAGCGGCTAAAGTGTCGCGGATGGCTTGGAGGTGCTCGGCGGCGGTGCGCTCCCACGTGAACGTCTCGGCGTGGCGGCGCGTCGCGGCGCGGTCGGGCGGGTTGGCCTGCAAGGCACGGATGCCGTCCACCAATGCGGCGGCGGAGCGGTCGCGCAGCAGCAGACCGGCGGCTGGCGTCGTCACCGCTTCGGGCGAACCCCAGACTGCGGTCGCGGCGACCGGGGTGCCGCAGGCCATCGCCTCGATCAGCACGTTGGCGATGCCCTCGCGGTCGCTGCAGTTCACCAGCACGTCGGCGGCGCCCATCAGCGCCGGAAGCTGGGCCTGGTCCACATGGCCCAGGAAACGCACCCGGTCGCCAAGACCCAACTCCCGCGCCAACTGCCGCAATGCCGCGTCGCGCGGGCCGTCGCCGACAATCAGCAACCTGTGGTCCGGCAAATCCGGCATGGCGCGGATGGCGACGTCGTGGCCCTTGCGGTCGATCAAATGTCCGACCGAGAGCAGCGTCGGCCCGGTCATCCCCAGGCTGTCCCGCAACGCCGCCCGGTCCGCCGGCGGCTGGAAAAGCTGCAGGTCCACCCCGTGCAGAATGACCCGCATCCGGTCCGCCGGCACGCCGAGCCGCACCAGCTCGTCCTTCAGCGCCTGGCAGACGACGGTCATCAGCGGCGCCTGCCGGGCCGCCCACAGCAGCGCGCGGCGTGGCAAGGCGTAGGCGGGGATCTGGCTGACGTCGCTGCCGAACGCGGTCAGCAGCAGCGGCTTGCCCAGTATGCGGGCGAGCGCCGCCGCGGCAACGCCGTCCGGGTACAAATAATATGCGTCGATCAGGTCGAAATCGAAGCCAGCACGCTGGATATGCCGCACATGGCGCAGCACGGCGGCAGCCAGCAGCCAGGGCGCCGCCGACATGCTGACTTTCGGCAGCAGGGGAAAGCGCGGATAGGTGACGGGCAGCCCGGCGCGCACCTCAGCCGCCGGCACGCGGGCAAACAGCGCATAGCGGCCGAAGCGCGGGTGGCCGGAGGGGAAGTATGGCACCGGGGCCACATGCCGGATGTCCACATCGCCGGCGCAGGCCAAGTGCGCCAAGCGGTGTTCCAGGAAGATGCCGTGCCGCGGCTGCGCCGTGTTGGGGAACAGCGTCGAGAACGACAGCACCCTCAGCCGGGGTACGAGGTCAGCCAGGGCGGAACCCGACCTCGTTGCACGTCGTCTCGAGCGCGCCGCTGCGGCCGCCCATCGCCTTGCGCCAGTGCAGCGCGTCGAAGTTGCGGGTTTCGTGCACCTTGTTGGCCTGGGCGCTGACGCGGAACTCCGCCCACTCCAGGTCTTCTGGAAGGTCGGGGTCGGGCGCGTCGTGCAGGGTGGACTGCACCGGGTCCTGGCTGACCCAGGCCTGGCGGACCCGGTCCAGCAAGGCATCCACCTGGCGCACCGCGCTGGGCAGGTCGGGTTGCGGCTCGTAGGCGGCGGCCCAGGGATTCCACACCTCGAAATCAAAGCGCGCCGTGCCGTCTGCTGCGTCGTGCCGGGTGATGCGAAGGGCTGGCCGGCTCATTTTAAATCCTGCGAACGTTGGTCCTGTTATCAACAGCCCGGCCGCCATGCGCAACCGCAAACCGAGGCTTGCAGGCCCGGACCAGGCAGGACAGCATTGCACATGTCCCAACCTTCCCCGCTCCGCATTGCCGTTATCGGCGCCGGCATGGCTGGCCTCGCCTGCGCCGGCGCGCTGCACCGGGCAGGCCATGCGGTCACGCTGTTCGACAAGTCACGCCGCGTCGGCGGCCGGCTCGCGACCCGGCGCGTGGACGGCCTCACCTTCGACCACGGCGCACAGTACGCAACCATCCGCGACCCGGCATTCGTTGCAGTCATGCAGGAGATGGCGGCGGTGGGGGAAGCGGCACCCTGGCCCGCGGCAGGCGAGGAGCGCTGGTGCGGCGTGCCCGGCATGTCCGCTTTGGCTCAGCATATGGAACGAAAAGGAGTCGGCTCCGTGCACACCGGGCGGCACGTCGCATTCCTGCATCGCCGGCCCGATGGCTGGCTGGTGCGGCACCGGGACGCGGCGCAGACGCAGCCGGGCGTCGTGTCCGACGTGGGCTGCGAGACCGCCGGGCCATACGACCAAGTGGCAGTCGCGCTGCCGGCACCGCAGGCCGTCGGACTGCTGCAGCCGCACGCCTTCGCCGCCGAGGCCGCCCGGGCCGGGATGGCGCCGTGCTGGGCCATGATGCTGGCTTTCACCGAGCCAACCGCCGCGCCCGATCTGTTGCGTCCCGATGCCGGGCCGCTTCGCTGGATCGCCCGCGACAGCTCCCGTCCCTGCCGCCGCGCCACGCCAGAGTGCTGGGTGGCGCATGCAACGCCTGAGTGGTCCCGCGACCACCTGGAACAGCCGCCGGAGGCCGTGCTGGCGGCATTGCACGACGTGTTCATGGCCGCGACCGAGATCACGGCGGCCCCGCGCTACTCGGCCGTGCATCGGTGGCGTTACGCGCTCGCCGACGTGCCGTTGGGCCAGCCAGCGCTGTGGGACCCGGCGGCTGGCATCGGCGTGTGCGGCGATTGGTGCCTGGGCGCGCGGGTGGAGGCGGCGTTCATGTCGGGGCAGGCGCTCGCGGCCATGATGGCCGGCTAACCTTTTCCTATTCAGGAACTCAGCGCGAACAGCAGCAGCGAGCGGCTGGTGACGTCGTAGGGATCGCCGATGGCAAAGCTCTGCCGGTCGTCCCGCTCGGGCACGTTGGTGTCGAACACCAGCTCCCACGCCTTGCCGTTGGTGCAGTCCGGCAGGGCGATCGTCACTAGGCCGTAATGGGCGTTCAGCACAATCAGCATGGTCGTGTCGCTGCCGGGCTTGCGGATGCCGGTCGCCTGGGCACGGCCGTCGATCAGCATGCCGAAGCACTTCATGCGGGGATCGTGCCAGTCGCCATCCTCCATCTCGGCGCCGGAGGCATTGATCCAGGTGACGTCCTTCACGTCCAGCGCGTCGATCGGCGTGCCGGTGAAAAAACGGCCGCGGCGCAGGATAGGATAGTCGTGCCGCAGCTTCGTCAGGCGCTGCACCAGCGCCACCTGAGTCTTGGCCCATTCCGGCAGGTTCCAGTCAAGCCAACTGATCTCGTTGTCTTGGCAGTAGGCGTTGTTGTTGCCGCCCTGGGTGCGGCCGAACTCGTCGCCAGCCAGGATCATCGGCGTGCCCTGCGACAGCAGCAGGGTGGCCAGCATGTTGCGCATGTGCCGCTGCCGGCGCTCGTTCACCGCAGCGTCGGCGGTCTCGCCCTCGACGCCGTGGTTCCAGCTATAGTTGCTGTCGCTGCCGTCGCGGCCGTCCTCGCCGTTGGCCTCGTTGTGCTTCTCGCTGTAGCTGACGACATCGCGCAGGGTGAAGCCGTCATGGGCGGTGATGAAGTTCACCGTCGCCCACGGCTTGCGGCCGCGCTTGTTGAACATGTCGGCCGACGCCGACAGACGCGCGGCGATCGCGGGAGCCATGCCCTCGTCGCCGTTCCAGAATCGCCGCACCTCGTCGCGGAACTTGTCATTCCACTCCGCCCAGCCCGGCGGAAAGCCGCCGACCTGGTAGCCGCCGGGTCCGCAGTCCCAGGGTTCGGCGATCAGCTTCGCGCTGTTCAGCACCGGGTCCTGCCGGCAGACATGCAGGAAGCCGCTGCTCTCGTCGAAGCCATGCGGCTCGCGCGCAAGGATAGTGCCGAGGTCGAAGCGGAAGCCGTCCACGTGCATCTCCTGCACCCAGTAGCGCAGGCTGTCCGTCACCATCTGCAGCACGCGGCTGTGCGACAGGTTCAGCGTGTTACCGGTCCCGGTATCGTTGATGTAGAAACGTTGCTCATCGGGTAGCAGGCGGTAGTACGACGCGTTGTCGATGCCCTTGAACGACAGGCTGGGGCCGCGCTCGTTGCCCTCGGCCGTGTGGTTGTAAACCACGTCCAGGATCACCTCGAGCCCAGCGTCGTGCAGGTGCGCCACCATCTCCTTGAACTCGGCATGGGCAAAGGCCGGCTTGCTGGAGTAGCGCGGGTCTGGCGCGAAGAAGCCGATCGTGTTGTAGCCCCAGTAGTTGGTCAGCCGCTTCCCGATCAGGTGGGTGTCATCGACGAAGGTGTGGATCGGCAACAGCTCGACGCTTGTGATGCCTAGCCCGGTGATCCAATCCACGACCGCCTTGCTCGCCATGCCGGAGAATGTGCCGCGAAGCTCCTCCGGCACGGCGGGATGGCGTTTGGTGAAGCCGCGGACGTGGGCCTCGTAGAAGATCGTCTGTTCCCACGGCACGCTGGGCCGGCGGTCGCGCAGCCAGGTGAAAGCCGGGTCGATGGCCACGCATTTTGGCATGTGCGCCGCGCTGTCGCATTCGTCGAAGGTTCGGTCGTCACCGGTTTCCAGCCGATAGCCGAATACCTCGGGACCCCAGATCAGCTCCCCGACATGGCCCTTGGCGTAGGGGTCAAGCAGCAGCTTGTGAGCATTGAAGCGGTGGCCGGCGTCGGGGTCCCAGGGGCCGTGCACGCGGTAGCCATAGACGGTGCCGGGCCGGGCGTCCGGCAGGTAGCCGTGCCAGACCTCGTCGGTATACTCCGGCAGCTCGATCCGCTCCAGCTCGGTGCGGCCCTCCTGGTCGAACAGGCACAGCTCGACTTTGGTCGCATTGGCGGAGAACAGGGCGAAGTTGACCCCGACCCCGTCCCACGTTGCGCCGAGCGGGTGCGGCAAACCCTCGGTGATCCTGGACGCTCGAACGACTTCAAACAAATACCAGCCCCTTCGATGCGTTACTCCGCCGGGGTATGTAGCGCCGTCACCACGCCCTGCAAAGCCGCGTGCAGTTCGGCAGCAGGCACCGAGCCATATCGCGCCTCGAACCCGGCCTGCGCCGCGATCCAGGCTGGCCGTGCCGCCATGACCAGCTCGATGCCGCGCGGGGTTATGGACAGCAGGCGAAACCGGCGGTCGGCAGGGTCGGCGACGGCGCAGAGCAGGCCGTCCCGCTCCAGCGGACGGATGTTGCGGCCGAGTGTCGTGCGGTCCATCACGAGGTCCGCTGCCAGCGCCTGGATGCCGTGCGGGCCGTGCTGGTGCAGGCGGGACAGGATGCCGAACTGCGACACGCGCAGGCCGAGCGGCGCCAGCGCCATGTCATAGAACGCCGACACCCGACGCGCCGCTTGCCGCAATGCCTGGCAATGGCATGCGCCTGATGGGCTGTCATTGACGCTCGTGGTATCTAGGCTGGACAACTCGCACCCATGAAACGAAGCTAGGTGCATATGCGCCTTCCGTCCAATATTCCCAACCTATGGCATCCTCCATGGCCGCAGCTTGGTTCGACATCAGGAGATGGCGGTTTGAACGATCCGATCTACTACGACGACCTCAGCGTCGGACAGGTCTTCATGTCCCGGGCACAAGCGGTGGAGCGCGACCGCATCGTGACATTTGCCCAGGAGTTCGACCCGCAGCCGCAGCATCTGGATGAGACGGCCGCCCGCGACAGCATGTTCGGCGAGCTGGTCGCCAGCGGCTGGCACACCGCAGCCATCACGATGCGGCTGCAGCTTGAGTCCCTGATGGGCCGCTTTCCTGGCGGCAGCATGGGCGCCCAAATCGACAAGCTCGCCTGGACGCGTCCGGTACGGCCCGGCGACCTGCTGCGCGCCAAGGCCGAGATCCTGGAAATGCGGCCCTCGCAGTCCCGCCCCGATCGCGGGCTGGTGACGATACGAACGACCACGCTGAATCAGCGGGACGAGCCGGTGCAGATTATGACGGCGTCGGTTCTGACGCCACGGCGACCTCAAGGTTAGAACAAGGCGTCAGGCGATCTGGCCGCGTCCGCCCAACCCAGCCTCTGCCAAACCGGGCAGCAACGGCAGCAGCAGCGAAAGGTCGCGCTCCGCCCGGCAGCACAGATACTGCGCGACCATCGGCGCATCGTCGGTCCGTTCCGGCAGAGGCAGCCCGTCCGGCCCTAGCGGCAGGGCGGTTAGCCCCAAATCCGCATAGACCTTCAGCAATCCAGGCCCAGCGCGCCAAACGGCGGGGTCGAGGCCCTCTTGCTGCGCCAGGTCGCGCAGGTTCCAGATCGCCGACACGCGGTCCTGCACCGACCCGGCGGGGTCGCCGAGGCCCAGCAGCACGCGGCCGATGCGGCGGAACGGAATACCGGCACGCCCGGCCTCGCCCATCACGATCCCATCCGCCTGTACCGGCGGCATGGCGCCAAGCTCCGCGTAGCGCCGCCGTCCCTCGCCCGCCCACGGCACCCAGCCGACGCGGCCGGGCCGGATCAGCCGCCACAACGCCACCAGCGCCAGCACCACAGCCAGCGCCACCGCAATGCGCAGGCTGTTCGGCAGATCGGGGGACAGCACGACCTCGATCCAACTGTTCTCGGTCAGGGTGCGCATGGTCGGCTCGAACGCCGACAGCGCCAGCACGCATACCACCAGCGCGAACAGCGGCACCGCGGTGCCGGCCTGCAGCGGCCCTGAGATCAGCCTGGCGTGGCGGTAGTAGGCGTCGCGGAATGGCGCCACCAGCAAGGTCGCCAGTACTAGCACACCCGAAACCCAAAGCTCGGTGCCCTGCGCCGCCGTGAACCCGGCCGCCGTTAGCAGCAGCACGATTGTGCTGCCCCAGGCCAGGGTGACCCGCTGTGACAGCCCGACCGACAGCACGATCAACGCCGCGCCGATCAGCGACGGCACGAACTGCCCGGCGTTCATCGCGAGGTCGGCGTAGTCGGGATCGATCCAGGAGAAGTCCGGCCGGTTGTCCAGCACGCCCAGCGCCAGCAGCAGCGCGCCACACAGCGCCACGGCGCCCGAGGCAGCGCCGGCGGCGAAGCTCGGCTCGCTCCAGCGTGCCAGAGCCTGCGTGCTGCGGCCGATGGCGCCGGTCTTGAACAGCGCGCCGCCGCGCAGCAGGATCTCGTTGCCGGCGAACAGCGTGCCGGCCAGGAACAGCGGGATAATGTAGTAATAGAGCCGGAACACCACGATGGCGCCGAGGATCTGCGGCGGCTGCAGGTAGGGCTCGAGCCCCAGCAGCATGGCAGTGTCGAACACGCCGAGGCCGCCGGGCAGGTTCGCCGCCAGCCCGGCGGTGTAGGAGGCAACATAGACGCCGAGGAAGCGCACATAGGTCAGGCCGGGCACCTCGGGCAGCAACTGGTAGAAGATCGCCGCCGTCACCGCGACATCGACGGTCGCAAGCGCCACTTGCACGATCGCCATGCGCCAGTCCGGCAACGTGACCTCGGTGCCGAACAGCTTGATGGTGCCGACGAAACGGGAGAGGCAGACATAGGCGGCGACGACCAGCCAGAGCAAGCCGCCGACCGCATACATGCCCCAGTTGGGCACGATTGCGCCGAAGAACGGGATGGCGTCCGGTTCGAGGAACAGGATTGCCCCGCCCAGCACCAGCCCGCCCAGCCCGAAGGTCAGGCTGCAGAACGCCACCACCTTGGCGATCTGCAACGGCGTCAGCCCCCAATGCGCATAAAGCCGATAGCGCACCGCCGCCCCGGACACCGCGGCAAAGCCCAGGTTGTGCGACAGCGCATAGGCGCAGAACGACGCGAAGGAAACCCGGCCATAGCTGACCTTATGGCCGGCGTAGATGGTGCCCAGCCGGTCATAGAACGTCAGCACGCCATAGGACAGGACGGTCCAAACGAACGAGAGCAGCAGCGCGCGCTCGGGGATGGCGGACAGCGCGGTCTTGATGTCGGCGACCTTGAGGTGGCGGAACTCCTTCCATACCACCCAGATCGCACCGACCAGCAGCGCCACGCCCAGTAGCGCCGGCAGTTGCCGGACCGCCTTCTTCAGCCAATTCATGCTCAGGCTGCGTCCGATGCTGTCGGTGCTGGGGTTAGGGCGGCGTGCGAAATCGCGTCCAGACGGCTGCGGATCAGCGCGATGGTCTCCTGCACGCCATAGAGCGCGACGAAGCCGCCGAAGCGCGGCCCCTCGCTCTGGCCGAGCAGCACCTGATACAGGCAGCCGAACCAGGCCTTCAGCTCCGGAAACGGGTGCCGTTTGCCGACCTCGTACACCACGTCCTGGATCGCCTCTGCGGAGGTGCCGGGGTCGAGCGCCGTCAGCATGCCTGCCAGGTCTTCGAGGGCCGCGCGTTCGAGCGGGGTCGGGTCGCGGTACTGCTTCGCGGGGCGGACGAAGTCGCGGTAGTAGGCGATGGCGTAGCCGACCAGGCCATCGAAGAACGGGCTGACACCTGGTGCCGCGTCCGGGCTGTAGCGCCGCAGGAAGCCCCACAGCATGTCCGGCGTGTCGGCGTTCACGACGCTGGCAAGGTTGAGCAGCATGCCGAAGGATACCGGGCTGGCCGCCCCGCCGCTGCTGCCGTGCTGGATGTGCCATGCCGGGTTGACGTAGTGGGCGGCGGCGTCCTGCTCCGGCAGCTTGGCAGCGTTCGCCAGGTACTCGTCCACCGTGCGCGGGATGATGTCGAAGAACAGCCGCTTGGCGCGGTGCGGCGAATTATACATGAACTGCGCCAGGCTTTCGGGCGGGGCGTAACGCAGCCACTGCTCGACCGACAGGCCGTTGCCCTTGCTCTTGCTGATCTTCTGGGCGTGCTCGTCCAGGAACAGCTCGTAGGTGAAGCCGACCGGCGGCGGGCTGCCCAGGACGCTGCACACTCGGCCGGACAGCCGCACGCTGTCGATCAGGTCCTTGCCGGACATCTCGTAATCGACGCCCAGGGCAAACCAGCGCATCGCCCAGTCGGCCTTCCACTGCAGCTTGCAGGCTCCGCCGGTCACCGGGGTTTGAAACCGTTCACCGGTGTCGGGGTCCTGCCACGAGATCGTGCCGGCAACCGGGTCCACCTCGTCGATCCGCACCTGCATCACCCGGCCGGTGCGCGGATGGATTGGCAAGAACGGCGAGTAGGTCGCCCGGCGTTCCGGCCCAAGCGTCGGCAGGACGACCGCCACGATCTGCTCGTGCCGCTCCGCCGTGCGCAGCAGGGCCGCGTCGAAGCGGCCCTGGGTGTAATAGTCGGTGCTGGAGGCGAACTCGTACTTAAAGCCGAAGCCGTCGAGGAAGGCGCGGAGACGGGCGTTGTTGTGGGCGCCAAAGCTGTCATGCGTGCCAAAGGGGTCGGGCACCCGGGTCAGCGGCTTGCCCAGGAAGCCCTCCAGCATCGCCCGGTTCGGCACGTTGTCCGGCACCTTGCGCAGCCCGTCCATGTCGTCGCTGAACGCCAGCAGCCGGGAGGGCCGGCCGGTCAGCGCCGTATAGGCGTGGCGCACCCACGTCGTGCGCGCGACCTCGCCGAACGTGCCGATATGCGGCAGGCCCGAAGGTCCATATCCCGTCTCGAACAGGGCGGTCTCCTTGCCGCTGGCGTCGAGGCGCTGAACGATTTTTGCCGCCTCCTCGAACGGCCATGCCTTCGGGATCGGTTCGAATGCGTCACGGGGGGGTTCTGGCATGGCTGCAAGCTAGAAATGGGGGGTGCCCGGGTCAATCGCGGCTTGCCGATTCCTGGAGAGAATCCACCGATTTGAGGCGATTACCAGCATCGGTATTGCCCGCCGCCCTAACGAGACCGTACATAGGCGCTGCATGCCGACGCATCTTCCCTTGCTGATCCCGAATGCGCCGGCCGTCGTGGCCGGGCACGGCCGCGCCGCCCTGCTCAGCATGGATGGGGAACTGCTCACGCTCACCGCGGCCGAAGCCGCCGCCACGCTGCACGAAAGTGCGCCGCTTTTGGTGCACGCCCCGGCGACACTCCGGCGCTTGGGACTGAATGCCAGGCACCCCTGCCTCGACCTGCTGGAGCTGTTCGCCTTCGCCGTGCCCGCCCGGCCGGTCCCGCCAACGCCGCGCGGGATCGCCCACGCGCTCGATCTCGAACCGCCCGGCAGCATGGAGGACGCCGCCGCGTTGCTCCCCGATATCGCCGCCGCCTTGCTGCAGCACCTCGCCGCCGGCCGCGACCTGCCGCGCAACAAGGACGCGGCGGGCCTCGCGGCGCACATGGGACGGGCAGGATGGCTATGGGCGAAGCTGGTCGCCGCCGCCCTCGGCAAGCCCGGCGCCAAGCCGTCCGCCGATGGGCTGAAGGTTTGGCGCCGCTTACCAGAGTGGGAGGAGCAGGCGCCGCCACCGCCGGCGGGCTCGTTGCCGGTGGGTGCGGGCGAGGCACGGTCGCGCCTGGCGCATATGCTGGGTCCCTACGCCGAGCAGCGGCCGGGTCAGGCCGACTACGCCAGCGCCGCCGCCGCCGCCTTCGCCCCGCGTGAGGTGAAGGGTGATCCGCACGTGGTGCTGGCCGAGGCCGGGACGGGGACGGGCAAGACGCTCGGCTACGTAGCACCTGCCAGCCTGTGGGCGGAGCGCAACGGCGGCACCGTCTGGATCAGCACCTTCACCCGCCATCTGCAACGCCAGATCGACGCCGAGCTGGCCCGGCTGTTTCCCGATCCCGCCGAACGCCGCCGCCGCGTCGTGATCCGCAAGGGGCGCGAGAACTACCTTTGCCTGCTAAACATGGAGGAGCAGGTGAACGCCGCGATCAGCGGCCAGGGCGCCGTCGCACTCGGCCTGGTGGCGCGCTGGGCATTGGCGACGGCGGACGGCGACATCGCCGGTGGCGACCTGCCGGGCTGGTTTCCCGAACTGTTCGGCCCGGCGCTGCTTCCCGCCATCGCCGACCGGCGCGGCGAGTGCATCCACGGCGCCTGCCCGCACTACCGCGGTTGTTTTGTCGAGCACACTATCCGCCGGGCACGCGGCGCCGAGCTGGTCATCGCCAATCACGCGCTGGTGATGGCGCAGGCGGCGTGGGGCGGCCTCGACGACGACGCGGTGCCCAGCCGGTATGTGTTCGACGAGGGTCACCACCTGTTCGACGCCGCGGACAGCGCGTTTTCCGCGGAGTTGTCGGGCATCGAGGGCGCGGAGTTACGCCGCTGGCTGCTGGGCGCCGAGGGCGGCCGGTCCCGCGCCCGCGGCCTGCGCCGCCGGCTAGACGATCTGGTGGCCGGGCACCCCGAACTCGAAGCGCCGCTCGACGCGGCGCTGCAAGCCGCCCGCGCCCTGCCCTCCTTGGGCTGGTCGGGCCGGCTGGCGGGGGGCGAGGAGCCGGCGAATGCGTCCGAGGCGTTCCTGCGCCTGGCGCGCGGCCAGGTGCTGGCCCGGCTGACCGGCGAGGCCGAGGCGGGCAGCCGCGGTAACCTCGAATGCGAGCTGTATCCCGTCGGCCCTGGCCTGCCCGAGGCCGCGATCCTGCTGGGCCGCGCGCTGGCCCGCATCGCCGAGCCGCTCAAGACGCTGCTGGAGCGCCTGGGCCAGAAGCTTGCGGACGAGTCGGAGGAGCTTGAGACCGCCCAACGCAACCGGATCGAGGCGGCGCAGCGTTCGATGAAGCGCCGGGCGATCGACCGGCTGGCGGCATGGCAGGCCATGCTGCAGGCCGTCGCCGCCGTGCCGCCCGCGCCCGGTGCGCCGCCGGAGCATGTCCACACCCTGCATCTGGACCGTCGGGAGGGCATCGACCGCGACGTTGGGCTGCACCGCCATTGGCTGGACCCCACCATGCCGTTTGCAAACGTTCTGGTGGCGCCGGCGCACGGCCTGCTGATCACCTCCGCCACGCTGCGCGACGGCAACGACGGCGGCAATGCCGAGGCAGGATGGCCCGCTGCCGAGGCGCGGGTGGGCGCCGAGTACCTGCCCTCCCCGCCGTTGCGCGTCTCGGTCGCCAGCCCGTTCGACTATGCGGCGCAGACCCGGGCGTTCGTGGTGACCGACATCGCACCCGGCGATCCCGGGGCGCTCGCGGCGGCATACCAGGCGTTGTTCCTGGCGTCCGGCGGCGGTGCATTGGGGCTGTTTACCGCGATCCAGCGCCTGCGGGCCGTGCACGCCCGCATCGCGCCGGAGCTGGAGGCCATAGGGATACCGCTGCTCGCACAGCACGTGGACGCGATGGACAACGCAACCCTGGTTGACGTGTTCCGGACCGAGCTCGACAGTTGCCTGCTGGGCACCGACGCGATGCGGGACGGCGTGGACGTGCCGGGCCGCGCGCTGCGGCTGGTGGTGTTCGAGCGGGTGCCCTGGCCGCGCCCGGACATCCTGCACCGCGAACGCCGGGCGCATCTTTCGGATGGCGACCCCAGGAGCTATGACGACAGCAAGGCGCGGCTGCGGCTGCGCCAGGCGTTTGGCCGGTTGGTGCGGTCCGCCTCCGACCGCGGCGTGTTCGTGCTGCTGGACCGCCGCGCGCCGTCCCGCCTGCTGTCCGCGTTCCCGCCTGGCGTGGACGTGCAGCGCGTGGGCCTGGCCGAGGCGGTCGCCAGGACCAGGGCATTCCTCGAACATGTCCCGATCACGCTGCAGTAGTTTGCATGGCGGCCGGGCTGGGATAGGATGGGGTCGCACATCAGGGAACAAAGCATGCTTGCGCGAACCGGACTGGATGCCCAGGAAGCGCTGGTCTGCACCATGGTACTCGTCGCCGCCGCGGATGGCGGGATCACCGACCGGGAGATCGGCGTGATGGCCGGCTTGGTCCAGACGCTGCCGGCCTTCCAGGACTTCAGCAGCGAGCGCCTGGAGGTCGCCTCTGACGCGGCGGTGTCGCTGCTGGAGGAGGACGAGGGCCTGGCGCACGCCGGCACGATGATCCGTGAGGCCCTGGAACCCAGGCTGCGTGAGACCGCTTACGCCTTGGCGTGCGAGGTCGTGGCCGCCGATCGCGCCGCGACCCAGCCCGTGCTGCGCATGCTGGAGCTGGTGATGAATGAGCTGCGGCTGGAGCCGCTGGTGGCCGCCGCGATCGAACGCGGGGCCAGGGCCCGGCATCAGAAGATCGAGCGGGCGGCCGAGCGGTGATGCCGGCCTACCTGGTTGCCCACATCGACGTGCACGATCCCGCTGGGTTCGAGGAGTATCGCACCCGCGTCGTACCGGTGGTCGAGGCGTATGGCGGCCGGTATCTGGTTCGGGGCAGTGCATTAGAGACACTGGAAGGTGCCGAACAGCAACGGCGCTTGGTCATTCTGGAGTTCCCGTCCATGGACGCCGCCCAGGGTTTCTATCATAGCGCGGAGTATGCGCCGGTGCTGCAACGGCGGCTTGACAGTGCTATGTCGGATATTGTGCTGGTAGAGGGTTGCTTGCCCGGTTAGGCCGGCGCCGCTCCGCATGCGTGGGAACAGGACCGGGTAGTGACGCGTTGTCGGCAAAAGATTGGAGCGACAGCATGAGCGGGACGACAGGTGACGCCAAGGCGGGGCCGGCGAACGAGGCGACCGTCCACGAGGTGCAAGGCGTGTTTCCCGACGACGCCACGATGCAGGACGCGTTGTCGCAGTTGACCTTGGCAGGGTACGACCGCGCCGATTTCAGCTTGCCGGAGGACCAGCCGGCCGGCGAGGTGGTGACGCCGAACGAGAGCGCGGAACCGGCAACGGACGATGCGGACAAGCGGCAGCTGCGGACGATGGGCACGAGCATGGCTGGCTACGCCGGCGCGGTGGCGGTGGCTGGGGCTACGCTTGCCACAGGCGGTGCGGCAGGTTTGGCGGTCGCAGCCGCGGCAGCCGTTGGCATTGGCACCGGGGCAGCGGCAAACGCGGCCGGTCAGGCAGCGGATACGGCGCAGGTTGAGGAGCGCAACCGGCGTGGTCGCGAGGGCCGGCTCATTCTTGCGGTTCGCACCACGACTCCAGATCAGGTGAATCAGGTCAAAAACTTGATGCAACAGACTGGCGCCACGAAAACCGAGTCGGTTGAACGTGCCGATCAGGCGCTTACTGCCGGCGTTACCGCCGCAAGTTGGACTGGGGCGTAGGTTCGATTAGATCTTCGCCACCACACCGAATCAATCGATCGGGCTGTCCCTAGTCGGACAGCCCGATACCAATGGCTTCGGCTTAAGCGAGCTTCAAGTTGGTTGCGGCGGCTTTGCCACGTTCCATCGCGACCTCGTAGCTGACCTTTTGACCATCATTCAGCCCGTTTAGCCCGGCTGCCTGGACCGCCGTGATATGCACGAACACGTCCTTGCTGCCGTCCTGTGGCATGATAAAGCCAAAACCTTTGGTGGCGTTGAACCACTTTACGGTGCCGATAGCCATTCGCACTTAACTCCTCGGACGCACGGCCGACCGTGCGGTGGATGGGGTAAGCTGAAGCCCATAGGCTCCAGCCCTGTAGGCGGATTGATCTTTATGCGAGCTTAAGGTTCGTAGCAGCAGCCTTGCCACGCTCCATGACCACTTCGTAGCTAACATTCTGGCCTTCATCCAGGCCGCGCAATCCAGCCGCCTGAACGGCCGTGATATGCACGAACACATCCTTGCCGCCATCCTGTGGCATGATGAAGCCAAAACCCTTGGTGGTATTGAACCATTTTACAGTGCCGGTCGCCATAACTGCGTCACTCTCCGTCTTTGCTGCCTGCAACAGCGCAAGCAGCGAGACAATCGGGCCTTTAGACGGCTTGTGGGCACCCGAGGATAGCGGAGGCGCAGCAAGGCTAGTCAAAAACACGACTGGTTTGTCATGGGCGCAGAAAGCGTAAGGGGTGTCAATTGAAACGAGATGACATCGGTGACCGCCTTGGTACGGCTGGATAGTCAAGTGCGCCCAACCAAACCCGACGCTTACAAACCTGTCCCAATAAAAAGGAGCGAACCCTGCGGTCCGCCCCTTTTTGGTTACATGGCAGGCGAGATTAGAAGTCCATATCGCCCATGCCGCCCATGCCGCCCATTCCACCGCCCATGCCGCCGCCACCGCCGCCGGGCATCCCGCCAGCCGGCTTCTTCTCCGGACGCTCGGCGATCATCGCCTCAGTGGTGATCAGCAGGCTCGCAACCGAGGCTGCATCCTGCAGCGCCGTGCGCACCACCTTCGTCGGATCGATGATGCCGGCCGCGACCATGTCCTTGAACTCAGCGTTCTGGGCGTCGAAGCCGAAGTTGTAGTCGCCGTTCTCCAGCACCTTGCCAGCGATGACGGCGCCGTCCTCGCCCGCGTTCTCGGCAATTTGCCGCAGCGGAACCTGAACCGCCTTGCGCACGATCTCGATGCCGAACCGTTGGTCCTCGTTCTCGAACTTGAGCTGGGCCAGGATCAGGCTGGCACGGGCCAGGGCGACGCCGCCGCCGGGCACGATGCCCTCTTCCACGGCCGCACGGGTGGCGTGCAGCGCGTCGTCCACGCGG
>JAABUS010004065.1_pt1 | contig 22054 bp, 21 predicted proteins | sample 5560161 | NCBI WGS metagenome assembly JAABUS01 (sample SAMN10711885, study PRJNA513376) | rock metagenome | isolation source: Antarctica rocks | place: Antarctica: Victoria Land, Trio Nunatak nord | collected 2016-01-04
GATCTCCGGGGCGTTGATCGGTCGGATCGGGCCGCGCCGGCTCCTCTCGCTCGGCATGTTGATCACCGGGCTCTCGGCGCTCCTCTTTCTGCGGGTCGATGTTGATGCGACGTTCCTCGATCTCGTGCCGGCACTGGTGGTTATGGGCTTCGGCAACTCGCTGATCTTCGCGCCGATGACGACCGCGGTCCTTAACAGCGTCGAGACGGAGAAGAGCGGCGTCGCCTCGGCAGTCAACGGCGCGGTCCGAGAAACCGGCTTCGCCTTCGGCGTCGCGCTGCTTGGCACGATCATGAATCGCACCTACCAGGGCAAGTTCGCCGACTCGGCGGACATTCGGGCCCTGGGCGATAGCAGCAACCCCGCCGCCGCTGCCCTGACGCCGGTCCTCACCTTTATCGGCTCGGGGATCAACTACGCGGGGCGACTGATCCAGGACCCGCAACTCTTCCCGGGCCTGCCCGAGCAGGTCACGAGCACGATTCGCCAGGTGAGCTCGGAGGCCTTTATCGTCGGTATGGAGCGGGCCTTTATCCTCTCCAGCGCGGTCATCGTTCTCTTCAGCGTGTTCTCGTACTTCCTGATCGAGGACAGCGTCGCGGCGCGCCGTCCGGCCGCGGTTCCAGTCGACGTCGGTCTCTCCGCCGAGCCTGCCGACTAATCGTCACCAGCGACAATCGCACGACTAAGACGCGGGCGCCCGGAATAACGGGCGTCCGCTTTCCTCTTGTTGTGGCGGACTGGAAACTGGACATAAGTTGATGTTCGCGCTGGTCAGGCCGCGGTGGTGGGGGTCGTGGAGCGCTGCTCTCGCGCCTCGGCAGGAAGACCGGGGTTGTCGCCAGTGATCGCACCGAGAACTCACCGCCGGATCGCGCGGCCCCGTGGCTGGCGTGACGCTGATAGCGTCTGCCAATCGTGCGTCCACCGAGAATCGAGGACCGGCTCCTGGGCGATCCGTGGCGGGCAGGCGGGTCCTGACGGTCGAGTAATTAAACCGTCGACAGCGCGACTAGCCGGGTGACGGTCTTCCAGTTCCGCATCGTCACCGGGACGCCGAGCACCCGGTCCCACCGCGTCGTGCCGAAAGGCGACGCGAGCACGCCATCCGGACACCACAGGTAGAGTTCCCGGCCGATGACGCGGATGTGATTCGGAGCGACATCGAGCGCATCCAACGAGCGCACGCCTTCCGGGTCGGAATCCCCACCGAGAAAACCCACCAGGTACCGGGACGGGTCGGTCATCCGGTCCAGGAGTGGAGCCTGACCGACCGCTCGGTTGAGCTCGGCGGCGGTACGGACGATCACGGTCGACGAGACGCCGAGTGTTCTCGTCAGTCCAGCCTCAATATTGGCAGCCGCCGTCCCGGCCGCTGACGCGGTGCAGGAGAAGACCGCATTGCCGCTTTGCAGGTAGGTCGCGACCTCGGTGTATCCAAGGTCGGTCAGCAGCCCCCGCAGGTCAGCCATCGAGACTCGTTTGGCCCGACCGACGTTGATTCCTCGCAGCAACGCCACCAATCGAGTGGTCACGACGGATCGACCTCCTGCACGATCGCGGTCGATTGGACAACGGTCATCGCACAACCCTCACCCACTGGCAACCAGCCCACCCGGCATCCCTGCGGTCGATTGCGACACGGGATCTTAGGCACAGAAGCCCCGAGGTGCCAGGGTGCAGCGGTATTGAGGACACCATCGGACGGAGCCCATCATGATGACATAACCACGCATGATCTGACGCCAGGAGCCGCGGGGTAGGGAGCAGCGTCAGAGGGTTCTACGGCTTGGTCATTGCCCTGACAATCGCTTCCAGCCCGCTCAGGTCGTCCAGATCGACCCATTGCAGCATCACCCGCTCGGCGCCGGCCTCGGCCAGGATGGCGAGCTGCCCGGCGATCTCTTGGGGAGTCCCCACAAGCATGCCGCCCGCCCGGGCGTCGTCGATGGAGTCGCCGTCGAGCTGGGCCGTCAGATGTTCCTCATTCAGACCGACGACGGCCCGGGTCATCAATGTGCGCCGGACCGCTTCCGGCTCCCGTCCGGCGGTTTTCAGGAGCTCATCGAGCCGCCCATTCAACCTCTTGAAATGATCCCCCGTGACGAAGACGGCATTCCACTCGTCGGCATACCGGGCGGCCAGCGGCAGCGTCCGCCGTGGACCATTCCCGCCGATGACGATCGGCGGTCCCCCCGCGCGAACCGGTCGCGGCAGTAACAGTGCATCCTGGAGCTGGTAGAACTCCCCCGCGAACGAACTGGGATCGTCGCGCCGAAGGAGAATCCGCACCACCTCCAGCCCTTCCTCGAATCGCGCGAACCGGCGGTCGGTCTCCAGGAGGTCGAACCCGTAGCTGGTATGCTCCCGCTCCTGCCACCCGGCGCCCAACCCGAGTCGATAGCGGCCACCAGAAAGGTCGTCGATCGCCGCCGCGCTCCAGGCCGTGATGACCGGATGGCGAAACGACAGGGGGCTGACGAGCTGACCAAACTCGATCCGTTCGGTGTGACCCGCGAGCCAGGTGAGCGACGCCCACAGGTCGAGCGCATCGCGGTGCGGCCCCGACGGGTTGGTGAAGTGATCGGAGCGGTAGAGTCCCGCGAAGCCCCATGCCTCGGCGGCCCGCGCCAGCCGCTGCCAGCGCTCCCAGGTCAACCCGTCCTGCCCCTCGACCATGATTCCTAGCTCAATCACACGGTCATCCTTTCGGCGACGTATCGCTTTTAACATCAACGCCACGTCCCGGATCGACACGGACAGACATCGGAGCGGTGTCACGGGCCCGTCTCATGGCCCTGGGCAAGCCGCTGAAGATGTCCCCCGAGCTGCGACGGCGAATACGTGACGACCCAGCTGGCACCGTCGCGGGAGCGGACATGCCAACGGGGTAGGTGCGCCGGGTCCTCAGGGCGGGCACGGGGGACGATGCCCCCGGTCATGTCGTCCAGGACGCGGGCGATAGAGTCCTCTCGACATTCATCTATCAATGGTGGACGATGGTCGAAATCTCGGCACGTTGCCGCGTGAGCGTGCGCATGAGGGGATGAAGATAACACCACCGCCACCCCTGTCGTGGGCGAGTCGGCCGGAGGGGAGACGACGATGCGACCGACGATCGCGCTCATGATCCTGCTCCTGTCCCTCCAGGCTGCCCCGATCGCGGCCGCTGACCAGCCCACGGCCGGGTCGCTCCTCCCGGCGCCGGCCGCACTCGGTCCGGACTGGTCGCTGATTGGCGCCAGCCACAGCGACACGATGTCGCCTTCGACGGGGTTCACGAGCATGGCGAGCGCCATGTACGGTGGTTCCGAGGGGTCGCGGATCTTCGTCCGCGTCTTCGTCGTGGCCTCGGGGGCAACCGCCGTTCGCCAGGCCCGGGACACCGCGAACGACGCCTTCGCGGGTCTTCGTGGGCTGGTCCGAGAGCGAGCTGCCAGCGGCAGCTCCTCCCTGGACACCCGTCCCGGGCCGACCGGGTGTAACGACGCCCAGCGGGCCGACGGTCAGGACGCCAACTTTTCGGACTTCGCAGCTGGGGTCACCTTGTGTGCCGTTGACCCTGACCTGATCATCCTGGTCGGAGTCTTCGGGTCGTTCGACGGGCTGAGCGGCTTTCCGGCGTCAGACACCGTCGTCGAAAACATCGTCCACGGCCAGGTCGCCGCGACCCCGGCGCCCTGAGTCGCCCGGCTCACGAACTACACAGCTCCGAGCGTGTCGCAACAACCAGTCCTCGTCACCGTGGAGTCACCCTCTGAAGAAAATGCGCACAATCAACGTTATCCGCATTGCTCTCGATTCACCTGACAGGGCGGTCTCTCAACCGTAGGCAGACCTCCCCACCCCGTCCACGTTGTCAAGAACAAGAAGGATCTCGGATGGATCTCCTTGAGCGCCTGTTGGGGCACGACCATTGGGCGACGGCGCGGCTCCTCGATTTCAGCACCGCTCTGTCCGACGTTAAGCTCGACCAGCCGTTCGATGTCGGGCACGGGACGTTGCGCGCAACGTTCGAGCACATGATCTTTAACGTCGAGTCCTGGACCGCGTTGATGGCCGAGCATTCAGTCGACGGCCGGCCAGACCACTGCTCGGTGGCCGAGCTGATCGATCGCCACGAGCGCTCCTCCGCGACCTTCGCCACGCTTGCGGTCCGGGTGCGCGACGAGCAGCGCCTCGATGACACCTTCGTTGACCACTTCGGCGAACGTATGACCTTCGGTGGCGCGATCATCCATGTCGTTCTCCACAACGCGGAGCACCGGTCTGAGGCGCTCCATATCCTCGAACGCCTCGATGTGCCGGACCTACCCGAACTCGATCACGGGCTGTGGGACCTCACGATGCGGGGCACGTAGCTCGTCCGGGCGCGCGTCCCCGGGTCCTCTGTCCGCAGCTGCAAGGAGACTTCCCGCTGGTGCCGTTGATGCCGCCGTCGCCGTGGCGGCAGGGCTATCTATGACGTCTGAAGGCTCCGCCAAGGCTGACCTCACAGCCATCACGAGTCGGTAAGCGTGATGAACGATACGGCAACAACGCAGCCGCAATGGTCCGCATATCCGCATCGCCTGACGGTTCGCTCACGTTCAAGGAATGTCACGATATGGATCACCGGCGGCCAACATCGACCCCGTCTTTCACTCATCGCGATGATCACGGTGCCCCGCGGTCTGCTGAGGTCACCGGGCGCTACGACCCCCCCTCCGAGCGCGGAATGCCGGTCATCCCGGCAACTCGTCGGGCCAGGCGAGGTTTCGGAGGCGACCGACGCTCACTCATTGAATCTGGTGACGGTCAACGAATGAGCGCACCGAACGCGGGGTGAAGGCTAGCGATCGAGGGCGTTCTCCGCCTCATCCGTATCCATGACCCATTGGTCGCCCGGCTCGACTTCGCGCGGCTCGGCATCCACCGTGGCGTAGGCATAGTAGTGCCCATCGTCGCCGATGAGCAGCAGCAAGCTCGGCTCTTCGCGATGCTGTCCGATGACGTTGAAGACATTGGTCATGGCTGGCCGCCCACTGAAGGTGTCTGAAGGGAATGCACGAGAGTGAACCCACACCGGCGACACCCACCGATTGAAGCAAACTCTAGCCAGGATCGTGCCACGGTTCAGCGGCGACCAGCGAACCCCGTCAGCCCGGCCCCGGCCCGGGCGCCACGGTGCCATCGGCCGCTCCGGTTATCCCCTCGTCTGTTGCCTACCCGCGCCCCCACGACGCCGCACCCTGATCCGTCTCGCGACGAGCCATGACGTCAACCGCACGACTCATCGGACAACGCAAACGATGACCAGCAACGCCAGAACGGCTCCTGCTTAGCCAACCCACTTTCGCTTGTTGGCGACATAGTCGACCAGAATGTATTCACCGAGGCGGTCGGGCGTGGCGATGAAGACCCGGCCTGTATTGATCTTCATCAGGTCGTTGACGAACTGCACCATGAAGGGCGAGCGCTCCAGCATGAAGGTATTGATCGTGATGCCGTCCCGCGTGCAGCGCATGACCTCCTTCAGCGTCTCCTGGAAGGTCCGCGGTGTCGGTGGATAACTGAACCGGACCCGACCGTCCTCGAAGTGAGCGGTCGGTTCACCGTCGGTGATGACGATCACCTGCCGGTTACTGCCCTTATGCCGGCCGAGGAGTTGCCGCGCCAGCTGGAAGCCGTGCTGCATGTTCGTGCCGTACTTGTACTCGTTCCAATCGAGGGTCGGCAGATCGGTCGCCTTGATCTCCTCAGCGATCGAGGAGAACCCGATGATGTGGAGCGCGTCCCGCGGATACTTTCCCCGGATCAGGGAATCGAGGGCGAGGGCGACTTTCTTGGCGGCGTTGAAGCAGCCGTTGTAGAGCATCGAGCGGCTCATATCGACCATCAGCACGGTGGCCGAGCGGGTGGTGTACTCGGTCCGGTAAACCTCGAAGTCGCGGGGGTCGAGCTGGACCGGCGAGCCGACGCCACCCCGCTGGACCGCATTCATCACCGTCTTGGGGAGGTCGAGCAGAAAGGGATCCCCAAACTCGTATTCCTTGGTCACATCGGTTCGCTCACCAACCCCACCGGCCTGCCGCAGATCGTGCTGACCGACGCGGTCCTTCTTCAGGTCGTGGAAGATGTCGGTCAGCGCTTTCTCGCCGATCTTCCGCACGCCCTGCGGCGTCAGCTCCCACCCACGGTTGGTCTTCCTGGCATATCCGGCATCGTCCAGCATCTTCGTCAGCTGCTGGAGCTGCGCCATCTGCTCCTGCTCCTCCTCGCCGAGAAGGTCACGCAGCTTGTCCTCGTCAAGGTGAGCCAGATCGTTCCAATCTCGCACGTCGCGCAGCTCGGACTCCAGTTGGTCGTAGTCCTGGAGGCGGTCCATCATCCGCATCGCTTCATCGAGCGAGAGCGACTCGTCGCCGGAGAACTGATAGCGATTCCGCCAGTCGCCGGGCGGCATCATCTGCCCCAGGTTTTCACCCAGCCGCGCCATCTCGCCCTGCAGCGCCGCGTCCTGCATGACGGCCTGCATCATCCCTTCGAGCTCGGCCTGCTGCTCGGGCGACATACTCTGCATCAGCTGCTGCATCGCCGCCATTTGTCGCTGCATCTGCGAGAGCAGGTCATCCAGACTCTTGATGTCCGGGCTGAAAAAATGTCCCCATTTGTGCATGAACTGCTCGAAGTTGGGATCTTCGCCGCGCTGGCGCGCCTCCAACATCTCGTTGAGCTCGCGCATCATCTGGCGCATCTCGTCGACATCGCCGGGGGTCATCTCCCCGAGCGCCTGCTGCATCCCCTGGAAGGTCGACTGAAGGACCTGCTGCTGGAGCATCGCCAGCAGCTCCTGGAACTGGCGGCGCGCCTCCGGATCCATGAACTCATAGTCGTTCAGCTCGCGGATCGCGCCAGCGGGGTCGTCGGGGAGTCGATCGAGCTGCTCGAGTTTGCGACGTCCGATCTGCTCGAGCATGCGACGCAGGTCAGGGTCGGGTCCGTTCTCGCCATCATCCGAGGAACCGCCAGACCCCGAACCCGGTTGTCCGTCCGCCATCTCTCTAGCGGCACTCGGACGACCCGGAGTTGCGGTTGATCCCGGCTCCGATGACGACCCAGAACGGTCCGCCGGCTCGCCGGGACCAGGGTCCGAGTCATCGCCATGCCCGCTCGCCGGTGGGGTCTCGGCCTGCCCCCGGGCCGTTGGTCCACCCCCCTCTTCGAGGCGTCGATTGATGCCGGTGCGCTCGGTCTCCAGAACCTGAGTCAATCGCTCTTTTATGTCATCAAAGATCGACCCCAGGTCGTAGCGGTTGAGCTGTTCCTGGCGCCGCTCCCGAAGTCGCTGCAGCATCTCCCGCAGACCCGGCACATGCTCGCCATCAGGTCGTTCGAAGCCCCAGCGGAACAGCCGCTGCAGGGCAAGGTTCAGGTCGCCGTTCTGCATCAGGTCGTCCGACATGGCGCGCATCAGCTCGTCCGCGTCGACGGGTGTGATCTGCTGCGTGCCGTCCCACCGCGAATAGCGAGTGTGCGGCCGATAGATCGACATCATGGAGTCCTTTCAAACGGTGGAGATCGAGCAGCAGAACGATCGTCGGGTCGGTCCGATTCCCCAGCCAGCGGACGAGAAGCTGACCGCACGACTCAGGGGCGTTGTTCGGAGAACCATGGGCCATCCATCTTATTCTCCCTCCGCCACGTCAGAAGGCGAACCCTCCGCATGCGTGCGCTGCGAGACCGCGGTCAACGCGCCAAGGGCGCCGATGACGAGAGCGATCGCCACCCCGAGGTGGAGAATCTCGGCATTGCCCTTCCACTCGACGACGTAACCCAGAAAGGTCACCCCAAGCAACACGGCGACGACCCCGATCAACTTTGACTTTAACTCGTCGATGTCACGAATCTGGAGCCATTCGGGCACCGGGAGCGCCGGGTCGATAAAGAGCTCATACAATCCCAGCGCGACGATGATCAACACCGTGCCAAGCAGAAAAACATCGGTCAGCTCGACCAGGTCGACCGCCAGATATTTGGCGCCGTCGACACTTACCTCACCGCCGCGGAAGGTGTCCCAACCGATCTCGACGACCGTGAGCGTTCCATAGACGAGCAGCACAGCGGCCGACAGAAAGGACCCCAGCACCGCCAGCCCGACCAGGTACCGGCTGGTCCCGAGCACTCGCAGGACGAGGCCTGGTCGTTGAGGCGGTCTAGTGCGAGCCACGCCAGTCCACCCGCCGCCGAGCGCCGACCACCCCGACCTGTTGCCGGGTCTCCGGTGCCATCGTGGCAGTCCTCCCCTTCATCGCTCGCCTCCGCGGCACCCGATGACCCCGGCCCCTATCCAGGACGTCGCCAGGCGGCGTCCGCAGCTAACGGTGGTAGCGGGCGGGGCCACTGCCCCCGTCCTTGTTGAGGCGACGGTTGAGATGCAGCCCTTCCAACACGAACTCGACCGCGGAGGCAACAGCCGCCGGATTCCCGCCGACGCCGAGCTTGTCGACCGCCTCGTTCATTCCATCGAGATGACTGAGTTGATGCACGTAGTCCATCGCCGGCATCAAGTCCGACGCTTCGACCGAGAGCCCATTGTCGAACGCCTGCACCAGTCGCTCGAACTGCCGCACCGAGAAGTGCCGGTTGAACGCGGCGCCAACCGCGCCCTGAATCAGCTTATCGATGATCTGATCCTCGCGGACCTCGCCCATCGCCTCGAGCTCGATTTTTCCGGCGGTTGAGGCGAGTACGCCGGCCAGGTCCGAGACGCGGGGCGCCGCCTGGCGCTCGCCGAGCCGGATGGCGCGTCGGGTAGCATTGGAGACGAGGTTCTCATAGTTCGCCACACTCATCCGCACCGAGACGCCCGACCGCTGCGAGATATCGTGCGATCGCCGCGCCAGATGGGTCAGCTCGGCGACGATCTCCTTCATGAACCGCGGCACCACCACCTCGATGCCGTCAGTCACGAAGACCGCCCGTTCCTGATCCATGATGTCGATCTCAAGCTCGACGGTCTCCGGATAGTGCGTCCGAATCTGCGAGCCATAGCGGTCCTTGAGCGGCGTAATGATCCGGCCCCGGTTGGTGTAATCCTCGGGGTTGGCCGAGGCGACGACGACCACATCGAGCGGTAGGCGAATCTTGTAGCCCCGGATCTGAACGTCACGCTCCTCCATGATGTTGAGCAGACCGACCTGGATCCGCTCGGCAAGATCGGGCAGCTCGTTGATCGCGAAGATGCCGCGGTTGGTGCGGGGCACGAGCCCGTAGGAGATCGTCAGCTCATCCGAGAGGTAGCGCCCCTCGGCGACCTTGATCGGGTCGACCTCACCGATCAGGTCGGCGATGGTGGTGTCCGGGGTCGCCAGCTTCTCGCCGTAGCGGCGATCGCGGCCAATCCACTCGATCGGCGTCTCATCACCGCGCTCGGCCACCAGATCGCGTGCGAACCGGGAGACCGGCGCGAAGGGATCGTCATTGATCTCTGATCCGGCGACGATCGGCAGTTGCTCGTCGAGGAGGTTGACCAGGCTTCGGGCGATCCGCGTCTTTGCCTGGCCGCGCTCCCCGAGCAGGATGATGTCCTGGCCCGAGAGCATCGCATTTTCGATCTGGGGAATCACCGATTGCTCGTACCCGACGACACCGGGAAACAGGGTGTCGCCGCGCCGGATCTTCGCGATCAGATTCGCGCGCATCTCCTCGCGAACGGTTCGCGACTCGTAGCCAGCGGAGCGGAGCTGGCCCAGCGTGCGCGCCGCTGCGGCCGATTCATCGTGGGCAGGGGAGGTCATCCGGTCAATACCTCGATCCGGCGCGGGCGCGCCAGTGATAGCAGGGGGGAGGACGGGTCAGCGCCGCGAGGAGTGTCCGCGGTACGGCAATGCTCCGCTGTCGTGCCCGTGACTGTCAAGCACACCGGGGCGGCGGCCGCTACGTGCCTGGCCGCGTGCGGCGAGCGGCGAAACCAGCCGACGGACAGACGCATGGTAGCCGACGAACGCCCGTTCATGCGGCGGCTACGCACCAGTCGCCGTCGGGGCCGCATCGCACTCCCGCCGAATCGTGCGGCCACGCGTGATCATCTCGCTCCTGGTCTGATCAACGCACGCCCCGGTCCCGTCGAGTCGCTCCAGCAGGTCGGCGATGGCCCCAATATCGAGCTCTGCCGGGGTCCCCCGCGCCGATCGCTGACTGAGCGCCGAGCTGACCAGTCCGCCCTCGCTCGTCAGTGCCAGGCCATGCACCGCGCGCACCTCCCGCCGCGTCTCGCCGTTCGTCCCCTGCCAGCAGTCAAGCACGACCAGCGCCTGAAACGCCGCGACCGCCACCATGGGCACCCCCAGCGGATAAGCGGCCAGCAGGCTCACAAACGCGTCCACTCCCGTCGCGTGCGCGGTCGCCAGCAGACCGAACCCCGCCCGGCCGGCGTCCAGCGTCCGCCGCACCGCCGGTCCCCAGAGGTAGCTCGGGGGGTGCGCGCTCAACTCGTTGATCAGCAGCACGGTCCGTCCGGGATCGATCTCCGGATCATCGAGAAACGCGAACGACTCATAGCAGCCCCGGAGATAGATCCGTCGCACATCGGGCGGCAGCAAGCCAAGCAGGGCGGTCAGCAGCGTCGTCTTGCCCGCGCCTGATGGTCCCGCAACCACGGCCAGCGAGACTCGTCGCGCGAGCAGCGCCCAGAGGAGAGCCGCCGTCTCGACATCGAGCACCCCGTCGCCAATCAGCTCGGCGACCGACCGCTCCCGCGGCGCCGACCAGACCGGCCCCCACCAGCGGAACGGCTGGCTGACGTCTGTTTCTTCGGTCATGCATTCCCTCCCCGCGTGAGCGTCGGCATCGTCGGCGCGATCCGAACGAGCGGTCCGGTGGCGACGTGGCATGCACCTTGCTTTATGGGCGGCGCTGGAGAACCACCGAACATATGGGACGGGGTGAGGCCAGCGGACGATCGATCAAGCGCTCGGGTCCTCCTCTTTCATGCGCTTAGGGCGCATGCACGCCGCATCGCTCCATCCGGCTCCACCGGGGCAGCGGCTAGACATCTGGAGCCACCGCGTTCCCCTCCTCCCCCTTCAGGGACCCGACTCAGAACTCCCGAGCGGGCGGCCAGAAGGCCGCCTTCTCGGTTTAAAGGGGAACTCGCCTCAGGGGTCATCCACGCCGAACAGAAATCTCACCCGAGTGCCGCGCCACGCGACTATCCCGCGGCCCGCAGATCGGCGCTCCGGCGATAGGTCACGATGGCGAGCAGGGTCAGCAGCATTGCGGCGCCGCTCACGGCCGTCCGCACACCGACTGCATCCGCGATCGCTCCCAGAAACAGGGTCCCCAGCGCGGGAATGCCGATCACCGTCAGCGTGTAGTAGCTCATGACCCGGCCCCGCAACGCTGGTGGCACCCGCAACTGGATGATCGTCGCCGAGAGGGCGCTCGCGACCGTCCCGAAGAATCCCACCAGGAGCAGCATCGGCAACGCCAGCGCATACGTCGTGGCCGTGGCAAAGAGGACCAGCGCGACGCTGGACGCCAGCATCGCGACGAGGATCAACCGCCCCCGCGCTCGCACCGTTCCACGGGCGGCAAGCCCCAGCGACCCGATCAGGGTGCCCAGCCCCGGCGCGGCGACCAGCACCCCGAAGGCGATCGAGCCAACGCCGAAGATATCCCGCGCAAACACCGCCAGCAGCGGTCCAAACGACCGCCCCAGGAATCCCTGCAGCAGCGACAGCAGCAACAACGTCGCCACGACCGGGGTCTGGCGGATATACGACAGCCCGCCGCGGATCGTGGCCAGGATGCCCACGTCCGCCCTCCGCTGACCGCTCCGCTGCGGCACGCCGGTCACCCGCTTCAGCGAGATCAACACGAAGAGATAGGAGAGCGTGTTGACCAGAAAGACGCCCCCCGGTCCGACCACCGGCAGGAGCGCGCCCGCGACCGCCGGCCCGACGAGGGCCGCGCTGGTAAAGACCGACGCATTGAGCGAGATGGCCGACATCAGCTCGGAGCGGTCAACGAGGTCGGGGACCAGTGCCTGGCGGGTCGGGTTGTCGAACGCCAGCACGGCGCCGGTTAGGAACGCGTACCCCATCAGCCAGGTCAGCGAGACACGGTCGGTCAGCGTCAGCACGGTCAGCGTCCCGCTCAGGGCGATATAGGCGAACTGCGCCGACCAGAGCAGGCGCAGCCTCGGCACCCGGTCGACGATCGCCCCGCCAAACGGTGGCAGGAGCAGCATCGGCACCGCGAAGGCGACCGCGATCAAACCGAGCGCGAACGCCTTCCGCTCCGGTTCCAGGTCGGTCACCAGCCACGCTTCGGCGGTCGAGGCCATCCAGGTTCCGACATTGGACGCCAGCAGCCCGATCCAGAGCAGCCGGAAGTTCCGCCGGTGCAGCGCCGCAAACCGCGGCGGCGATGCCGCGCCGCCTCCCGATCTCTCGGCCGATCGTTCCTCACCGGACCGCCCGTCTGCCGGCGCTAACGGCGGCATGGCAGCGGCCGGAGGACTCCCTACCCGGTTCGTTATCGATGGCGTATCCGGTATGTCAGTGGGGGTCGTCGGGCCGTTCATCGGCGGCAGTGTACTGCACGCTCACGCGCCTCCCGTTGTGCCCGGTCACGGTCGCCGATGCCTGTAGGGCCGCGCGACGCCCTGTGCTGTCGACTCCACCCGATCCCACAGTAGCGTCGGAGACCGGGCCACCACGATGCTCACGATTAGGCGGTGTCGTCGCGCACCGCGGCTCCAGGGTTGGCGTTCCTTGTCGTGGTATTCCGGCGGGCCGGTTCCGTGTCAGCCTTCGCCGCCCGGGCGGGTGCACTCCCAGGGCCTGGACGACGAGCTGACCCGGCGCCAATTCAGACCCTTGTTTGGATGAACCACCCAATGCTCTCCGTTCAGCGGCGCACCATCCACAGAGCGCATCCCATCGCCGTAGTCGGGGATGGACGAATCACCGATAATGGACTGCGTCATGAGGAGGGACGAGGCAGCAGAGACGCTGCCGCAGTGCGCCCCAGCTGACGGGTCCTTCTCCCCGATCCCTGTCGCCACTGAGGGACACGCGGTGCCAGCTCAATCAGCGACGCACCAGCTCCGCACACCAGGGAGGAGATACGGTGGCGAAGATAACCCTCGCCGATGGGGAGCGCATCATCGGCCAGGCAGAGATTGAAGCTGAATGGCTCGGACACCGGCCCGAAGCCATCCTGACCAGTCAGTGGATCGTGCTGCACGACCGGGTGGGCGACAGCCTCGCTCGAGTGCCGCTATCGGACGTGTGCGACCTGAAGGCTACCGAGCGTGAATTGGCGATTCGAACAACGGCCGCACCCGGCTGGATCGACTTTGCCGGTCGCGTCTTCGATGGGTGGTACCCCATGATATTTCACGACGAGCAACAACAGATCGAGTTCACCGATCAGCTTCTGCAAGCGGTCGACGCCCTGGGCCGCAACTCCGTCAAGGATAGAGCGCGCATCGCCCTCCAACGGGAGCCGCGGCAGCCTGCCGTCGCTTCCTGGCCTCCCCTCGGACCGGGTCGTCCTGAGTAGGTCACCACGCCTCTTCCAGAATACGAGTGACGCCTATGTGGGCGTCCGTCGAGACGCGGATCGGTGAGCGCATCATCGGTGGCGTGTACGTACGCCTGGCATAGGTCTTGCAGATCGCTGTCGCACGACCGCAACCGGTGCGGATTGCGGGGTGTCAGGAGAAGGGGTTTTAGGATGGATACGCCGAAAGAATTACTGGTGCATGAGCTCTCCGACATGATGAGCTCGGAAAGCATCATTGTGAAGATGCTGCCGGAGCTGGCAAAGGAAGCGCAGCACCCCGAAGCCAAAACAGCGTTCAAGGAGCACGAGGCCGAGACAAAGGAGCAGATCTCGCGGCTCAAGCAGATTTTCCAGCTCCTTGGCGAGAAGCCCGAAGAAAGCACCTGCTACGCCACCGAAGGTCTCAAGAAGGAGCACGAGGCACTGCACGAGGAGAAACCGTCGCCTGAGGTGCTGGAGATGGGGAACCTGATGGGTGCCTCCAAGACCGAGCACTATGAGATCGCCAGCTACGCTGGGCTGGTGCAGATGGCGAAAGACCTTGGCGAGCGCGAGGTGGCCGACCTGCTGCAGCAGACGCTCACCGAAGAAGAGGCGATGTCGAAGCGGGTCACGAGCCTGGCCAAGGCCGTCGGACGGGAAGCCAAGGCGGCGGCGTCCGCTTAGCGACTGGGGCGGAGAGGGTTACATGCCCGCCCTCTCCGCTCTACCGTCCCTTCCCCGCTCACATGTCCGGCCGACGACTCCTGACCGACGACGTTCCGCCCAATCCCTCAGCGAGTTCATGCCGACGCGCAAGGCCGGGCACCTCTGAGCTGTCGCCACCGATCGAGCGCGACGGGTCCCGTCTCCCCAGGACGATGGACATCTGTCGTGATTTGCCCGCCACTGGCAGGTCATCGATCGCGACTGAGGATGTGAGTGCGGTCGCGACATCCCTTTGCCCACCGCAGCGGTCGCATAACGGGCTGCCGCGGCTGCTCCATAGCGAGGGTCGCTCGCCGTGCGATCGTTTCTTGCGCTCCGCTATGGCCGATTGCCCCGCTTTTCCGATCTAGCATGACCGACCGTTCCAGACAGCGGTGACCGCGGCGGGCCGCGAAGCGCTGTTGACCCACCGCGAAGCTCAGACCGCGTCGATGCCGGCGATGTACGGCAGGTCGCGAAACTGCCGGCGCAGATGAAGCCCGAATCCGACCAGAACCTCGTCCGGGGCCTCGAAGCCGGCGTAGCGGACGGGAATGTCGACAAGGCGCGCGACCCGACGGTCGAGCAGCGTGCAGACATCGACCTGAGTAGCCCGTTGCCTGCCAAGCCACCGGGTGAGATAGGCAACGCTCAAGCCGGTGCTGACGACATCCTCGACGATGACCACCCGCCGGCCGACCATTAACGCCTCCGGCGCCCGGCGAACCCGGACTCGCCGGCCCGGAGAGAGACTCCCGAGGAGCCGGTAGCGCGTCAGGTCAAGCCTGTCCGTCTCAAAGGCCACGCCTCGATCTCGTAGCGCCGTGGTCAGCGCCGTAGCGAAGACGCTCGATCCCCGTCCGACACAGAGCAGCAACGGTGTCGACGGCTGTTCGGCCTCCTGCCACGCCGTTTCCAGCTCCGCCGCGAGTTCGGTGACGCGGTTGGCAATCGTCCTCTCATCGAAGACGATCCGCCCGGGATGGCATGGTTCGGCGGGTCGTGAGACGCCCTGGTAGGCGTCAAGGAGACGGTGATAGTCGCGACGGTACAGCAACTTGATCTGGACGTTCGGGTAGAGCTCTCGCAGCCGACGGAGTTTGCGGTTCTTGCGCGTCACCAGCCGCTGACGCATCGTGGTCAACTCGATATAAAGCCGCTGGTCCGGGAGATAGAAGTCGGGGGTAAACATTTGAGCGGGACGACCGTCCCCGGCCCAGGCGAGCGCGAACGTCGTCGGCTCGTAGCTCCAGCGAACCCGGTAAAAGGTCAGCAGCCGCGAGAAATCGAGTTCCGCCGGGTGCGCGAAGCTGGCGTCACCTCGCCGGAGCGAGTGCCGGATCGGTCCCAGCGCGGTCTGCCGGACCGCCGGGGTCCAGCCCTCCGCGCTGAGGCGCTCTCCGCCGACCACCACCGGTGCCGGTTCTTTTCCCCCGTCGATCATCCCCGCTCCGAACCGGCGGCCGCCGAGACGACCACAGGTGGTGACATTGCTTCACATGTCGGCGCGGGGACGGGTCTATTCTGGCACACCGACGGGAGCGACACAAGCGTCCCGGACCGGCTCGATTACTCTTCGATCGTCATCTGACCGGGGGTCAGGATCGAGAGATGCGTGAACGACTCGTCCGGCTCGGCGCCATGCCAGTGACGCTCCCCCGCCGGGACAAATACGACATCGCCAACGCCGACGTGAAGCTCCTCTTCAGCCGTGGCGACGATCCCCCGGCCGTGGGTGACGGCCAGCACCTGATCGGACGAATGCCGGTGATATTTATTCCGGGCACCGTCCCGAAACGTCACCGCGGTGACCCGCAGCAACGTTGCGTCGGACTCGGCGACGAGATTCTGAGTGACCACGTCGCCGTCAAAGATGGGCGCTGAGGTCGACAGGGCCGCAGCCTCGTCCTGGCGAACCATTTTCATCTCAGATGTATCCTGCTCATGGTGCCGTCCACCGCCCGAGATGGCGGATGGCGGCGCGGTCGAATCCCCGGCACGATCGCGGTATGGGACACTGCCGCGAGACGCTCGTCCCGAAGCGCCGACCATGATACCGCGTGGCGGCTCCCCGGTGGTATCGTGCCGCCACAATTGGCCATCAGGCGGAGGCCCCGACATGATTCAACCATCGACGTCCGTCCGGGTGCCCGCCCGCCCCGGTGCCGCGACCACTGCCGGCGCCCGAACCGCCCTCGTCATGCGGTACAGCATGTCCACGACACGGCCAAACGACCTGACCCCCGAGGAGGACGTGATCGCTGACCCAGAGGACATCGACGACGAGATCGACGATACCCTGCCGGCCGACCTCAGGTTCTAAGAGGGCGATGACGAGGCCGAGCGTCCGGCCAGCCGCTGGGTTTCCCCCAGAGCCGCCAGGAAGCGCTCCGCCATCGTTGCCGTTCGCTCGGCCTCGCCCCGATCGAACGGATCTCGCGCGCGTACCGCTAGTGCCATCGCCGCGAACCGGACACCCCGCATGTACGGCCCCAGATCATGCACGTCGATTGCCCGCTCTGATGGTCGCGGCGGGAGGGTCGGCAGCGGCGGCGTGGCGCCGTCGAGCGCCGGCAAGCCCAACCCGTCAAGCGCCGCCAGGACATCGTCGTCGTTTGGTCGATCGGCAAAATCGACGCCGACGTACCGGAAGACCTCCTGGCCGTCCGGCTTCAGCACCACCATCGCGGGCTGGGCCAGTTTGCTCTCTTCGTTCCAGACACCCATCGGCTTGATCGCGAGTGCCCCGTCCGGATCCGCGAGCACCGGGAATGGCAGGACCAGCTTCTCGACCATCGCCGCATTCTGTTCCGGCTGATCGACCACGATCGCGGCAATCGAGGCCCCGCGCGATCTGTATTCCTGATAGTGACGGGCCATCACGGCCAACTGGCCGTTACAGTAGGGTCACCAATCGCCCCGGTAAAAAACGAGAACCACCGCTCCATGGCGCCGTGCATCTTCCAGGCGCCATGGTTGTCCTGCCTGATCCAACAGCGTGCGATCACTCATCGGTCGCCCAATCCTCTCTCGTTGATAGCGGACAACGTTCCACCCGCCGTGCGACGGTCTACCCCTGACCGGACACCGAAACCGGGCACCCCTCGGGACCGCACTCAGTCGCCCGTTCATGTCGAAGCTGCCGCTCCTGCCAGGCGGTGTCAATCGTGGGGTGGAAGCGCTCCGGATGCTCCACCGCCCAGATTTGCTTCCGGATGACGAAATTCTCAGGGTCGCCGGCCAGTGCCGACCTCCACTCAGCTACCGCGTCATCACGCTTCCCCTGCGCTTCCAGCGATCGGCCGCGCCGCACCTTGGTGGCGATCAGTTCCCGATCCGCCTGCGCAATCACGGCGACCGACGGATCGTTCTCCTCCGGTAGCGTGGCTCCCGCGATGAAGCGCTCGACCATGGCAACGTCGTCCGCATGCTCGACGGAGAAGCTGCCTTCCTTGACGGAGCGAACGACGCCGTCTTCATCGACCAGCACGCCGTTTGGCACCACGCGGAACCCGAAGTGTTCGATCGCCGCTCCATCCGCGTCGAGTACCGTCCGAAAGGTCGTTCCCACCAGATACGGCCGCACCCAATCAATGCCATGGTGATCGACCGCGACCGAGATGAACGTCAGCTCAGTTGCGGTCGAGCCGCTGAGGAAGCGCTGCCACCCGGGCAGCTGAGCGCGGCATGCTCACCACGATCCCCAGAAGAAGAGCAACGTCTTACGACCCCGCAGATCGGCGAGATTGAGCTCCCCACCGTCAACAACGGGCAACGTGAGTGCCGGCAGCGGCTCCCCCACGGTCATCATCCGCTTCCGGGTGTCAATCATGGTCTCCTCCGTAGCAGCGAGCTTCGACAACGACAGCAATCGACCGCGACTCGATCCCGCGGCCACCCGTCTCATGGTGAAGGAGGGGGCAGACAATCTCCAGCCGCGGCCCTTGGTGGGCGCAACTCCCTCCTATAGAGTCTGCCGCCACGTCAGACCGTTACGTCGTGTGCGGGTCTCCCCCACACCGCGGACAGTCGCGCCAGAGGTGGAACCCGCGCCCCTCAGCGGTCAAGATAGTCCATGACCACGATTCGGCGACGTTCGCGACCGGCACGTCGCCTCTCAGCTAGCTGGCTCGTCCGTCTCGTCGGCGATCCGGAGGAGCTCCACGGCCGGCGGCTCCAGGAGCAATTGACTCAGCTCGCGCATCCACGATCTGGTGCCAGTCTCGCCGCCGACGCCCTGCTCGCGAAACGATTCCAGCAGGTCGAGCGTCGGCAGCACGACCTCGTACTGTAAGGAGGGTCCACCGGGTGCTCGCGTCACCGGCACAAGGAACCGAGCTTCCAGGCCGCTCGCCCGCGCGGCCGCGACTTCCTGACCGAGCAACGCCAGCGCCTGATCTCGATCGATCGGTTTGATCGCATAAGCAAACCGCGCGACGTACATCACTCCTCCTCCGCTCACTACGGTCATTGTCTGGCTCCGCGCGCCGCGGGCCTAGCCCCGCCCGGCGCGCGTCCGACGGCATCGTATACTTCCTTTTGTTTGTGATGTGCCCACGTCGCCACCCGAACGAGCCCCGGTTCCTGGCGCCAGACCGCCAGGGGTGGCGGTGCGCCGGTTCTCGTGGCGAGTACCAAGGAGAGCGACCACCGCAATGGCGGATTCGACGACCGATCAGCAGCAGACATTCGACCTTGTCGTTCTCGGCGGTGGCACCGGCGGCTACGTCGCCGCGATCCGCGCCAAGCAACTCGGGCTCAACGTGGCCGTGGTCGAGGAGACCAAGCTCGGTGGGACCTGTCTCCATCGTGGCTGCATCCCGACCAAGGCGTTCTTGAAATCGGCCAGCATCTTCGACGACGTCAAGCGGGCCAAGGAATTTGGCGTCAACGTTGGCGGCGAGATCACCTTCGACTACGAGACCGCGCTCGGCCGCTCGCTCAAAGTGGTCGACGGTCAGTACCGGGGATTGCTCTACCTCTTCGATAAGAAGCACCGCATTCCCGTCCTCATGGGTCGCGGCCGGCTGCTCAGTCCCACCCGTGTCCAGGTCACGCCGAACGACGGCGGCGAGGCGACGGTCCTCGACGCGCGCGATGTCATCATCAACACCGGTTCTCGCCCCCGCGACATCGCCGGTCTTCCCTGCGACGGGACGCGCGTCATCAACTCCGACCACGCCGTCGTCCTTGAACACCTTCCAAAGAGCATCATCGTTCGTGGCGGCGGCGCCACCGGTGTCGAATGGGCCTCGATCTACCACCGCTACGGCGCCAGGACCACGTTGGTCGGGCGAATCGTGCCGCAGGAGGACCACGAGGTCGCCGAGCAGCTGACACGGTCCTTCCAGCGTCAGAAAATGGACCTTGCCCCGGAAGCGCGCCCCACCGCCGACGACATCGATGTTTCCAGCACGGGCGTCTCGATGCGACTCAAGGATGCCAAGGGCAAGGAACGCATCGCCGAGGCGGAGATGCTCCTCGTCGGCATCGGCCGTCAGGGCAATATCGAGGAGATCGGGCTGGAAGAGGCGGGGGTGCGAACTGAAGGCGAGTACATCCCCGTCGACCCGATGATGCGGACGAATGTCGAACACGTCTTCGCGATTGGCGATGTCAATGGTCAGCAGCTGCTCGCCCACACCGCGATGCACATGGGCATCATCGCGGTCGAGCATATCTGTGGTCTCAACCCCTTCCCACTCGACATCCTCAACTCGCCTTCGTGCACCTACTGCGAGCCGGAGATCGGCAGTGTTGGTCTCACTGAGCGCGAAGCGGAGAAGCTGGGGCACACGGTCAAGATCGGTCGCTTCCCGATGCGACCGAACGCCAAGGCGGTGATCGAGGGCCACGCCGACGGCTTCACCAAGATGATCGCCGACGCGGAGACCGACGACCTGCTCGGGGTCCACATCATCGGTCCTCACGCGACGGAGCTAATCGCCGAGGCGGCGCTCGGCCGGTTACTGCAAAGCACACCGATGGAGATCGCCCTCAACGTGCATCCCCACCCGACCGTCTCCGAGGTGCTCGGCGAGGCCGCCCACGACCTGCTCGGTCACGCGATCCATATCTAGCACACCGGCCCTGCTCGGGACATCGCCAACCGGCCCATCACGCCTGATGAGGTTGCGCGTGGTGGTGTGACCGGGGTAGCATCGCGCCCGTCGCTCGGGAACCTAACGGAGGGGGGTTCTCGTCACGCCATTGCAGTGGTGTGGCTCGAGCATGGCGTGTCACGGTCATTCCTCGACCATGGCGCCCCACCCAGACCGTTGCTCTCCATCACCGCCGTTGCGCGTCCCCGCGGGCGTTCAACGGACTCGGAGGAGAGCCTGTTGTTACCCCGTATCCCGACGACGACGCGGCCTGCGGTAGTGTATCTCGCCATTCTGGTCGGCATTCTCGGCATGGGTACGTCGTCCGTTGCCGCGGCGCCCGAGATTGGCGTCGCCACCCGCCAAGGCGCGAACGTGACGACCGCTGAGGCATGCCTAGACAGTCAGGAGATTGCCTTTCTGGAGCGGATCAACGACTACCGCGCCGCCAACGGTCTCTCCCCGCTCGCCGCCAGCCAGACCCTCACCGCCGCTTCCGAGCACCACAGCCTCCACATGGCGACGACCAGTCACTTCGACCACACCATGAGCGACGGCACCACGGTGCCGCAAAATGCCGCCGCGCACGGCTACGCCGATTCAACGATCGGCGAGAACATCGCCGGCGGCACATACTGGAGCGATGCGGCCACGGTCTTCGAGGGGTGGCGCCTCAGCCCTGACCACAACGCCAACATGCTGGACGGTGGCTTCGGCGCGATTGGCATCGCTCGCGAATATGGTGCGGACTCCGGATACGGCTGGTACTGGACCACCATCTTCGGGGGAAGCGCCGACGCTCAGGCGGTCGCCTGCGACGGGAGCGCAGTCCCGGGACCGACACCCACCCCGCCATCGACGCCACCCCCGGCGACGGCGGATGCAAACGCCGCCACGACCAGCGATCTCAATCTGCGCTCGGGGCCGAGCACGGGCTCATCAATTCTCGCCGTGATGCCGGCCGGGGTGCGGCTTGCTGTCACCGGCGTGGCGGATGCCGGGTTTTATCCCGTCAGCTTCGGCGGCCAGGCTGGCTGGGCATCAGCCGACTTCCTGCTGCTCGATGGGGACGCTCCACCAGCGGCCGGTGGCGCCGCGACTACGACCTCCGACCTCAACCTCCGGGCCGGGCCAAGCACTGCCGATGCGGTCCTCCTCGTCCTCCCACCGAGCGCGAGCGTCGAGCTGCTCGGCGAGACGAGCAACGGCTTCGCCCATATAAGCTACGGGCCGACCATCGGTTGGGCGTTCGCTGGCTACCTCTCGGACGCTCCGGGCGCACCCCCGGCGCCGCCGGCCTCCGGATCGATGAATACCGCTAGCGACCTGAACCTTCGCTCCGGTCCCGGTCTCAGTTTCGATGTCCTGACGGTGATCCCCGCCGGCGCGGCGGTCACGCCATTAGGCGGCAATGAGGGCGGCTTCGTTCAGGTGCGGTACGCCGGTCAGGAAGGCTGGGCTTCCGCTGACTACCTGAGCGGGGCCGCCGCGGGTACCTTGCCCGGTCAAACAGGTGGCGCCGTCACGACCTCGGATCTCAACCTTCGAGCCGGTCCAAGTATCGCCGACGCCGTGCTGCTCGTCATGCCGCCCGGGGCGTCGTTGACGCTGACCGGCGAGATGAGTAACGGATTCGCGGCGGTCATCTATGCGGGAACCAGCGGTTGGGCCTCGGTAGACTACCTGATGTAGCGCTTCGGCCCACTCCGACG
>JAABUS010004067.1_pt1 | contig 22042 bp, 14 predicted proteins | sample 5560161 | NCBI WGS metagenome assembly JAABUS01 (sample SAMN10711885, study PRJNA513376) | rock metagenome | isolation source: Antarctica rocks | place: Antarctica: Victoria Land, Trio Nunatak nord | collected 2016-01-04
GAAGTACCTGTAGCACCTTGGGATTGAGTCCCCACCGAATTGCTAGTTTGTGCGGTGTTGGACTTCGAAGAGCCAGGGACAATTGGTGTTTGAGTACTTGAACCCTCTGTTCTTGAAGTACCTGTAGCACCTTGGGATTGAGTCCCTTGCGAATTGCCAGTTTGTGCGGGGTTGGAAGGTAAAGGTAATGGATGAAGAGTGTTCAAAGTGCTCGATTGCGATGCGTGTGACGCTGTCCCGTCCGCCTTGGAGCTGCTGGTTCTGGCTACAGATTCATTTACCGATGCCGTGCTGGTTGGACCAGTAGAACCAGGCAATTGCGATTTCCCATTCGTGATATCAGTCTTTGCCGAGCTTGACTTCGATATTTGTGAGGCTGTAGATTGGGTGATGCCTGTGCTGACAGTCTCCAAACTGCGAGGTCCAGAGACTACCGAAGTGCCGCTCAATTTTGCAGTGCTGGAGAGCACTGGTGATGGGACAACTAGAGCCGTGCCGCTTGATTTGACCACGTCCGAGTTCGCCGAATTCACTATGTCCGATGCCGTGGGCGTGGGTCTAGTAATCGATCTGGCAGGAAGCCGCGTTGACGCCCCACTGAAAGGGTTGGCAGTAGCCTTGGACCCAATGGGCACCGGAATTATCGGCTTTGGTGCATCAGAATGGATGGTCGAAGCTGGTGCGGAGCTAGATCCGGAGGAGCCCGTAGAGCTCCCCGTAGAGCTGGCAGCGAATGCATCGGGTGATGTCGCAATCGACAGCGGCTCTGTTGACGAAGTGGCCGAGGGCTCCGATGTTGGAGTTAAGCTTGTTCCAGAAAGCGAGGGTGTAGACCTAATGAGCGTTGAACTGGACCTGGACGATTTTGACACAACAGCTACCGTGTCAGAAGTACCCGTGATCGGTAATGCATCGCTTGAAGATATCAAGCTCGTCAACGTTGGACTTGTCGTTATCGGTGCACTCGGAATCGTTATGTTTGAAGTCTCAGAAGGCGTCAGCGTCGGCTTGGAGATAACAGTGGAGATGCCAGGACTCTGCGGGATGCTCAGCAGCTGTGTAGTCGATTGTACCGTTGTAGAGCTACTGGTCGAAATACCGGAACTTTGCGTGGTGCTCAGTACCTCTGTCGTCGATTGTACCGTTGTAGAGCTACTGGTCGATATACCGGAACTTTGCGTGGTGCTCAGTACCTCTGTCGTCGATTGTACCGTTGTAGAGCCACTGGTCGAGATACCAGCAGCTTGCGTGGTGCTCAGTCCCTCTGTCGTCGACTGTGACGTTGTAGAGCTACTGGTCGAGGATGCAATAGTGTTCGACGCCGTCACTGGCTTCGATGTTGAGCTGCTAGTTGTAGAGACGACTGCCGGAAGCGACGTCGTGGAGCTGATTGTCGAAGGAACTACCGGAGGCAGCGTCGAAGTGCTGATTGTCGAAGGGATGACAGGCAGCGGCGTCGAGGAGCTGGTTGTCGAAAAAGCTACTGGAGGCAGCGTCGAAGTGCTGGTTGTCGAAGGAACTACCGGAAGCAGCGTCGAAGTGCTGGTTGTCGAATGAGCTACTGCAGGCAGCGTCGAAGTGCTGGTTGTCGAAGGAACTACCGGAAGCAGCGCCGAAGTGCTGATTGTCGAAGGGATGACAGGCAGCGGCGTCGAGGAGCTGGTTGTCGAAAAAGCTACTGGAGGCAGCGTCGAAGTGCTGATTGTCGAAGGGATGACAGGCAGCGACGTCGAGGAGCTGGTTGTCGAAGAAGATAGTGGAGGGGGCGTCGTAGAGGTTGTTGAAGTAAGACTTGACGTTGTCGCCGTTGTCGTAGGCGTGGTCTCCGGCACAGTTTGAAGCGGTGTCACTGGATGTGTGGTAGTAATGGTCGACGTATCAGACGAACTCAGCGACGATTCGAGGCTGTTGGTAATGATTTCCGAGAGATGGCTCGACGGAAACGGCGAAGGCGGAGTGTGGAAAATCTCCGTCGTCGTCGTAATTGGAGCTGTCGTGGTGCTGTTTGTGACAATCATACGTTTGATATGCTTCGGAAAATAGTATTTCGGCCTGTCCCCTCCATGTCCCGCTGGAGCTGCTGCTGCTGCTGGGCTCAAAATTGCAAGCACTGCCAAAGAAGCCGCAAAGATAATCGAAGATCTGCGAACCATGGCTTTATCAGGGTTATCTTGAGAATATCCAGATTGTTATGTTCTAGGAGGTGGAGGTAGTGTTAGATAGCAATGTTGATATCTGATATGTTTAGCGTTCGCCATACAGAAGTTCTCAAGGCCACTTACTGTCAGGATGAAATATAAACGAGTGAACTTGACAAGTCAAGATAGAAAACGAATGTGACTACCACGGAAGTTAGCCACGATCATTCTGCGCAGCCAGATCGCTACAGCGATGACACTTGAGCAATGTCGGAATGGCGAGATAGGGCCAGACTTACTCTCGCAGATACCTGCGTGTTGGTATGAATAAAACTTCCAAAGGAGTGTAAAGGGACAGCGAGGTCCGAAGTAGGAAAAGCGACTAGAACGTCGCGACTGCGGTGCGTATGCCTTCCAATAGATCTTTGGATTCTAAGCGCCTGATGGGCTAGATATTTTGCGTTCCCCTGCTTCGCTGGTGTTGTCGTAAAGCCCGTGATATTGCAAGACCGCACGGTTGCTTGTGAGCTTGTCTAACTTGATGGCCTTTGTTGACCTCGACTTGCCCCTTGTTCCCGTGCCTTTTACGCTCTTGGCTTAGATTCGCATGTTGAGCCTCCACGCGGATTTTACAGTCGAACAAAGAATCTCCACCTGGTCCCACCGACACGTGTCAAGCCTCGGCCAGGTCTAGAAGCGCCAAATGTGCCGTCCCTTTGATGGTAAGACTGACTTCGCAGAAGTCGTGAGAATCGCTGTTTGTGGGAGGTTCGAATTGATTCCGAGTCAATCAATACAAGGGATTATGTGGTTCGGAAGGAGCGTCGACAAAGGCTATCGATTCAGTTCGAAGACTTCCGCTATCGCGAGAAGACGGGGACCAGGAAACGAGCGTGCTGTTCACAAAAGAGCGTGAGGCGATCAGAGATGCGCAGAGGTACGAATGCTGGCTGTTTGTTGCGAGTGGGACGATCCGATTCCCTCCCAGCTCCACCAAGTCCGAAGATTCCAATTGCCCGTGCGAGCTGTTCGTCAGCTGCACGTCTGCTGTCGTTGTTTAGAGCGCCGGGCGGGTGGCGATGACAGGACGATGCCGAGAGGAGAGGCGGTGACTTTGAGGACAAGGGGGTTCGCTGGGTGGAGACTTGGGAGATGAGGGAAGTGAGAGGTTTGCTGCAGCGAGAGAAGGAGGCTTGGCTTAATGCAGCATGGGACTGCTTGCCGCTCTTGTGCCGACTACCTATGGCATAGGTAGCTGATGGCTCGTACTGCTACGCGGCGCAACGGGCGCAATGCAACTTCGGCTGCCCGATAAGTACCACTCCACATGCACAGCTTACCCTGGTTCAATGACTTCCTCCCAATTGTGAACCAAGGGCGGCGGGCCTCTGTCGATGGAAATGGGTGAGCATGCTGGTCCTGTCGGCCACGGCGCTTCCACCATGCATGAAGATACAATGACTACTTTACGACATGCTAGCTCTCACTCTGGCAAGCACAGTATTCGACTCGCATCACGAGCACCCCTAAGGACAGTGGTGTCTATCTATGGATAAGGAGCAGTAGGTACTTCACAGTCTCCATGCTCGGCAATCGCTACGAATAGCCAGCGCCAGGCTATGCTCACGCCCTTTCCATACTACTGCTCCATTGCTTCACGCATCGAAGAATTAATGTCCTTACTGACAGCGATCCTCTTCGCTTCGTCATGCAAAATCATCAGCCCAAGACACGAACAGGATCTGGCCATGGGAAGGTCCTGGTCCTGGGATATAATCGGTCCTGGACCCGCCAAGCTTGAAGCGGCTCCCAGGCACAGCATGGATAGGAAATTGCGATGCTCCCGGTTCGGTCCACAGAGCCAATTCACTCGGGGCTAGCGTCTCGCCTGAGAACTTCAAAGTTCGGAGGCTTCGGAGTCCTTTTTGATGCTTCGCGATCCATCAGAGGCTTCACATTATTATGATGGGAGGAACAATGCATCGTGAGAACTTGCCGGTGTGGGTGTCGAAGGAGCGAAAGGGTGTGGTCAAGGAGGAGGCTACTGGAATGGCGACGTCGTCATACCCGAAATGCGAGATGAGCAAGGTGCTTGGGGCGCATTCTAGATTGGGAGAAACGGGCGGGAGAGAGGAAGTTGTGCAGAGATGGGTGTGTGACTGGCTTGCAATCGAGCGGTCCTGAGGTTGAGACTAAGCCTTGTCGCAGGACTCGGCAAAAAGTAAAATTAGAAGGGCTCGTTCGTCCTCCCTGTAAAGTAGAAGTAGGCTGTGACCCCTCTGTTCGTATTCCTTGAGGCAGAGTCTATGTGGTCGAAGCTTCTTCGACAACATCTGCCTTAGGTTTATGCTCCATCAGGCGTGTCTCCGTCGCACGGCATCCGGATGTTGAGCGTGCATCCAGCGAGCCGAACGGTAAGAGCTAGAATTAGCCTGCACGAGGTTCTATTGGATATCCAGCCACAGATCAACCCACTTGGTCGGAAGTCTTCCTTTAGGGGAAGGCCCTCCTACGCTTTGCCGAAGCGGGGTAGAGCCAATCGCCGCTTTGTTTCATTCTTTAACCCGTTCCTGAAAGGCTGAAAGCCAGGGCCACGAGGCATCTCAGCGTCTGACCTTTCATCCATGCTCGAAACGCGCTTTGACGACATCGGAACGATAATGAAGGCGAAAATGGATTTGCTGTTGAGCAATCTCACTTCCTTCGTCGAGGCACTGATCATCGCTTGCTGACGAGTGAGGATACACATATGAATGGCGATCAGACATTGCGCTCTGTTGACTGCAGACATGCTTCATCGGGGTCGTGATAGCAACTCGTCGTGCTGGTCAAAACGGCCAATGGATCTCCCGAAGGTGCTTTCAGCTTTTCGTGCTGGGTTCCATTTCATCCTTCATGTACTCTTGCAGATTTGTGCATCCCACCAATGGCATGACGGTACAGCCGCCGGGCCTCAGTCTATAATGTCCGATACTCCAGCTCAGCTCTCTGCGCTGTGCGTCGTGGTTTATTGTGAGTGGTGGGTCCATTTGTCGAGGCATCATCTGTGTAAGTATTCGCGGTTTCCTTTCGGCCTCGGTCCTCGACAAGGTGTGTGATGTTGTTATGCAATTTGCTTCAGTTATTTCCTTAAACATACCCCGCAAGGATAGGTATCTCGATCTCCTAGCCACTGTCTGGCAGATGAAGTCGAGCTTCGCACGAGGGAGATGAAAGGACCGTTATCTCGCGATCAAGGGGCATGGCTTTCCTAGTATCATTCGAGTTACTTCCTATGCGTAGCTGTCTGAGAATCCAACGATGTGTGAAGGTTGGACTTTGGTCAGAGGAAGGTTGGTTTGGTAAATTGTTCTGTGACAGCTGTACCCTCGAGGGACGATGAACCAGGTGTCTGTAGCCCAACTCTAGACGGATCCTGCAATAAGAGGCAAACTTGCTGCATCGTCTCAGCGCGCTCTATGTCGAGGGATATTGATAAGCAGCTGCAGAGAGCGCATTCTTGTCGTTGAGGCTTGTGTATATGGTGGGTTCATTCTAGATGGCCCTAGGAAAATCACTAGCTCGGTTGGTCCCTCTTGGGAACATTAAGTCATCAACTCGTTAAATGGTTGAATCTTCATGTCCTTAAGTTGTCAATTCCTAAAACAGTCAAGTCGACTATGCAAGAAACTCATGTGTTCGGGTATAACAATAAGTGAAGATTGACTATCGGTTTCCAACAAAAATACACCCAGAGAATAATCCCAATATAGGAAGTGGCTTTGGACAAGGTGATGATCGAGAGGTGCTATGTTGAAGATCTACGGACTTCAGAGGTCTCCATTGCTGAGGAGTTGAGGAAGCGCCTTCCATGCCAATCTCGACCACCAAAGCATACAAGGAACCCTTACAGACCCCCACTCCATTAATCATGCTCGTTTCGCCGTATTCTATTCAGCCTCCATCCCTCCGGACCTCAAGATATCAGCTCGTCCAGATAGACCAGACTCCTCAAATCAACCCAGGCCGCGTGATGTACACCTTCCATGTTTCATCCCATCATCTCACAAGCGAAGGAACTCTGATGCAACACCAACTGCATAGCAGCCAGTTGCTGTCAAGGCACCCACCCAAAGCATTCGTTTGACGGTCTGGCGTCGTCGTACTGCTCTTCGGTGCTTACCCTTCGTCTTCGCTCCGCTGCTTGTATTGCGCTCGTATTGGTCGTGCCATGCCCTACGAGATGAGCCGGAGAATACTTCTTCCTGCCTACGAACTTTGTGGTTACCTTTCGCTACCTTTGGAGCTGCTTCCGGTGTCTCCTGGGGCGCAGGCTCAGGGAGAGGAGGATCGTAATTCACAAATCCTGTAGGGGAGGCGAAATTGCCCGTCGAGGCAACCATGCCATCGATGGGGTTGGCATGCCACAGAGACTCCTCGGGGGCTTTCTCTTCTAACGAGGGTTTCAGTTGTCGCACTTTCTTGAAGATGAGAAGATTGGGTCCACCAGCGGCGAATTGATATTCTCCCGTTTTCAAACTCGGGAAGTGTGGGAGGAAACGGGCTGGGTTCTCGAGGCCGAACAAAGCTTCCGAGAACGAGACTGGCTTTCCTATTACCGTTCCTACGAAGCTTGTGGTCTTCGTCGTTGTTACTCTCTGAATCGAAGGGTCGTAAGCCAGTATCTTATAAAGTGTTGGAGGCTCCACGGTGCGTTTCTCTACCGAATTCTCTTCTTCTATGGCAGCCTCGTGAGAAGGAGTGTCTAATGCAGAGGATATGATGTTAGGCTCTAAAGACTCGTTCTTAAGTGCCGTGGCGGTGGTCGTTGACTTGAAAAGACTTTGCGCCGATTTCAGTGTGTCCATGATCCTCTGCTCACGCTTCTTGAGACTTTGAAATAGACTTTGGGACGAATTCTTGTATGCGAGTTCTTGAAGCTGCGCGCGATGCTCGTGTAGCAAAGCCTGATTCTCCCGCATTTCGTTGAACAACTTCCCAATCAGTGATAACGCTTGGAAATTCTGCTTCTCGTAATGATTCTGCAGTTGTGAGTGCTCAGTAGGCGGGAGAGCTCCAGTGGCATCGATATCCGGGTGGTCATTGAGGATATGGGCCGTCCACGGCTGCTCATAGACAGTACCAGGGAACGCATCGCTCGGGTATTGGCTATCTTCGACCGACGCTTGCGACAATGGTTGGCGATGTTTCGTATCAATGGTGCCATAGCTTTCTTCGTAGATACTCTTGATCTCACGCACGAATTCTTTATCTCTGCTGGCTTGTAGAAGCTTTTGTTCGGCCTCAGCATTTGCGTGCGGTGCTTTTCGCTTGTACCATCGATCTCGGCTTCCGAATTCGTGAACATTGCTTGCCATGTCGCCCTCACCCTGCTGTGAAAGCTCGGGTCTTTGCCCAGATGACGCTGTAATATTGGAGCTGCGGAACATCTCATGAGCCTCCATGGCAACTTTCTGGTTTTCAACCTCTACTTCGTGCGCATTCTTAGCGGCATCCCGCTTGCGTTGCCCCTTGGCTTTCTCCTCGAGTTCTCCCATCAGATCTACTTCCGATTTGACTTTCTGAGCTGCAAGTTCGGCTGCCAACTGCTCTTCCAAATCTAAAGGTCGTTGGTCGTAGTCCTTTTCCAGGATTTGCCTTCGGTCCTCCTTCTCCTTGGCGGTCTCGCTAGCAAGTCGTCCTCGACAGCCTGCTGATGCTCGGATGTCACTGGCTGTGAGCAGATCGACGTCATCAGTTTGGCTCTCTTTCGGATCATATGCCAACGCAACGGTTTCCTTTAGCTCTTCGGCTGCAGATGTTCTTGACCTCTTTTGGTGTCTGTCCAAGGCGCTTTCAATTCTAGTAGAGCTAGCCTGTTGCTTGCCAGACGCTGGACTTCTGTCTTCGCGCCATGTACTGAAACCTTCCCGCCTCAGCCAGTCTTGCTTCCCTTCTTGAACCGTCTCTACTGTTTGCCCTGCGCTCTCGGAGCCATTTACTTCCCTGATCTTCGGGCTGGAGGCGGTGAAAGTCTTTACGGGGATACTGACTGGTCGAGCGGAAGTATTGCTGCTGGCTGATGACGATCTCTTCTCCTTCGGCGCCGCTCTGGGGATCTTGCGCATCGTGATTGGATCAATGAAGAACTCTTCGCTGTGGCCATGCGTAGCACGAGGTGTCGAATTTGACGAAGAAGATCTCTCATTGATGGGTCTACAAGGTTTTGCAGTGCTTTCTGCGTCCTTTGATGCCGCTTCGCCAGCTTCAGACTGTCCATTCGTAGAATTTGGTACGTCCCCTGTGGCTTCCTTTCCACAGGATGTCTTCTCGGATGTGTACCAACTCTCTGGCATGTGTCTACCAAACAGTGCCTTATACGGATCTTCGTCTATCATTTTCTTCATCTCCTCGAAATGTTTCAAGGTCGCCCGGTGCCGTTTTTGCCACATGTCATACCAGTCATCCTCTTTGATCTCTTTATGCAAGCTGTCGTCCTTGGCGCTCCCTTCTGTGCCACGAAACTCTCCTCTGGCCTGCCTCGCCTGCTTGCCCCAGGAACTTAATAAACGCCATTCAGGGCTTTGGGTATACTGATTGAGGAAGTGGCCTCGTTTCCAGAAGTAATTGCGGTATAGAGTCTTGCTATAGTTTGACCCGGTTGGCGCTGCATAGGATATTGAGGGTTTATATAGACTAAATTGAGTATAGGAGCCAACAAGTCGTTTGGTACGCGAGGAGAGTGAACGTCGACTAGATCGGGGCACTGATAGGCGTGAACGAACGTGCGAGCCATCCCAGCATCCATGAGATATCCTGAAGACGGTAGTCGGTGGTGTAGGGGTAGAATGCAGCGTAATGGGCCAGACGGCCATGTAGGAACACAGCATGTTGGCATCCACTGCCTTCCAAGGTAAGTGCAGGGACTGTGATTATCGATGCGGATCAAGGAGTTGGACCAGCCCTCAGGTCCAGTCTTCTTTCGTACACGGAGCGGAGGACCTGATGTGCATCAACTTACCCTCGTTCTAGAGCATGAGATCCTTTAGTCTGAGTGGCAGGCCTCGGAATGGGTCCCGGCAAGCGGGGTCGGTCCTCTTAAGCGGACCTGGCTTATCGATTGCCCTTTTGATGCCAAGCTGTTCCAACTGTCAGTACTTTATCAACAGAGAATTGCCTGAAATACGTGCAAAGTTCGCCACGTCTGAGAGCTTTCTCTACAGACAATTCAACAGATGTTACATGGTAGCAAAGATGCGTGCCTGCGAAGCAGTACGGACAAGACTGCCAGCCGTAAATAATACTTTGTGGACAAGATGGGACTAACCCTTTGTGGAACCCTAGAGACAGTCACGATGCGTAAATGGAAATGGAAGTCATGAAGGTTGAGTAGGTTTGAGCTCGATGGGTCCAGCTGGTACTTCCAATACTAAAATACATAACATCATTCACCAATGCGAGCGTGTTTCATAGAGTCGTAAGGCGAGGTTGGGGAGCATATGAAAGCATGTCATGGACGATTTGTTTCCAAACCTACAATAGTCCGATGTCCTCGAGATTGCGAGCAATTAGATCAACATCTTTATCGACGTGATATCCTTCGTCTTGCCCAATCCAATTCTCCCAGAATCTCACACCTTCCACTCCATCTTCGCGACAAAGCACTCCTTTCTCTTCCGCCATTTCAAGCTCCTCCGTTGCGACACCCATGCTCCACCCAAACCGCCGAGCTGCTTCATATGGTGTGACTCCTCGACCAAAAGCTTCCCAATCCCAACTCAACTCACCAGATGGAGGCGTTGTATGCAGCTCCTGGAACCAATTCAGCAGCTGTGCAATGGTCTTGTCATCTGTCCAGTCATATTTCTGAACGACTAGTAGCCCGTTCTTGAATTGGCGGAGACGAACAGGCAGGTTCAATTTTTCCCAAAATCGCGTGGCTTTCTCGAAGTCCAAAGGACTGATGAGCTCCACGCCACCTCGGGCACGGTTGAAAACGGCCCACAAGTCGACCAAACTCATGATGCCACCTTCATTCCGCAAGATACCTCTAGCGTCATCAGTCAAGTACTCAGCGAGATCCCTCGATAGCTCCGACAGGTACAGGGCTTCCGAACTGGGGTTCGAGCTCAGCATGTCTTTCGTTGTTATCATACCCAGTGCCGTGGCCGATTCTTGGAGGAGAGCGTTGGCTTCGGGGGATCCACCAGCAGACTTGTCTTTGAAAGACTCCGCTAAGGCAACTATCTCCTTCGCTGACCCCATTAAAGCCTCAAGATCTTCAAAGGCGTCGCCAAGTATCATTTCGTTGTTCTTGCGTAATTCTTGCCCACGTCGTTCTAGCCCGGCAATCCCGACAGATTTAGGTCGATCTAAACTTGGCCGGCCAAGCTGGCTGTGTCTTCCCAGGGCCCCGCCTACTGGAAAGTCTGGTTTGGGAACAGGCGGAGCATTGTGCAGAAGCCATTTCCGCTGTTGCATTGCACCCTTCAAACGTTCGTGAAAGGTTTTGTCGCCTCCTGCGCGAAAAGAGAACTTGACACACTCGGTGTTGTGATCTATACCAGAAACACCGTCGTCTAACATCGGTCCTGGTGATTCCGAACGTCCGATACCGTTATTAAACTCGTGTTCAGTATTCTTTGCGGATATTAAGGGTGTTCCGCACAATTCACAATTTGGCAGTGAGGGGTGATTGAGGAAAGTACATCGAGGACACGCAAAGCGAGAGTTCACCATTGTCACATCCCTGGTGAGTAGACCAATCGCTTCGCCGGATTCGCCTTCGCTGGATCGGCTGCGCTCTATTGGTGGCTGCGAAGGAGCTTGAACAGTCACTGTAGCTTGTCGCCCCGAAGCACTCGATATAGCAGCCTTCAACACATGAGCAAGCGGCGGCTTGACACCACATGTGGAGCATGGGGAGAGCGGCGTGTGAGCATTTGCTGTGCTAGTATCGAAGTATGGAGGTAGCTGGTTTGACTGTGAGCATATAGGACAGATCCATGTTCTATTCTTCGCAACAGGGCTGCTCGACCGCTGAAAGGCGGCGTTGAAGGGGCCGGATCCTCGAGCTGCTGGGGAAGTATTTAAGCTGCGAGGGTAGCTAAACTCTTGAGGTGCCGAGGCGGCTGAGTATGTGCCGTTCAAGAATGCGCTTCGTCTGGCCGGTTTTGGGTATAGAATGATCTTGGGCGACGATTTGAAAAAGCCAGCCTATGAAGTATGAGCGTTATACTTTGATGTCGCTGAGGGTTTCTTGACATACGTAGAATTCATATCTTTCTATATTCTTCAATTCCACAGCAACTGAATGCTTTCGCGGCTCCGCATTGTCCACATAGCAGGCTCGGTGTGACGTGAGATAAGCATGACCATTCTGCTGGTTTGGAAGCTTATACTTCCTAGGATAGCAATGTTGCAATCAGTACGCTATCCGTAGAAGATATGGATCCAGACTGAATGCTAGAGAAATCTCGCTACCCTTCGTAAAGGCCAACCGCATCTTGAACGAATAACAAAGTCTCGTCTGGAAGGAGGGAGGGTCGCAGTGCAGTCGTAAGATCCAAGGATTGGAAGAACATTCAGGGTCATAACAAGTGAGGGAGAAGGCTCACAAAGGGTCCATGGTTGCTTGTCAAGAGGAACCGCTTTATCAACATGAAGCCGTGATATCTCGAATGCTTGGCATTTAAGGTAATAACGGGCTGTGTAAGGTATTCAATGTATTGAATTTTGTTTCATTACCAAGTTCATCACCCTACTCCATCTCTGCACTTCCATGCAGCTCATCACCTTTGTCGCCACCCTATCTTCAAATTCGTAGCAGGTATCACCTTTTGACTGGTACAGCCTGAGGGTACTCTCACCTTTTAACCCGACGTTTGTCCGCCTTCTTCTTCTTCTTCATTTCACCGACCGTTCAGAAGACTCATGAATGCCGTGGCGCCTTGGGGTGCTAGTCTACCGCATTATCCTGCAATGTCCTGTGAGCTACCCTTCCTTGTACTTATTTTGACGCGAGCAATTATTAGCTATTTCTTGAGTCTACCTGATTCCTGTTCCGCTGATCGTACGCTTACCCTCTATCTTTGCAGTAACTGGTGCTTTCACCGCAGTGTCTGCCAGACGAACGTTCGCGCGTGAGCCTCCTCCATCTACTTCGTTCGCCGCTCCTGCAAATGGTACACCCCATAACGCGAAACCGAAACGTGACTGGCCTGAACCTGTGCGCCAATACGTCCAGCGAGCCTTTGCCTCGGACAATAGTTTGCCTGGTATCGACCGCTTGGAGATGGAAACGAAGTTAAAACATATAATATCGGATGCCGCATCAAGTGAGACTCTGCATGTCATAGATTGGGCCAGTCTTCCGTTGCCTCAGCAAGTAATCCAGAAAGAACGTATCGAGGCTGCGAAATCTGTGCAAATACCCGCAATTCCTGTCTGGAAGAGCTCTTTTTCTACTCCCAGCGTCGCTGACACTAACCTGAGTTCTTACCTTGACATCCAAAACTCTAAAAAGAGAAAGTCATCCGAATGGGATGATCAGCAAGCAGGAAACCAGGTTGTTCCACCGTGGCGAGCCACCACTGACCGCAATGTATTCGAGGCTCGCATCTCCTATCCTGACAAACGCCAGCGAAACGATGCATCCGCTAAAGGATCAAGTAAGTCACAGTACCACCTAGAGAACCGCAAGAAGCGGTTTGAAAATGGCCAATCCGGATATCTTTCGCCACCACACTCCACGTCCGCTGGAGTCGACATTGCTGTCTCCATGACGGATGAGGGTCCCGTCGTTGGCCGCTGCCAAGACCTAGAGAAGAAATACTTCCGGCTCACTTCCGCGCCGAATCCTATGCATGTCCGGCCATTGGAAGTGCTCGAGAAGACACTTGAGCTACTCAAGAAGAAATGGAGAAAGGAGAATAACTATTCCTATATATGTGATCAGTTCAAGTCTCTGCGTCAAGATTTGACTGTTCAGCACATCAAGACGGAGTTTACTGTCAACGTCTATGAAATTCATGCTAGGATTGCATTGGAGAAGGGGGACTTGGGTGAGTATAACCAGTGCCAGACGCAATTGCGGGCGCTGTATTCGCTCCATTTGGGAGGACATCCCATGGAGTTTAAGGCCTATCGTATTCTCTATTTCATTCATACGTGCAACCGGACCGACATGAACGACATTCTTGCAGATCTAACAACAGCAGAGAAAAAAGATGCAGCAGTGAAACATGCGCTAGACGCGCGCTCGGCTCTGGCGCTGGGGAACTATCATCGATTCTTCCACCTATACCTTGACACACCTAATATGGGTGCATATCTCTTGGACATGTTTGTCAACCGCGAGCGTCTAGCTGCACTGTCCAATATCTGTAAAGCGTAAGTCGGTTTGCCTGTTCACGCAGCTTGACGCTGATGCGGTGCACAGATACAAACCTAATGTAAAGCTTCGCTTCATTACTGAGGAGCTTGGCTTCGAATCGGACGATGAGAGCGCTAGGTTCATCTGTGAACATGGCGGCCAAGCCTATCTCGGGGAGAGAGATGATGGTGTTAGGCTTCTGACTGGGAAGGCCTCAGGCTTGTTCGAGCCAGCCAGATCGGACGCATTCCGTCGGGTCGACATCAAAGGTCAGATATGATGCACGAGATATGAATGTCTCTTGAGGCTCGCGAGACACTGACACTGGTCCTCCGTTCGTGTTTGATGTCTTGGCCCATGGGGACTAAGATTTCCTTCCCTAAGATTCCTCCAGAACACGGTCCTTTTTCTCATTACTGTCCGATACCTATTGCAAACGGAGCCATCGGCCACTTGCACTGCTTTGTATGCTTTGTCGAAAGGTTTTTATGTTTTGAAAGAGCGTGTTAGCGTATCTCAGCCCACTAACTTCTAGTGTTCGCCCCCCAAAACTCCTCCAACACCCTTCCGATGCTATTCGCCTGTCTCTAGGTGGAATAGTCGGGTTCCCGGTCAATCTAGCGGGGAACTAGGAGCGGTTGTATTGTTGCCAGCAAAATTCCGTGGCTATCTACTCTCTACAATGCTCACCTTTCTGAGCGTGCCCGCGGCGATTCATAGAGGCTTAGTAGAGTCATAGCATGTAGCTTACGTCTGTGACACTGTCTACGGGACGCTCCGAAGTTTTTGATGAACGAGATGTGAGCGTAGTGAAGATGGATTTACACCCATGGAACCGGCGCTTTTCCTGTTCACCACATGCACCACTCGATCGTCTTCCTATCTTTGCAAGGTCAAGCCGAACTGGCTTGGAAATCATAAGCAAATGAAGGTGCTTCCGGCCAACCTCGGGCTCTGACCGCTCTACCCAAGCAAACCATTTACCATTTCTGGTTCCAAGTCATGTAAACCCGTCACCTCGTGTCGCTCTGGATCCGGCGCAATGTGGATATGCCCCCTGCCACGCGCAGATATGACCAAAGCGTGCATGCACCTACGTAGCATCATGAATTTGCAAATGCCAGGTGTGTTCTAGCCTCCGTACTTTGCTTTCTAGATTGCCTCCAGAATCTGTCTGCGTCTGCCGACGGGCGGAGATGCCCTCTATATGCGCAGGATGGCGAGTGGAGGGAGTCTTAAGCCTTCATAGCACGCTTGCTGACTGGGTGAGGGGCTGGAGAAACACTGGACAAGGCCCCAAGTAAGGATGAGCAGGCATCCCAATGTCAGTCGTTCCTTGACATTGTTTTATTATTACCCCTTGGAAATGGATCCGGGCGACTTCACCTTGTAGACCATAAGCTGCGACATGTCCTGCCTGAGGCATCACTGAGATGCCGAGTCTCCCCTTTTCCACGTGCATTTGGAGTGATCAGGATTCCTTGCCGCATTCAATCCCCCATGTCCCCCAGTATACGCTTTACAAATCAATCGCTCTTAGTTTTCTCCAAGGAGGTGGGTGATGATGCAGAAGCACCTGATCAATCTGTGCTGCAGGTAACTGCGCATTGCTCGGGCGCACCTTGCAGCACTGGGTCGGACAAGCTCCTCCCCTAACGCGGGCTGATCCTAAGAATAAGTGCACAGGGGCTGCCTTGTGCGCGTTCGCAACTCATCATCCAAAACCTTGACCTCCGCTGTCGCGACCTTCTCCCCACTTATCTCCAACATTTTAGGTTATCGATAATGGTAGATTGCCTTCCACCGGCCAAAAAGTCGTGACTCGTGAAAGCATCTAGGGCGATCTCCACCGAAGCCACTGACGCCCAGCCATCCCCACCACGTCTTCCGGCTGTTTCGAAACAACCCGGACACCACGAGGCAGAGGCACGGTAAAGACCCACTGAGATCGGCGCCATCTGTCCCGTCGGATACGGTCTCCTCGCTGTCGTCGAGTATTGTCAGTTGGCATTTCTATTGATGTTGATCGAGTCTTCCCACCCCATCTGGACTTGGCGCAGACAAAGAACGTCTCAGACAGGCCCCACTTTGCAGCGGATATCCGGTCACGAAGCGATGAAGGTAAGCCAGAGGCATCGTGACGCTATCTGCGCTGCTCTTGGTTGGATCGACACTAATCATCATCATGGACACAATAGGCATTTCGACGGTCAGTTAAGGGAGAAAAGACTGACTCCCGGCCACATCACATCTCTTTGACGCCTAAGTCTGCCATAGCTATCGTGCCTCCGAAGAAGGTCTGCATCTCCTTTGTCTCCTGAATCCGGCCGCAAATGCATGAGCTGATCTGCCCACTTGAACTAGGTGATCAAAGCGCTTTACGATTACAATCCAGACCCCGATAACAAGCAAGAGCTAGCCTTTTCGAAAGGCGACTTCTTCCATGTCATAAGCCGCGAGGACGACCAAGATTGGTACGAGGCCTGCAATCCGTTGATACCAACCGCTCGAGGACTCGTCCCCGTATCGTATTTTGACATTATCGGAAAGACGGAGAGGCAGAGTGGGGGTTCGGTGGCTTCAGGCGCAAGCAATATTATAACACAGCAGGTCCCACACGATTCCGGCTATTCCGAACGGACCGCACACAACAGGCAGGAACCCAGCACAACCCCGCGAACAGCGGGCCACGTAAGGATGTCAAGTCTTGGGAAGGCCTCGGGTGCGATGGTGTATGGGATGGTTCAATACGACTTCAATGCTGAGAGACCCGACGAGCTTGAAGCCAAAGCCGGAGAGGCCATCATTGTCATTGCGCAGTCGAATCCAGAGTGGTTTGTGGCAAAACCTATAGGCCGTTTGGGCGGACCAGGGTTGATTCCGGTATCCTTCATCGAGATCAGAGACATGGCCACAGACGAGCCTGTGCCCGACGCCCAAGCTGCGGTAGCAAGAGCTGGGGTCCCAAAGGTGGAGGAATGGAAGAAAATGGCCAAGGATTATAAAGACAGCAGCATCACGCTTGGGAAAATTGAAGCTGCAAGTGCACAGAACGCACAGCGAGATTTGGAAAGGATGAGCCTTCGCAACAGCAATCAGCCGTACAATTATTCGAATGGTAATGGTAGCTCACAGGTAAGCGCATGGAAACGTCCCTGTTATGTAGGCTAACGAGACCCCTCTAGAGTCAGGCTCATCATCAAAGAAGTGCCAGTCGGTCCAACCAGAATGGCTACAACCGTCAGTCATCCCAATCGTCCGCTCGCACACTCTTGGCTCCCGCCACTGCATCAATACCCCGATATTGTTTCGAGAACGACAAATATTGGTATATCATTGAATGCGCGATGGAAGATGGCCGGCACTGGGAGTTATCGCGCTTCTACCCAGACTTCTACGATTTTCAGATAGCCCTGTTGAGAGAGTTCCCAAAAGAGGCAGACTCAAGTGGGGGTACAAGGACACTACCATACATGCCTGGACCAGTCACCTATGTCACCGACGCCATATCCAATGGCCGGCGAGAAAGCTTGAATGACTACGTGAAGAAGCTGCTAGCCCTACCGCCATACATCTCAAAGTGTCATCTCGTTCGACAATTGTTTGCTCCTCGTGAGGGCGACTTTGAGCTCGATCCGAGAGCCATAGGCGAAGATTACCGTCTTTCGGGGGCATCGCAACAATCCTCTGCGACAGATAGCCTTTCACGGACAGCTTCTCGACAGTCATCGCGAGGGCAGATGAACGGTGGAAATTACCCACCAAGTTCAATGGGTCCGCCTCATCATCGAATAAGTCATCAACGTAGCAATACCTCTGTCCCGAATACGAACGGAGCTTCATCCGGGTATCCGAACCACCGTAATCCGCAAGAATATCAAAGTCAGGCCGCAATCAATCGTCAACCATCATCACTCACCCAAGCTTCGGGCACATCTTCAGGAACACATCATTCGACGCCTGCGACCTCGGCACCGAATACATCAACCACCAACGTCGCATCTTCTGGAGCCTTGAAGATCAAAGTGTTCTTTGAGGATGACTTGATCGCCATCAGAGTACCCAGCGAGATCAGCTTCCAACAGCTCCGGGACAAGCTCAAGGACAGATTGAAAATAGAAGAAGATATTGTGGTGCAATACAAGGACGAACCCAGTGGAACGTACGCGGAATTACTCGGCGACCGAGATCTTGATGTGGCGTTAGGCAGAAACCCGAAATTGACGCTTTATGTTGGGTATGCATAGTTGGATATGCGAAAATTGGGGTGCTTGGGTATGGAATTAGTCTTTGCCATCTACGTTTCCGTTCAAAGCCTGGAATTGATCTCCTCGAGCGTATATTGTTGAAGTTATGGCGGCCATAGTGTTTTGAGCTCTGGACTAATGATATGTATGGCCCGATTCCAATTCGTTTGGTCTTGGACGGGAGGTGGGCTTACTTTGACTGGAAGTATTTTGGGGGAATGTCGTTTTCATGTCGGAATACTTGAATGGGCAGGCAAATGACTCAACATTAGCGCGAGGAGAGCGACATCAGATACACAACGAGCACATTCGTATGAAATCCCATGATACTTGGCAGCAGAGGAGACACAGAAGGTAGAGGTCCAAAAGGGAAGAACTCAGGACTAGACGGCGTACCTTATTTTTCTTTACCTTCAAGAGCATGTGACTTGTTGATCTGCCGAAGCCCTAGATTAACTCCGAGCCCGCCCCTCCGAAGTAACTCTCCGCTTTGCATCAACCACTGTATAGAAGTACCCATAGAGCTTCTACTTCTGCCGCCCATTGTCCGCTGTAGCTGCTAGTGCTCCAGCTATAACAGGAGCTTCAATCGTAGGATGCGTCTACAGTCTCGGCAGCACTCATGATTGAGCCTCTAGAGGCCTTCCAACCCCATTCTGGCGGCATGCGACTCATTGCGCGACTTGTTGCAGTCCGGATCGCACTGAGCGAAGCCGGTCAGCGGAGTGAATATCGAAGACGGTCGATATGCAATGTATGCCGGAGAAGTTATGCAAGGGGGCCCACTCAGACATGGGCTTCGCCAAGGACGAGCAAGCCCGCAGCCTCGGTAGTAGGGCGTCGGAGGAGGTCAGTCAGGCCTTTTGCAACCGTAAGCCATGGTAAGGAGATTCATGAAGGACCCGCCAGATCGTGTGGAAGCGCTGACGACCGGGCTAGTAAATCCAGATCACTGGGGCCCCTTGGACGAGTATGACGAGCGAGTGCACAGTCGCCAACTTAGGGACGATGAGCATCAGCGAGGTGTTTTTCGCTTCTCTGGATCCATCGGCACTGCTGATTCATATGGCTTGTCCAGGGATCGTGCAGACTCTACAGGATCTGCATGACATGCTCATAGATTACCATGCGCCCAAAGTGGTGCATCCCAGTATCGAATCTCTCAAACCTCATTCACAGTCTTTCTTGGGATCGCTATTCCATCGGCGGCCACCCAAAATGCCCACCACCCAAATACCGCCGAATCTACCAAAAGGCCTTTATATGTATGGGGACGTAGGCAGCGGGAAGACTATGCTCATGGATATGTTCTACGATACTCTACCTCACAACGTTACCTCGAAGACACGGATACACTTCCACAATTTCATGCAAGACGTACATAAAGGGCTGCACACATTGAAGATGAAGCACGGTAGCGATCTAGACGCTATACAATATGTTGCAGCTGATATTGCGGAGAAAGGCAGTGTTCTGTGCTTTGACGAGTTCCAATGCACGGATGTTGCAGATGCAATGATCTTGAGGAGGTCTGGTACGTCGCTCATGCTCCCATAGGCCTGGGTGCTGACTTATCCCAGTTTGCTGGGGGCTTTGATGTCTCACGGCGTAGTCCTTGTCACAACGTCAAACCGCCGGCCTGATGATCTGTACAAGAATGGAATACAGCGTGCATCGTTCATTCCATGCATCAACCTCCTCAAGACTCGCCTTCGAGTCCTCAACCTCGACTCGACCACTGATTACCGTAAGATACCTAGACCTCCATCAGGCGTGTACCATCATCCACTGGATAAGGCAGCTATCAGTCATGCAGATAAGTGGTTTCGCTTCCTGGGAGATGCAGAGAACGATCCGCCGCACAAAGCTATACACCAGATCTGGGGACGAGACATCGTGGTACCCAAAGCCAGCGGCAAGGCTGCCATGTTCACCTTTCATGAGTTGATCGGACGGGCTACGGGTGCTGCAGACTACCTTGAGTTGGTGAGGAGCTACGAAGCCTTCATTGTCACGGATGTGCCTGGCATGACGCATCAGGAAAGAGATTGGGCAAGGCGGTTCATCACTTTCATCGACGCGGTGTACGAAGGCCGAGTGTGTTCCTAGCGATGCCCTTGATGGATGTGGGATGCTAACTCTTGTAGGCCAAGCTTGTATTGACGACCGTAGTCCCGCTTTTCCAACTCTTCATGTCGGCGGACGAGATTGGTGATGCGCTCGAAGGTGGGCGTCAGACGGGATCGGTCAAGCAAGCAGAAGATCATGAAGGCGTCGACGACGTGATGCGCGAGATGATGGATGACCTAGGAATGAACATGAAGATGCTGAAGAACAGCGGTCTATTTTCAGGCGACGAGGAACGTTTTGCATTCTCTCGCGCTCTGAGCCGATTGAGCGAGATGGGCAGCCAGGAGTGGGTTGAGCGAGGCTTGGGGATGGAGCACCGCGGAGGGCTGAATGAGATGGAAGGATGGCAGAGGGTGCGCAGTCGATGGAGGGAGGACAGCATGTAAGTCTTGGATACTGTAGATACCCATGGTTCCCCAGCGCACCTTTGAACAGCGGGGTCTGGATGCTTTTTGGATTTAGTCGCTGCTGTCTTGAGACCTTGGCAAGCCGATATGACAGCCAACACTCGGAGCAGGAATGAAACTTCTTGTACTTGCTTGAGACGAGGCTGTTTATTGTTTCAGTATTCAGACCTTATGCTTACTTATTATTTCGCATGACTATGTATCACGTCGTGCAAGTGCTGAATCCGATAAGGTAATAGCTGAATTCGGTAAGGTGGCAGAACCTTTTTTTTCGCCCTCAGACCCTATAGAATGATTATTGTACGAGTGCAACGCTTAATGATGCGACGCTTAATGTCGCAACGCATTAAATTGACACCAAGCGTCGCATTATTAAGTGTCGCGTTATTAAGCGTCGCACTTTAACTTCTACAAATCGTCGCGTTAAGCGTCGCACGGCTACAATAATCATTCTATAGGGTCTGAATACTGAGGCAGGCTGTTTCAAGCATGGAATTGAATCACTGTCAGTTGCATCGACGGCTGCTCGAATTCCGCTGTCTAACCTGACTCGACTCTGTCAAGCACAATACCCGCACAGCCGCACAAAGGATTCTTGGGGAATCTGATCTACAGACAATCGTTCGAGGCGAAGATCAGCAGTGTCATCGGTGGTCAGCCCTTTCGCCTCGGCCTGCCCGTCATCTCTCCGCCTCTATTGGGGCGGCAGGCTACGCTACAAGGGGCCAAGACTTGAGAACGCTATAAGTGTTCAGAGTTCAGCCTGACAGACCCTTCCCACCACCATTTCCCCAGAGGATCCTCGTCCACACCGATAATCCCTCGGCAAGCCGGGCATATTGCTGTTTCGGGCTCGGATAGGCGGTATTCCCCCTGTGGCTGAAGGGTTCGTTGGGCGTGGACATGATCCCCATGTCCCTGCTACGAGAACGTGGCAGTGCCGCCAACACGGAATATGTTGTGCGAGCCAAGTCTTGGGACAGGTGCAACGTATGAGTACGAAAGATATAGGCGGTTCGGATGAAGCCTTCGGGATCCAATAAAGGAGACTGATGCCGAGACGACCATTCTCTCCAGGCACGCCTATCTCTCGTCTATAGCCACCTGTTCCATTCTCCATATCAAACCTCAGCGAGCTTGGACCAATCAGGATGCAATTGCTGGCAATGCGAGCTCCTAGCCTCGACTCTTGGGGCACGGGCTTGACTAGCCGCTGGCGTCATAGCGGAGAGCGAGGTGAGCAACTACGAGGTACGAAATACATCTCCTGCCGTGCCAGCGTCCTCTCCAATTGTTCACTCCGTTTTCCGAATCATTGCTGCCCATGATCGTTGTCAACCATTTTCGTCGCTCTGGCGCTTCAGCATCTCTATAGACCTTCATCGGGACACTATTGCTGGTCCAGCCCGTAGCCTTACCTCTGCCCCACTCTCCCAATATTGACTTTATGTCCCAAACCTGGGGATGGCTGCGGCCCAAAACCTCTGATGGTAACACGCGTAACGGATTGAAATATCCAGGCGCACACAAAGTCAGCTTCTCCGACGACTCCTCCGACAAGAACAAACGTAACAGCGGCCGCCCAACCTCCTCCAAATCATCCCGCGCGCCTTCCCCCACCACATCCACCTCACAGCAATGGACGGCCGAGAACCGCAAAACCCAACGCATAAACCAGCGCTCCGAAGCTCTCTGGGAATCCAACGTCCTCTCCCCCTCCGCCCCGCAACCCCGCCCCTTCCTCATCTACCACGACTCCTTCCTCTC
>JAABUS010004068.1_pt1 | contig 22031 bp, 25 predicted proteins | sample 5560161 | NCBI WGS metagenome assembly JAABUS01 (sample SAMN10711885, study PRJNA513376) | rock metagenome | isolation source: Antarctica rocks | place: Antarctica: Victoria Land, Trio Nunatak nord | collected 2016-01-04
CGCTCGGTCATCTCCACCACCCGAAAGCACGGGATCAACATCCTCCGAGCCCTGACCATGCCGACTGGCGATCTCGTGGACCTGCTCTCAGCGTAACGATCGAGAGCAGGTGCTTGGGAGTTACCAATAAACAAACAAAAATTGAGGAAAGCCATACTGTACGCTCGCTGGACTTGCAAAGTCCAATGGCGTAATTTGGACGATAGTGTAATTAAAAACATCTTCTTGTGCTGCCAAGGCTTTTTTGCATGGCATAGATGCATACAGGTGCCTCGCTGTTGTCATATTCACTCTTGTATTCCGGCAAATGGTTATGCCTAATTTCGCCTTAAAGGCATGTCATCCCCGACGCATGTCAGTCCTTCTTGCCGTATGCTGCGGCGCTCTGTTCCTGGTATGGCCTGCCCTGCACAACGGCTATCCGTTGGTGTTCAGCGACACCGGCGCCCTGTTGGAGATGGGGCTAGAGCCCAGCATTGGCTGGGACAAGCCGTGGATCTATGGCCCGTTCCTGGCGCTGCTCCACTGGCGCACCACGCTGTGGCTGCCGCTCGCGGCGCAGGGTCTGCTGGTATCCTGGGTGCTCTGGCTCGCGCAGAAAGCGCTGGGCGGGACAAAGATTCGGCTGCACATCGTGCTCTGCGCCGCCCTCGCCGTCGGCAGCGCCGCGCCTTGGTTCACAGCGCTGCTGATGCCCGACTTCCTGACGCCGGTCGTCGTGCTCTGCCTTTTCATGCTGGGGTTCGGCCGCGACCGGCTCTCCCGCTTTGAACTGGTCTGCGTCGCAGTCATCGGGGCCATCGCCATCGCGGCCCACTTGGCGCACCTGATCCTCGCGGCGGCCTGCCTGATCGTGCTTACACTGCTGCGCTGGCGTCTGGATTGGCGCCCAGCCGTGCCGTTCGCCGCGGCGCTGGCCATGCTGCTGCTGACCAACGCGGTCGGCAACGGCGTCCTGGGCATATCGCCGTACGGCTCGGTGTTCGCGCTCGCCCGGCTGGTGGGAGACGGACCCGGCCGAGCCTATCTCGACCGCAACTGCCCCGACACCACCCTGCGCCTGTGCGCCTGGCAGGGCCGCCTGTCCGCCGACAGCGACGAGTTCCTGTGGCATCCACAGGGTCCCATGTGGGCGGGCGGCTTCGGCCCCACGCGGTTTGCGCCCGAGGCAGCGCGCCTGGTGCCGGCCATCATTGCCGCCTACCCGCTCGACACATTGCGGGCGGCGGCGGCGAATACGCTGCGTCAGCTTATAAAGGCGCAGGTCGGCGACGCGCTGGTTGCCGACCATCTGGATATCGCGGTGCTGTCGCGCATGCAGCCCTATTTCCCGCCGGCCGAGATCAACCGCTATCAGGCGGCCTTGCAGCCACGCGGCGGGATGCGGGACGCCGCGGCACCGTTCCTGATCTTACACGCCGTGCTGCTCGTCCTCGGCGTGGCCGGCAGCATCGGAGTCATGCTGCGCTGCTGGCGGGCGGACCGGGCGCTGGCTGGCCTGGCGGCGCTGGCGCTGACCGCTTTGCTCGCCAACGCCTTCGCCACCGGCGCGCTGTCCGGCCCGCACGACCGCTACCAGGCGCGCCTGGCCTGGCTGGTCCTGCTGGCGCCGATGGCCTACGCCGCCCGGCTGGAGACCTCGGCCGGGCTCATGCGCACGAGGCCGTCATACTCGCGCAGCAGCGTCTCGGTGACCGGCCCCGGGGTATAGAGATGCCCAGCGATCTCCCGCACCGGCGTAACCTCGGCGGCGGTGCCGCACAGGAACACCTCGGTCGCCCGCGGCAGCTCCTCCATCTCGATCACCCGCTCGATCACCGTCATCTGGTGCCGCCGCGCGAGGGCCATCACGGTGCGGCGGGTGATGCCGTCCAGGAAGCAGTCGGGCGTCGGCGTGTGCACCGCCCCGTCCATGACGAAAAAGATGTTGGCGCCCGTCGCCTCGGCGACCCGGCCGCGCCAGTCGAGCACCAATGCGTCGTCGAAGCCCGCCGCCTCGGCCGCGTGCTTGGACAAGGTGCCGATCATATACAGCCCGGCCGCCTTGCTGGCGGTCGGCGCCGTCTCGGGATGCGGGCGCTTCCACGGCGCCATGCCGAGCCGCACCCCCTTCATGCGGTCCGCGCCGAACAGGTTCGGCCAGGCCCAGCAAGCGATTGCGAGGTGGATTTTGGTTTGCTGGGCGGAGACGGAAAGCTGCTCGGTGCCGCGCCAGGCGATCGGGCGGACATAGGCGTCAACCAGGTTGTTCGCCGTCAGCACCTCGCGGCAGGCGGCGTCGATCTGCTCGGCCGAGTAGGGGATCTCGAAGCCCAGGATGCGGCCGGAGGCGATCAGCCGCTCGGTGTGCTCGCGCAGCTTGAAAATATTGCCGGAATACGACCTTTCGCCCTCGAACACGCCGCTGGCATAGTGCAGGCCATGCGACAGGACGTGCAGCTTCGCATCGCGCCATGGCACGAGCGCACCGTCCATCCAGATCAGGCCATCGCGGTCATCGAAAGGAACTAGCGCCATGTCCGCCCTCCACAGTAATATTGTTGCTTAAGCAAGCCTGACGCTATAATGCAGGGTCGGGTAAGTCAACAAACCTGTCGTATGCTCAAGGAATGCCTGCCATGCCAGAAACGCGATCTGCCGTGAGCGGCGGCTTCGATCCGCGCGGTCCCGCCGGGTCCAACCTGCTGTTCCTGCGCGAGGAGCAGATGCGCCTGGCGCAGGACATGCTGTTCTTCGCCTATCGCGATTTCACCGGGGCTGCAGACGTGATCCTGGACGAACTCGGCCTGGGCCGCGCCCATCACCGCGCGCTGCATTTCATCGGGCGCACCCCCGGCATGACGGTCGGCGACCTGCTGGCGATCCTGCGCATCACCAAGCAAAGCCTTGCCCGCGTGCTGACGGCGCTGGTGGATCAGGGCTACGTCGCGCAACTGCCCGGCCGCAGCGACCGCCGGCAGCGGCTGCTGAGCCTGACCGACGCCGGGCAGGCGCTGGAGCGGCGGCTGTTCGAGCGTCAGCGCGAGCGCCTGGCCGTCGCCTACCGCGAGGCCGGCGGCCCGGCGGTCGAGGGCTTCCGCCGGGTGATGCGCGGCGTGATGGAGCCGGCCGCCCGCGCCTACATGGAGCAGGCCGAGGGCGCCATCCGGCCCGCGGCCCGGCCCAGCACGCAGATCGTCCGGTGACCGAGGCGCATATCCTGGTGGTGGACGACGACGCCCGGCTGCGCGCCCTGCTGTCGCGTTATCTGGCCGAGCAGGGTTTCCGCGTGACCACCGCCGGGCATGCGGCTGAGGCACGCGAGCAGATGCGCTTCATGCAGCCGGACCTGCTGGTGCTGGACGTGATGATGCCCGGGGAGACCGGGCTTTCGCTGACCAACAGCCTGCGGGCCGAGCGCGCCGACCTGCCGATCCTGCTGCTGACGGCGCGCGGCGCGCCGGAGGACCGGATCGCCGGGTTCGAGGCCGGCGCGGACGACTACCTGGGCAAGCCGTTCGAGCCGTATGAGCTGGTGCTGCGGCTGCGCGCCATGCTGCGCCGGGTGGTCCCAGCGTCGCCGGCCGAGCCCGCCGGGCCGGTGCCGCTCGGCGCCCTGGTGTTCAATGTCGAGCGTGCGGAGCTGAGTGGGCCAGACGGCGTGGTGCACCTGACGGGCGGCGAGGCGGCGCTGCTGCAGGCGCTCGCCCGCAAGCCCGGCGAGGTGCTGTCCCGCGATTGGATCGTCGAGACGCTGGGCATGGACGAGTCGGGCGAGCGCGCCATCGACGTGCAGGTCACCCGACTCCGCCGCAAGATCGAGGCCGACCCGCGCGAGCCGCGCTTCCTGCACACCGTGCGTGGCCGCGGCTACGTCCTGAAGCCCGGCATATGAAGTCGGGCGTATGATCGGCACCCTGCTCCGGCCCGTCAAAAGCATGCTGCCCCGCGGACTGCTGGGCCGCAGCCTGCTGATCGTGCTGGTGCCGCTGGTGGCGCTGCAAGCGGTGGCGTTCACCTTTTTCTACGGCAGCCACCTTGATATCATATCGCGCCGACTAGCCGGCAGCATCGCCGGCGAGGTGGCGCAAACCATCGAGCTGCTGGACCGCTATCCCGGCCCGGCCAGCGAGGCCTGGATCCTGCGCACCGCCTGGCTGCAGTTCGAGATCCCGATGCGCCTGGTGCCGGATGCCGTCCTGCCGCCCCATACCCACGTGAATCTGCTGGGACCCATGGACGACGACCTGGCCGCAGCCATGGAGGCGAAGGTCCGGCGTCCGTTCACCATGGACTGGACGACCGACAGCCGCGACGTGCTGGTCCGCGTGCAGTTGCCCGACGCGGTGCTGGAGGTCGAGGCGCCGCGCAAACGCCTGTATGCCACGACGATCTACCTGTTCGTGCTGTGGGTGGTGGGGTCGGCGCTGCTGCTGTTCGCGGTGGCGGCGCTGTTCCTGCGCAACCAGGTCCGGGCCATCCGCCGCCTGGCCGAGGCGGCCGAGGCGTTCGGCATGGGGCGCGACCGCGGCCCGATCAAGCCCGAGGGCGCCACCGAGGTCCGGCAGGCGGCCGGGGCGTTCAACCGCATGCAGGAGCGCATCGTGCGCTTCCTGTCGCAGCGGACCGAGATGCTGGCCGGCGTGTCGCACGACCTGCGCACCCCGCTCACCCGGCTCCGTCTGGCACTCGCGGTGCTGCCGCCGCGGGCGGACCTGCAACAGGACGTGGCCGACATGACGGCCGACGTCGAGGAGATGGAACGCATGATCGGCGGCTACCTGGCGTTCGCCCGCGGCGAGGGCGACGAGCAGGCGCAGCCGGTCGATCTGACGGCGCTGCTGGAAGAGGTGGCGAGCGCCGCACGGCGGGCCGGCGCCCATGTGGAGCTGCACTGCCCGCCGACGCTGATGCTGAACCTGCGGCCCGACGCCGCCCGCCGCGCCGTGACCAACCTGGTCGATAACGCCCGGCGCCATGCGCAACGGGTGCAGCTTTCGGTCGAGCCGCAGGAGCGCGGCATGCAGGTCGTGGTGGACGACGACGGCCCCGGCATCCCCCCCGAGCGCCGGGAAAGCGTGTTCCGCCCGTTCGAGAGCGGCGCGCTAGGCGGCACCGGGCTGGGGCTGACGATCGCCCGGGACATCGCGCGGGCGCATGGCGGCGATATCGTGCTGGAGGAGAGCCCAATGGGAGGGCTGCGGGCGCGGCTGCGGCTGCCCATTTAGGCAGCTCATCGCAGCGTCATGTCGGAAAGATTAGGATCACCCCGTCGCCAGGGTGATCCAGCATCAATGCGAAAGACGTCAGGCGTGCGGCTTGCCGGCTTTCTCCGCCAGCAGCTTGACCTCGTCCATCGCCTCGGTGAAACGATGATGCAGCATGCTGAGCGCCTCGCCGTTGGAGCGCTGGATCAGGTCGGCCAGCTCCTTCACATTGGCGACGGCGCGCTCATACGACGCCTTCATCTTCTCGGTCTGCTTGGCCGCCTTGGCCTGCGGGCTCTCGGCGGTTGTCGTATCGCGCATCGTCTCCGAGACCTCCTGCATCGTCTCCTGCATGATCTCCATATGACGGCGGGCGACGGTCTGGGCACCTTCGAGCGCCACCTTGTTGGCGGCGGTCAGCACCTCAAGGTTCTTGCGATGCAATGACAGGAAGCTGTCCATGTCGGGCATGCCCGGCATCGACGGCACCTTCATGTCGCTGAACATGCGGGTGTATTCGGCCATCTTCGCCATGCCGGTCTCGACGGCGTTGCGGCCCATCTGGGTCGCGTTCTCGGCGGCCTGGGTCGTGGCGTTCTGCATGCGGGTCGCCGGATCGTCGGTCATCGTGGTCCTTCCTTTTTATAGCAAAAGCCTAACACATTGCGCGGTTGACGCCTATCGCGCCCGGCTATCGTACCTGGCGCGTCAGATCGGCGGGGTGTCAGGCTTCGGCTGTGGAGACGCGGGCTCCGGCGGCGATGCCTCGGTGGCCGCATCGTCGTCCGTAAGGCCCGCATCGGTGAACACCGCGGCGGCCTCCTCGGCGGGGGAGCGACCTGGGAGCATGTTCTCGGCCTGGATCGCGCGGTCCAGCCCACGGTCCACCGCCGCCATGGTGGCGGACAGATCAGGGCTATCATCCGACTCCCAGGCGCGCACGGCATACAGCCACAACGCCAGCAACCCATGCACCCGCAGGCCGCCGACGATGCCGGTTGACGGAATCGACGCGCCGTCCAGCAGCCATTTCATGCTGCGCAGCGTGGCGCCATACAGCAGCATCGAGGTCGCCGGGTCGGTCCGCATGGCACGAAGCAGTTGCAGGATGCCGGCCCTGTGCTGCTGCAAGGCGTCGAAGCGCGACATCACCATGTCGAACAGGCGTTCCCGCGGGCTTGGCTCGCTCGACCCAGCGGCCAGCGCAGCTTGGTCCGCCATCACGCCGAAGCGCAGCAGCACGGCGCCGCGGCCGGGGAAACGGGCGCGCACCTGGCCGAGCGGCAACCCGGCATCGCGCGCCGCCTCTGCGATGTTCACATCGGCCCAGCCGCGTAGGGCAGCCTGGTTGAATACGGCGGCGATCAAGGTTTGGTCGAGTTGCTGGTCTTCCATCCCTGGGACATGGGCCACGCTGCGGAACGTGTCGAGGGGCTTTGCCGTGGACTTAGCCCGCAAGCTCCCGGGACCGCCGGGTAGCGGCATCAATCGCGCGTGAGACGAGAGTGGGCCAGGCCGCGTCAGCCATCAAAACCGCAAGCGCCCGTTCGGTCGTGCCGGCCGGGCTGGTCACGGCGATGCGCAGGGCGGACGCATCCTCGGCGCTGGCGGCCAGCAGCGCGCCGGAACCGGCGACCGTGACGCGGGCCAACTGGCGGGCCAGCGCCGCGGGGATGCCCTGCTCGGCGGCGGCCCGCTCCAGCAGTTCCGCTAGCAGGAAAACGTAGGCGGGACCCCCGCCGGACACCGCCGTCACCGCGTCGATCAGGCCCTCGTCATCGACCCACGCGACCTCGCCGACGGAGGCCAGCAGCCCGTCGCACAAGCTACGCTGGGCGGGGGTGATGCCCGGACCGGGATAAGCAACGGTGATGCCCTGCCGGATGGCGGCGGGAGTGTTCGGCATGGCGCGCACCACTGGGACATCGCCGCCCAGCAGCGCCCGCAGCCCGGCAACGGTGCGGCCTGCCATGATGGACAGCACCACCGCGCCACCCGTGGCAAAGCGCGCCAGGCCGGGCAGCGCGGCATCGGCCTGTTGCGGCTTTACCGCGAGCACAATGGCGGATGGGTTGAAACCAGGCGGCAGGTCATCGGACACAAGAACAACCTGGACGGCGCCTCCCGCCAGGGCGGCTGCGGCGGGAGCGAGATCGACGATGAAGGACGGGGCCAAACCCCGCTCGCGCCAGCCGGCCAGCATGGCGCCGCCCATCCTGCCGCCACCGAGCAGCAGGATGGGCGGCAGCTCCATCACGCCTCGCCCACGCACTCCAGCATGGCGGCCTGCATGGCGTCGGCCGGGCTCTTGCCGCCCCACAGCACGAACTGGAACGCGGGGTAGAAGCGTTCGCATTCGGTGATGGCAATATCGACCATATCCTCCAGGCTCTCGGCGCTGGCGACAGAGGCGCCGCGCAGCAGGACGCTATGGCGGAACAGCGGCATGCCATCGTCAACGTCCATGCCGAAATGGCCGATCCACAGCTTCTCATTGGCGAGTGCCAGCAGCTCGTATAATGCTGGGCGTTGCTTCTCCGGCACCTTCAGATCGAAGGCGCAGGTGAAGTGCATGGCGCTGATCTCGCGCGACCAACTGAAATACAGGCCGTAGTCGCACCACTTGCCCGGCGCCTCGGCGGCCATCTCCGAGTCGTTGCGGCGGTCGAACGCCCAGTCGTTGGCGGCGATGACTTGCTCGATGATGTCGAGTGGGTTGGCTGCGGTCTCGGCGGCATAGGTACTCAGGGCTGGCATGCGGGGTCTCCCCAGTTGGAGGCAGGCCGGGCCGTCGCGCGAGACGAGCGCCCCGTCGCGCGGGACACCCGCCCATAGATGGTATAGACGGCGGCGACTCGCGCCAAGGCCTAGACTATCGGGCCTGGAACACGGGCGGCAATCAATCTTCACGCGCCGGCTGCGGCGTCACATAACGGCAACAGGACCGGGCGGCACAGCGGCAACTCAGGCGACGCCGTCCGGGGATGCCGGCGGCGGCATCACCGAACCCGGCGCCTTCGCGCCCGGCGGCATCGTGCCGGGCGCAACCCCGGAGGCGTCGGCCTCGGACGGGTCGAACTCCGGCTCGGCAGCGGCTGATGACGTGCCTGAGCGTTCGAGTGCGGCCAGCCGGCCTTCCATCGCTGCGAGCCGGGCCTCGGCGGCCTCCTGGCCGGTGCGGGCGTTGGCCGCCATCTCCTGCACGGCATCCAGGTCCTCGCGCCGGACCAGGTCCAGCTTGCGGATCGCCTCGTCCACGCGGGCGCGGACCATGCTCTCGGCCTCCTCGCGGATGCCGGCCAGGGCGGAGAACGCGCCGCCGGCCACGCCGGCCAGGTCGTCGAAGAACTTCGGTCGTTCGGTCATCGCACTCCACCTTGGTTGCTCGAAGCTGATACATGCACACGCCGGGGGGCTATGTCAGCCCATCCAGCGTGCCTATAACGCACGGCGATGATCCTGGTCACCGGCGGCGCCGGCTTTATTGGTTCCAACCTGCACGCGGCGCTGGCGCGGCGCGGCGAGGACGCCGTCGTGGTCGATCGGCTTGGCGACGATGGCAAGTGGCGCAACCTGGCCAGCCATCCGCCCGCGCAGATCGTCCGGCCGGATGCGCTCGATGGCTTCCTTGCGACCCGCCCGCTGGTATCCATGGTGTTCCATCTCGGCGCCATAAGCGAAACGACCGCGACCGACGGCGACCTGGTGTGGGAGACCAACGTCGCGCTGTCCTGGCGGCTGTGGCAGTGGTGCGCCGAACATCGGGCGCGGTTCGTCTATGCGTCGTCGGCCAGCACATACGGCGACGGCGCGAGCGGCTTCGACGACGACGCCTCGCTGCTGCGCGACCTGCGCCCGCTCAACCTGTATGGCTGGACCAAGCACGCCTTCGACCTGCGGGTCATGGCGACGCTGGCCGCGGGCAGGCCGGCGCCGCCGCAATGGGCCGGGCTGAAGTTCTTCAACGTCTATGGGCCGAACGAGTATCATAAAGGCAAGATGATCTCGGTCGTGAAGGTCAAGCACGACGAGGTCGCCGCCGGGCAGCCGGCCCGCCTGTTCCGCTCCGATCAGGCAGGGCTGCCGGACGGGTCGCAGCGGCGGGACTTCGTCTGGGTGGGCGATGTGGTCGATGTCATGCTGTGGCTGCTGGACCGGCCGGAGGTGAGCGGGCTGTTCAACCTCGGCACCGGCACGGCGCGCAGCTACCTCGACTTGGCGCATGCCGTGTGCGATGCGGCGGGGCGGCCCCGGTCCGTGGAGTTCATCGACATGCCCGAGGCGCTGCGCGGCCAGTACCAATCGTTCACCGAGGCCCGCATGGACCGCCTGCGCGCCGCCGGCTACGCAGGGCAGTTCACCCCGATCGAGGAGGGCGTGCGCCGCTACGTGCAGGACCACCTCGCGGGGCCGGAGCGCTACGTATGATCCCCGTTTTGATTTTTCCCGGCTTCGACCCCGTGCTGGTCCAGGTCGGGCCGCTCGCCATTCGCTGGTATGCGCTGGCCTATATCGGCAGCCTGGTGCTGGGCTGGCGGATCATGCGACGTCTGGTGCGGCTGTCGCCCCCGGTCGCCACCATGGAGCAGACCGACGATTTCCTGACCTGGGCGACGCTCGGCGTCGTGCTCGGCGGGCGGCTCGGCTACGTGCTGTTCTATCAGCCGATGCACTATCTGCAGAACCCGCTCGGCGCGCTGGCGGTATGGCAAGGCGGCATGAGCTTCCATGGCGGCGCCCTGGGCGTGGTCGTGGCGCTGGTGCTGTATTGCCGGCAGCAGCGCATCTCATTGTTGGGGTTCGCCGACCGGCTGGCCGTCGTGGTGCCGATCGGGCTGGGGCTGGGCCGCATCGCCAATTTCATCAACGGCGAGCTCTGGGGCCGCCCGGCGCCGGATTGGCTGCCCTGGGCGACGATCTTCCCCGCAGCCGGGCCGGAGCCGCGGCATCCGAGCCAGCTCTACCAGGCATCGATGGAGGGCGCGATCCTGCTGATCGTGCTCGCGCTGCTGTGCCGCAACCCGGGCATCCGTGCCCGGTTCGGCACCCTGACCGGCGTGTTCCTGGTCGGCTACGGCGTTGCCCGCATTGTGGGAGAATTCTTCCGGCAGCCCGACGCTTTCCTCGGCTTCCTGTTCGCCGGGGCGACGATGGGGCAGTTGCTGTCGTTGCCGATGATCCTGGCCGGCGCCTGGCTGATCGCCTGCGCCCAGCCGGCCGTGCAGCCGGTCTTTATGAAGAACGGCTGATATGGAGCGCCTGGACGCCTACATGGCGCGCGCCAACGCGGCCTACTACGCGACGCGCGATCCCTATGCCGACTTCACCACCTCGCCCGAGATCACCCAGGTGTTCGGCGAGCTGCTGGGATTATGGGCGGCCGTCACCTGGCAGGCGATGGGCCAGCCCGACCCCGTGCTGCTGGTGGAGTGCGGACCCGGCCGCGGCACCCTGATGGCCGACGCGCTGCGCGCCGCAGGCGGGGTGGCGGCACCGTTCCGGGCCGCGTTGCGGGTGCATCTGGTCGAGACGTCGCCAAAGCTGCGCGCCCAGCAAAAGGCTCGGGTATCGGAGGCGATATGGCATGACGCGCTGGAGGACGTGCCGCCGGGGCCGATGCTTCTCCTTGCCAACGAGTTCCTGGACGCCCTGCCGATCCGCCAGTTCGTCCGCCGCGGCGCCGGCTGGGCCGAACGCTTCGTCGATGGCGGCGCCTTCGCGGAGCAACCCGCGGCGCCGCCGGAGCTGGACGCCGCCCACGCCGATGACGGCGCCGTCATGGAGCTGTGCGAGCCTGCGCGCGCCGTCGCCGAGCACGTCGCGCGCCGGGTGGTCCGCGACGGCGGGGCTGCGTTGTTCCTCGACTATGGCCCGGCCGAGAGCGCACTCGGCGACAGCCTGCAGGCCCTGCATGTCGGCCGTCCCGCCAACCCGCTTGCCGAGCCCGGCAGCGCGGACCTTACGGCGCACGTCGATTTCGCGGCGCTTGCCTGGGTGGCACGGGCGGCGGGCGCCGCGGTGCACGGACCCGCGCCGCAGGGCCTGTTCCTGACGCGGCTCGGCCTGTTCCAGCGTACCGGCCGCCTGGCGCAGACGCAGCCGTCGCTGCGCGCCGCGGCGCTGGTGCAGGCGGCGCAGCGCCTGGCCGAGCCCGACCGCATGGGCAAATTGTTCAAAGCGCTGGCGATCTGCCATCCCGCCCTGCCCTGCCCCGCCGGGTTCGAGCCATGAAGCCGGAGGCGCTGACCAGCGCCATCCTGCCCTGCCCGCACGGATTCTTCACCCGCCGCGGCGGCGTCAGCACCGGGCCGTATGCCAGCCTGAATTGCAGCCTGTCCGGCCAGGACGCGCCCGAGGCGGTGCGGCAGAACCGCGCCCTGGTTGCGCGGCATTTGAGCGCCGAGCCGCCGAACCTGGTTGGGCTGACGCAGGTGCATGGCGCCGCGGTGGTGGCGGTGGCGGCACCCTGGGCATGCGGCGCCGGGCCGCGGGCGGACGCGATGGTGACGGACCGGCCGGGCGTGGCGCTCGGCATTATCACCGCGGACTGCACCCCCGTCCTGCTGGCAGACAGCCGGGCCGGCGTGGTCGGTGCGGTGCACGCCGGCTGGCGCGGCGCGGTCGCGGGCGTGCTGGAGGCGACGGTCGAGGCCATGGTCCGTCTCGGCGCCCGGCCGGCGTCGATCGCCGCCGCCATCGGCCCCTGCATCCGGCAGCAATCCTACGAGGTCGGCCCGGACCTGCGGGACGCCGTGCTGGCGCATGACGGCGGCAATACTGGGTTCTTTGCGGACGGAGCGCGCCCGGACCGCTGGCAGTTCGACCTCGCCGGGTATTGCCGGATGCGCCTGGCCAGCGTTGCCGAGGTGGACGTGATCGACGCCGACACCCTGGCGGACGCCGACCGGTTCTTCAGCCACCGCCGCCGCACCCTCGCTGGCGACGGGCCGATCGGGCATCAGATCTCGGCGATCATGCTATAGGCGCCGCCATGGGACCGTATTTCCTGCTGTTCATCCTGATGTCCGTCGCGGTCGGCCTGGTGAGCTGTGCCCTCTAAGGCCTGGCTTGCCGCACTGCTCGCGCTGGCCGGGTGCGGGGACCTGCCGCAGCCGTTCCTGGGCCGGCCGGGCGCCACGGCGCAACGCCTTTCGGAACCGCCGCCCTCGCGCCTCGCGGTGCTGTCGCCGGCGCAGTCCCTGCTGCCCGCCGCCAGCGCCGATGCCTGGGCCGGCGCCGTTGCCGACGCGCTGCGGACCGAGGAGGTGCCGGCGACCACCGACGGCAAGCACCGGCGCAGCGACTGGATGCTGGTGCTATCGGCCGAGGTGCGCGGCGCCGAAGTTGTTCCAAGCTACGCCGTGCAGAACCCGTCCGGCGAGTCGCAGGGCTTCTCTGAAGGCGCCCCGGTCCCGACTGCCGCCTGGGCCGGCGGCAACCCTGCGGTCCTCAAGGCGGCGGCAGAGCAGGCCGCGCCCGGCATCGCCTCGCTGCTCAACCGGATTGAGGCCGCGCGCCGGCAGAGCGACCCGAACAGCCTGCTGAACCGCCCGGCCCGCGTCTATTTCTCCGGCGTGACCGGCGCGCCCGGCGATGGCAACAGCAGCCTGCCGGCGCAGATGCGCACCAAGCTCGGCGCGATGGGCCTGGTGATCCAGGACGCGGCCAGCGGCGCCGACTTCACCCTGGCCGGCCAGGTGCAGACGGCGCCCGGCGCCAAAGGCACGACGCGCATCGAGCTGCAATGGATCGTCTCGGACAACAAGGGCGCCGAGCGCGGCCGGATCGTGCAGCTCAACGAGGTGCCGCCGGGCACGCTGGACCGCTTCTGGGGCGACGTCGCGGTCGTGGTGGCCGACGAGGCGGCTGGCGGCGTGCGCGATGTGGTGCTGAACGCGGACGGCGCGCGGACGCCCAAGTAGGCCAGAGTAGGCCATGTGGCCCGTCGTGACAGCCTGCGCCCAGGTTGCTAAAACCCTGCCGCCTGCAAACTGCCGCATTTCCGGGGCTTCCGCCGTATGAAAATCCTTGCCTGCAACAGCAACCGGCCCTTGGCCGAGGCGGTCGCGACCGCGTTGCACCTGAAGTTGGCGGACGCATCGGTGCGCCGGTTCGCCGATCTGGAGATATTCGTCGAGGTTCACGAAAACGTACGCGGCGAAGACGTCTTCGTGATCCAGAGCACGTCCTATCCGGCGAACGACCATCTGATGGAGCTGCTGATCACGCTCGACGCGCTGCGCCGCGCCTCCGCCCGGCGGGTCACGGCAGTCATCCCGTACTTCGGCTATGCCCGGCAGGACCGCAAGGCCGGGCCGCGCACGCCCATCAGCGCCAAGCTGGTGGCCAACCTCATCACTGAGGCCGGGGCCAACCGGGTGCTGACGCTCGATCTGCACGCGGGGCAGATCCAGGGGTTCTTCGACATACCGGTCGATAACCTGTATGCCGCCCCGATGTTCGCCCGCGACATCCGCAGCCACTTCACCGGTCGCGACATCATGATCGTGTCGCCGGACGTGGGCGGCGTGGTGCGCGCGCGGGCCATCGCCACCCGGCTCAACTGCGACCTCGCGATCATCGACAAGCGCCGCGACCACGCCGGCGTGTCCGAGGTGATGAACGTCATCGGCGACGTGCGCAACAAGGATTGCATCCTGGTGGACGACATCGTCGATAGCGGCGGCACGCTGTGCAACGCGGCGGTGGCGCTGATGGGCAACGGCGCGCGGTCCGCCAGCGTCTACGTCACGCACGGCGTGCTGTCCGGCGCCGCCGCGGAGCGTATCGCCGCCTCGCCGATCGAGTGCATGACCATCACCGACAGCATCCTGCCGACCGAGGCCGTGCTCCAGGCCGGCAACATCCGGCTGTTCTCGATCGCCCCCATCCTCGCCGAGGCCATGCAGCGAATCTCGGACGAGAGTTCCGTCAGCTCGCTGTTCGACTGAAAAGGGAGACCGCCATGAAGCTGTTCTATGCACCCGGCGCTTGTTCCATGGGCATCCACGTCCTGCTGGAGGAGATCGGCAAGCCATATGAGCTGAGCAAGCTTGACATCCACGGCGGCGAAAACTACCGCCCGCCGTTCAGCGAGCTCAACCCTAAAAGCAAGGTGCCCACCCTGCAGCGCGACGACGGGTCAGTGGTGACCGAGTTCCCGGTGATCGCGCACTACCTCGCCAAGGCCAACCCGGAGGCCGGGCTGCTGCCGAAGTCCGACGAGGCCGAGCTGCGCGCGGCCGAGGCGATGGACTACTGCGTCGCCACTATCCACATGCAGGGCTTCGCCCGAATGTTCCGCCCGTCCAACTACAGCCCCAGCGAGGCCGAGCACGACGCGGTGAAGGCGCAGGGCCGCGAGATGGCCGAAAAGGGTTTCGCCGTCATGGACAAGGCGCTGGCCGGCAAGCAGTGGGTGGCCGGCGACTACAGCATGGCCGACAGCGCGCTGTTCTACGTCGCCTACTGGGGCGGCAAGCGCATAGGCATGACCCTGCCGCCCAACGTCAGCGCGCACTTGGACCGCATGCTGGCCCGTCCGGCCGTGCAACGCATGCTCGAGCAGGAAGGCATCGCCGCCTGATGCTGACCCCGCGCGCGTTCTGGTTCCTACGCCACGGCGAGACCGACTGGAACGCGCGCAACCTGTCCCAGGGCAACGTGGACGTACCGATGAACGAGGTCGGCCTCGCCCAGGCACGCACCGCCGCGGAGGTGCTGCGAACCCGCGGCATCCGCTCGATCGTGACTAGCCCGCTGTCCCGCGCCTACGACACCGCAGTCATCGTTGGCGAGCGCATCGGCGTGCCGCTGGAGGTGGAAGAGGAGCTGCGGGAGGTGGCATTCGGCGTGCAGGAGGGCCAGCCGATGGCGGATTGGTTCGACGACTGGATAGCGGGCAAATTCACGCCCGAGGGCGCCGAGCCGTTCAACGTGCTGCGTGCCCGGGCAGTGGCGGTGATCAACCAGGCCCTTGGGCGGCCGGCGCCGGTGCTGGTGGTGGCGCACGGCGCGCTGTTCCGCGCGTTGCGGGCCGAGATGGGCCTGGAGCCGAACGTCCGCACGCCGAACGCCGTGCCGTTCTTTTGCGAGCCTGGCACGCCCTGGACGCTTACGCCCGCATCGTAATGCGGATGTACGGCGCCGGGCACTTGTTGCCGGAGGCCGAATATAGTTTGTTGCGATCCCATGAGAATATCAGTCCTGGGTATCGGCTATGTCGGCGCCGTCTCGTGCGGCTGCCTCGCCTCGTCCGGCCATGAGATCGTCGGCGTCGATATCGCGCCCGACAAGGTCGCGATGCTCGCGCGCGGGCAGTCGCCGATCGTGGAAGACGAGATCGACCGGCTGATTGCCGAGGGCGTCGGCAGCGGCCGGCTGCGCGCCACCACCGACATCGCCGACGCGGTGGCGAACACCGAGGTCTCGTTCATCTCGGTCGGCACGCCGAGCGGCCCCGACGGCAGCGTCAGCATGCGGGCGGTGGACGAGGTCGTGGCCTCGATCGGCCGGGAGCTGCGCGGCAAGTCCAGCGTCCACACCGTGGTGATGCGGTCCACGGTGCCGCCCGGCACAGCGGAGGACCGGGTGATCCCGATGCTGGAACAGGCCAGCGGCAAGCGGCACGGCGAGGGTTTTTCCTATTTTTCCAACCCGGAGTTCCTGCGGGAAGGCTCGTCGGTCCGCGACTTCCATGCGCCGCCCTACACGCTGATCGGTGCGGCGCCGGGCGACGACGGGGCCGTGCTGCGCGAGATCTACGCGGGCGTAGGGGGTGCCGTGCATGTCGCGCCGTATCGGGTCGCTGAGTCGGTAAAGTACCTCGCCAACGCCTACCACGCGGTGAAGCTGGCCTTTGCCAATGAAGGCGGCGCGATCCTGGCGTCGCTCGGCGTGGACGCGCGGGCGGCCTTCCTGCTGTTCTGCGAGGACCGGGTGCTGAACATCTCGCCGGCCTACCTCACGCCCGGCTTCGCGTTCGGCGGCTCGTGCCTGCCCAAGGACATCCGCAGCCTGCTGGCGCTGGCCGACCGCGCCAACGTGCCGGCGCCGTTCCTCAGCCAGGTGCTGCCGAGCAATCAGGCGGTCGTCGAGCGCACCTTCGAGGCGATCGCCGCGCACGGCCGGCAGCCGGTCGCGCTGTTCGGGCTGGCGTTCAAGCAGGGCACCGACGACCTGCGCGAGAGCCCGTTCGTGATCCTGGCCGAGCGGCTGCTGGGCCGCGGCTACGACCTGCGCATCTTCGACCGCTCGGTCCAGGTCGCGCGGCTGACCGGCAGCAACCGCGCCTATATCGAGCGTGAGATCCCGCATCTGGAGCGGCTGCTGGCCCCGGACCCGGCGGCGGCCCTTGAGGGCGCCGGGCTAGTTGTGCTGGGGCATGTCGGGCGCGACGACCGCCCGGCGCTGCTGGGAGCGCTGCGCGGGCACCGGGTGCTCGACCTCGCGGGCATCGCCGAGGTGCGCGACCTGCCGGGGATCGACTACCAAGGGCTATGCTGGTGAGGCCACGGCTGCTGGTCGTCTCGCCAAGGTTCCTGTTTCCGCTCGATCAGGGCGGGCGCATCCGCACCGCCAACACGCTGCGCCACATGAAGGGCGGCGCGTTCGACATCACGCTGGTCTCCCCAGCCCCGCCGGACGCCGGACGCTATGCCGGGCAGACCGCGGCGCTATGCGACCGCTTCGTGTCCTGGCCCGAGGCGCCGATGTCCCGGCTGGGCCGCGCCATGGCGCTGGCCGGGCGGTTGCCGGTCGCGGTGGCGACGGACGCCTCGGCGGCCGGACGTGCGCTGGTCGCGGCCGAGCTGGCGAAGCGGCCCGACGCCGTGCTGGTGGACTTCCCACATGCGGCGGTGCTGCTGCCCGACCAGCTTGCGGTGCCGTCGTTGATGTTCACCCACAACGTCGAGGCCGAGATCTTCGCCCGCCACGCCCAGGTGGTCGGCATGCCGATGCGCCTCGTTTGGCAGGACCAGGCCCGCAAGATGCGCCGGTTCGAGGCCGAAACGCTGCGCCGCTTCGACACCGTGATCGCCGTCTCCGTCCGCGACGCCAACGCATTGCGCGACGCCTATGGCCTGCGGCGGGTCGAGCCGGTCGAGACCGGGGTGGACGTTGACTACTACGCGTTCCACCCGCCCGCGGACGCGCCCCCCTTCGGACTCACGGAGGGCACGGTGGTGTTCACCGGCTCGATGGACTCGCGCTCAAATATCGAGGGCGTGGCTTTCTTGATGCACGAGGTCTGGCCGCTGGTGCTGCAGCGCCGGCCGCAGGCGCGCGCCATCATCGTCGGCCGCAACCCGGCGGACGCGCTGGTCGCCGAGGCGCAGGCGCGCGGCCTGGCGTGGGAGTTCACCGGGTTCGTCGACGACGTGCGGCCGCATGTCGCCCGCGCCCACGTCTATGCCATCCCGCTGCGCGTCGGCAGTGGCACGCGTATAAAAGTGTTCGAGGCGATGGCGATGGGCTGCCCGGTTGTTTCGACGGCACTGGGGGTCGAGGGCTTGGCGGTTACGGACGGCGCCGATTACTTGGCAGCCGATACGGCGCGAGCGTTTGCGGGGGCGATGCTGGGATTGCTGGACGATGCTGGGCGGCGGACGGCGATAGGGGCGACGGCGCGGGAGCTTGTCGTGCAGCGGTTCAGTTGGGCGCAGGTGACGCGGAGGTTTGAGGCGATCTGCGCTGGGACGACTGTGGATCACGGGGTTGCAACGGGCGGAAGGACGAACGGGCAATAGGGTGCGATCAGCTAAGACAACGAGCTGCAACGTGATAGTTTTTTGGAAGCGCAAATGAACCGTGAACATCATAATCGTGCTGATTGACTCCATGCCAGCTATACCAAACGCTCTATGTGTTGACCGCTTTCTGCCTCGGTCGTCGTGAGCGTTTTCGGCGTGGCAAGCCTGGCAGAACCGGTCATCGCAAAAAGCCGTTGGTATTGCTTCGTTGTAGGTGTTCGTCATAAAATTAGACTGTGCTTTAAATTAGACGATGTTTTCCAGGATTTTTTTCCAGTCCATTACAATGTTAGCAAAGGTTTCATGCACCCAAGCAGGCAGGGCCATTCAGTTCTGCCGTAGCGGGCTGGACGTGAGCGGCGGCGGGGTAACGTAGCGGCTGTATGGAGGCGACCTTCCAGCTTTGTGAGGTCGCCCCGTGCCATTTGCTGTCCTGCTTGCCGCACTCGCCGAAGTGCCCGACCCGCGTCGCGCGCAAGGCCAGCGCTACAGCATGAGCCACCGGCTGCTGTTCTCGGTCCTCGCCGTGCTGACGGGCGCGACCTCCTACAAGAAGATCATCGCCTTCATCGCCCTGCAGCGCGAGCGCCTGAACACCGTCTTCAGTGCCTGCTTCCGGCGTGCCCCGGCGGTCAACACGCTGCGCCACCTGTTCCTGGCGCTCGGCCGTGACGATCTCGAAGCCGCGTTCCGTCGCCATGCCTGCGACCTGAGCGCACACAGCACGCCGAAGGCGCTGCGGACGGTCGCGCTCGACGGCAAGACGCTGCGCGGCAGCTTTGACCACCTGACCGACCGCAAGGCGGTCCACGTGCTCAGCGCGTTCGCCAGCGACGCCGCCCTGATCTTGGCGCACCAGGAGCTGGCCGGTGCGCCGGACGAGATCGCGGCCGTGCCGCGGCTGATGGCCGAGCTTGGCCTCACGGGTGTGCTGTTCACCGCCGACGCGCTGCATTGCCAAAAGGACGGGTTTGCCCAGGCTGCTGCGACCGGCAATGCCATGCTGGTCCGCGTCAAGGACAACCAGCCCACCCTGCATGCGACCCTGGCCGGGCTGTGCGCCGCCGGGTGCCCCTTCGACAGCTACGAGACCATGGACCGCGGCCGCCATGGCCGCCAGGAGCACCGCCGCGTCGAGGTGTTCGACACCGCTGGCCAGCGACGCACCCTGGCAGCCACTGGTCAGCTGTGTCGCCCGGGTGTCGCGACTGACCTACATCAAAGATACTCGCTCCGGCCTGTGGGCCACGCGCGAGGAGGTCGGCTACTACCCTTGCCAGGCCCGCCACGACGCCAGGGTCCTGGGCTGTGCCTTCCGCGCGCACTGGGGCATAGAGAGCCGTGCCCACTACGTCCGAGACGTGACGCTCGGCGAAGATGCCAGCCGGATCCGCATCAGGCCCGGCATGATGACCCGCATCCGCTCGGCCGTCCTTAATGTCCTGCGCGCCAACGGCGTCCAGAACATCAGCCTGGCGCTCTACGCCAACGCCGTCAGCTTCGATCAGCTGCTCGCGCTCGGCACCTCATGATCAGAACTGAATGGCCCTGCCCAAGCAGGTGCGTTAAAAGGGTCAGGAATCATTAAATCCCGCAAGGTACGGTTTGCCTGCCGGCCGTAGTTATACCGGTATTTGTTGGCTTTAATGCCCATGCAGCAAAACAATTTCTGCTCAAGATGCATTTTCTGTAATGGGCGAAGATAATAGAGGTCCCGGCCGCTATGAAATTTCTCAGGTTGAACAAACGTTTCCAACACTGAACCACCACCGGCCACCGTGAGCATGCCCGCTGAGGTAGGAACCAACTCAGGCAGGCGTGCCACCTTCGCAGATACGCCGTTGTTGCGGGCGGTGCGGGAAACGAAGTTGTGGACCTCCCCCTGAGCGTGGAGGGTTTGCTAAAGAACCCGAACACCTCAGGAGTATGGTATGGCAGGGGAACAAACCCGACGTCGGTTCACGGCGGAGTTCAAGGCGCAAGCCGTCAAGCGCCTGGTTGAAACCGGTCGCGGGCTGTCGGAGGTGGTAACCGAACTCGGCTTGAGCACCGGCCAGCTGAGCACGTGGCGCACGGAGCAGTTGGCGGCTGGCTCAGCCGAGATGCTGGCTGCGCGCAGGGCCGAGGAAGCAGAAACGCTGCGGCTGCGGCGCGAGCTGAAGCGGCTTGAGGAGGAGAACCTGATCCTGCGCAAGGCCGCCGCGGTTTTTGCGCGAGGGATCGCGTGACGAAGTTCGCCTTCGTGTCGGCTGAGCGGGGCAACCATGCCGTGGCGACGCTGTGCCGGGTCGTCGGCGCGAGCGTCAGCGGCTTTTACGCCTGGCTGCACGCGATCCCTGTCGTCCAAACTCGCGCCGAAGCGGAAGCCGAGCTCCGGGGCCACATCGGCCGCATCTTCGCGGCCCGGCGACGGGTCTACGGCTCGCCCCGGGTCCATGCCGAGTTGCGTCGTGAAGGCCGGCGGCATGGACGCTGGCGTGTCGAGCGGCTGATGCGTGAGATGGGCCTGTCCGGCCGTCAAGGACGTCGAAAGGTGCCATGCACGACGGACAGCCGCCATGCCCTTCCGATTGCCCCGAACCTCGTAGCGCGTAACTTCACGGCTGAGCGTCCCGACCAGGTGTGGCTGGCCGACATCAGCTACATTCCGACAGCAGGAGGCTGGCTGTATCTGGCCGCCATCAAGGATATGGCCACACGCCAGATCGTCGGTTGGTCCATGGCCGACCACCTGAGGGCCGAGCTGTGCACGGCGGCCCTGGTGATGGCGTTGCAGCGCCGGCGACCGGCAAAGGGCCTCATTCACCACGGCGATCGCGGGGTCCAGTATGCCTCGGCCGACTACCGGGTCGTGCTGGAGCGGCACGGCATCACGCAGTCCATGAGCCGGCGTGGCAATTGCCTCGACAACGCGCCCATGGAGAGCTTCTTTGCTTCCTTGAAGAAGGAGCACGTGCACCAAGCCTGCTTCCGTACTCGCGAGGAGGCGAAGGCGGCAGTGTTCGACTACATCGAGGTCTTCTACAATCGGCAGCGCCTTCACTCGGGCGTGGGATACTGCACCCCGGCCGAAGCACGCGTGAACATGATGAGCGAGGTTGCCATGGCGATCGCCGCATGATGCTCTGATCCTACCCCTCCACGCTCAGGGGGGAGGTCCAGTTTGCGATTACCTGCGTTTCGGCTTTGGTACTCTGCAGATTCAACGGCTATATACAGGGTCCACAGGTCTAGTTGAGCTTACTGCGGATCAGCTCGCTACAGTGCGTGTTGAGCTGCCTAAAAATATTGAGGCACAAAAGGCGGCATCTGCAGAATGGAGGAAGATTGAGCGGCGGTATCGCAGCGCGATTTCTGACACAGAGAAGGAATTTGAGGAGAGCCGATCCAAATTCCTAAATCTTTCCGTCAAGGGTCCATTTATGACGGCGAATAGCAATCCTGAGCCGGATGAGGCAGACGAATAGTTTATAGGAAGACATGCCTGGGGGAAAAATCAAACTGAGACACTACCATCTTTTAATCAGAAATGCGGAGAATCATCGATTGAGGCCGGTTTACTGTCTTTACGCCTCCGAGATTAAGCGGGCCATTTGGCAAAAGAGGTTCCCGTCGGGAGGATTGAACGAATTCGAATATGGCTGCTTGCTGGCCAGCGCACACAAGGTGAAAGCGAAAATGCCCAAGACGCTAACTACGATCGAGGCAGAATGCGTTCCCTGGCACTATCTGGTCGATCGGCAACGCTATTCCGAACAGAAGCTAGCAAGTTTCATTGGCGATGATACTGCGGTCAGCTTTTCGACCACCCGTAGAACGCTTTCGGTCATGCGAGCAAGCGATGACAGCGCCGTGCCGCTTGACGAGTTCCCAACAATCGACGAACTCAATGCTGTTGACAGGCCGAAGATGGCGCTCGAAGGCGTCGTCGAGAAGGAATCGCTCGACTATCATCGTCAAGTGCCAGACCTCACGAATCCCCTCATTTTCTGATCTCGGGATGGCCGCGATTCGCTCGGGTTTTGTAGAGGTTTCGGCTCAATCGGAGCTGGAGCATCGACGTGGCCAATGCGGATCAACGGGGCGGTCGTCT